>Ga0302046_10004333_pt1 | contig 12641 bp, 12 predicted proteins | sample RVTome_11_FD_200261 | JGI IMG/M metagenome (GOLD analysis project Ga0302046, IMG submission 200261) | Soil microbial communities from uranium-contaminated site in the Upper Colorado River Basin, Wyoming, United States - RVT147D111 (version 2) ...
CTCCAGCCAGTCCTCGAAGCTCCACGAGCCGTCCGCGCGCTGGTGCACGACGAGCTCGGGATCGTCCACCCGCACGTCCGCCTGGATCGTGCCGAAGAGGAGCTTCAGGAGCTCGAGATCGGCGTGGACCTCGCGCACGGCGGCGATCTGCTCGCCCTGGGCGTTGCGCACGACGAGCCCCTCGAGCTCAGCTACGCCGGCCCAGGTGAGCGTGAGCGACGCGATCTCCGCCTCGCCGCCCGCTCTCTCGGACAACGCGGCCTCGATCCGGTCGCGCACGAGGGGGGCGGCGAGCCTGGGGAGCGCGACCGCGGCGACCAGCAGCAGCACGAAGACCACGAGAACGATCCGCAGCGCCCGACTCCTTCCCTTGCTCGTCATTCCACGAGTCTGGTCTACGAACCGAGGCCCGTAAAGCCCGCCGCCTCACCAGGCGATCGGCGGCGCCCAGCCCTCGACAGGGACGCGGGTGACGTAGTCGCTCATCAGGAACCCGAACAGGATCAGGAGCCAGTACAGGCTCGCGAGCGCCGCGACCCAGATCAGCCTGGGCGAGTACTTCACGTGCATGAACCACAGCACGACCACGACGACCTTGACGAGGGCGATCGTGAGCGCGACCACGGTGTTCCACGCGCCGAGATCCACGAAGGCGATCCCGGTCGTGACGGCGGTGAGCGTCATCAGCGCGGCGAAGACCTGGAGGTAGACGCGCAGCGGGAGGACGTGGCTCTTCATCTCAGTGGCGCCCCAGGAGGTAGAGCAGCGGGAAGAGGAAGATCCACACCAAGTCGACGAAGTGCCAGTAGAGCCCGAGCACCTCGACTCCGATGTAGTTGTCCGGGCTGTAGCGACCACGCAGCGCGCGCAGCGCGACGAAGACCATGAGCACGAGCCCGACGACCATGTGCAGGGCGTGCATGCCGGTCATCGTGAAGTAGAGCCCGAAGTAGATCCTGAGTCCGTGCGCGGCGCCGGGCTCCGGGTGCCAGGCGACGCCGGGGATCAGCCCGTCCTCGAACTTGTGGCCGTACTCGATCCACTTCACGCCCAGGAAGACGCAGGCGAGCGCCATCGTCGCGAGGATGAACCCGGCGGTGCCCCTGCGCCGGCCCAGCTGCGCCGCGCGCACGGAGAGCGCCATCGTCAGGCTGCTCCCGATCAGCACCACCGTATTGAAGGTGCCCCAGGCCGGGCTGAGGTGGTGCGCGCCCTCGAGGAAGGCGGCGGGATAGAGGAAGCGGTAGACGATGTAGCAGGCGAAGAGGCCGCCGAAGAACATCACCTCCTGCACGAGGAACGCCCACATGCCGAGCGTGCAGGTGTCCTTCTGCTGCTCGAGCGTCTCGAAGTGGTGGGCCAGGGGACCGTGGTGGGTCGCGGCCAGCTCAGGCATGCGCCACCTCCTCCGCGTCCAGCTCCGCGTAGGCGTAGGCCCCGTGCTCCACCGTCGGGATGGCGTCGAAGTTGTGCTTGGGGGGCGGCGAGGTCGTCGTCCACTCGAGGCCGGCGGCGTGCCAGGGGTTCGGGCCGACCTTGCGGCCGTACTTGAGCGACCAGGCGAGGTAGCAGAGCGGGAGCAGGAATCCGAGCCCGAGCACCGAGGCGCCGGCGGTCGAGAGGACGTTCAGGACCTGGAACTCCTCCGGATAGGCGTGGTAGCGCCGCGGCATCCCCAGGTAGCCGAGCAGGAACTGCGGGAAGAAGGTCAGGTTGAAGCCGGCGAAGATCAGCACGGCGGCCGTGCGCGCGACGTTCTCGGGATACATGCGGCCGAAGAACTTCGGCCACCAGAAGTGCAGGCCGCCCATGTAGGCCATCACGACGCCGCCGACCATCACGTAGTGGAAGTGCGCGACCACGAAGTAGGTGTCGTGCACGTGCACGTCGACCGCGAGCGAGGCCAGGAACACGCCCGTCAGCCCGCCGATGGTGAACAGGCCGATGAAGCCCAGCGCGTAGAGCATGGGCGTGCGGAACGAGAGCGAGCCGCGGTAGAGCGTCGCGGTCCAGTTGAACACCTTGATCGCCGACGGCACCGCCACGAGCATCGACAGGAGCGAGAAGACGAAGCCCGCGAACACGGACTGGCCGGACACGAACATGTGGTGCCCCCAGACCAGGAAGCCGAGCACCGCGATCGCCAGGCTCGAGATCGCGACCACCGGGTAGCCGAAGACGCGCTTGCGCGAGAAGGCGGCGATGAGCTCGCTCATGATCCCCATCGCCGGGAGGATCATGATGTAGACGGCGGGGTGGCTGTAGAACCAGAACAGGTGCTGGAACAACACCGGGTCGCCGCCCAGGGCCGGGTCGAAGACGCCGACGTGGAACAGTCGCTCGATCGCGACCAGCACGATCGTCACGGCGACGACCGGCGTGCCGAGCACCATGATCAGGCTGGTCGCGTAGTGCGCCCAGACGAAGAGCGGCAACCGGAACCAGGTCAGCCCGGGCGCGCGCATCTTGTGGATCGTCGCGATGAAGTTGACGCCGGTCAGGATGGACGAGAACCCGGCCACGAAGATGCCGAGCGCGGAGACGATGACCTGGCTGTTCGCGTAGGTCGACGAATAGGGCGCGTAGAAGGTCCAGCCCGTGTCCACGCCGCCCGCGAGCATCGCGACGAAGGACAGGAGCCCGCCGGCGACGTACAGGTACCACGAGAGCAGGTTGAGCTTGGGGAAGGCGACGTCGCGCGCCCCGAGCATCAGCGGCAGCAGGAAGTTCCCGAACACCGCCGGCACCGACGGCAGCAGGAAGAAGAACACCATGAAGGTGCCGTGCATGGTGAACAGCCGGTTGTAGATCTCCGACTGGAACAGGTCTCCCTGCGGCGTGAGCAGCTCGAGCCGCACCAGGACGGCGAACAGCCCGCCGACGGTGAAGAAGGCCGTCAGGCTGATGAGGTAGAGCAGCGCGATGCGCTTGTGGTCCACCGTCAGCAGCCACGACTTGATGCCGTAGCCCGCCGCCAGATAGTTGTCCTCGCGCGGCTCTGCGTCGAGGTAGGACGATCGCGCGGAGGTGGTCATAGCTCCTCGCCCTCCGCGGACGTCTCCCCGGCGACCGGCTGCGCGCCGATGGACTTCAGGTAGGCGATCAGGTGCTGGATGTTCGTCTCGGTGACCTGACCCTTGTAGGTCTGCATCACCGGCTCGAAGCCGACGGAGAGGTCGAGCATGGGATCCAGGATCGAGGAGCGCACGTAGTCCTCGTCGAAGGGGACCTGCCGGCCGGCCTGCGTGCCGACCTTCGTCCCGAAGCGACCGGCGAGCGACGGCCCGCGCTGCCTCGGGCCCGGCTCGTGGCACGTGGCGCACAGGAGGTTCTCGAAGAGCAGCCGTCCGCTCTCCACGGGATCCGCCCCCGCCGGCTGTCCGGAGAGCCACTGCTCGTAGTCGGCCGGGTCCATGACGATCACTTCGCCGATCATCTGCGAGTGCTTCGTGCCGCAGTACTCGGCGCAGAACAGGTGGTAGGTCCCGACCTTCGTCGCCTCGAACCAGATCGAGGTGTACATGCCGGGGACGACGTCGCGCTTGACGCGGAACGCGGGGACGAAGAAGTCGTGGATCACGTCCTCGGAGATCATGGTCAGCTCGATCGGCTCGCCGACGGGGATGTGGAGCGCGTTGATCTCGCGCTGACCCGTCGGGTGCTGGATCTTCCACATCCACTGCTTGCCAGTGACGTAGAACTGCATGCAGTCCTTCGGCCGGTTGTGGACCTCCAGGTACACCTTGGCGCCCCAGCCGAAGGCGAACACGAACAACGCCAGCGGTACGGCCGACCACAGGACCTCGAGCGGGATCGAGCCCTCGATCTGCGTCGCCTTCCGGCCCTGGCGGCGCCGGTACCGGACGGCGAAGAAGAGCAGCGTCGAGAAGATGCCCGTCGCGGCGAACGCCGTCATGCCGACCAGGAAGAGGTACAGCTCGTCGACGCGGCCGGCGACGGTGGAGGCGGCTTCGGGGAAGAGGGAGAAGTCCTGGAACATCAGGCGCTCCCCCCCTCGAGTCGGGCGAGTCGGGCGGCGCGACGCTCCCGCCGGAGGGCGGTAACCACGAAGGCGAGCAGGACGAGGAGGGTGAGGATCCCGCCGGCGCGCAGCGCGCGTAGGATCGCGAAGCCGTACACGCCGCGCGCCGGGTCGTAGGTGAAGCAGCGCAGGACGAACTTCTCGATCGGCGTGCCGATGGTCCCGTCGGACGCCTCCATCAGGGAGAACTTGAGGTCGCGCGGCGCGAACTCGGTGCCGTAGAAGATGCGGCTCACCACGCCCCCCGGCGTGAGGACGCACAGTCCCGCCGCGTGCGCGTACTCGTCCGTTCCGGGGACGAGCGCGTACTCGAAGCCGACCGCATCCGCGACGGTTCGGACGTTCGTCTCGTCCCCGACCAGGAAGTGCCAGCCGTCGCCGTCCCCCTTGCCGTAGCGCTCGATCCAGCCTGCGCGTCGCGCGCCGGCGAGCTCGGCGGTCTCGGACGGATCGATGCTGAGCACGACGACGTCGAACTCGTCGCCGACCTCGAGGCTCATGCCCTTCAGGCTCGCCACCAGGCCGGAGAGGACCAGGTTGCAGAGCATCGGACACTCGTGATAGACGAGCGCGAGCACCGCGGGCCTTCCGTCCAAGAGGTCCGAGACGCGGACGTCGCGGCCGTCCGAGCGCGTGAAGCGCGCGTCGAGCGGCACCTCTGCGCCGAGCTCCTGCCTCCAGTCGACGCTCGGGAGAGGGGCTTCGACGAGCTGCGCCCCGGCGTGTCCGCCGACGAGCAGCAGGGCGACCAGCAGCGTGCAGCGGCTCATCGCGAGCCGCCTCCCTCGCGCACCGGCAGGCCGCGCTCGAGCAGGAGCTCCATCGCGGTCGCGACCGGGATGCGCACGATCCCGTTCTCCGCGTCGACCCAGTCGCAGCCTTCGACGAGGAAGAGCTCTCGCACGCGATGCTCCGCGAGCTCGACGCCGGTCGTCGCCTGGAGCAGGGGCGCGGTCGGCTCGGTCCGTTCCGCCGCCATCGGGTGCTCGGCCGACGCGGCGTCGGCTCGCGCGCGCCAGCTCCTCTCGAGCGATCGGCTCGCCACCGCGGCCACGAAGCACAGGGCCGTCAGTCCGACCGCGAACCAAAGGAGCGGCTTGGGCGCGGCGTCGCGCGTCTCGTATCCCGGCTGCGTCACGCTCTCACCGCCTCCTCGAGCTGTCCGAGCAACCGCGCGTCCTGGAGGGAGACGAGGGGCCGGCCGCGCAGGTTGCGCAGGAAGGCGCCGATCCAGATGCCGCCCAGCGCGACCGGAGCGACGACATCCATCCAGTGCACGCCGAAGTGGCTCTCGCCCCCGTGCGTGAAGGCCGGCTTGATCAACCAGAAGAGCTCGACGAACCGCATCAGGAAGAGGAACGCGCACAGCTTCGCGAGGAAGCCCGGGTTCCGCTTCGCGCGCCGGTTGACGAGGATCATGAACGGCACGGCGAAGTGGAACACGACCAGGAACAGCGCGATGGCTTGCCAGCCGTGGCCGGTGCGCGCGAGGTACCAGGGCGTCTCCTCCGGTAGGTTGCCCGACCAGACGATCAGGTACTGCGAGAACGAGACGTAGGCCCAGAGCATCACGAAGGCCATGACCAGGTTGCCGAGGTCGTGGAAGTGGCCGGCCTCGAACCAGCGCGAGAAGGGCTCGTGTCGTCCGATGCGCGATGCGACGAAGACGCTGAAGCACAGCGCGGCGAGCGCCTGCCCGATCACGAACAGGATGCCGTAGATGGTCGAGAACCAGTGCGGCTCGAGGGACATCGCCCAGTCGAAGGCCGCGAAGCTCATGGTCAGGACGTAGAGTCCCAGGCCCACGCCGCTCATGGTCTTCATGCGCCGCAGCGCCACGAGGTCGAGCCTGCGGTCGTAGCGTGCCTGGAGGCGCACCATCGACGCTCCGAGCAGTCCCCAGACGGCGAAGTAGACGACGGCGCGAACGGTGAAGAAGGTGCGATCGAGGTAGACCGCCTTGTGCCGGAGCACCGGGTCGCCCGCGACCACGTCGGCGTGGGACCACTCGTACAGGGCGTGCACGCCGCCGATCAGGATCGGCAGGAAGAGCAGCGCCATCAGCGGGATGTTGCGCATCGCGGCCTCGAGCAGGCGGCGGATGGCGAAGCCCCAGGCGCCGCCGGTCATGTTGTGGAGCATGACGATGGCCAGGCTGCCCAGCGCCGGGGCGAGCCAGTAGAGGAACGCGATCAGGTACGAGCGGTAGAACTGCTCCGCGTCGACCAGGAAGCCGACGGCGAGGATCAAGGTGCCAACGGCGCCGACGAGGAAGGCCGCCCGTTGCGTGCGGCCAATGGCCGACGTGATGGTCGTGTCGCTCATCGCCGGCCCTCCAGGATCGCGCGCTTCTCGAGCGGGACGTCGAGGATGGTCGCGTTCTGGCTGAGCTGGAGCGCGCGCACGTAGGCGACGATCGCCCAGCGGTCCTCGGGCGTGATCCGGTCCGCGAGGTCGTACATCGCGCCGAACCCGTTCGTGATGACGTCGAAGAAGTAGCCCGGCGGCGCGTCGCGCAGGCGGTCGATGTGGTAGCTGGGCGGTTGCTTGAGGCCGCGCTTCACCACGATCCCCTCGCCGTTGCCGATCTTGCCGTGGCAGGAGCTGCAGAAGACGTCGAAGCGCTCGCGGCCGCGCAGGAGCCGTGACTCGTCGATCGCGAAGGGGAACGTCTCCGCCGGCTCGCCGTCGACGAGTCCGCGGTACAGGTGGTCGTCGAGCCGCAGCTCACCTCGCGCGACCGTTCCGGCGACTTGCGGGCGGGATGCACGGCCGTCGGCGAAGAAGACGCTCGCCTCGAGCGGCTCCAGCTTCGGCTGGTCGTGCATGTCCTGCCGGCAAGCTCCCGCGAGGAACGCGAGGACGAGGATCGAGGCGCGAGAGCTCACGGGTGGAACACCTCGTTCAGGCTCAGCGGCTCGTGTCGCTCGAACAGCCGCGAGGCGTGGTCGCGCTCGTAGATCGGGTCGTACCAGGGGATCAGGAGGAAGAACCGGTTGCGCGAGGCGAGCTCGAACTCCGCCACGTCGAACACCGGGTGGTGCGGGCGCGGCAGGCCGTTGAGCAGCAGCATCCCGAAGACCGCGGTCAGCGCCGCGAACAGGATGGTCATCTCGAAGGTGATGACGACGAAGGACGGCCACGAGTTGAGCGGCCGGCCGCCCACGTTGAGCGGATAGTGGACGACGGAGGCGAAGTACTGCATCCCGAAGCCGACGACGGCGCCGGTGATGCCGCCGGCCAGGACGAGCTTCGGCAGGTGGCTCTCGTGCCCCAGCGCCTCCCACACCTCGTGTACAGGGAGCGGCGTGTAGGCCTCCATGTGGCGGTAGCCCGCCTGCTTGCAGGTCTCGATGGCCTCGAGCAGGTGGTCCGAGTCGCGGAACTCGGCCAGGACGCCGAAGCTGTCGCCTGACTTCGGTCGCTTCCTCATCCGGCCTCCTCCGCCGTCTCGTCGCCGTGCGGGACGAGCGTGCGCATCTCGAAGATCGAGATCATCGGGAGGAAGCGGATGAACAGGAACACCAGCGCGCCGAACAGGCCGATCGTCCCGAGGTACAGCATCCAGTCCCAGCGGGTGCCGGCGTAGTGGTGCCAGCTCGAGGGCAGGAAGTCGCGGCTCAGGCTCGTGACGACGATGACGAAGCGCTCGAGCCACATGCCCACGTTCACGACCAGGCAGATGCCGAACAGCGCGAGCGTGCTCGTCCGGACGCGCTTGAGCCACAGGAGCTGCGGCGTCAGGCCGTTGCACAGGATGAGCAGCCAGTAGGCCCACCCGTAGGGTCCGGTCATCCGCCCCTTCATCATCGCGCCCTCGTAGGGGTTCGCGCTGTACCACGCGAAGAAGGCCTCCATCAGGTAGCCGTATGCGACGATCAACCCGGTGGCGAGGATGATCTTCGCCATGTTCTGCAGGTGCCTCATGGTGATGAAGTCCTGCAGGCCGAAGACGACGCGCAGCGGGATGGCGAGCGTCATCACCATCGCGAAGCCCGAGTAGATCGCTCCCGCCACGAAGTAGGGCGGCATGATCGTCGCGTGCCAGCCGGGGATGATGCCGACGGCGAAGTCGAGGGAGACGACCGTGTGGACCGACACGACCAGCGGCGTCGCCAGGCCGGCGAGCAACAGGTACGCCGTCTCGTAGCGCTCCCAGTGCCGCGCGGCGCCGCGCCAGCCGAGGCTCAGCATGCCGTAGGCGATCTTGAACGGCTTCGAGCGCGCGCGGTCGCGCAGCGTGGCGAAGTCGGGGATCAGGCCGACGTACCAGAACAGGAGCGAGACGGTGGCATAGGTCGACACCGCGAACACGTCCCACAGGAGCGGGCTGCGGAACTGCGGCCACAGCGCCATCGTGTTCGGGTAGGGGAGCAGCCAGTAGGCGAGCCACGGTCGCCCGACGTGCAGCAGCGGGAAGATGCCCGCGCACATCACGGCGAAGATCGTCATCGCCTCCGCGAAGCGGTTGATCGACGTGCGCCACTCCTGGCGGAACAGGAGCAGGATGGCGGAGATCAGCGTCCCCGCGTGGCCGATGCCGATCCACCAGACGAAGTTGATGATGGCGAAGCCCCAGCCGACGGGGATGTTGACCCCCCAGATGCCGGTGCCCTCGGCGAGCAGCTTGACCACGGAGGTCAGCAGCATCGCGCAGAAGACCAGGCACACGGCGAGGCCGAGGTACCAGCCGCGCGGCGTCTCGCGCTTCAGCACGATCGACGTGATCTTGTCGGTGATCGTGGCCAGGTCGTGGCCCGGCGCGATCACGCGCTCGCCGGAGTGCTTGCCCGTCTGCGGCACCGACTAGCTCCGCTCCAGATCGGGGTTCGGGTTCCTGAGCTTCGCCAGGTAGGTCGTGCGCGGCCGCGTGCCGAGCTCCTCGAGCAGGGCGTAGTGGTGCGGCTCGCTGCGCGCCCGGGACACGGCGCTCGCCGGGTCGTTGACGTCTCCGAAGACGATCGCCTGCGTCGGGCAGACCTGCATGCAGGCCGAGACCGCCTCGCCGTCCGCGATCGGCCGGTCCTCCTTCTTGGCCGTGATGCGTGCCGCGCTGATGCGCTGCACGCAATAGGTGCACTTCTCCATCACGCCGCGCGAGCGCACCGTGACGTCCGGGTTGTTCACCAGCTTCAGCGACTCGGTCTCGAAGTCGGCGTAACCGAAGAAGTTGAAGCGCCGGACCTTGTAGGGGCAGTTGTTCGAGCAGTAGCGCGTCCCGACGCAGCGGTTGTAGACCATCTCGTTCAGGCCCTCGGCGCTGTGGACGGTCGCGCCGACGGGGCAGACGACCTCGCAGGGCGCGAGCTCGCAGTGCATGCACGGGACCGGCTGGTGCACGACGCGCACGTCCGCGTCCGCCTCCTCGTAGTAGCGATCGACGCGGATCCAGTGCAGCTCGCGCCCGCGCGCCACCTCTTCCTTGCCGACGACCGGGATGTTGTTCTCGGACTGGCAGGCGACGAGACAGGCGCTGCAACCGATGCACGCGTTGAGGTCGATGACCATGCCCCAGGCGTGGCCCTCGTAGGGATAGGGCGGGTAGAGCGACTTGCCCTCGGCGCTCGGCACGGCCGGATCGGCGCGGAAACGGTCGAAGGTCGCCACGCGGACGAGGTCGCGGCCCTCCATGCTCGCGTGGTCCTGCACCGAGGCGAAGGCGTGTCGGCGTCGAGTCTTCTCGAGCCGGACATCGTCCGCTTGCCAGGAGTCGTAGGTCGTGCGCAGCCGGTAGGCGTCGAAGCCGACGCCCGTTCCGAGCCCGCCCGCGCTCCTGCGTCCGTAGCCGAGGTGCAGCGTGACCGATCCGTCCGGGTGCCCGGGCGCGATCCACACCGGAGCGTCTACGCGCCGCTCGCCGATGGCGAGCGTGACCACGTCGCCGCTCGCGACACCGTGCTCCTGCGCGGTGGCGGGGGAGAGGAGCGCCGCGTTGTCCCAGGTGAGCTGCGTCAGCGGCCGCGGCATCTCCTGCAGCCAGCCGTTGTTCGCGTGGCGTCCGTCGAGGACCGCCGCGTCGGCGCGGAAAGCGAGCTCGAGCCCGGTCGAGGGGACCCAGGAGCCGACCGAATCGGGCAGGAGAGCGGCCTCGATCGCCTCCGAGCGCGTTCCGGGAACGGTCCCGTCGTGCAGGGCGCGGAGCCAGAAGCGCTCGAACTCCTCGCCCGCGAGCCCGGTCGCCGTCTGCCAGTGCTCGCGCACGAGCGCGTGGGGACTCGGCGTCGCGTTCCCGCTCAGCACGGCCAGGAGCTCGTGCGCCGTCCGACCGCCGTACAGCGGCGCGATCAAGGGTTGCACGATGGTCGCCGTCCCGTCGAAGGCACGCGCGTCGCTCCAGCTCTCGAGCGCGTGCGCCTGAGGGAGGTGCCAGTGGCAGAGGGAGGAGGTCTCGTCGACGTGGGAGGCGAGATGCACGCGGTAGGCGACCTCGCGCAGCGCCTCGCGGAAGTCGAGGTCCGCCGGCGCGTCGTAGACCGGGTTCCCGCCGACCAGGACCAGTGCGTCGACCTCGCCCGCGCGGATGGAGCGCACCAGCGCGGCGACGGACTCGAGCGCGCCGTCCTGCCAAGGGTGCGCCGGCGCGGCGTACTCCACGGTCGCGCCGACGTTCTTGAGCGCGGCGTTGATGCGGTGCGCAAGCGCGTGCACCACGGCGCTCTGGCAGGCGCCCGCGAGGACCAGCCCCGAGCCCGCGTGCGCGCTCAGGTCGCGCGCCACGGCGCGTGCGAAGGCGCGCTCCCGTTCCGGGGCGGCCTGTGTGACCGGGGACGGGGAGCGGAGCCCGAGCTCCACCGCCAGGAGCCGCGCGAAGACCTCGACGCGCGACGGCGCGAGGGCGAGCCGGTGATCCGCCATCGCCCCGGTCAGGCCGACCGAGCTCTCCGCGACGTAGAGTCGGTTCATCACGGCCGCGTCGGCGCGACCACGCCGGGACGTCGCGAAGTCGCGCGCATGGCGAACGCCGGCGCAGCCTGGCTCACCCGAGCCGAGGAAGTCCGCGTCGAGCGACAGCACGACGCGCGCCTGGTCGAAGGAGTAGCGCGTCACGACGTCGCGGCCGAAGGCGAGCAGCGCTCCCGCGCGTGCCTGGTCGCGGTGCAGCGGCGACCAGTGGAAGACGCCCAGCTCCGGATAGCGCTCGCGCAGCCGCGCGAGCTGCGCGTGCAGCGTGGGGGAGCTCGTCTCCTCGAACAGCAGCGCGAGTCCGCGACCGCCGTTCGCCTCGAACCCGCCGGCGCGCGTGGTCAGGTCGGTCAGGAAGGCGTCCCAGGTCGAGATCTGGCCGGCCCGCACGACGGAGTGCGACCGGTCCGGGTCGTAGAGCCCGAGCACCGACGCCTGCGCGAGCGCGTCGGTCGCCCCTAAGCTGGCCGGGTGCTCCGGGTTCCCCTCGACCTTCGTGGGCCGGTTCATGTGGCTCTCGACCAGCACGCCCAGCGCGCCGCCGAGGGAGGGAAGCGCCGTGGCGAAGAAGCGCGGCTTGCCCGGCACGAGCGACTCAGGGCGGGAGGCGAAGGGGACGATCGTCTCGTCCGGTTGCCGCGTGCAGGCGCCGAGGCCGACGGTGGCGAGCGAAGCGCCCATCGTGCGCAGGAAGTCCCGCCGGGCCTGCTCGGGGCCGAAGCGCTCGGCTTGCGAGGGGAACCAGCGCCGCAGGAAGGCCTGGAAGGGTCCGGTGGCCGAGAGCTGCTCGAGCCTGTCCCAGAAGGCAGGTCCGCGCGCGTTCGAGAGCTCGGTGCGGATCGCCTGGAGCTCGGCCTCGCTCGGAGCCGGCGGCGGGCCCATGGTCGATTCCTTCCCGTGGGTCATCGATGGCAGGTGGAGCAGTCGGTCATGCTCGCGAGGCGGTATTCGCGCGCCAGCGCCTCACGCTCCTCGCGCGAGAGCGACGCCGGGTCCCAGTCGGTCGAGAAGACGCGCTCGCGCGGGCGCACGTGCGCGGCCGGGTCGCGGTGACAGGCGAGGCACCAGTCCATGTTCAGCGTCTCCTGGCGCCACATGAGCGGCATCTCGTCGACCTGGCCGTGGCAGGTCGTGCAGCCGATGCCCTTCGCGACGTGGATCGAGTGGTCGAAGTAGGCGAAGTCCGGCAGGTCGTGCACGCGCGTCCACGCGATCGGGCGGTCGGAGCGGTAGCTCTCGCGCACGGCTTCGAGCATCGGAGCGTCGTTCCACACCAGCGAGTGACAGCCCATGCAGGTCTTCGTGGGCGGGATGCCGGCGAAGGCGGAGTCCTCGACGCTCGCGTGGCAGTAGCGGCAGTCGATCCCGAGCCCCTGGACGTGGTGCTTGTGGCTGAAGGGCACCGGCTGCTCGCGCGCCACGTTCACCTGCGTCGTGTAGGGCGCGCGCAGGACTCGGTCCCAGCCCCACACGGCGGCGCCCAGGAAGAACACGGCTCCGAAGATCGAGACCTTCGAGAGCGTGTTGAAGCTGGGATGGAAGATCTGGGCCATCGACGCGGGTTCCCGGACCGCATCCGCCCGAGTTCGGGGCGGCTCCGGGCGGCTTCGAGGGCAGAGAGATTAAGGACTGCCTGGCTTCCCGGCGAGCGTACGGCGTCAGTCACTTTCCTCCAGGCACGGAGGAGGGGGTCGAG
>Ga0302046_10004334_pt1 | contig 12639 bp, 7 predicted proteins | sample RVTome_11_FD_200261 | JGI IMG/M metagenome (GOLD analysis project Ga0302046, IMG submission 200261) | Soil microbial communities from uranium-contaminated site in the Upper Colorado River Basin, Wyoming, United States - RVT147D111 (version 2) ...
ATCGTCCGGCAGTGTGCCGATGTTCGCCGTGCCGTAGCCGTGATTCCGCTCTGCACCCGCTCGGTAGCCTTCCGCCCAGGCAATGAACTGCGTGATGACCTCGTTCAATCCATTGCTGCCCAGATCGGACGGCAGCACGACCTCGCCCACTGCACGCAGCATCGCACTGCTCAGCCGCTGCGACGAGAACAACGCATCCGGAAACGCCGGCACATCGAAACGCAGCGACGCGGGAATCGCGAGACCTGCCGCGACGAGGAACTCCCGGCGCGTGACGTCGCTCATGATGGCTCCCGCAGCGCGAACGCCTTCAGCACTGCATTGTTGCCCGATCCCGTCGCCACGACGACGAGCTGTCTTCCATCGCGCAACGCGAACGTCATGGGCACGGAGTATCCCTGTCCGCCGAGATCCGCTTCCCAGAGCACGAGTCCGCCGCGCGTGTCGATCGCGTACACCGTGTCGCCGCCGCCGGTGAGGAAGACGATCCCGCCCGCGGTCACGATGGGTCCGGGCGAGCCGGCCACGCCGACGGCCGGAAGATTCAGGTTGCGCAGCAGCGGATGCTCGCGCACCGAGCGCGTGTCGCCGACCGTGATCTGCCAGCGGTGCTCGCCCGTGCGCATGTCGATCGCGGTGAGCGTGCCGTACGGCGGCTTGTTGATCGGCAGGCTGCGTCCGTCCGGCGGGCTCACCCGGATGCCCGCACCGCGGTCGAACGCCCACTCCGCCTGAATCGTGTCGGACGGCGGCGGCTGGATCAACCGGACCACGGCGGGCTGATTCGTCGCCTTGATGTAGAGCATCTGCGTTTCCGGATCGAATGCGGCGCCGCCCCAGCCCGATCCGCCCACCAGCCCGGGCATGATGAGCGTGCCCTCGCGCGATGGCGGCGTGAACAGCGGCCCCGTGCGCACCTTCGCGAGCTCCGCGAGTGCGAGTGCGCGCAGTTCCGGCGTATAGTCGATGACGTCCTCGGGCCCGAAGCCCTGCTTCGCGAACGGCGCCGGCTTCACCGGGAACGGCTGTGTGGGCGAGGTGCGCTCGCCGGGCACGTCGCTCTGTGGCACCGGCCGTTCCTCGATCGGCCACACCGGCTCGCCGCTCACGCGGTCGAACACGTAGATGAAGCCCGTCTTTCCGGGCACGGCCACCGCGTCAATGCGCCGGCCATCCACGTCGATCGTCATCAGCACGGGCGGCGCCGGCAGGTCGTAGTCCCACAGTCCGTGATGGATGGTCTGGAAGTGCCAGACGCGCTCGCCAGTGCGCGCGTCCAGACAGACGATGGACTCGGCGAACAGATTGTCGCCCTTGCGCGCGCCACCGTGGAAGTCGTTGCTCGGCGTACTGACGGGCAGATAGACGAAACCGCGTGCGCTGTCCACGCTCATGGGCGCCCACACGTTCGTGTGGCCCGTGTACGACCACGAGCCATCCTCCCACGTGTCGTGGCCGAATTCGCCCGGCTGCGGGATCGGGTTGAAGCGCCACACTCGCCGCCCCGTGCGCACATCGAACGCCTGCACATCGCCCGGCGGGTCGTTCCGATACGTCAATCGATCGCCCACGCCGTTGCCGACAATGACGAGATCCCGCCACACCACGGGCGGCGATGTGTTCGTGTAGTGCAGCGGATTCACCGGCCAGAGGAGCGACGCCGCGAGATCGACGACGCCGTCGTCACCGAAACCGGGCACCGGCGTTCCCGTCTTCGCATCGAGCGCGATGAGCTTCCAGCGGCTGTTCATCAGGATGCGCCGCTCCGTGCCGTCGCTCCACATTGCGACACCGCGATGCACGAAGCCGGTGCCGTTCGACGGCTGGCCGTGCCTGTACGCGCCGGGGTCGTAGCTCCACAGCTCGCGGCCCGTCGCCGCATCCAGCGCGACCACGCGGTTGAACGGCGTGCTGAGCACCATCGTGTCGTTGAACACGATGGGCGTCGCCTGGAACGTGCCGGGCCGTGCCGCGCGCGTGCTGTCGGTTTCCGGAATCGCGCGCTCGCCCGTACTCCACTCCCACGCGGGCGCGAGCGCGCTCACGGTCGTGCGGTCGATCGACGTCAGTGCCGAATACTTCATTGCGCCCGGATCGCCGCCGTAGTGCTCCCACCCGCTGCCGCCCGGCGCCGGCGAACGGTGCACACGCCCGCCTTTCATCACGAACACGACATTGCGCAATGCCGTGATGTCCTGCGCGGGATCGCCGCGCGTCGCGATGAGGTCCGCCTCGTAGCCGGGCGCGATGCTGCCGATGCGCTCGCCCATGCCCAGCGACTGCGCTGCGAGCGACGTCGCCGACACGATCGCGGCCATGGGCGCCTGGCCGCCCTGCTGCACGCGGTAGATCAGCTCCTCGAAGTTGCGGCCGTGCGCGCCCGCGACGGCGTCCGTGCCGAACACGATGCGGATGTCCGGACGCTGCAGGGCTCGCCGGAACGCGTCCAGCGCGAGCGGCAGCGCGCGCTCCATGTGCGCGAAGCCCTCCGCATCGTAGCTGCCCACACCCTCGAACTTTTCACGAATGTCGAGATAGTTCTGCAGCACGAGTCCGATGTTCGGGTCGTAGAACGAGCCCGCGCGGTTCATTTCATCGAGCGTCGCATCATCCAGCAGCGCGCCATGCTCGATGACGGTACAGCCGGCGCGCACGGCGCGCTGCGCGCTCTCCGGCCCGTGCGCGTGCACTGCCGAACGCAATCCCAGCGCCGTCGCCTCGCCGCACGCCGCATCGAGCTGCTCCTGACTCAGCGTCGCGGGTCCGCCAGAGCGGATGCTCGCGGACGCGAAGATCTTGATGACATCCGCGCCGTTGTCGCGGAACTGCCGGACGCGCGCGCGCATCGCTTCGGGCTCCCCGCCGCTGATGGATCCGAGCGAGGTGATGACGCGCGGACCCGTCAGCACGCCCGCGGCAATGGAGTCGCGCAGGGCGCCGTCGATGTTCGAGCCCAGGCTCTGCACAGTCGTGATGCCGGCGTTCAGCGTGATACGCGCGTTCTCCGCCGCGAAGGCGAGCTGCTGCTCGCGCGTCTCGCCGCGCGCGCTGTGCGTGCGGCCATCCGCATCGAAATGCCAGTTGATGTGGACGTGCGTGTCGATGCCACCGGGCATCACGGTGTAGTCGGCCAGATCGTGCGTCGGCGTCTGCGTCCCGGCAGGCTCGACGCTCACGATGCGACCGCCGCGTACGGTGATCAGCGCGTTCTCGACGCTTCCACCGCGGCCGTCCAGCACCGTGCCGGCGAGGATCGTGATCGTTTCCTGTTCTGGAGGGCCGGTCAGGGTCAGCGAGAGGAGGACGGGGACGATCGCGAACGGGCGGGGAAGGAACCGCATGCGCCAGCCTCCGGCGGACCGGTGAACCGGGCCCTCACGGTGAACGAGCCCGGGTCCGGCGAACGTAGTGCGGCGGTCGGGCGTCAGCAACGGCTACAGCGGAAGCGGCCCCCGCGGCCGATACTCGTGGCGATGAAGACGCTCCGCGCCTCCTTGCTGGCCGGCCTCGCGATGTATGTGGCGTTCTTCGCCGTGCTCGCCACCGACCTCGTCTATCGCATCTGGCTTTCGCGCGCCGGCTTCGAGAGCGTTACCGACGTCGCGCTGCTGATCCAGCTGGAAGCGGTGCGCGCGGTCGTGACGGTCTGCATGGTGTGCATCGCGATCGGCGTGTCGCGCAGGGCGGAGCCCGGGCATTTCGCGCTCGCCTTCGCACTGCTCTGGTTCGCGCTCTGGTACGCGAAGGCCTCGTCGTTCGCGGCGTTCCCGGGCTATCTCCAGCAGCGCATCGCGATCGGGCTGACGGATGCCGGCGTATCACGACGGCTCCTTCTGCTGCTCTTCGGCCAGCCGACCTGGGCGCTCGCCCCCGCCATCGCCTCGTTCCTCGCCTTCTCGCTGCGCTATCCCGGGAAACCGCGGCCGGAGCAGGTGCGCGCCGTCCATGCGACCGGCCGGCGGGGCATGCTGCGCGGCACGGCCGTCGCGGGGACCGACATCCGTTCCTTCGTGCACCGGCTCGCGGCGCGTGCGCTCGATGCCGGCATGCTGCGCGACGGCTCGCTGTACGCGCTGGGCATCGGTGGCGCACTCCTGCTGGCGTTCGGTGGACGCGCGGGCGCCCTGATCGTGCTACCCGTGCTCGCAATGGCGGGCGCATTCGCGGTGGCGTACCTGCGCAGCGCGCACCTCTCGATCGCCGGGCCGCACCGGCGCGCGCTCCGGCGGCTCGGCATGGCAGGCATCAGCCTCGCGATCGAGTTCGTGCTGGGCGGAGCGCTCTCGCTGCTGCCGGGAGGTGCGCTGGCCCACGTCGCACTGGCCTTCGCCGCCGCTGCGCCGCTCGGCGCGATCATCTTCCTGTTCGGCTTCGCGCTCGCCGCGCGCACGGAGGAACGACTCGTCGCGGAAGCCGTCTGACTCCCCCTACCACTCCTTGCGGAGACCCACCTCGATCGTCCGGCCGGATGCCGGATGGAAGTAGACGACGCCGGTCCCCGCGGGATCCGGGAACCCCGTCGTGCTGTAGGTCGCGTCCGCCAGGTTGTAGACATCGAAGTGGATCTCGAACCCGCGAAGGCCGTACGACACGCGCGCATCCCAGCGCGTCCAGTCGGGCAGCATCGCGCTGTTCGCATCGTCGAGCGGCATGTCGCGCGCGCTCGTGACCGTGAGGCTCGCGCCCGGACCCGTGCCCATCCCGCCGTATGCCGCGCCCGCAACCACGAAGTGACGCGGAATCGCCTTCAGGTTCTTCCCATCGTTTTCACCAGACTGCGCGGTCGCCGACTGGAGCGTGTAATTCGCGAACGTGCGCACCGCACCGGGACCGCGCAGCTGCACACCGGCTTCCACGCCACGGTGCCGGCTCTTTCCGATGTTCTGATAGCTCAACGACTCGATATCGAAGTCCAGCTCATCACGCAGATCGATGTGATACGCGGACAACGTGAGCTCGAGGGACACCGCGTCGGGCGACAGCTGCGCCGTGTGATAGACGCCCACCTCGAAACTCGTGCCGTACTGCGGCTCGAGACCGTCATTCGCGAAGGACACCTGGAACGGCGGAAACGGCACCGGCACCTGGCGCTGGTCGAAGAGCTGGTCCGGTGTCGGCGCCTTGAACGACCGACCCACCGTCGTGTACACGTTGCCCTCGTGCCGCGCGCCATCGACATAACGCAGATTCGCGCCAATGCTCGGACTGAATGCGACGTGGGACGCCGAACGCCCGTCGGGCTCGCTCGGTGCGCGCGCGTCGAACTCATCGTTCAGCGCATCCAGCCGCCCACCTGCCGTGAGGCGCAGGGCAGGAACGGGCTGCAGCGCATAGCTCGCGAAGGCCGCGAAGCTCGTGCGCGTCGCCCGCCCGCTCTCCGTAACCGGCCCCACCTCCTGGTCGCCGGCGGCGGTGTAGTCATCCGGCGTGCCCTGGAACACGCTGGCGTACTCCGACGACATGCGTCCGTACGAAGCGTCGAACCCGATGAGCAGCCTATCCACGGCCGCGAGCAGATCCTGCAGTTCGAGCTGGCCGCTGCCCGTCACGCGCGTCGTCGTGATGACGCGGTTCTTCGTGTCCGCGAACGTGGGCGTAAGCGGCAGCGTGCGCGTGCGATCGCTCCTGCGGAGATCGACGGCGATGCGCGCGGTCCCGTAATGGCGCGCGCCGGTCAGTGAACCGTCGACGCCCAGGCGATGCCGCCTGGCAGCCACATTGTCGAACCGATGGAATGGTGCCGATCCCTCGCGCCCGTTCGCGAACTCGACGTCCGTGAGCGGGCCCGGCTCATCCACGCTGCGCCAGTCGTGCACCGTCGAGAGCGACAACGTGTGCGTTGGCGTCTCGCGCAGCCCCAATGTCGCACCCAGGCCGGTCGTGTTCCGCTCGGCGTGTGCGCGGTAGCCGTCCGAGCGCGCGACGTCCGCGAACACGGACACCGGCCCGCCACTCCAATCGTCCATGACGCTGCCCGCGATGCGCAGCACGCCGTGCTCGCCACCCGCAATGCGGATGCGTCTGCTGCGCGCGCCCGCCTTCGTGATCACGTTCACAACACCGCCGAGCGCCGCATCGCCCCACACCGGCGAAGCGCCGCCACGCACGACCTCGATGGATTCGATCGCCGAGATCGGGATCAGGCTCCAGTCGATGCGACCGGTCTCCAGATCGTTCACCGGCCGCCCGTCCAGCAGCACCAGCACGTAGTCCGCCTCACCACCGCCATAGAATCCGCGCACGATCGCCTGCGGATCGGCACCCAGTCCGTCGAACTCGACGAACGCCATGCCCGGCACCTGGCGCAGCGCATCCGCGAGCGTGCGGACCGGCCGCGCACGCAGCGTCGCTCCGTCCAGCACGCTCACCGCGCCCGTCGACAGCGCGAGCCGCGTCGAAGCACGCTCCGCCGTCACGACCAGCGCCTCGTGCTGCCGGACAGTCGCCGTATCCGCGCCCACCTGTCTCGCCTGCCCGACCGATCGGCCCGTGAGCAGGAGCGCCGACACGATCACCAGACCCCGCACCATCCGCTTCACCATCGAATCGCCTTTCATGCGGTCACACCATCTTCCCCGCCGGCACCCGGCGCACATCCGGCAGCGTACGCAGCACGTTTTCCGGCCCCGCCGGCGCATACACGACCGCGAAGCGCAACGGCTCCCACCCCGTGTTCATCGTCGAGTGGAAAACGCCGCGCGGAATGTAGACCATCGCGCCCGGCCGTACCGTCACCGGCGGCTCGTCATCCAGCATCTGCTCGCCTTCGCCCGAGATCATGAACAGAATCTCGTCCGCATCCGGATGATTGTGCCGCTCGTGCCCCTTCGCCGGCGCGAGCACCACCATCCCGAACGTCATCGTCGCGCCGCCCGCCGTGTCCGGCGTGCTCAGCAGCTTCACGTTGCCCCAGTCGAACGCCAGCGTCTCCACGTCGTCGCCGTACATTATGTGGCAGGTACCGACCTTCATCGCGTTCACCACCCTTTCCTTTCCGGACCTCCGAACTTGCGGGGTTGGGGAATGGGAAGGGGTTCTGGTTCATGGTTTGAACGGACTCCGAACGGTCGACGACACCATCCCCGACGACCATTCCCCGGGAACCATGCCCTGAACCATTCCCCCGAACCATTTCCCATTCAACCACTCCTGCGTTTCCTCAATACCGGATGCCCCTGAACTTCCGCGCCTGGCCCTCGATCGCGATTTCAGTGGGCAGCCGCTCCACGCTGGACGCGCCGAAGAACCCGACGACGCCCTCGGTGAGGGAGAGCACTTCCTGCGCGTCCTCCGGTTCCGCGATGGGTCCTCCGTGACACAGGACAAGGACGTCATCGCGCGCGGCCTTCGCCGCGTCGTGCATTTCCTGGACGCGCCGTGCGGCTTCCTCGAGGGTGAGCGCGGTGTGCGCGCCGATGGAGCCCTTCGTGGTGAGACCCACATGCGCGACGAGCACGTCCGCGCCCGCCTCCGCCATGGCGTGCGCACTCGCGGCGTCGAATACGTACGGGCAGGTCAGCAGATTCTTCGCGCGTGCGCTCCGGATCATTTCGACCTCGAGACCGTAGCCCATGCCGGTCTCCTCGAGGTTCTGGCGGAACACGCCGTCGATCAGACCGACGGTCGGGAAGTTCTGCACGCCGTCGAAGCCGGTATCGCGCAGCTCGTCCAGGAACACGGGCATGATGCGGAACGGATCCGTGCCGCACACGCCGGCCAGCACGGGCACGTCCTTCACGATAGGCAGGACCTCGCGCGCCATTTCCATCACGATCGCGTTCGCATCGCCGTACGGCATGAGGCCGGACAGGCTTCCCCGCCCCGCCATGCGGAAGCGGCCCGAGTTGTAGATGATGATGAGATCGACGCCGCCGCGCTCGGCGAATTTCGCGGAGATGCCTGTGCCCGCGCCCGCGCCGATGATCGGCTCGCCCGCGGTGACACGGGCCTTCAGCCGCTTCAGCGCCTCATCCCGTCCGATGAACGGCATCGCGCTTCCCTCCGACATGGCTGAGCAGCCGGTCCGCAATCTCTTCCGCGAACGCCGCATCGTTGATGTGCAGGTCCAGCTCGACGACCGTCACCGCGGGACTCGTGTTCGCGCGCAGCGCATCGAACAGCGCGCGGTCGGCTGCCGGATCGTGGAACGGCATGCTCTCGCGGTCCAGCGCGCTCACACCGCGCAGCGGCAGCACCAGCGTCGCGGGTCCCGTCGACGCGCTCAGCTTCTTCCCGATGATCTCGCCGAGCCGCGCGTTCTCGGCCGGCGTCGTCCGCATCAGCGTCACGCTCGGATTGTGCACGTGGAAATGGCGCTCCCTGAACTGCGCCGGAATGGTGTCCCGCGGCCCGAAGTTGACCATGTCGAGTGCGCCGCACGACACGACCTGCGGCGTGGCGGTGCGCGCCGCCGCGTCCAGACGCTCGGGACCCGCGCTCAGCACGCCGCCCACCAGCTCGTCGCACCATTCCGTGGTCGTCACATCCGCGACGCCCGTGAGGAAGCCCGCGTCGATCAGGCCCTCGAGCGCGCGGCCCCCGCTGCCCGTCGCATGGAATACGAGCACCTCGTAGCCCTCGCGCTCCAGCCGCTTGCGCACATGTTCGACGCATGGCGTCGTCACGCCGAACATCGTCGCACCGATGAGCGGCCGGTCCTCCGCCTCCGGCGCGCGCTGCTCCATCATGCCGCCCACCGCACCCGCCGCGTTCGCCAGGATGACCCGCGAGATGCGGTTCAGCCCCGCGATGTCGACGACCGGATACATCATCGTGAGGTCCTTCACGCCGACGTAGGGCGCGACCTGGCCCGACGCGACCGTCGACACCATGACCTTCGGCACGCCCACCGGCAGTTCGCGCATCGCCGCGGTCGCGATCGCCGTCCCGCACGAGCCGCCCATGCCGAGCACCGCGTCGATCGCGCCCGCCGCGTGCATCTGCGCCGCCAGCACGGCCGCGCCCCTCGCCATCACCTCGAGGGCGACTCCCCGGTCCCCCTGCGACCTCAGCGCCGCCAGCGCACCGCCACCCGCCTCCGCTACGGCACCGGCCGCGACCTCCGGCTCGAACGCCGGCGCGCCGAGGACTCCTGCGTCCAGCACGATCACATGGTGCCCGCGTGCCCGCAGGAGATCGCGCGCGTACGCGGCCTCCTCGCCCTTCGTGTCCAGCGTCGCAATCAGAAGTGCCGTCCCCACCATGTCGGCTCCGTTCCCGCGGATCCCGAATGCGCGCGGCGGAAAATTGACGCCGCTCAAATGCGGCGTATACACTATACGAACCGGACCATGGCCGCGAGACTCACTCCAGGATCGAGGCACCGATGACGGATGGAATCAACCGGAAACGGCTCTTCGTTGGCTGCATCATCTCCCTCGTCGCGACCGCGTTCGGCTTCGCCGTGCGCGCCGCCATCCTCGAGGACTGGCGAGGCGAGTTCAACCTGAGCCAGGAGCAGATCGGCTACCTCCTCGGCGCCGGCCTCTTCCCCTTCGCCATCTCGATCATCCTGTTCAGCCTGATCATCGACAGGATCGGCAACGGCGTGTCGATGGCGATCGCGTTCACGCTGCACGTGCTATCCGCGATCCTGACGCTCGCGGCGCCGTTCGCGCTCGCGGATCCCGGGGCCGGCCCCGAAGCGGTGATGGCCGGTCAGAAGACCGGCTTTGCGCTGCTCTACATCGGCACGTTCATCTTCGCGCTGGGCAATGGAACGGTGGAGGCGGTCGTGAATCCCGTCACGGCCACGCTGTTCGCCCGGGAGAAGACGCGCTATCTGAACATCCTGCACGCCGGCTGGCCGGGCGGCCTCGTGCTCGGAGGGCTCCTCGCCATTGCGGTCAGTTTCGTCGAACCCGGCAGTCTGCCCGGGCGCCTCTGGCAGTGGCAGATGGGCCTCGTCCTGCTGCCCACCCTGGTCTACGGGGTCATGCTCTTCGGCCAGAAGTTCCCCGTCCAGGAACGCGTCGCCGCGAAGGTGCCGTACATCGAGATGCTCCGCGAGTTCGGCGCCGGCAGCTGCTTCATCGTCAGCTTCTTCCTCGTCGCCGGGCTCAACCAGATCCTCGTCATCCTCGGTGTGCCCACGTTCGGCCTCGTCACGCAGATGGGCATCGCGCTCGTGCCCACCCTGCTCTTCGCCATGTACGTGCGCAGCTTCGGCCGCCCCATGTTCTTCCTGCTCCTGCTCGTCATGGTCCTGCTCGCCACCACCGAGCTCGGCACCGACAGCTGGATCGCCGACATCATGCGCTCCGTGCTCGAGAGCCCCACCCTCGGCACCATGTTCCTCGTGTGGACCGCGCTCATCATGTTCGTGCTCCGCTTCTTCGCTGGTCCCATCGTCGACCGCATCAACCCGCTCGGCCTGCTCGCCGCCAGCGCCGCCGTCGCCGCGCTCGGCCTGCTCTGGCTCGCCAATGCCGGCTCCAGCGCCTGGCTGCTCTTCGCCGCCGCCACCTTCTACGGCCTCGGCAAGACCTTCTTCTGGCCCACCACCCTCGGCGTGGTCAGCGAGCAATACCCACGCGGCGGCGCGCTCATGCTCAACGCCATCGCGGGCGTCGGCATGATCTCCGTCGGCACCATCGGCAACCCCGCCATCGGCGCCGTCCAGGACCGCACCTTCACCGCCGAGATCCGCGAGGTCGATCCGCTCCTCGCCGATCAGGTCATCGGCACAAGGCCCGGCCTCTTCGGCGAGTCCGAGTCGCTCGATCCGGCCATGCGCGCCACCCTCGTCGCCCGACTCGACGAGCACCGCCAGGCCCTGCGCTCCCAGCTCGTGGCTCAGACCGGCGGCACCGTCTCCGATGCTCAGCTCGAACAGGCCCTCGCCTCCGACCCCGTCTACCAGACCCTCGCGGGCCAGGTCAACCAGGTCACGATCGTCGAGACCCGCTCCAAGCAGGGCGCCCTCGCGATCATCGCGATCCTGCCGGCCATCATGTTCCTGTGCTACTTCGGCCTCATCCTCTACTTCCGGCAGAGGGGCGGTTACCGGGCGAAGCACATTCTGGAGGAGGAGGGCAGGGCCTCGGACGGCCGTGACCATGTAGCGGTCCCGGCCGGCTAGGAACATGGCGCGGGGGCGGCGGATCGCATAAAGTATCCGGTAACCCATGCCGCGCCCTCTCTGGTTCCCGTTTCGTTGTTCGCACGCGGCCGCGTTCCCTCGACGCGGGCCGGTTCCTTTCATCCGCTCGCCGACTCCGCGCGACCCGCACGGCGGCCGGCTTCGAGAGGAGGCTCCCGATGCGTAATCCGATTCATCTCGCGATCCTGCTGCTCGGCCTCGCGCTTCTCGCTCCCGCTGCAGCGAATGGCCAGGGCACACTCGCGGACTATCAGCGCGCGGAAACGCTGGATGATCGATTCGAGGATCTGGCGGTCGATGTCATCGGCCCGGTCGCATGGCTGGAGGACGCGACCCGGTTGTGGTACCGGAAGTCGGTGCGTGGCGGTTACGAGTTCGTGCTCGTCGACGCGCAGACCCGGACGAAACAGCCGGCATTCGACCACGCGCGTCTCGCGACCGCGCTGGGCATCGCCGCTGGCGAATCGTACACGCCGCTCACGCTGCCCTTCTCGAGTCTGGACTTCGTGAACAACGGGCAGGCCATCGAGGTCGATGCGGAAGGAGCGAGTTTCCGCTGCATGCTCGCGGCGTACACGTGCACGCGCATGGCGGCCCAGGCTGGCGGTGGTCGTGGCGGACGTGGCGGCCGAGGCGCCGGCGGCGGGCGCGGCGGGCGCGGCGGCAGAGGCGGTGGCGCACCCGACGATGACGCACCGCCCGTTGCCGTCTCGCCGGACAGTACGTTCGAGGCGTTCATCCGGAACTACAACATCTGGATCCGCCCCGCAGGGGAAGACGATGATGCGCGCCAGTTGAGCTACGACGGGTCGGAGGGCCAGCAGTACTCGTTCAGCTCGATCTCGTGGTCGCCGGACTCGCGCAAGGTCGCCGTATATCGCGTCGCGCCGGGCTACGAGCGGCTCGTCCACTACATCGAATCCTCGCCGGACGATCAGCTGCAGCCGAAGCACTCGACGCGCAGCTACACCAAGCCGGGCGACCGGCTGGACCGGAATCAGCCGGTCATCTTCGACGTCGCGACGCGACGGCAGCAGTCCGTCGATCCTGCGCTGTTCCCGAACGCGTACAGCATGTCGCGTCTCGATTGGCGTGACGACAGCCGCCTCCTGACGTTCGAGTACAACGAGCGAGGCCACAAGGCATACCGCGTGATCGAAGTCAACACGGAGACGGGTGCCACGCGTGCGGTCATCGACGAGCAGGTCGAGACCTTCTTCGTCTATCGGGCGGCCAGCGGCAACCTCCGTGACAACGGCAAGAAGTTCCGCTACGACATCGATGGTGGCCGCGAGATCATCTGGATGTCGGAACGGGATGGATGGAACCACCTCTATCTGTACGACGGCGCGACCGGCAGCGTGAAGAACCAGATCACGAAGGGCGAGTGGGTCGTGACCGCCGTGGACAGCGTCGACACGGCGAACCGCCAGCTCTGGTTCCGCGCGCTGGCCGTGAATCCGGACCAGGATCCCTACTTCGTGCACTACTATCGGATCGACTTCGATGGTACGGGCATGATCGCGTACACGGAGGGC
>Ga0302046_10004335_pt1 | contig 12638 bp, 11 predicted proteins | sample RVTome_11_FD_200261 | JGI IMG/M metagenome (GOLD analysis project Ga0302046, IMG submission 200261) | Soil microbial communities from uranium-contaminated site in the Upper Colorado River Basin, Wyoming, United States - RVT147D111 (version 2) ...
GCTGGGGGTTTAGTCTTCGATTTCCTCGGCGTCCAGCGGGTAAGCCCCCGCCTGATCGTGAACTTCCTTGCCTTTCAGCGGCGGATTGAACACACAGAGCACACGCATGCGCGTCTTTGCACGCAGGATGTGCTTGTCGTGTTGATCGAGCGCATAGAGCGTACCCGGCTTGACCGGGTAGACCCTGGCGCCCTCGACGGTCTCTACCTCGCCTTCCCCCGCGATGCAGAACACCGCCTCCAGATGATGGCGGTACCACATGGGGGTGACCGTGCCGGGATAGACGGTGGTCACATGCAGGGAGAAGCCCATCCCGTCCGACTTCAGCAACAGCCGCACGCTTTCCCAATTCTGGGTGACGACGCGGCGCTCGGTCTTTTCCGCTTCTTGCAGCGTTCGGACGATCACTTGCGTGCTCCGACGACGTCACCGTGCTCGGCCGCCGCCTCATCCAACGCGGCCCTGACGCTCTCGTTCAGAAGGCTCAGTCCCTCGATCAACTCGTCGTCGGAGATCGTCAACGGGCTGAGACACTTCATGACCTGGCCGTCCGCACCCGACCTCTCGATCAAGAGCCCCTTCTCAAAGGCCTTCGCGCTGACCCGCGTCGCCAGGGCGCCGCTGCCGCAATCCAGTCCTTGCATCATGCCACGCCCCCGCACCGAAAAACCCCCCGACGGGGCATGTTCTGCAATCTCGCTCAACGCCGCACGGACCAAATGGCCCTTGCGTTTCACGTCGGTTGCCAGGTAATCATCCTGCCAATATTCGTCCAGGGCCGCATTCGCGGTGACGAACGCCAGGTTGTGTCCTCGGAACGTGCCATTGTGTTCGCCCGGCTCCCACTGGTCCAGCTCCGGCTTCATCAGCACCAGCGAAAACGGCAACCCGTAGCCGCTCAGGGACTTGGAAAGCGTGATGATATCCGGCGAGAGGCCGGCTTCCTCGAAGCTGAAGAACGGGCCGGTGCGGCCGCAGCCAGCCTGGATGTCATCCACGATCAAGAGGACGCCATGCCGGCGACAGACGTCCTGCAGCGACCGCAGCCACGCGAAACTCGCCACGTTGACGCCCCCTTCGCCCTGGATGGTTTCCACGATGACCGCGGCCGGATGATCGATTCCGCTGCTGCCGTCGCGCAGGACACGATCCAGATACCCGGTCGTGTCGACATCAGGGCCCAGATAGCCGTCGTAGGGCACGAAGGAGGTCGCCACGAGTGGCAGACCGGCGGCGTTGCGGTAATGCGAGCTTGCGGTCACGGCCACTGACCCCAGTGTCACGCCGTGAAAGGCACGGGTGAACGCAACCACGTTGTACCGGCGCGTCACATTACGCGCGATTTTCAATGCTGCCTCCACGGCATTGGTTCCCGTGGGGCCGGTAAACTGCACCTTATAGGTCATGCCCCGCGGCTGCAGTATGAGTCTCGCGAAAGCGTCCAGGAATTGCTCCTTGGCCGCCGTCGACATATCGAGTCCATGGACGATCCCATCGGATTCGATGTAGTCGAGAAGCCGCTTCTTGATGACCGGGTTGTTATGGCCGTAATTGAGCGATCCCGCTCCACTCAGAAAATCGATGTAATCCTTGCCCTTCTCATCCGTCAACCTGGAACCGTAAGCCCGTGTGAACACCGTGGGGAACGCGCGACAGTAACTGCGAACGTTGGATTCCAGGCTCGTGGACATACTCACCATGGTCATTGTCCGCACCTCGCCTCAAAAAGGGCCGATCCGCAGCAACTGCTCTTCTTCGTGCTTTTCATTGCCAAAGTCCTCGCTGCGAAACAGCGTGCTTTCGGTACAATCCGCCTTCCGGTCCCGGGCAAAAGCGCGAAACAGTGCCCAGGACGCCTCGTTGGACGGCGTGACGGTCGTTTCCAGATGCTGAACCCGCCGGCACGCCGGGCGGTCCAGCACTTCGCGTAATAGGCGCTTTCCCACCCCAAGCCCTCGCGCTTTCGGGCTGACCGCGACTTGCCAGATGAACAAAACGGTGTCGTCGGATGGCTTGAGGTAACCGGACACGAACCCGACCAGCTCGCCGCGCAGGTCGGCCACCGCGCAGGTCGCGGAAAAGTGCGTGCACAACAGCATATAGGCATACGTCGAATTCAAATCGAGCGGCTTGCACTCGTCTACAAGCGCATGCACCCGGGACCCATCCGCTAGCCGGGGCGGACGGTAGGTCACGTCAACGTGTGACGGTGTGGAACTCATGCCGGTTCTCCCCCTGCGCCCCAGGAGATATGACGATGACGCTCATCGCCTTGCTGCTTCCAGAGGATGTCGTGTCCGGACATTCTCTTCTGCATCCTCCCTCATAGCGGCGTCCAGAATCCGAAGATCGTTGAAAATGACGACGCGGGGTGCGACTCGCCGCACCCCGCGGGAACACGGCGCCTCTCGGCCCCAATGGGTCAAAAGCGCAACCTCTGCGCGGCCTCAACACACCCCGCACAGACGTCAACTTTTATTTTACTTGTCTTATTTCTATCGCAATCAACGTCTCGTGCGCGTCACCCAGGATGGGAGTCGGATTCGACAATCGCGCACGTGCAGTCTCGTGGAGGAAGTACCCGGCGATGAGGCTTTTTATTCCAGCCTTTCGTCTCGCCCTCTCGGGCCCTCGATTTCGTTTATCGAATCACAGGGGCGCGGACCATGTCAAGCGGTAAATGAAATTCCCCTGCCCCCAAACGGTTACAGGCTCTTGCGCAATTGGGCGAGGAGCTGCGGGTCGATTTTGCTCTTGACGGTGCGACGATCGAGCTTGAGACGGCGCGCCGTCTCTTCGTAACTGTCGGTCTGCGCGTAGACGACGGTGCAGTATCGCCGCAAGAGCTCGTCGGCCGTCATCGTGCCGCCGGCTATCGCACCGGCGAGACTTTCGGAGGCGGCGGGTGAACGCGGGCGTGGCGGATGGTACGCCTTGCGAATCAGCACACTGCGCACGCACTGCTCGAGCTCCCGGATATTGCCCGGCCACGGATAGTCAGGTCCGAGGTGCGCGCCGATCCATGCCTCGACCTCGTCAGCCAGGGTCCCCGGCTCGGCGCCGGCGACACGGCGCGCAATGAACACCACGAACTCTCGCAGGACGTGCGGGGACTCGTGCAATTGCTCTTGCAGGGACGGGGTGACGATCAGGTCCGAGCAGAGGCGGTAGTAGAGGTCCTCGCGGAAATGACCTTTTTGCATGGCCTCGGTCAGATCCCGGTTGGTCGCGGCGATAATCTTGCCGTGGAAATTTCGACCCGTCGTGTCACCCAGCCGCTGAAAGGTCCGGGTCTGGATCACCCGCAACAGCTTTACCTGGATCGACACATCGAGGTCGCCGATCTCATCGAGAAAGACCGTCCCACTGGGCCGGCACACCTCGAGCCAGCCGCGCCGGTCCTGCAGCGCGCCCGTGAACGCCCCACGTCGATGGCCGAACAGCTCTGATTCGATCAGCGTGGGGGGCAGGGCGGACAGGTTGAGCGCATAAAACAATCCGGCGAGATCCTCGGCAAAGGCGGACGTCTTGGGATCGAAGGGAATATAGCGGGATAGCCCGATGGCCCTGGCGACCAGCTCTTTTCCCGTCCCCGTCGGCCCGGTGACCAGGGTGGTCACATCCCCCATCCGATCGTAGAGTGCATCGCGATACCGCCGCATGTCGTGCGTGAAGACCGACTGCCACACCGCAGCCCGAAGCCGCGCCGCCGCCATCGAGCTTCCGACGATGTAGCTGAAGATGTGATGGAACGCGCGGCGGATCTGAAAGAAACAGGCAAACAGATGCGGCGCATCGTCTTTCCGGGGCAGTGTCACTCCGGGAATATGAAAGTGATGCTGCCAGTCGCGGAAAAAGTTCCCGTAGAAGTTAAAAAGCCCGGAGCTCGATTTTTCCTTGAGCGCCTGGACTATGCCCATCTCGAGCTGCTCATGATACCGGTGATACAGGTGGAAGAGGGCGGCGTCTTGATAGAGCTCCATGTCCTGGGGCGTCGCGGCGGTCCCGGCGGTGAGGCGCTGCCGCAACCGCCCCACCGTTGTTTCGACTCGCTCCTTGATTTTTGCGAGGTTGGCGGCAGGGCTGTCGGTGTCGGCAACCCGCATGCTCCAGACGGGTTCCGCGCCGCGAAACTCCGGACCGAGCACCTGGCGTTCGTACTCGATGCGCTCGGGGAGAAAAGGGTTACAGTACCCCAGATTGGATACCGCCCGCAGGAAGTTCCGATCGCTCGCACTCACAAAGGCCATGGTTCCCTCACATCGTGTGCAAGGAATGTATGCGGCCTAGCATAAATTGTCAAGTCAACGCCGCATCGACACTCCCGCCTACGACGCAAAGTCCTGATTTCTCGAAACAGATCCCTGGTTGGCAGTTCGTGGCATAGCCCTTGCCCCTTGTCAGGGCAGCTATCAAAGACGCAGGGGCGAAGGAGCAAGCCGCCCGGTGACGCACCGAAGAAAAAAGAGGATAGGCGATGAAAAACCAGCCTGCATCATACGAAGATCTGATTCACCCATTGCCTCGGCTGCACCCGAAAGCCGTCTATTACGGAATTCTCAAGCTACTGCTTGGGACGATTGGCCGGCTATCCGACGGGATCCGGCTCGGGTCGCAGTACGGCTTTGATTCCGGGGTCATGCTCGAGTACGTCTACCGGAATAAAGCCTCAGGTCAGGGGTGGCTTGGCAGGGCGATTGATCGGATCTATCTGGATACACCGGGATGGCGAGGGATCCGCGAGCGGGCGGAGATTCTCAAGGATACCCTTCGCAAAATCATCCATGACAACAGCCGGCAGGAGAGACCCACAGTGCTTCTCGATGTGGCCTGCGGGGGCGGACGCTACGTCCTCGAGGTGCTTCACGAGTTTTCGAAGGAGACCGTGACAGCCACCCTGCGGGATTATAGAGAGGAAAACGTGCAAAAGGCGCGGGCGCTTGCCCGAGAGCTGGGAGTGCCGGCCGTTATCGAAACGGCGGACGCCTTCAGTGAGGCGGACCTGAAGCGGGGAAATCCTGCTCCCAATGTCATTGTCGTTTCCGGCCTTCACGAAATCCTCCCGGACAACGGGCTGATCCGTACCCACTTCCACCAGCTCTACGGGATTCTTCAGACCCCCGGGACGCTCGTCTTCACCATCCAGCCTTCCCATCCCCAAGTCGAGCTGATTGCCAGAACCCTGACATCCCACAGCGGGGGCCCCTGGGTCATGAGGCTCCGTCCTTTCGCATTGACAAGACAATGGGCCGAGGAGGCGGGGTTCCAGATCGCTCAGACGCACATGGATTCGCAGAACATCTTTGGCGTCGTGGCCGCACACAAGATCTAGAGGGGGGTAAAGGTCATGTTACACAGGCCGCACGGAATCATGACAGAAGGACAACCCGGCATCGGGGCCTGTCTCCCCACCAGCCGGAGACCGATCGCGGATCTGTTCCGCAAAACCGCGCATGGCGCGGTCCGATTGTGCGTGCGATGGGGGATTCATCCGGACGTGATTTCCTACGCGTCGATCGTGGCAGCAGCCGGCGCGGCTATATGCTTCTGGCAGGCTGGGGCCTATCCGGTCCTGCTCATCGCGGGCCCGGTCCTCTGTTACCTTCGGCTCTGGCTCAACATGCTCGATGGGATGGTGGCCCTGGCGTCGGGCAAGGCGAGCTGGCGCGGCGAAATTCTCAACGACCTGCCCGACCGGATCTCGGATGTCCTGATCTTCGTCGGGGTGGCCCACAGCGGTCTCAACGCCCACATCGGCGGGTACGTCACCGCGATCTTCGCACTCCTCACGGCCTACGTCGGCATGCTGGGACAGGCTGTCGGCGTCCACCGCGAGTTCAGTGGTCTGATGTCAAAACCCTGGCGCATGGTGGCCTTGCACATCGGTGCATGGATCACCCTGGGCTTGCTCTGGTGGGGCAGCGGGCAGATCCGGTATGCCGGCTGGACGGTGCTCGACTGGACGCATCTCATCATCATCCTGGGGTGCGGGCAGACCATATGGGTCAGGCTGGCGCGCATCATGCGGGCCCTTCGCCACAAGGCAAATAGCCCGGTCAGAGGTTGAGATCGTGTCACCGGATGCGGCGTTTCACAGTGAGATCTTTCGCCTCTATGTCCTGATCGTCACCGGGATGCTGGGCGCAGCAGGGGCGACGTTGGCCGTGCTCACCTGGGGGTTCAAGTGGAACGTGCGCCCTGTCTGGCGGACCTATTTCGGGTGGCTCGTCATGGTTCCGGCGGTGCTTGGGTGCATCTATGCCGGCCGCGGGGCCACCGTCGTTTTCTTTACCCTCCTCGCCATCTTCGGCGTGAAAGAGTTCGCCCGGGCCACGGGCCTGTACCAGGACTGGTGGATGACCGGCAGCGTATATCTGGCCATCACCGGGCTATCCATCGTCACCCTCATGACTGATCCCTTCACCGGACAGCCCGGCTGGTTCGGCATGTTCAGGACGCTGCCGGTTTACGCCATCGCCCTGTTTCTACTGATTCCCATCCTGCGCAATCGCACAGCAGGCCAGCTCCAAACCGTCTCTCTCGCAATCGTCAGCTTTCTCTACGTCGGGTGGATATTCGGTCACCTCGCATTCCTGGCCAACTCGAACAATGCGTACGGTTATCTGCTCTACGTGATTGCGGCCGTCCAATTGAACGACGTCGCCGCCTTCACCTGCGGCAAACTCTTCGGCCGGCACCCGCTTCGGAGCCGGATCAGCCCGAACAAGACATGGGAAGGGGCCTTGGGGGCCTTGGGGGTGTCGATGGCGCTTCCCTGGATCCTGTGGTTTTCGTTCCCGCACTTCGGACCGGCCCAGCTCATCTTGACCGGGCTCATCGTCGGGATCGGCGGCCAGTTAGGCGACCTGTCCATCAGCGTGATCAAGCGCGACCTCGGCATCAAGGACCTGGGGGCCGCCATTCCCGGACACGGAGGGATCCTGGACCGCTTCGACAGTCTCATCTATGTGGCCCCGCTGTTCCTCCACATGATCAATTACTTTTACGGGCTTTACTGAGCGCCTTACGAGGTGGAAGATGTCCGGGTCGCAACCGCATAAATCGAATAGCATCGCGATGAACGAATGGATGTACAACACCGTACGGGACCTCGATCAGCAGATTGTTGAACGGCTGCGCCGGTTTCCTCGGGAACCGGATATGACGGTCTACGGGCTGCGTGCGCTGGCCGCCCTGGGGATCCGAGCCTGGCTGCGCGTCTACCATGACTTTATGGTCATTGGACAGGAACATTTGCCCCGCCAGGGTTCTTTTGTCATGGTCGCGAATCACACAAGTCACCTGGACACTCTGGCCATGCTTTCGACCATTCCGCTCCGGAGATTGCACCGGATCTTTCCGGCGGCGGCCGCCGATTACTTTTTCACCAGCGTTCCGCGGAGTCTCGCGGCAGCCGTCCTCATCAACGCCCTGCCGTTCGACCGCCAGGCCCACCCCCAACAGAGTTTGAGTTATTGCAAGACACTGCTGGCCGATTGCGGAAATGCGCTGATCATCTTCCCCGAAGGGACCCGATCGACGACCGGCGAGATCGGCGCCTTCAAGCGGGGCATAGGACTGTTACTGGCGGGCACGGACGTTCCGGTCTTGCCCTGTCATATTACGGGCGCATTCGAGGCCTGGCCGAAAGGCAGCACGCTCCCTCGCCCCGGGCCAATCCGGCTGAGGATCGGTGCCCCGCGCAACTACGCAGCCCTTCGGCCCGGGAAAGAGGGAGCACTGCACATCTGCCAGGAGTTGCGGCAGGCTGTATTGGAGTTAGCTACCCTGAACCGGACAAAACTCGGCCCTAACGCGACAATCACCCGGGGCGAATAGGAGAAGGAAAATGCAACCGTCAGAGCATTTCATGATTACGTGGGACGGCTTGAAGCTTTTCTACCGCGCTTGGCGGCCGCCGACGCCGAGCGATAAGGCTGTCATCCTTTTTCACCGGGGGCATGAGCATTCCGGAAGGTTCCAGGAAGTCGTGGACAACCTGGCGCTAGAAGACGTCTCCATTTTCGCGTGGGACGCGAGAGGTCATGGCCGCTCGCCCGGCGAGCGAGGGTACGCCGACAATTTCTCGTGTCTCGTTAAGGATGCCAATAGCTTTGTTGGGTTTATCTCGAAGGAATACAAAATCCCCATGAAAAACATCGTCGTGATGGCCCATAGCGTGGGTAGCGTCGTCGCCAGCACTTGGGTCCACGATTATGCGCCGCCTATCAGGGCCATGGTCCTGGCTACGCCAGCACTGCGAGTCAAGCTGTACGTCCCCTTTGCGATCCCATTTTTGCGAGTGTGGCAGGCGATCCAACCCAAGGCTTTCATCCAGAGTTATGTGAAAGCCAAAATGCTCACCCATGACCCGGAACAAGCCAAGCAATATAGGGATGATCCGCTCATTACGCGGGCCATCGCCGTGAATATCTTGATTGATCTCGATGACACCTCGACCCGAATCATCGCGGATGCTGGCGCGATCCAGGTGCCAACGCTTCTGCTCGCAGCCGGTTCTGACTGGGTTGTGAGGCTCTCAGCCCAGCAGAGATTCTTCGACCGGCTTTCGTCGCCCGTAAAACAGATGCACGTCTACCCAGGTTTTTACCACGATATCTTTCACGAAAAGGACAGGCATCTACCGATCGCGAAGGCCCGAGAGTTCATTCTCGATGTTTTCACACGCCCACCTGATCAACGCCCGCTGATACTTGCTGACAGGGAAGGCTACACCAGGACCGAATATGACTATCTTTCGAAGCCGCTCCCAATCGCGTCCTCTCGCCGGTTTTACTTTGCGGGGCTTAAGATGCTGATGAAGATGGTCGGCACATTGAGTCATGGGATTCGGATCGGATGGCGCACTGGCTTTGACTCTGGGGAGTCACTCGATTACGTCTACGAGAACAAGGCGAAGGGCGCAACCCCGCTAGGGAAGATGTTGGATAAGTGCTATCTCAGCACCATCGGATGGAAGGGAATCCGGGAAAGAAAGTCCAATCTCGAAAAAGTTCTGCAGGCAACCATTGAAAAAGTCCACGTCACGGAAAAGCCCGTCAGGGTGGTAGACATCGCCTCGGGTCCCGGTCGCTATCTGTTGGTGACGGTCAAGAAGATGTCTCATGTCGAGATCTCCGTCCTCCTCCGCGACCGAGATCCCCAGGGATTGGAGGTAGCGAGAAAACTTGCCCGCGCCTGGAATCTTTCAAATGTGACTTACACGCAGGGAGATGCCTTTGACTTTGCATCCCTGGCCTCGATTTCGCCCCGACCTCACATCGCCATTGTATCCGGTCTGTATGAGCTGTTCGCTGATAACACGAAGGTATTGAACTCCCTCCGAGGACTCTGGGAGGCGCTACAAGATGGCGGCTATCTAATCTATACCAACCAGCCATGGCATCCACAGGTTGAGATGATCGCGAGAGTGCTAATCAACCGGGACGGACAACCGTGGGTGATGCGACGCCGCACACAGGCGGAGATGGACGATCTGGTTCGCGTGGCAGGTTTCGAGAAGATGCACATGGAGATCGATATGTACGGGATATTTACCGTTTCGGTGGCACGCAGGAAAGAGACATCCCACAAGACTCAGATAGTCTCCCATGCATCGATCGAACACAACAGATGAACGGGACGAAGACGGAACAACTTAACAAGTCGGCAGCGAGGCCTTGGGCGGCAGCGGCCATCTGGATGTTGTTCCTCGGACTATTCTTCTTTCTGGTCTGGGGCATCTGCGATTGGATCACCTCCATGAGGCCGGACGTTGGCACGTTTTACTTTGAATGGGAACGACGAATTCCTTTCGTTCCACTGATGATCATCCCTTATGTGTCAATGGACCTTTTTTTTGCTGGCTCGACCTTTCTCTGCAGAAGCAGACGGGAACTTCACAGTCTGGTAAAAAGGATTGTCTTTGCGATCCTCATCTCAGCTGTTGGATTCCTGCTATTTCCACTCCGTCTTGGATTTGTCCGCCCTGATATGACGGGGTCTTTTCGAAGTGCCTTCGATCTTCTCGAATTCTCGATAGGCAAACATAATCTATTTCCCTCCCTGCACATCAGTCTGCGGTGGATCATATGGGATGTGTACCGCCGTCACACGACGGGCTTTCTCAGGTACGCCATTGGCGGCTGGTTTGTTCTTATCGCGCTCTCCACGATTTTAGCTTATCAACACCAGGTCATTGATGTTCTCGGGGGCGATATCGTTGCGATTCTGAGTTTCTACGCGTTCCCACAATGCGGTCCTCCAGTCAAGCGTCGGCCACCTCAAGGGATGCAACTGCACAGTCGAGTGCCGGCTGAACTTCCCAATAAGAATCTTAGGGTCGGTTCGATCTACGCTACATTTTCGCTAATGCTTCTGCTGTTCGGGTACGCCGCGAGGCCGTGGGGCATCATTCTCGCCTGGCCCGCGGTCGCCTTGGCGATTCTGGCCTCAGCCTACTTCGGATTCGGGTCAGCGGTTTTTCGAAAATCCCGGGGACGGCTTCCTTTCAGTGCAACAGCCCTTCTTGCACCCTACCTTCTCGGAGCTCATCTATCATCTCTCTATTACCGCCGTTCCGGCGAGCCGTACATCGAAGTCGCTCCCGGGATAGTCCTGGGGCGCAAATTGAATCAGCAGGAATCGGTGGAGGCCGTCCGGCAGGGGGTAACGGCGGTGCTGGATCTTACCGCCGAATATCCCGAATCCGACCCCTTTCTCGTTCTCCCGTATAAGAATATCCAGATTCTCGATCTCACCACTCCGACCGTAGACCAACTGGACGAAGCAGTCGAGTTCCTTCGGCAACACGCGAGAGGATCTAAGGTCTATGTCCACTGCGCGTTGGGATATTCAAGGAGCGCCTGCGTTGTCGCCGCCTATTTGTTAGTGGAGCGCAAGGTTTTAACGGTGGACGAAGCCGTCACAACGATCCGCAAGATGAGGCCACAAAGTGTCCTGAAAACAGATTTGATTTCAGTGCTCCGTGCGTATCATGCAACACTGGGTTAAACTTTAGCGATGGACCTGACGTAGGAGGCTTTGGTTTTCAAATGGTTGATGAGGAACGTCGCCGTGGCGCGTGGTATGGTGGGGGGCATGAGGGGTAAGATGACCGGCAGTGATTTCAAGCCGGCGAAGCCGTGGGGCTGGCTGATTTCTCTTGCCGCGCTTCTGAATCGAGTCGTCATCGGCCGCCACACGAAACTCGATGTCCGACCGGACGACCTCGCCCTGCTCCGAAGCCTTCCGCCCGGGTGCCTCATCGCGCCCAACCACGCCCACCACGCCGATCCCCAGGTAACCTTCGCGCTCACCCGGCGCGCGGGACGCCGCGTGATCTTCATGGCAACCCGCGAGGCCTTTGACATCTGCAACGGATGGTGGGGATGGTGCCTGCAACGGCTGGGCGCCTTCTCGGTCAATCGGGGAGCCCCCAATGCCGAAGCTTTGAACTTTGCCCGGGCGATCCTGACGGCCGGCGTGCACGATATCCTCATGTTCCCCGAGGGAGAGGTCTACTTATGTAATGACGTGGTCATGCCCCTGAAGCCGGGCGTGGCCCGCCTCGCCCTCGAGGCCGCCGTCGAGCTCGAGCGGCAGGGCCGGCGTCGCCCCGTCTTTATCGTTCCCGTCGCCATCAAGTACCGCTTCCTCGGTGACATGGGACCGGCCCTCGAGTCAAAGACGGCCGAGCTCGAAGCTCAGGTGCTGGGCGGACCCCGGACAGGCCCTTTGTACTCCCGCATCCTCGCCTTGGGCACCGAGATTCTCGCGCGGGCCGAACACAAACATGGGGTAAAACCTGATCCAGGATTGGACCTGTACGAGCGGGTCCGCCGGCTCCGCCGCACGTTACTCGAGGCACTCGAGCGGAAGTACCTGGGCCGGATTCATGATGCCTTCGACTTTGACCGTGCCCGCAAGCTGATGATCCGAATTCAAGGACGCCTCCGGGCCGAGCGCGGTGCCACAAGCTATTATGGTCCATCGAGCGTCCTCTCGGATGATCCCCTGACCGCCGACCTGGAGGCAGCGAATCTCTGCGCGCGGTCCGTCGCCTTCCGGGATGATTACCTCGCCCATGATCCTACACCGGAGCGGATGGCAGAGACCCTGACCAAGATCGAGCGCGAGGTCCTGGGCCGTCCGATCCGTACTCCCCTCGGCAAGCGCCGGGCGATCATCCGTGTCGCACCGCCTCTCGACGTCCGGCAATATCTCGCCGGCCACGAGGCAGGGCCGATCCCCGAGGAGGTCATTGAGGCCGTCGTGATCCGGCTCCAGGAGACCCTTCAAAGCACGCTCGACGCCATCGCCCGCGCGGAGCAGGGGTAGAGTAGAGGCTGAGACCGTGTACAAGGAATGTACACGTCATAACATTCAGCACCATATAGCCAAACAAAGGTCTCGCGCATATGAGACGTAAGTTCCCATTTCAAAAATATCCCAGAAAGCCCAACGCGTGGCACACTCCTTGCCTCCTAATCCTGGTGATTGTTTGAGGGCAGATGCGTGACGGAAATGATGGAACGAACCCCGGAGGTAAAAGGCGAATGGCCGAGGGACGCTACACAGACCTCCTGAAATCTTGGGGCTTCCAGTCCTTCCTCTGGACCCAGTTTCTGGGGGTGTTC
>Ga0302046_10004336_pt1 | contig 12638 bp, 7 predicted proteins | sample RVTome_11_FD_200261 | JGI IMG/M metagenome (GOLD analysis project Ga0302046, IMG submission 200261) | Soil microbial communities from uranium-contaminated site in the Upper Colorado River Basin, Wyoming, United States - RVT147D111 (version 2) ...
GGCTCCGTGATGTACCGGATCGCCTCGCGCTGCCGCTCCAACTGGGCCATGTAGGTCTCCCCGGCTTCTCGCGGGAAGTGGGCGTCGAAGATCCCAGCCACCCCGTCACGGAGTTCCGGATCGACGGTCTCCAGGTATCCGGCCCGGTATCCCGATGGCCCGACATGGTCGCCGCTCAGCACCTCGCGACGGAGGCGGCGGAACCTCGCCAGGGCACGCCACCCTGCTGGGCCGACGAGCGCAGACGGTCGCTCACGGACGAGTTGCGCCACGACCCGTCGCATCGGGACCTTCGACACCGCATCTGCGGTCTGCGCCTTCATCCGGGCCGACGTCTCGGCGCTTGGCGGATAGGTGTGGACCCGGGAGGCGACCTCGGGGTCGTCGTAATTGAGGAGCATGTACAACAGGTCGATCCCGAGCTCGGATGGCGCCTCACCGAGCGAGAGCGCCAACCATCCCAGGCGCTTGCACTCACTGCACTTGCTGCAAGCCCGGCGTTCCTCGGTCGTGCGCCAGCAGGAGAACTGGAGGTCGCGCAGGTCGGTGTACCTCGTGGTCAGCAGTTGCTGTACCTGGCTGCTGTGCAGTGCGGAGATCAGGGAGCCGTAGTAGATCCCCGCCGGCGCCAGCAGCGCCCGGATCGCCGCCTGGGTCGTGGCCGAGTACATGAAGTGCGGATGCTGGAGGAAGCGACCGTTCTCCACATGGTTCTGCGAGACCTCGTTCTCCGAGGCGAGGAACAGGTGGGTGGCGCCGAAGGCGTAACCGACGGCGAGCAGCGCCGCGGTGTATAGAAAGGTGTCGGAGATCTCGTTGACACCGAACGGGAATCCACGACGGCTGGCGCCGGCGTTGTCCCAGGCCGAGCGCAGATCGCTCTCCACCTCGACCAGTCTGGCTCCGCGGCGGCTCACCACCTCATCGAAGGCTCGCCGGCGGTGGCTCGTCCCGTGATCGATGAGTCCGGGCATCGGCGAGGTGGTGGCGACGAGGAGGGGCGACCGCCCCAGTTCGAAGAGCATCGCCGCCTGGACCATGCTGTCCTTGCCGCCACTGAACGAAGCGGCCACGATTCCTCGCTCATCGAGTTGCGGAAGCGGATCGAGAACCGGGCCGTGACACGAGATCTCCAAGCCGCCGTAGTCGTGGCTGTCCCGCTGAGCCTCGGCGGTGGCGACATGGGTCTCGATTAGCCGGGACCAGACCTCGATCTCCTCAGAAGGCAGTGTGACCGGGATGCGTACCGAGCAAGGACGCATGACGGCCCAGTGTGAGTGCACGCACAAGAGGAAGACCGTCCACCAGAGGCGCTCGGGCAGGGCACCGGGATCGATGGACGTCGGGAAGGTGAGGCGGAACGACGTCGAGTCGTAGATACCGGTCGGTGGTGCCTCCGTCCAGGAGAAAACCACGTGCTGGCCCTCGATCGCAGGCGCATGGAGTTCGATCATCGTGTCGGCCATCTTGTCCCCCGGGCGGCGGCGCAACGATACCGGCACCGGATCGCCCTCCTCGCCAGGCCGGGGCCCGAACCCCGGGGAGGGGGTCGGCTTCCACCCGGGCCGACTTCGGTCGGCGGCGCCTCCTCCTGACAGCTCCGGTACCCTCCATGGCACCTTGACGGGAGATCTCGGGACCAGGCAGCCACAGACGGTCGATGCCGATGGACGGTCGATCGCGCCTGTTCCGGAGGGTGTCGTCTTCCGGGACCTCACCACCCACACGGATGCCCGCGGGTCTCTCGTCGAGTTGTTCAATCCCCGTTGGAACTGGCATCCCGATCCGTTGGCCCATGCCTACGCGTTCACGGTCCGCCCCGGGATCATCAAGGGGTGGGGACGCCACGCCGAGACCGAGGACCGCTACGCCAACCTGTTCGGCGAGGCCATGGTCGTTCTCTACGACGATCGCCGCGGCTCGAGCACCGGGGGGATGATCGCCGAGGTCCCCCTGGTCGAGCACCACCGCCGCCTAATGACCATTCCTGCCGGCGTCTGGCACGCCGTCGCCTGCCTGGGGAGTCGCGACTTTGTCGGTGTGAACTTCAAGACCGTCGCCTTCGACCACATGAACCCGGACAAGTTCACGCTGCCCCTCGACACCGACCGTATCCCCTACGACTTCGACCGACTTCGCAGCACCCCCGCGTGAGCGGGCTAAACCCGGGCCCACTCCCCGACCATGCGGTCGAGGGTGCCCAGTGGCACCAGGCCCGAGCCCAACACCCGGTCGTGGAAGCCCTTGATGTCGAAGGCGTCGCCCATGGACGCCTCGGCCTCGCGGCGCATCCGCTGGATCTCGATACGGCCGATCATGTACGAGCAGGCCTGGCCCGGCATGCCGATGTAGCGGTCGATCTCGCCCTCGATCGTCCCCACCGACATCGGTGAGTTGTCCTTGAAGTAGTCGATCGCTTGCTGGCGCGACCACCCCTTGGCGTGGAGGCCGGTGTCGACCACCAGGCGCCCGGCGCGCATCGAGTCGGCCGACAGCATCCCGATCCGCTCCAGGGGCCCCGAGTACAGGCCCATCTCGTCGGCGAGGCGCTCGGTGTAGAGGCCCCACCCCTCGGCGTAGGCGCTGATGAAGGCGTGCTTGCGGAAGTCGGGGACGTCCTCCAGCTCCTGGGAGATCGCCAGTTGGAGGTGATGCCCCGGGATGCCCTCGTGATAGGCCATCGACTCGATCTCGTACTTGCCCCAACGGGTCGGGTCGGCAGTGTTCACGAAGAACATGCCGGGCCGGGAGCCGTCGGTTGCGGGGCGGAAGTAGAAGGCCGTCGGTCCGGTCGGCGTCTCGGCCACTATGCAGTCCGCCTGCGGCAGACGCCCGAACCAGTCGCCCATCGCCGCCTTGGCATTGGCGAGGGCCTTCTCGGAGGCGGCCACCACCGAGGGGCCGTCGGTGAAGTGCAGGTCCGGGTCGTCGCGGAGCCGGGAGAAGATCTCCTGGAGATCGGTCGTCCCCAGCACCTCCTCGCCGAGATTGCGATACTCGTCGGCGAGGCGCTCGATCTGATCGAGGCCGATTCCGTGGATCTCGTCCGGCGTCTTGTCGACCGTCGTGTACCGGTAGAGCGCCGTGGCATAGCTCTCGTCGCCGTCGGGCAGCCAGCACAGGCCGGGCTTGTCGTCCGGGCGGGCCGCCGGGATCACCTCGTCGGCGATGGTGTCACGCCACCGCTTGTAGGCGGGGCGGAGCACGTCGGAGACGATGCCTGCCATCTCTTGACGCCAATCCGCCTCGCCGTCCCAGCCCTGGGGGGCACGAAGGGCGAGGTGGCGGTCCTCGTCGAGAGGTGTGTTCAGCATCTCGTCGATCTGTTCGACTGTCTTCTTCGCCGTCGACGCCATCGGGGTGCGGCCGTGGGCCACGCCCTCGCGGAGCCGGTCGGAGAAGTCGTCGAAGGAGTCCGCCATCGCTCGGAACTTGTCGGGCATCGCCTGGGCGTGCTCCGGTGCGGTGAGCGGGAACTGCGGGATCGCCACAGGGATCATCGCCTGGATGCCGACGGCGTGGTTGACGGCGAACTCGGTGAGGCGTCGCTCGTCGAGATCGGCGTTGCTGGTGGCGTCGAAGATGAGCACCTCGCGGGTGATGCGTTCGTCGTCGGTGAGCACGCCGGGGTCGATCGCCTCGGCCCGGGCGGCGAACTCGCGCCGTCGACGGATCGCCTCGTCCTCGGCCTCCCTCGAGGCTTCCTCGATCTTGTCGTCGAACCGATGGTCCCCCAGCATCAGGGCCTGGGTCGGGTTCTGCTCGAGGGTGAAATCCCAGTACTCGCCGGCGAGGCGATCCAGCGCTTCGTTCATGCTTCCTTCCTGACGCCGGGGCGATGGTATCTCGCCTCCCGCTGCCGATCGCCGTTGCGCCTCGGTGACGTCTCTCCCCGCTTCGCAGCGTCGTGTCGCGTTCGGCTGCGACACCGGTTGGGTGACAGGCCTACCCCGCGGCCCGGCGGCTGCGACCAGAGAGGACGTTGCGGGTCCTCCCCCGAAGGGGGAGGTGGCCCGGAGGGCCGGAGGGGGCGCTCAGACCAGACGCGGCTCGTGGAGCGTGGCACCACCCGGCACCATCTGAGGGGCCCAGGCTCCAAGGGACACCAGGACCTGAGCGCCCCCCTCCCCAAGGAACCCGAAGGGTTCCCGTACTCCCCCCTCCGGGGGGAGACCCCCAACGGCCGCCCCCACGCGATCACAGCCAACACGGGTCCTCCCCCTACCGGGCTTGGCCCTCCGGGTACTCCCCGCTCCGGGGGGAGACCCCCATCGGCCGCCCCCACGCGATCACAGCCAACGCGGGTCCTCCCCCGGAGGGGGAGGTGGCCCGGAGGGCCGGAGGGGGCGCTCAGATCAGACGCGGCCCTGGGAGCGTGGCACCACCCGGCACCATCTGAGCGGCCCAGGCTCCAAGGGACACCTGGACCTGAGCGCCCCCCTCCCCCTACCGGGTACTCCCCCCTCCGGGGGGAGACCCCCAACGGCCGCCCCCACGCGATCGCAGCCAACGCGGGTCCTCCCCCTACCGGGTACTCCCCCCTCCGGGGGGAGACCCCCAACGGCCGCCCCCACGCGATCACAGCCAGCGCGGGTCCTCCCCCTACCGGGCTCGGCCCTCCGGGGGAGACCCACAACGGCCGCCCCCACGCGATCGCCGCCAACGCGGGTCCTCCCCCGGAGGGGGAGGTGGCCCGGAGGGCCGGATAGGGCGCTCAGACCAGACGCGGCCCGTGGAGCGTGGCACCAAGTCCGCGAGCAAGGGCCCTCAGTCCAGATCGCGCCGCATCGCTTCGAACGCGTCCAATGCGCCCGGGTTGATCAGGGCGTCGCGGTTCGTCACCGGCTGTCCGGCGAGCACCAGTCGGACGGCCTTCTCCACCTTCTTGCCGCTGATGGTGTAGGGGATGTCGTCGACCCGGACGATTCTTCGGGGCACATGGCGCGGTGAGGTCATCGTTCGAATGCGGTCTGCGATGCGGTTTCGCAGGTCATCGTCCAGGGCGACTCCATCGGCGAGCACCACGAAGAGGACCACCTCCACGTCGCCCTCGACATCCCTGCCGACGGCGATGGCGTCGACGACCTCGTTCATCGGCTCGATCGCCCGGTAGATCTCGGAGGTGCCGATCCGCACCCCGCCCGGGTTGAGGGTCGTGTCGCTGCGGCCGTAGATCACCACGCCGCCTTCGGGGCGGATCTCGATGAAGTCGCCGTGGGTCCACACCCCGTCGAACTCTGCGAAGTAGGCGTCGTGGTACCGCGACCCGTCTTCGTCTCGCCAGAACCCAACGGGCATCGAGACGAACGGCTCGGTGCACACCAACTCGCCCTTCTCGCCGATGACGGGTTCACCGTGCGGTCCCCAGGCCTCGACCGCCATCCCCAGGGCCCGGCCCTGGAGCTCGCCGCGACGCACCGGGAGGATGGGAACGCCGATGGCGAAGCACCCGATGATGTCCGTCCCTCCACTCACCGAGGCGAGATGGATGTCGGGAGGGAGGTTCTCGTAGAACCAGTCGAACTGCTCGGGGAGCAGTGGAGCGCCTGTGGAGCCGACCCAGCGGATCGACGACAAGTCGGCGACCTCACGGGGCACCAGTCCGGCGTTGGCGTTGGCGGCGAGGAACTTGGGACTGGTGCCGAAATGGGTGATCCCGGTCTCCTCGGCCACGCGCCACAACCGCTCCAGCGAGGGATGTGAGGGACTCCCGTCGTAGAGGACGATGGCGGCGCCGGCGGCGAGGCCGCTCACCAGCCAGTTCCACATCATCCAGCCACAGGTGGTGAACCAGAAGAGGCGGTCGCCGGGCTTCACGTCGCAGTGGAGGACGTGCTCCGAGAGGTGCTTGAGGAGGGTTCCTCCGGCGCCGTGGACGATGCTCTTCGGCCGGCCGGTGGTCCCCGACGAGTACATGATGAAGAGGGGATGGTCGAAGGGGAGCTGGGCGTAGTCGGGTTCGTCGGGCCCGTCGGCGGCCAGGTCATCCCAGCGCGTGGCCCCGTCGAGAGGGTCCCCGACCCGGTCGATCATCACCAAGTGCTCGATCGAGCCGATGGACGCCAGTGCCTCGGTGATGGTCGCGCCGACACGGTGGCTGGTGCCGTTGTACCGGTAGCCGTCGACCGCGATCAGAACCTTGGGCTCGATCTGCCCGAAGCGGTCGATGACTCCCATGGGCCCGAAGTCGGGGGAGCAGGACGACCAGATGGCGCCGATCGCCGCGGCCGCCAGCATCGCCACCACCGCCTCGGCCCCGTTGGTGATCAGTGCCGCCACCCGATCGCCCTCGACGACGCCAAGCCGGCGGAGTCCTTGCTGGACCGCGGCGACCCGGCGGCGCAGCTCCGCCCGGTCGACGGTCTCGACGCCACCCTCCTCCGTCGCGGCGACGATCGCCACCGCATCGGGATCACCCCGGAGAAGGTTCTCGGCAAAGTTGAGGCGGGCCCCGGGGAACCACTCGGTCCCCGGCATGGCCTCCTCACCGACCGGCCGCACGGGTGGCTGTGAGGCGATGACTCCCGTGAAGTCCCAGACCGCCTGCCAGAAGGCGTCGCGCTGGTCGATCGACCACCTCCACAGGTCGTCGTAGGTCGTGGGGGACGCCGGCACGGACGCCATGAACCGCGTCAGATTGCTGTTTGCGAGCTGCTCCGCTGACGGAGTCCAGAGGATGGGAACCTCCATGGGCCGAGGTTACGGAGCCGAACGGCGAAGGGCGAAGGGCGAAGGGCGATATCTCGGGGGAGTGCTCCGAGACCTTCGGCGTGGTTTCGCCTCGCCGTTCGCGTTGCCTCGTGCCCGGTCACCTCGGCCGGGTCTGGGTAGTTGCCGGGGGTACGCTTCAGCGACCCGTGATAACCACCTGCCCATCGTGCGGAGCGGAAGCCGCCTCCGATGCCCGGTTCTGCGCCGGTTGTGGCACATCCCTGGCCCACCGGTGCCCGTCGTGCGGTGTCGAAGCCGCACCAGGTGCACGGTTCTGCTCCTCGTGCGGTAGGGGCCTCGGCAGGTCGGAGGCCGATGAGTCACGGGCTGCCGAGGAGCGCAAGGTGGTGTCGGTCCTCTTTGCCGACCTGCAGGGCTTCACCGAGCGGACGGAGCGATCCGACCCGGAGGACGTCAGAGCTCGTCTGACCATCTATCACCGGACCGCTCGCGAGCAGGTCGAAGCACACGGCGGAAAAGTCGAGAAACTGATGGGAGATGGCGTGTTCGCGGTCTTCGGGGTTCCGGCGGCTCACGAGGACGATCCCGAGCGCGCCGTGCGCGCCGCCCTCCGCCTGCAGGAAGCGATCACCGCGCTCAACGACAACGACCCCGAGCTGGCCCTCTCGGTGCGCGTGGCCGTGACCACCGGCGAGGCCATCGTCCAACTGGAGGGAGCAGACAAGGACCGGGAGACGATCGTCGGCGACGTGGTGAACACGGCCTCGCGGCTCGAGGCGGTTGCGCCGCCCGGCGGCGTGGTTGTCGATGAGCGCACCTATCTGGCGACCCGCCGGGACATCGCCTTCGAGGATCTGGACCCCGTGGACCTGAAGGGGAAGTCGAGTGCGACGCCGATCTGGCTGGCCACCGGAGCAAGGGCCCGGCAGGGAGTCGCGATCGAGGACCGTCACCGGGGCCCCTTCGTCGGTCGCGACACCGAACTGGCAGTGCTGGTCGACACGCTGGATCGGACCATCGCCACAGGTCACACCCATCTGGTCACGATCATCGGCGAGCCAGGGGCCGGGAAGAGCCGGATCCTCCACGAGTTCAAGGCGATTCTCGACGCAAGAGCGGACACGGTGTGGTGGAAGCAAGGTCGTTGTCTCCCGTACGGGGAGGGCATCACCTTCTGGGCGCTCGGGGAGATCGTCAAGGCCCAGGCGGGGATCCTCGAATCGGACGTGGAAGCGGATGCTGCCGCCAAGCTCCGTCACGCGGTGGCGTCCGTCATAGATGACCGATCGCAAGCAGAGTGGGTTCTAGCCCGCTTGTCGCTTCTCGCCGGTTCTGGCGCGGTCGATCAACAGGTCGAGCAGGGGGAGCTGTTCTCGGCGTGGTCGCACTTCTTCGAGGCAATGACGAGGCGGCACCCCCTGGTCATGGTGGTCGAGGATGTGCACTGGGCCGACGATGCGCTCCTCGACTTCATCGAGCATTTGGCGCAATGGTCGGTGGATGCCCCGATTCTGGTCGTCGCCGCTGCCCGGCCCGAGCTCCTGGCCAACCGCGTCGGTTGGGGCGGAGGGATCCGCAACGCCGCGATGATCAGCCTCACCCCTCTCCGCAACTCCGATGCCTCGGTGCTCCTTGCGGCACTGTTGGACCGCGCCGTGCTCCCCGCCGACACGCAGCAGCAGATCCTCGAACGTGCCGGCGGCAATCCCCTATACGTCACCGAGCTCGTTCGCCTCGTAGCCGACAGCCACCTGCTGGACGCGTCTGGGAAGATCGGCGAGCTGGCGCTCCCCGACTCGGTTCAGGCCATCATTGCCGCCCGCATCGACCTTCTCGGTCTGGAGGAGAAGGAGGTGTTGCAGGCGGCGTCCGTGCTGGGCAAGGTGTTCTGGTCGGGGGCGCTCGCCGCGGTCCGGCCTCGGTCCCACTCGCCCGGAGCGTTGCGGGAATTGCTGCGGCGCGAGCTGATCCGCCCCATCCGCGACCCGTCGATGCGCGGCCAGGAGGAGTATTCCTTCGTGCACGCCCTGGTGCGGGACGTCGCTTACGGGCAGATCGCTCGGGATTCCCGCGCCGACATGCACCGTGCCGCCGCCTCCTGGATCGAGGCGGTGAGCGGGGAGCGCGGGGTCGATGTCGCCGAACTGCTCGCCTACCACCTCGGCCAGGCTCTGGCCCTGTCGCCCGACCCCGATCCCGATCTCAGGGATCGGGCCTATCGCGCGCTGATGCAGGCCGGAGAGCGAGCTCGGGGGCTCAACCCGGCTCACGCCTCGTCGTACTACTTGAAGGCCGCAGACGCCGCCTCCGGTGACGGCGAGCGGGCCGCGGCACTGCTCAGGGCGGGGGAACTCAGCCAGCAGGACGTCGAGCAATCGGAGGGCTGGGTCGAAGAAGCCGGCGAGCTGTTCCGTTCAGTCGGCGACGCCGAGGGTCAGGCATCCTCCCTGGAGGCCCGGTCTGCGTGGGCATGGTGGCGAGGTGAGACGGAACGCAGCATGGAATTGCTCGAGGAGGCCGTGGGCCTTCTCGAGGGCAGACCCGATTCGGAGGCCAAGGCGCGGGTGCTCACGGCGCACGCGGCGAAGCTCTTCATCCGTGGGCTGGATGCCGAGGCGGTTGCGGCCGCAGATGCCGCGGGTCCCCTCGTGGCCGAATTCGGGACGGTGGAAGATCGTGTGAAGCTCCTTTCGGTTCGGGGAGCGGCTTCCGCCAATGCAGGCTTCGGAGACGAGGGGCTGGACCAGATGAGGACGGCGATTGCCATGGCCGATGACCGCAACCTCACGTTCCAGGCAGTGACCATCCGCAACAACCTGGGCACCCTGACCCACCAGCTGCGTTCCCCCCAGGATGCGGTGCCCATGCTCGACGAAGGCATCGAGTTGCTCGAAGAGCGGGGCCTTCCCACTTCGCTCGAGTGGCTGTGGTTCACGAAGTCGGAGATCCTGGTGTGGACCGGAGATTGGGACGAGTCGGTGGCGCTGGCCAGGCAGGTCATCCGAGCCGACGACGAACGAGGCGGCAGCCAGGCAGGCGGCGGTGCTCGATCACACATCGGCTTCATTGAGCACTACCGGGGTGTCGCAGAGCCCACTGTCCAATGGACGGATCTCCTCGAGACGGCCCGGGAGATCAAGGATCAGCAGGTGCTGGCTCCGGTCATCGGGGTAGCAGCGACGATCGCCTATGACTCCGGAGACGAGACCGGTTCGATCGCCTTCGCCGATGAGTACGACGAGGCGGCGATCGACGTCTACCGAACGTGGTTCTTGCCCTGGGTCACTGGACCGCTCGCCCGAATGGGCGACGCCGGGCGCATCGAGGCCCTTCTCGTCGGATCCCCCGTCATCGGAAGCCATGCCCAGGTGAGTCGGGCGCGCGCCGAGGGACACCTCGCCGAGGCGCGGGGAGACAGGGAGGCGGCCGCCGAGCGCTTCCTCGCCGCGGTGGCGATCGCCGACGAGTTCCGCCGATCGCTGGACTCCACGCTGGCGAGGATCGACGCCGCCCGGGTGCTCGACGACAACGATCTACGGGACGAAGTCGTAGTCGCTGCCAGGCAGGACGCAGCTCGCATGGGGGCCAACAGGCTCCTGGCACAGCTCGACGAGATCGAGGGCCTCTCCATCGAGAACGCCGCAGGAGCCTGAAATCGGCGGTATCGGGCCGTGTGCGAGAAGCGGCAAAGGCCTCATTGGTCCAATGCCCTGAAGTGTGCGAACACGTCCTCCAACTCCGACCTTTGCGCCTCGGGAACCTCGTCGAGGACGGTGTCGGGCGCCGTGACGTACAAGCCCTTGGCCTCGGCCAGAGATCGGTCTGGATCGGCAGCCGCGGCGATGCTGGCGGCGACCCGCACCCGGGTTCCCCGGTCCTCCTCGATCCACGCGGTCACGACGAGGGGCGTGTCGGCCGAGATGATGCCCCGGAAGCGCAGGTCCATGGTCGCCGTCAGGTGGGGGGCGTAGCGGTACCGGTACAGGACCCAGGCCATCGCCTCGTCAAAGATCGTGGCGACGATTCCGCCGTGGACCACCGATCCCAACCCGACATAGTCGTCACCAAGGAGCACGTCGCTGCGCACCCGGTCGGGGCCGTCGGATCGGAACCGGAGGTGTAGGCCCTTCGGATGAGTCGGGCTGCAGGCGAAGCAGTTGAACGTGGAGAGCGTGGGGAGGAGGTCCGACATGAGGGAAGCCTCGCTTCACTCGGCGCAATTGGCAATTGGCAATTGGCGATTGGTGGGATGTGGCTGGTGCCTGGGGAATGGCTCTGGGTGGGCGTCGACGCGCTCGCTGTCTCCGCCGCCCCCTCCGTCACCGCCGAAGACGGCGGTGCCACCTCCCCCGTGCCTTTGGCACGGAGGAGGACGCCGCCCCCTCCGTCACCGCCGAAGCCGGCGGTGCCACCTCCCCCGTGCCTTTGGCACGGAGGAGGACGCCGGTGGCTGGTGACTGGGGAATGGTTCCGATTGCGCGTCGACGCTCTGGCTGTCTCCGCCGCCCCCTCCGTCACCGCCGAAGCCGGCGGTGCCACCTCCCCCGTGCCTTTGGCACGGTGGAGGACGCTGGTGGCTGGTGGCTACCCTCCACGCCTCAGGCGTGGAGGGTTCCCTGAAACTCGGTCTCATGTTCGCCAACACCCAGGCGGTGACCCGCGAGCGGGTGGTGGAGATGGTCTCGGCCGCCGAGGAGGCGGGCTATGAGTCGCTGTGGACGGTCGAGCACGTCGTCATCCCCAAGGGCTACCAATCGGAGTACCCGTACAGCAGGAGCGGTCGCATGGCCGGCGGTGTCGAGGACTTTGACATCCCGGATCCGCTCGTGTGGCTCGCCTTCGCCGCCGCCCTCTCGACGAGCATCAAGCTGGCCACGGGCGTCCTCATCCTCCCGCAGCGGAACCCGGTGCTACTCGCCAAAGAGGTGGCCAGCCTCGACCGCCTTAGCGGCGGGCGGGTCATCCTCGGGGTGGGTGCCGGGTGGCTCGAGGAGGAGTTCCGTGCCCTGGGGGCGTCGTTCGAGGATCGCGGTGAGCGCGTCGACGAGTACATCCGCGCCCTTCGCACCCTCTGGTCCGAGGACGTCGTCTCCTTCGAGGGGCAGTTCGTGTCGGTCGAGGAGATCTATGTGCGGCCCCAGCCGCTCCGGGGCGCCATCCCCATCGTGATCGGGGGCCACTCGAGGCGAGCGGCACGCCGCGCCGGCGAACTCGGTGACGGCTTCTATCCGGCTTCGACGACGCTGGAGGATCTGCCCATGCTGGTGGCGCACGCCCGCGAGTGGGCAGAGAGATCGGGGCGCGATCCCGGGGCCCTCGAGATCACCATGGCGGCCCGCCCCGACGTGGAGTCGGTGGAGAGGCTCGCTGAGATGGGTGTCGATCGTGTCGTCGTGGCGGCGGCGGCCGGGCCCGAGGCGCTCACCTCGCTGGCGGCGAGCGTCCTCGGCTGATCGGCACCCTGCGAGGGCGACCCGTCCGCGATAGGATCGCGTCCGGAAGGTCGACCCGTGTCCGGCGCCGTCCCATCGCGGGAGCGGTGCCGGACATATCTCTTTCTCACCGTCATTCCCTCTACGCTGGCGGTCCCGTGATCATCGCTCGCGGCCTCACCGTCGAGGCCGGCATTCGCACCCTCGTATCCGACGCCTCCTTCGCCCTCCACCCGGGGGACAAGGTCGGCCTCGTCGGCCGGAACGGCGCGGGCAAGACGACCCTGCTGCAGACGCTCGCCGGGCGGCGACCGCCTCGAGAGGGAACCGTGGCGACCTCGGGACGCATCGGCTACCTCTCCCAGGAGGCGTCACTCCCCGAGTTGGAGCACCCGGATGCCACCGCCCTCGAGCGGATCCTCGCCGCTCGTGACATCGGTGGCGTGCAGCGGAGGATGGAGGAGGTCCGCCGGAAGATGGAAGCCGCTTCCGGTCCGGATCGGGACCGGTTGATCAACCGCTTCGCCCGTCTCG
>Ga0302046_10004337_pt1 | contig 12636 bp, 11 predicted proteins | sample RVTome_11_FD_200261 | JGI IMG/M metagenome (GOLD analysis project Ga0302046, IMG submission 200261) | Soil microbial communities from uranium-contaminated site in the Upper Colorado River Basin, Wyoming, United States - RVT147D111 (version 2) ...
GCCCTCGACGACGAAGAAGTCGAGCGCTCGCTGCATGCGGGCGATGGCTTCGGCGCGGTCCTCGCCCCAGGCGATGAGCTTGGCCATCAGGGAATCGTAGTGGGGAGGGATCCGGTAGTGCTCGTAGACGTGCGTGTCGACGCGGATGCCGGGACCGCCGGGCGGGTGGTAGACGTCGATGCGGCCCGGCGACGGGGTGAAGCGCTCGGGGTCCTCGGCGTTGATCCGGCACTCGATGGCGTGTCCGTTGGGTACGAACTCGCCCTCGGGCAGGGTCAGGGGCTCCCCGGAGGCGATGCGGATCTGCCACTTCACCAGGTCGACGCCGCTCACCATCTCGGTCACCGGGTGCTCGACCTGGATGCGGGTGTTCATCTCCATGAAGTAGAAGCTGCCATCCTCGTCGAGCAGGAACTCGATGGTCCCCGCGTTTTCGTAGCCGACGCTCGCGGAGAGGCGCACCGCGGCCTCCCCCATCGCGGAGCGCAGCTCGGGCGTCAGCACCGGCGAGGGCGCCTCCTCGATCAGCTTCTGGTGGCGCCGCTGGATCGAGCACTCGCGCTCGCCCAGGTGCACCACCCGGCCGTGTCCGTCGGCCAGGACCTGGAACTCGATGTGGCGCGGCTGGACGAGGTACTTCTCGAGGTAGATCGAGCCGTCGCCGAAGGCCTTCGAGGCCTCCTGGGCGGCGATCGCCAGCTGCCCTTCGAGCTCCTCGCCGGCGCGCACGATGCGCATGCCGCGGCCGCCCCCTCCGGCCGCCGCCTTGAGGATCACCGGATAGCCGAGCTCGTCGGCGAGGGCGCGCGCGGCCCGTGCGTCGGTCAGCGGCTCGCGGCTGCCGGGCAGAACCGGCACTCCGGCGTCCTCGGCGGTGCGCCGCGCCGCCGCCTTGTCGCCCATCAGCCGCATGCTGCGCGGCCGCGGCCCGATCCAGGTCAGCTTGCAGTCTTCGACCACCTCCGCGAAGTCGGCGTTCTCGGCCAGGAAGCCGTAGCCGGGATGAACGCCGTCGGCGCCGGTGATCTCGGCGGCCGAGACGATGCTCGAGACGTCGAGGTAGCTCTCCCGGGACGCCGGCGGGCCGATACAGATCGCCTCGCCGGCGTAGGTCACGTGCAGGGACTCGCGGTCGGCGGTCGAATGGACGGCCACGGTGGCGATGCCCAGCTCGCGGCAGGCCTGGATGATCCGCAGGGCGATCTCGCCCCGGTTGGCGATGAGGATCTTGCGCAGCATCAGGACACCCGCGCCGCGGCCGAGGTCAGGCTGTCTGGAGGGCGAAGAGCGGCTCGCCGTACTCGACCGGCTGGGCGTTCTTGACGTAGATCTCGAGGATCACGCCGTCGGCGTCGGACTCGATCTCGTTCATCAGCTTCATCGCCTCGACGATGCAGAGGACCTGCCCGGTCTTGACCCGGTCGCCGACCCGGACGTAGGGATCCGCCTCCGGGTTGGGCGCGGCGTAGAAGGTGCCGACGATCGGAGAGGTCACGACGTGCCCGCCCTCCGGCAGCTCCGGCTCCTCCGCCGGCGCCTCGGAGCCCGCGGCCGGCGGCGTGGGAGCGGGAGCGGCGGGCGGAGGAGGGGCCGCCGGGGCCGCCTGCGCGGGAGGCGCCGAAGGCGGGACCCCCCGCGCCTTGCCGTCGATCCTCACCCTGAAGCCGGAGCGCTCGATCTCCAGGCCCTGGAGCTCGCGCTCCGAGACCAGATCGATCAGCTCCTTGATCTGCTCGAACGTCAACACGCTGCTTCCCCCGCTCGCGCCTTTCGGTTTCGTGGACATCGTCGACGGCGGGTCAGAGCCACTCGTCCTCGAGGACGAGGGGCGCCCGCCGGACTTCGAAGCGGGCGCGACCCTGCGGCACGTCCGCCGAGAGCACCATGACCAGATAGTGCCCCTCCGGAAGCGAGCCGAGGAGGATCGTATACCGCTCGGTGCGAAAGGCCATCTCGCGAACGGGGCCGACGCCGAGCCCACGCTCCGCGTCGCCCAGGTTGCGCACCTGGGTGACCACCTCGGCCGCGATCGCCTCGAGGTCGACGTCCTCGCCGCCGGCGGAGTCCACGAGGATGCCGTCGGCGGCGACGATGCAGACCGCCTGCGTCCCCTCCACCCGGCTCCGCAGCTCCTCCAGCCGCTCTTCGAACGACACCTGTCCCCTCCTAGCGTCCTTCGGCCGAGCGCGCCGCGCGCAGACCGTCGAGATACGTCCTCAGGATCCCGATCCTACGCCGGATCGCGGCGCGAGCGTCGGGCGGGCCCACCGTCGCCGCGCCGTTCCCGCGCGCCCCGCCGACCTCCGGCCAGCCGGAGAGCTCGCCGTCCGGCGACCCCGCGGCGTCGAGCAGGGCCTCGCCGGCGGCCTCCTGTGCGGCCGGCGAGTCGTCGAGGACGCCCGCCTCGGAGAGGATCTCGAGGTCCGCCTCCCGGTCGTCGGTCTCCGGAGGCGGCGTCGCGGGAGCGAACCGCCGCTCGACGGCGGCGGCGAGCCCGAGCCGCGCCTGCTCGTTGCCGGGCTCGCGGACGAGGACCGCGCGGAAGGTCTCCTCGGCCTCCTCGAGGTGTCCCTGCTCGAGGTAGAGCCGGGCGAGCGTCAGCGTCGGCCGCGGCGTGTCGGCCTCGGCCCGATCCTCGGCCTCGACGATCGCGCCCAGCGGGATCTCCTCCTCCGTCCGCTCCCCGTCCGGAGGCCGATCTGGCTCCGGCTCGTCGATGTCCGGCCGCGGCTCGCCCACCGGCAGCTCCTCGGTCGGCGGCTCCTCCACCACCAGCTCTTCGACCGCCAGCTCCTCGGTCGGCGGCTCCTCCTCCACCAGCTCTTCGACCGGCGGCTCCTCCACCGCCAGCTCCTCGGTCGGCTCCTCGGTCGGCGGCTCGTCGATCGGCGGCACGGCGGGCGGAGGCTCCTCCGCCGGCGGCTCGCTCGGAGGCTCCTCCATCGGGGGCATTCCCGGCGGCGGCTCCGTGGGTGGCGCCTCGGTCGGCTGCTGCGTCGTGACCGACGGCGCTCCGGCCTCGTGCGGCTCCTCGACCGGGGCCTCGCGGGAGCGCAGGCGGATCTCGACATGGTCGGCCCGGTGGCGCGCGGCGGGCTCCTCGTCGATCGCCGGCCGCGCAGCCGGCGCGGCCGCCATCGCATCCCCCACCGGGCGGCCGTTGGCAGGGGCGGCGGGTGGCGCCTCGAAGAGACCTCCCGCCGCCAGGGCGGACCAGTCCCGCGGGTCGCCGAGACCGCCGCCGGCCTCCGGGAAGGGCTCCCGCGCGGCGATCCACAGGATGCGTCCGTCGGCCGTCCGGCGCAGAATCGGTGCGCCGGCGGGCGGCCGCGGCACCCGCGCCAGGTCGGGCGCCGGGCCCGGCGGCGCACCGGGCAGGTCGAACGGCGGCGCCGTCTCGCGCGCCTTCGCCGGTCGCGGCGCGTCGAAGTAGGCCCGCCCCGCCGCCACGCTCTTCTCCAGCGCCTCGATCTCCGGATCGCTGTCGTTCAAGAGCGAGTAGAGGTCGAGCCGGTCGCGCGCCCGCTGGCGCTCGCCGAGCAGCACGTAGGCCTTCACCAGCAGCTTGTTGGCCACCAGGTGGGAGGGATCGTCCTCCACCACCGCGCGCAACGTCGCGGCCGCCCCCGCCGAGTCCCCGGCCTCCATCCGGTAGCGCCCCAGGGCCACCCGCAGCGAGACGCTCTCCGGATTGCCGCCGAGCCCCCCCTCGAGCACCTCCACGGCGTCCGCCAGGCTCCCCTGCTGCCGGTAGAGATCGGCCAGCTGCAGCGACACGTGCGGCGAGGCCGTCTCCCGCCACCGGCGGCGGAGCATGTCGATCCGGGTCTGCGTGAAGTCGGCCGCCATCACTCTCCCTCACAGCGACAACCGGCCGCGCGCACGCGGCCGGGTTTCGTCGGGCCTCGCTGGAGCCTGCGGAGTATAGCAGGGGCGCAGCGTCGGCGGCCCTCTACGCCACGCCATCGGCCGCGGCCCGCCCGCTCACTCGATCGTGAAGCTCGCGCTCGCCTGGTCCGTGCCGAGGCTGTTGGTCACCGTCAAGGTGACCGTCTTGTTCCCAGGAGTCGTGTAGGTCACCGTTTGGCCGGGACACTGGGAGCTGGAGCCGGGGTTCGCGCCCGCGCCGAAGTTCCAGGTACAGCTCAAGGGCTGCTGGCCCGTGCTCGTGTTGGTGAATGTCACCTGATTCCCGTCAGGCGGGTCGAAGGTGAAGCTCGCGACCGGGAATCCGGTCTGGATGCGGATGCTCTGCGACTGCTCGAGGACGATGCCGCCGAAGCCCGCGACTTGGGCTCGGACGGTGAAGGCGCTCGAGGGGAAGCCCGCCACGTCAGCCGCGGTGACCGTCAGCGTGTCGCGGGCGGTCCCGTCGGGGCCGGTCTCGAGGACAGCTCCGCCCGAGGCCAGCGACCCCAGCTCGGTGAGGAAGTTCGCGTGCGCTCCAGGAAGGGCGTCTCCTGAAGCATCCCGCACTCCGACCAGCAGCTCGACCGTTCCGCCGGTCTGCTGGGAAACGGACGTCGGCGTGGCCTGGAAGAAGATGCTGGAAGGCCCGCCGGTGATGTCGATCTCGACGATCCCCTCGATGGGCGTGCCGCCCTCGCCGGTGGCGCGGGCGGTGACGGTGAAGAAGCCCTCGGCGTTGTCGGCGATGTCGGCGCGGCGGACGGTCAGGGTCTCGAGGACCTGCCCGTTCTGGTCGGTGAAGAGGGCAGCGCCGCCGGACTCGAGGTTGCCGGACTCGGTCGAGAAGGTGACGCCCACGTTGGGCAGGAGGCTCCCGAAGGTGTCCTGCACCACGGCCAGGAGGCTGATCTCCGTCACCGCGGCGTCGCGGGAGATCTGGTTGGGATTGGCTTCGAGGTCGATGATCCCGGCCACCGCACCCACCTGGACCTCGACCGTCACCTCGCCCGACGCGCCCGAGCTGGCCGTCACGGTGGCCGTGCCCACGCGCTGCCCGTCGCCGACGAGCTCCGCCCGGGCCACGCCGGCGTCGTCCGTGTTGGCCGAGGACGGGATGCTGCCCACCGTCGAGGAGAGGTTGATGACCGTGCCGTCGTTGACCGGGGTGCCGTCGCCGCGGCGGGCGATGACGGTGATCAGGGAGGTGCCGTCGATCTCGATGCGGGTGGGGTTGGCGCTGATGGTCAGGGTCGCCCCCTCCGGAGCCACGGGCGTCGGTCGGTCGCAGGCCGGCAGCGCGACCAGCAGGGCGAGCGCGGCGAGGGCCGTGACGCCGGGCCAGAGACGGGGCTTCATCTCCCGGAGTATACGCAGGCACTCTCCGGACCGTCTAGGAAGCGGGTCCCGAGCACGAGAAAACGGCCGGCCCGAGGGCCGGCCGTGGAAGTGCCTGGGCTCGCTTGCGGCGCTAGGCCGGCGGGGTCGCCCCGGTGCTGCAGGTGCTGTCGGCCGGGTTGTAGGTGAAGCCGCTGGTCAGCGTGTCGCTGCGGACCGAGCCGTCGCCCTGATCGATCTCCACCGTCACATCGACCGGAGTGGGCGCCTTGCGGGTGCCGTCGAGGCTGCCGTTGCCATCGGAATCGCACGACTCCGTGCCGAAGATGCTGTCCGGGACAGCCGGCGTGCGTGCTCGAATGGTCCCCGCCGTCGACGAGGTCACCAGCGCGGGGAGACCGCCGAAGAAGACGCGAAGGGGTTCCGAGAAGCGCTCGCCCGAGATCGTCGTGTTGGTGCCTCCGCCCTGCGGGCCGCTCGCCGGCTGGACGGAGCTGATGAACGGATCCGGTACCACGCCCACGATGTCCACCGTCTCCTGCCCGATGCTCGTGCCCAGCTGGCCCGTGATCAGCGCCCTTCCGGGAATGCTCCCCGGGAAGAAGAGGACGGCCGCGCGCCCGTTGAAGAGGGCCACGGCGGCGCTGCGCTGCGTGCCCGCCTGGTCGAACCCCCCGAGGTTCGAGGAGAGGGCCATCGTCGTGCCCGACGCCGGCGGCGCGTTGGTGTTGCGGTGGCGCACCGTGATGTCGAGCGTGATCGGATTCGCCGAGTCGTCGACGAGGATCTCGTCGGGATCGGCGCTGATCGTGATCCGGAAGTTGGTGGGCGTGACGTCGCCTCCCGGGGGCGGCGGGTTCTGCTCCGGCGCGGTGGGAGAGTCGGTCGAGCAGCCCGGCACGAGGAGGGCCAGACCGGCCGCCAACCCGAGGACGCTGATGAAGGTCGTTGCTTTCCGCATGGTCCTCTCCCGCTACTGGGTGACCGTGAGGGCGAAGTTGCCCGGTGCGGTCTCCACCTCGTCACCCGAGATGGTGCGACCGAAGAAGCGAATGGCGCAGTTGAGCAGGATCCGCGTCTCGCCGGTCTCGGTGTCGTGACCGCCGTTCTCGAACAGCAGGTCGGCGATCGGCCGGTTGGTGATCTGCTCCAGGTCCATCAGGGGCAGGCCGGTGTAGTCCACCGTGCCTCCGACGGGCGCCACACCGAAGACCCCGCGGACGTACGGAGGCGGCACGCGGGTTCCAGTGTCCCCACGCGTGCAGCGCACCTCGTACGACTGCATCTCGACGTCCATCAGCTGGCTCGTGTTCGCCGGGTTCTTCGGGATGTTGGTGATGGTCAGATCTCCGGACGAGACGGAGCCTGGGCCGTTGGCGATGCCGTTGGCGCTGAACCCGATGGGAAAGTTGTCGAACTCGGTGATCGACAGGATCACGCCGCCGCCGTCCGTCTTGTCCGTGCGGGCGTCGCACGCCGTGAAGGCGAGAAGGAGGCAGAGTGTGCTGGTGAGCTTCAAGACTCGCGTCATGGTCGTCTCCTCGTCCCGACTCACAGCCTGACCACTCGAGGCGTGATGAAGATGAGCAATTCTTCGTTCTCCTCGCGTTGACTGCTGTTCTTGAACAGGTGCTTCAGGATGGGCACCCGGGAGAGCCCCGGCACCTTGTCCTCGCCCTCGTCCGTGGTGACCTCGTAGATGCCGCCGATGACCGTCGTGCCGCCGTCGCGGACGATCACGTTGGTCCTGGCGTCCTTGGTCGAGATCGGGGCGTTGGTGGAGCCCTGCGGCGCCAGCCCGAGGAGCGGCTCGCGCTTCTGGATGTCGATGGCCATCAGGACGGTGCCCTCGGCGGTCACGTGCGGAGTGACCTGGAGGCGCAGCGTGGCGTTGACGAACTGCACGCTGACCGTGTTGTTGGCGACCGTCTGGATGGGGATCTGCAGACCGCTCTGGATCGAGGCCGTCTCGTTGTTGAGAGTGGTGATCTTCGGCGCCGAGAGGATGTTGATCAGCCCCTCGCTCTCCGCCGCCTGCAGGGCGATGTCGAGATTGAAGGTGTTGAGCACGTTGCCCAGCGTGATGCCGAGCGTTCCGCTGCCCGGGTTCGCCAGGTCGACGGCGCCCTCGACCGCGCCGTTGTTCGGGAAGACCAGACCGGTCGTGTTGCCGGTGGCCGCCGAGGAGATGGCGTCGAAGCCCCAGGCGATGCCCAGGGTGCGGGTGAAGGTCTTGGTCGTCTCGATGATGCGGGCCTCGATCATCACCTGAGGCTCCGGGATGTCGAGGCTCTCGATCACCGCCACCACCGTGTTGATGAACTGCGGCAGCTCGGTGATGATCAGTGTGTTGGTCCGCTCGTCGACGATCACCGTGCCGCGGTCCGAGAGCACGCTGTTCGAGCCCGTGCGCAGCACCCGTTCCACGTCGCGCGCGCTGGCGTAGCTGACCCGCTTCAGGATGGTCGTCAGCGGCACGGCCTGGGCCTGTGCCGCGCGCAGCCGCTGCTCCTCCTCGGCCTCCTCACGGAGCACCGAGATCGGGGCGACGCGCATGACGTTCCCCTCGATCTCGTAGCCGAGCTGGTTGATCTTCAGGATCTGCTCCAGGGCCTGGTCCCACGGCACGTCGACGAACTCCACCGTGACGGTGCCGGAGACCCCGGGCTGGACGATGATGTTGAGCCCGGAGAGCTGCGCGAAGGAGCGCAGCAGGTCCTTGATGTCGGCGTCCTTGAGCGACAGGGTCATCGGCTCGCCGTAGTAGACCTTGTCGCCACCGCCCAGCTCGCGGCTGCCGAAGCCCTGCACCGCCTGCTCCGGCTGGTCGGCGAGCGTGATGCTCTCGCCGGCGAGCGACGACGTGGCCGGCGTGGCCGGTCGCGGCGTCGGCATGGGGGCGGGGGGAGGCGCGGGAGCCGGCATCGGCTCCACCATCACGTCCTCCTCCTCCATCATCGGCTCCTCGGCCTCCTCCTGCAGCGCCGCCACCTCGACCGGTGCCGGCACCAAGGGCTCGTCGAGCATCTCCGGCGCGCCGTCCTCGGCGCCCGCGGCCTCGAAGCCCTCGGCGTCCGGCTCCGTCGTGCCCGGCTCCGTGGCGACCGGCTCGGGAGGAGCCGGCGGCGCGCCGATGCCGTTGAAGGTGAGGAGCAGGCTGTCGGGAAGCACGGTCAGCTCCGGCGCCGTCGACTCGGAGAGATCGATGACGACCCGGGAGACCATGTCCGGCTGGGCCTTGAACTGCGCCACCCGAACCCTCTCCACCGGCGTGCCGCTGCCGTCGTAGGCCGACGTCGGCGCCAGGTTGGCGACGCCGATGAGGTCGACCACGAAGCGGGCCGGATCGTCCAGGCGGAAGGTGCTGTAGAAGAACTCTCCATCGCCGTGGACCTCGACGGTCGTCTTGCCCGCGGCGGAGTCGATGGTCACGTCATGGAGCTGGGTGGCGGCGATTCCGGTCGGCGAGTGGACCTCGAGCTGCTCGGGCTCGGCAGCCGCCGCGGAGGCGGCGATCTCCGGCTCGGGCTCCACCGGCTCCGGCTCGTTCCAGGCCTCGACCGCGGCGGCCGCGGCCTCTTCGGCCGCCGGCTCGACCGGCTCCTCCGCCGGCTGCTCCTCCGGCTGCGCTTCGGCGACCTGCGTCGTCTCCGGCGCCGCGACCGGCTCCAGCGGCTCGTCGTCCGACGGCGCGGAAGCCCGGGCCTCGCCCGCCGGGTAGAGATCGAGCTGCAGGCGGGACCCCTCCGCCGACACCGAGTGCTCCGCTTCGACCCGCGTGGAGACGACCAGGCGGGTCAATCCGCCCTCGGTCTCGACGACGACCGACTCGACGATGCCTTCGCTGCGGAAGAGGTCCGTGACCGCTGCCGCCGGCGCACTGTTGGGCAGCTCGACGACCAGGTCGTCGTTGGCGTCGCGGTAGGTCGTCCAGACCAGCGTGCCGTCGGTGCCGATGTCGAGCCGCGCCGTGCGCTCCTCCTGGTCGAGCGAGAGCGAGACGATCTCGAGCGGATCGCCCGGCGCCGGCCCTTCCGCGGCCATCAGCACCCCCCGTGCCGGGTCGCCGGCCGCACCGAGCCAGCCCGTCAGGAGCAGGGCCATCGCGGCGAGGATCCAGGCCGCTGGTCGGGTCCATTTCTCCATGTTTCGCATGCTGCCTGCCTCCCTCACGCAAACCTACGGGTTGAGCTTCTTGACCACTTCGCGGAAGGGCTTCAAGGCGGCCGGGTCGTCGACCTCTTGCCGGAAGACCACTTCGCTGCGACTGATGCTCACGACGTCTCCGTCGTAGAGCCGGTCACCGACCCGCAGGAGAAAGCTCTTGTCCTGATCGGCGGCCTGAACCTGTGCCACCGGGCCGTCCGGGAGCACGAAGATCCCGGTCAGGTCGATTTCACTGATGAGCAGACCGGGAACGCCCTCGGGGCGCGGTCCGCCCGCCGTGTCCCCACGCTCGCGGGACTCGCGCAACGACACGAAGGGGTCGCGCCGGTTCCCGGGGTCGTAGCTGTAGCCCTCGTCGGCGAAGACCTCCGCATCCTGCCGGAGGAGGGCGTCCACGTCGAGCTCCGGGGCGGGCGGGGGCGGGGCCTCGCCCTCCGCGGGCTCCTCCTCGCCCTCGGCCTGCATGTCCGCCAGCAGCGGGTCGTCGGCCACGTCGTCCTGAGCCAGTACAATGCCCGGTGCCGTCAGGTAGGTCACGAGCAGGAGGAGGCCCAGCGCGAACGACCAGGACCAGCGGCTCGTCATGGCTGCACCGTCCCTTCCTCCCCTTCCACGCCCTCTTCGGGTGGCGGCGCTTCCTTGTAGATGAAGGTCTTGGCCGTGAAGTTGGCCTCCAGCGTGTGGTCCGGGTCCCCCCTGCGGCTCGCCTGCACGCGCAGCCCCTCGACGTTGATGATGCGCGAGAAGCGACCGACCCGATCGAAGAGCAGGGCCAGGTTGTGGTAGCTGCCGGCGAGCTCGATGGCGATCGGCCACTCGCTGTAGAACTCCCGATCCACGATGCGACCGGGGCGGAACCGGACGAGATTGAAGTCGCCCTGCTCCGCCAGGTTGCGGATGCGGCGCAGCAGATCCTGCGTGTTGCGGCGCGCCGGCAGGATGCGGAGCAGCTTGTCGAGCTCGAGCTCGAGCGCCCGGACCTCCTCGCGGAAGCGGGGCAGCTGCGCCTGGGCGGCCCGTCCCTCCTGGATCTTCGCCTGCAGGTTCGCGAGCTGGACCTCCCTGCGGTCCAGCTCCTCCTGCTTCGGCTTCAGCTGCCAGGCATGGAGGAGGAAGTAGAGCCCGCCGCCCACCAGCAGCCCCGCGATGAGGCCGTAGTACCAGGGCTTGTCCTCGAGACCCGTTCGGAACTCGGCCATGGCTCAGCCTCCGCTCACCGCGGTCGCGGCCTCTTCTTCCTCGGCGCCCTCCGGCGGGGCGGGAGCGAAGGAGTACGGCACGTCGATCACGAAGGTGTAGTAGTCGCCCCGACGCTGGGTGTCGAGGAGCACCGGCTCGGCGAACTCCTCGACGTGATCGAGGCCGTCGATGTAAGTCGCCACCGCGTTGGTGTTGTAGGCCTCTCCGGTGAGCTTGATGACCGCGGCGGAGACGTCCATCCGGGTCAGCCAGAGGAGGTCCGGAAGGGTGGCCGAGACGTAGTCCATGATCCTGACCGGCCCGGTCTGGTTGGCCTTGAGCTCGTTGATCACGCGGATCTTGTACTCGAGCTCGGTCTTCTTGGCCTTGAAGGCCTCGACCTCGCGGATGATCGGGGCGAGCCGATCGACCTCGGCCTGGGCCTCGACGATCTCCTCCTGCTTGGCGTCCAGCTTCTGGTTGAGCCAGAAGTACATGCCCGCGGCCGCCAGCAGCCCGGCGGCCACCAGGGCCGCGAGCCAGAGGTCGGCCTTCCGGTCCATGCCGGGCCCGAGGGCGGCCGGCGCGCCTTGGCGGCTGACGATGGGCCTGCGACCTTCGCCGACGAGATTGATCTTGATCATGCCGCTTCAGTCTCCAACCTTGCGCACCGCCAAACCGACGGCGACCGCCAGCGTGGGCGCGATCGAGCTCAACCACTGGCTGTCGAAGTTGCCCTCCCGGTAGTCGATCCGACGCAGCGGATTGAGGAACTCGGTGGGAACGCCGAAGTGCTCCTGGAGCACGTCCTTCAAGTGCGGGGTCATGGCCGCTCCGCCGGCCATCAGGAGCTGCGAGACGGAGTCCTCGGAGGCGGTGGCGGCGAAGAAGTCGAAGGTCTTCTGCACTTCGGCCGCCACCTCGCGCGACACGGCGTCGAGCACCGTGTTCGCCTCCTCGGAGGTGCAGCCCTCCACCGCCTCGCCGCGCTTGGCCCGCTCCGCCAGCTCGTAGGTCAGGCCGTACTCCCTCTGCAGGGCCTCGGTGAAGTCGTTGCCGCCGAGCGAGAGATCGCGCCAGAAGACCGTCTGGCCCCGCGCCAGGACGTTGATCGTGGTCACCGTCGCGCCCAGGTTGACCAGGGCCACCGTCTTCGACGGCGAGAGGTCGTAGTTGATCTCGTAGGCGTTCTGGAGGGCGAAGGCGTCGATGTCGACGACTGAGGCGGTCTTGCCGCTCTGGTTGATGACCGAGACGTAGTCGTTGACCTTGTCCCGCTTGACCGCCACCAGCAGCACGTCCATCGAGTCGTGGGCCATGCCGCCGTCGGAGAGCACCAGGTAGTCGAGACGCACGTCGTTGATGTCGAACGGGATGTACTGCTCGGCCTCCCACTGGATCGACTCGGCCAGCTCCTCCTGGGACATCGCCGGAATCTGGATCTTCTTGACGATCACCGAGTGACCGGCCACGGAGGTGGCGAAGTTCTGGTTCCGCGTTCCGGTCTCGGCCGTCAGCTTGGTGATGGCGTCGACGACGAGGGAGGAGTCCATGATGGAGCCATCGACGATGGCCTCCTGGGACAACGGCTCGACACCGACCCGCTGCAGGGAGAACTCCCCGCTCTTGCGCTCCTTCAGCTCGACCAGCTTGATGGACGAGCTGCCGATGTCGAGGCCTACGACGCTCTTAGCTCTTGACCAGAACATGATCCACAGCGGCTCCCGAAAAACGCCGAGTTCGTCGGCCTTTAGCGCTCAGACTAGTAGCGTGGTCGCAAGCTAACAGGAGCGTTTCGAAAGTGTCAAGGGTCGCCTGCACAGAAGGCGCCCCGCCGCCGCGGTCGCGGGGCTCAGCGCTTGCCCATCGGCCGGTGGACGTCGCGCACCCCCTCGAGGCCCCGCACGGCCTCGCTGACCCGCTCGAGGTGCCTGCGGTCGCGGACCTCGACGACCACCTCGATCAGGCCCCTGCCGGTTTCCTCGGTGTCGGCCTCGATCTGGCGGATGTTGCTGTCGTACTTGGCGATCGCCTCGGTCAGGCGGG
>Ga0302046_10004339_pt1 | contig 12630 bp, 14 predicted proteins | sample RVTome_11_FD_200261 | JGI IMG/M metagenome (GOLD analysis project Ga0302046, IMG submission 200261) | Soil microbial communities from uranium-contaminated site in the Upper Colorado River Basin, Wyoming, United States - RVT147D111 (version 2) ...
AGCGAGGCAGACTTCGTCGGCCGGTTCGCGCCGGTGGTGGGGGCGTGAGGCCTCTATCCCACATTATTATTCACGAACCCGCCGGGCGCCAGGCGGGCGGGTCCTGTCGCCGCATGCCCGGTTGCCCGAGCCCGTGAATTGTCCGGGCTAGGCGGTGAACCGGCTGTCCGCGGCGATGGCGCCACCTGCCCGCAGGCGCTCGACGACCGCCTCGATGATCTCGCAGTCCCGCCGCAGCCGGGCCCTGAACCGCCGGTCGTCGGTGTGGCTGATCTCGCTGAGCATGGCTCGCTCGTGCTGCTCCAGGGTGCGAAGCGCGCACGACCGATGGCAGCCAGATAGGCGAAAGGGGGACATCCGTGCATTTCGCCGATCTCCTGTTCGGCCTTGCCATCGTGTGGGTGGCGGCCAAGCTGGCGGGCGAGGGGATGGAGCGGCTGGGGCAGACCGCGGTGCTGGGCGAGCTTCTGGCCGGGGTCCTGATCGGGCCCGGAGTCCTGGGACTGGTGGAGGAGTCGGAGATCCTCGTGGCGCTGGCCGAGATCGGCGTCATCATCCTCCTGTTCGAGATCGGGCTGGAATCGGAGCTGGAGGACCTGCTCCGGGCAGGCGTCCAGTCGAGCGTGGTCGCCCTCGTGGGCATCGCGTGCCCCCTCCTCCTCGGCTACGGGCTGGGCCGGTGGTGGGGGCTCGACCCCATCACGGCGATCTTCATCGGCGCCACGCTCACGGCCACCAGCGTGGGGATCACCGCCCGGGTGCTCGCCGACCTCGGGAGGCTTCAGGACCCGGCCGCCAGGGTCGTGCTCGGCGCCGCCGTAATCGACGACATCCTGGGCCTGGTGATCCTGGCTGTGGTCACCGGGCTGGTCCAGACGGGAGTCTTCTCGGTCGGCACCGTTCTCCTGATCCTGTTCAAGGCGCTCGTCTTTCTCGGGGCCGCGATCGTGCTCGGCCTGCGCTTCGCGCCCAGCTTGCTCAAGGTGGTGAGCCAGATGCGGGTCCGCGGCAGCCTCATCGTCGCGGCCGTGGTCTTCTGCGTGTCCATGGCCGCTCTCTCCGAAGTCATCGGGCTCGCCACCATCATTGGGGCCTTCGCCGCCGGCCTCGTCCTCGAGAAGACCGACCGTCGCGCCCATATCGAGGAGGCGATCAAGCCGGTCGCCGACCTCTTCGTCCCGGTGTTCTTCGTCATCGTCGGGATGAAGGTGGACCCCGCCACGCTGAACCCCTTCGGCGGCGCGGGGTGGAGCGGGCTTCTCCTGACGGGCCTCCTGGTGGTCGTCGCGGTGGTCTCCAAGCTGGCGGCTGGGCTCGGCGTCTACCGCAAGGGCATCCGGCGGTGGCCCGTCGCCGTGGGCATGGTACCCCGCGGGGAGGTCGGGCTGATCTTCGCGGGGATCGGGCTCGCCAGCCGGGTCATCGACGCGGACCTCTACGCCGCGCTGGTCGCCATGGTGATGATCTCGACCTTCATGGTCCCGCCGTGGCTCAAGGCCCTGTACGCCAAGTGAGAGACACCCGGCCATCCCGGCGCGCCGGTGAGCGCTCCCGGCGGGCGGCTCGCCGTTGCGCCAGATTTCGCTTGGCCTCGCCGAGAGGCGGGTCGACAATAGGCCCGACGGGGTCCGCGAGACCCCCGGTGCTCGGATGCGGTACGTTCTGATCTGCCCCGACGACTTGGCCCACAACCTCCTGGGGACAGCCCTCCCCGGCGAGCCCCCGCTCTACCTGGTCGAGACGCCGGCGACGCGGGGGCGGCTCGCCCGGCGGGGGCACGAGACCCTCGTGGGCGACCTCGACGACCCCGGCTTCTACGAGCGCGCCCTCCGCAACGGCCGGGCGCCCGCCGTGGTGGCGGCCCCGCCGGCGCGGATCCCGCGCGTCGCGGCCGCCGTGCGCGCCGCGCTGCCGGAGATCCCCGTCTTGGTGGTCCGCGACGACGACGGGCCCCTGCCCGGCGTGACGACGCTGCCCCTGGCCGCCTTCGGCGAGCGCGTGATCCAGCCCGCCATCGAGCGCGCCTGTCAGCGCGCCAAGGTGGACCGGCTGCGGGAGCACTTCGAGGGCGCCGAGCGGGTGCTGATCCTGATGCAGGACGATCCCGACCCCGACGCCATCGCCTCGGCCCTCGCGCTCCGCGCCCTGCTCGGGCGCAACCGGACCTCCGCGCCGATCTGCACCTTCGGCACGATCACGCGCCCGGAGAACCTGGCGATGTGCAAGATCCTCGAGATCGACGTCGAGGAGATCAGCGCCCAGGCGCTGGACCAGTTCGACCGCGTGGCCATGGTGGACGTGCAGCCCTCCTTCCTCGAGCAGCGCTTCGACGCCGTCCACCTCGTCATCGACCACCACCCCGTCGAGCGACCGATCAAGGCGCGCATCCGGGACGTGCGCCCGTCCTACGGCGCCACCTCGACGATCCTCGTGGAGTACCTGCGGGCGGCCGAGGTCAGGATCACCCAGCGGCTGGCCACGGCGCTGCTGTACGGGATCAAGTCCGACACCCTGGGGCTGGAGCGGGGCGGCATCCGGGCCGACCTCGAGGCGTTCTCGTTCCTCTACCTGCTCGCCAACCACAATGCCCTCCGCCGCATCGAGCGGCCGGAGCTGTCCGACACGGCGCTCGATGTGCTCGCCCAGGGGCTGGCCAAGCGCCAGCTCATCCGCGACGTCTTCTTCTCCCATCTGGGTGCGGTGGCCACCGTGGACCTGATCCCCCAGTTCGCCGACTTCGGCCTCCGGGCCGAGGGTGTCCAGTGGTCGGTGGTCTCGGGCATCGTGGACGACGAGCTCCACATCTCGATCCGGAACGTGGGCTACGTCAAGAGCGCGGGCGACGTGGCGCGCGCCGCCTTCGGTGACGTGGGGTCCGCCGGCGGTCACCGGACCATGGCCAAGGCGGTGATCCCGCTCAAGGAGTTCCTCAAGGGCGCCGAGTCGCGGCCCGAACGGGAGTGCCGGGAGCGGATCATCCAGCGGTTCCTCCGCGCCCTGGGGCAGAACGGCAAGGGCTGAGGACGGGGGCGGGCCATGGTCGTCCTGTACCTCCTGATCGCGTTGATCGGCGCCGCGGGGGCGGTGTTCGCGCTCCAGAACATCGACCCGGTGGTGATCCGGTTCCTCGCCTGGCGCATCGAGGGAACGCCCCTGGCCCTGGTCATCCTCCTCTCGGTGGTGTCGGGGATGGTGTTCGCCTTCCTGATCGGCCTCGTCCAGCAGTGGAAGCTCCGCTCCAAGGTCCGGCAGCTCGAGGCCCGGCTCACTCAGGCGGCCCCGGCCTCGCCCCCGCCCGGCCTGGATCCCCCCACCCGGTGAGCGCGGGCGCGCCCCGTCCTTGCTGACGCCATGGAAGACACCGCGCGGCTGACCGAGACCGTCCGGGACCTGCTGGAGTCGGGGCGCCGCGAGCGCCTCGCCCAGCTCCTCGAAGAGGCCCATGCGGCCGACATCGCGGCGGCCCTCCGGGATCTCCCCGTCCCCGACCGGGTCACGCTCTTCCGGCTGCTGAACCGCGAGCAGGCCGGCGCCGTCCTCGCCGAGCTGGACGACCAGTCGCTCCTGGAGCTGGTGCGCGCCCTGGACGAGGTGGAGATCTCCGGCATCCTGGACCGGATGCGGCCCGACGACGCCGCCGGCGTCCTCGAGGAGCTCCCCGAGGAGCAGGCCGAGAAGGTCCTGGACCTCATGAAGGAGGAGAAGTCGGAGGAGATCCAGGAGCTCCTCGAGTACGGCGAGAAGACGGCGGGGCGCATCATGTCTCCCGACGTCCTCGCGGTCCACGAGGACGCCACCGTGGCCCAGGCCATCGAGCACGTGCGCAAGTCGCCGGGGGCGGAGTCCGCGGACGCGCTGCACGTCGTGGACGACCACGAGCACCTGGTCGGCGTCCTCCCCTTCCGCCGGCTCATCACCGCCGATCCGGCGACGCCCGTCCGTCTGCTCCGCCAGGAGGAGGTGGTGAGCGTCACGCCGGACACCGACCAGGAGGAGGTGGCCCGTCTCGTCGCCAAGTACGACATCGTCTCCGTCCCCGTCGTGGACCACGACCGCCGGCTCCTGGGCGTGATCACGGTGGACGACGTCATCGACGTCATCCGCGAGGAGGCTACCGAGGACATCCAGCGCATGGCCGGGGCCGCTGGCGACGAGACGGTCTTCGATCCTCCCTCGGCCGTCCTCCCCAGCCGCCTCCTCTGGCGCCTCGTCAACCTCTGCACGGCGCTCCTGGCCGCCTCCGTCATCGGCCTCTTCGAGGCGTCCATCCAGGCCCTGGCCACCCTGGCCATCTTCATGCCTATCGTGGCCTCGATGGGCGGCATCGGCACCACCCAGACCGCGACGGTGGTGATCCGGGGGTTGGCGCTCGGCGACATGACCTCGGCCCATGTCTGGCGCGTGCTGAAGAAGGAGCTGACGCTGGCGCTGATCACCGGCCTCGCCAACGGGGTGGTCATGGCCGTCATCGCCTATCTCTGGAAGGGGCGACTCCTCCTGGCCCTCATCATCGGGACGGCCCTGGTGATCAACATGCTGGTGGCGGCGGTGGTGGGGGTGGTGATCCCCCTGGCGCTCAAGACCTTCCGGGTGGACCCGGCCATCGCCTCCAGCGTCATCATCACCACATTCACGGACGTCTGCGGCTTCTTCTCGTTCCTGGGCCTCGCGACGCTGCTGATCAGGTTTCTCCTTTAGTGGCGGGCGGTAACAAATCACTTGGCAAGCCTTCGCGGGGTATGCTAAAACCTCGGAGGCTGGACCGACGCCTCACGGCGAGCACCGAGGAGAGCGCACAGCGTGGACGCAGCTCTGGAGAAGAGGCAGGTCAAGCGAGCCTACAAGCTCTACGCTCCCGCTTACGACTTCGTCTTCGACTGGATCTTCCATCCGGGCCGCGAGGCGGCCATCCGGCAGGTCGCCATCCGGCGGGGTGATCACGTCCTCGAGGTGGGCGTCGGCACCGGGCTGAACCTGCCGCTCTATCCCTCGCGCTGCTGGGTCACCGGGATCGATCTGTCCGAGGAGATGCTGCACAGGGCCCGCGACAAGGTGGTGGAGCTGGGGCTGACGAACGTCACGCTCCGCACCATGGACGCCACCGTGATGGACTTCACCGACGACGGCTTCGATTCGGCGGTGGCCACTTATACCATCAGCGCGGTCCCGGATCCCGTGAGCGTCCTGCGCGAGATGCGCCGCGTGGTGAAGCCGGGCGGCAGCATCGTGGTGCTGAACCACTTCCGCAGCGAGAAGCGCGTGGTCGGGCGACTGGAGGACCTCGTCGCCCCCGTTTGCACCCGGCTGGGCTGGAAGTCCAACCTGCCGCTGGAGCCCCTGCTCGAGCAGGTCGGGCTCAAGCCCGAGCTGTCGATGAAGGTCAACCTCTTCAACGGGTGGCGCCTGATCAAGTGCGTGAACCGTAAGTAGTCGGGCCGGCCCGAACCCGCGCCGCGATCCCCGCGGCGGGGAGGCCCTGATGGGTGCTCAGGCTGCCTGGCTGGTCGTCGCCCTCGTGGTCGCGGCTCCGGTCCTCGACGCCGGCTGGACGGCCCTCACCACCTCCTGCTTCCTCACCGAGTTCCTCTCCGGCGGACGCTGGCGTCCCCTGTCGGCCATCACGCCGGAGCCCGTCGCGCGCCCGCTCCCGGCGACGGCGGGCGGGCGGCCGGTGGCCGCCGATCTCTACAGCCGGCGGGCCATGCGCCGGCCATCGGGCCTGGTCCTGGTGCATGGGCTCTCCCCTCCAGGAAAGGATGAGCCCCGGCTCCGCCAGGCGGCGGCGCTCCTCGCCCGGGCCGGCTGGGCGGTGGCGGTGCCCACCGTCGACGGTCTCACGCGGATGCGGCTCAGACCGGACGATGCCGGCGCCGTCGTGGCCGCCGTGGAAGCCCTGCGCGATGCCGGCTACGCGCCGGTTGCCATCCTCGGCATCAGCCTGGGCGCGGGCCCCGGGCTCCTGGCGGCGGGTGATCCCCTGATCTCCCCGTCCGTGTCCGCCGTGCTCGCCCTCGGCGGCTATGCGTCAACCGTGGAGCTGCTCCGCTACACCCTCACCGGGGCGTTCCGCTTCGAGGCTCTCCGTGGCCATCGGCCTCCCGACGAGGGCGCCATCGCCGAGTTCGCCCGGGCCAACGGAGACCTCCTCGACGATCCCGGGCATCGGCTGATCCGGAATCGCGATCCCGAGGCCCTGGACCGGCTCGTCGCCGCGCTCCCGCTCTCGACACGGTCCCTGCTCGATGACCTGTCGCCGGCCGAAAAGCTCGAGCGGATCCACGCCCGGCTCTTCCTCGTTCACGGCCGCGACGATCCCGCCGTGCCCTTCACCGAGACGCTGAGGCTTGCGCGGGCCGCGGAGGGGCTGGGACGCCCGGCACGCGTGGCGATCGTGGGCGGGGTCGGCCACGTGGAGCCGGGCCGGCGCGGCGCGCTGGCCGATCTCTGGCGTCTCTGGATCACCTTCTACGCGTTCCGGGTCGCCGCTACCGTAGAGCCGCGGTGAAGCGCCGGCTCCCACCGCGTCGTCGCACGGGCCTCTCGCCGGATCCACCATGTTCGGGCGCGTCACAAGGTCGCCTCGCACTGCCACGGCGCGCGATCCGCGCGAGATCTCTTCCAAGGCGCTTATTTCGACACGCCCCTGGCCCGGCCGGCACGCCCCGCGCCATCGGCGCGTGCTCCGGTCCTCGTCGGGACGCCGCGCCGGCGACCCCTGCGGCGGTCGTCCTGCTGATCTTTCTTCTGACCGCAGGCTGCGCGACGACGGGCCCATGGCCACCCGCTGCCGCCGAGGCCACCCGAGCCATCCGCGTCTCCCTCGACACCTGGCATGCCATGATCGCCTTGCCGCGGGAGCCGGGGGCAGAGGCCGCTGGGTCGCTGGAGGAATGGGGCTACGCGGAACGCGCGTGGTACCTGGAAGGCCGGCAGGAGTTGAGCGGCGTCTTCCGCGCGTTGCTGTGGCCGTCAGCGGGCGTCGTGGAGGTCTTCGTCGGCGATCACGTCTGGGCCGAGCGGACCCCCCAGCCGCCGGCGGAGGTCTTCACGTTCCGGCTGACCGAGGACGCCTATCAGCGCCTGCGCCGTCACCTCCGGGCGACCCTCGCTGCGGAGGAACCGAGCGTCCGGATTGGCAGCAGCCGCTTCTACTCGGCGCGGAAGTCCTACCACTTCTTCCACCAGTGCCATCAGTACGCAGCCCGGGCGCTCCGAGAAGCAGGGCTCCCGGTCTCACCCTCGTGGGCGTTCAGCCGCGCGAGCCTGGCGCTCCAGCTCCGGCGGGCGGCGCGCCTGGCCGGGGCCCAAGCACGGCCGGCACCCGGGCCGTGATCGCACGCTGCCCGCATCGGCGCGCACGAGGAGCGACTGCGGGATCGTGAGGCCGAGCGCCGGCCTCGCTGGCGCGAGCACATGCCCGTCCTGGAGGTCGAAGCTCCCTTCCACGCGGTCACTGAGCGGCTTGTACTCGCCGAGCGATGGTCCAGATGCGCCTGTCGCAAGATCTTGAGGAGAGCGCCCGGGCGGCGCGCACGCCGATGACCGTGGACGAGCTGCTTGCGCACTTCCTCGAGGTACCTCGTGACCTCCGTGACGAGCCCATCCTGACCGGAGTACGTGAAGGCGTTCGGCCCGCTCCTGCGCGTGGCCCAGAAGCCGTCACCGTGCATGGGCAGCAGCGGCGATGCCCAGCACGTGTTCTACACCCGTCTCGTGAACGACCTGGCGATCTACGCGATCGGCCTGGCGAAGCGTGACCGGACCCTCGCGCGCCTCCAGGCCACGCTCGACCAGTACCGCCAGCAGCCCGCGACGTTCGCCTGCACCCTCGTGCCCCGCCGCGCCCCTGGCGCGCCGCGAGTCGGCTGCGGCTGAAGCTGCGGGAGCCGCGCGCGTTCCGCCCGGTCAACTGCCGACTGTGTCCCTCCTTGTCTACGCCCTGCTCCGGGACCCGACGCCGCCCGAGCGGCTGCGCCCCTTTCCCAGGTGCTCGGCACGGCGGTGACAAGAGCACTGCACGGGGCGACCGTCGCCGGGGAGGTGACGATGCCGGGCACCTGGCTCCGTTCTCGCGGGCCCCCGGGGTGCCGCCTCCGGGCACTTCCCGCTGCGTAACGATCCGCCGTCTCGGTCGTTTCTCGGCATCGTCTCTCCCCGAGGCAGGCTGGCATCAAGCTTGCTAGGTGGACGGCATGCGCACCGGTGACCGGGATGGTCCTCCACGGGCCCGGGAGGAGCACCCGCCGCGGTGGATCACGGCCGCAGCGAGGATCCCCACCAAGGCCTCGTGGCATCTGGCCGTGGCCACCGTTCTCCTGATGAGCTTCGGGACGGTGGCGACGCCCGCCGCGGCTCTTGCGTTCACGGCCACCCCGGCCGCGCCGGATGGCAGCCCGGTCGAGGCAGACGGGCCGTCGTGGATCTCGGCGATGCTTCGCTCCGGAACTCATACCCCCGAGGAGGGGTCTGGCGGCGGGGGCTCGACTCGTCCGGACGCTTCTGGAGGAGGCTTTACCCTCGGCGCCGGCCCGCTCACCCTCACCGGCGACGCGACGCTCATCGTCGAGTCGGGCCCACCGGCACCATCCGATCGGGAGGGAGAACCGCCGCACGTGCTGCGCCTTCTCCGCCTGCCCGACGAGCCAGCCTTGCTCGCCGAGCCATCGTGGGCCGATCGCCCCGCCCCGAGGCCCGCGGAGCCGATCCCGGGATGGAACGGGCTCGTCATCACCTCCGGCTGGATGGCGAGCCCGCTCGGCTACGAGACGGCCGGATCCTCCCGCTCGCTGAGCCTGTCTTCCGGCTATCTGTCGACGCTGGCGCTGCCGCTCGGCTACACAGGCCTGATGCTCTCCCTGCCGCTGACCAACTGGCTCAGCGCCCAGGTCGGCGCGGTGAGCGGATGGGACCTCTGGGAGGACAACAACGAGGCGCCGTCCTCGACGGGTCGGCTCACGGCGAGCCCCACCCGGGATCTCGAGACATCCCTGGGGTGGATCGTCGGTCCCGAGCAGCCCGAAAACACCAGCGCCCTGCGCCACGTCGTCGATCTCGTGGTGAGCTACAAAGGGACGGACCCTGTCGACCTGGGGCTGAACACGACCTACGGCCGGGAGGAGCGCGAGGCGCTCCTCGTCGCCCTGGGCACGCGACGAGACACCGCAGCCCAGTGGTACGGGGCCGCCGGCCACGTATCCCTGGCTCCCCCGGGGGAGGTCCGCTTGGCGGTGCGCCAGGAGTGGTTCGTGGACCAGGACGGCGCGCGAACCGCGTTCGGGAGCCGGCTCACGGTGTTCTCCACCACGATCACGCTGGGGCACCGGATCGGCAAGCACCTCTTCGCGCGGCTCGAGTACCGCCGCGATACGGCGGACGGAGGCTTCTTCAGCGACGCGAGCAACCCCGGCGCGACACGGAGGACGCGCGACACGCTCCTGTTCAGCCTCTGCTCCGCGTCGTTCTGACGCGGGGATCGCAGCGTTGCGGGGGACCGGTCCTTCTCGGCGGGGCGATACTGCTGATAGAGGTGATAACCCAATCCGCTCAATGCGGCGGCGGGGATTAGCCACAAGCCTGCCAGCGCCCACGGACGCACACGCGGGTAGTGCCTGGCGCCGCGGCGCACGAAAGCGATCTCCTCCGCCGGGCGGCGGGCATCCGGCCCCCTGCGAACCCCCACCCCGGCGCCCGGGCCTGCCAGCATCGTGTGGAAACGGCGAGGGTCACGAGCGTCGGCCACCGCGAGAACCCGTTAGTCCCACGCCATCCTGGGCCCGTCACCGGCGCGCGGTCAAGGCTCTTGTCATCCGCCCCGGGGCGTGGTGGTTCCATCGGCGGCCCAATGCTAAGGGGCCGTCTGTCTCACGAGCTGTCGAGAGGCTATCCCCTTTGACGCAGCAGGAGGCCGGGAGGGGTCAAGGGGTCGCGCGATGGCTCAGAAGGAGTAAGGACGCAAGGCGGCTTGACGACCACCCAGCACTGGCCTAGAGTCAGGCCACATCCGCGACCGAACGTCCGACCCTCGCGGGAGGCAGGATGCCCCAGGGTGTGTTCATATTCTTGCGTCGCCGGAGAGGAGGAGCGCGGGCACGGGACGAGCGGCAGACGTAAAGGAGGCCGGCCATGCCAACTTACATCATCCTGGCACAATTCACGGACCAAGGGATCCGCAACATCAAAGACTCGCCAAAGCGGGAGGAAGCCTTCCGGAAACTTTGCGAGAAAGTGGGTGCCCAGGTAAAGGACGCCTATCGCACCATGGGGCGCTATGACATCGCGGCCGTCGTGGACGCCCCGGACGATGTAACCATGAATGCGATCCTCTACTCCGTGGGATCGCTCGGCAACGTTCGAACCGAAACGCTGCGGGCGTTCACGCGGCAAGAGACTGAAGCGGCCCTCGCCAAGATGGCGTAGCTCTGCGCAGTGACAGATCGGGAAGCACAGCCGCCCGTCCTGCCCTGCCCCAACTCCGGCGATGGAGACGTGAAGCTTCATCCTCGAAATCCGTCGCCGTGAGCAATCTCCCGTGGAAATAACGCAGTCGGACGTGACCGGCGGCGCCAGGCTTCTCATGCTGAACCACGTGCTCGACTGAACGGAGCCCCTGGGGGGAGTTCGCTTGGGCCTTCGCGCCGAGGCTCCGCCCCCGCGGAGCCGGCCCATATCTCGTGGCCTCGCGCCGCCCGACCCCATCGGGTCGTCACAGCCTGCCCCCGCGGTTCCCGGCCGTTTCTTTTTCTTCGGCCAAACCGCCTGCCACGGTGTACATCAGTGCGTGGCCAGGCGGCTCGTCACGAGGCGCCCGGCAGGAGACCAACAGATGGGGAGACCGTTCCGCCAGGCCGTCCTCGTGCTCTGCTCGGCGCTGGCGCTCGGCTGCGTATTCCAGAAGCTCCCCGCCGAGGTCCAGTCGTTGAAGGGACGCGTCGACGACCTGGAGGGGCAGATCCGCGCCAAGCCCGACAAGGCCGACCTCGAGGCCAAGGCCGGCGTGCTCGAGGTCGCCACCGCAAAGGACCTGGCCGACCTCAGACGCGAGGTGGCCGCCATCCCCCGGGCGGTTCCAGCGCCGCAAGCGCCGCCCACACCGGGGCTCGACCGCGTGGCGGCAGTCGATACGCGCGTCGGCTCGGTGGAGCGGCTCGCAAGGCAGATCGACGAGCGCCTGAGGAAACTGGAGGCGCCAAGCCCGCCGAGGGGGCGCGCCGAGCAGCGCAGGAGCGAGCAGAAGCTGCGAGCCGACCTTTACATGATGCAGGAGAAGCTCGAGGTATCCTCGGCGGGCGGGGTCAGCGTCGGTCAGGTCCTCCATGCGGAGGTGAGCGGGTTCCCGTCCGGGACAGCCCAGCTCGAGGCGATCCTCGATCGCGACCGGCGAGCGCGGGAGCGGCTCGACGAGGTGAAGACCTTGTACAGCGAGAGCAAGATCGACGTTCTCCTCGTCATGGCCTATGAGGACCAGGCGAAGTGCCGTCGGCTCGATGACGAGGCCTGTAACACGGTCGCGCTCCGCCGCGGATTGGCGGTGGCCGCCTACATCGGAGCCCCAAAGAGCATCGTGGAAGCGCGGGGGCATACCTACAAGTGGGGCAGCCCGGAGGAGAACCGCAGGGTCATCGTCTTTTATCGCCGAAAGGGCATGTCCGCCCTAGGGCTGCCCGTCCTCCGGACCCCCTGAGCTGGGCCAGCATGCTGTCGAGCCCGGCCTCGGCGTATCTCTCGCGGCCGCGCTGACGGCCCGCGTCGGTCGAGTCGATTCAGTAGCATCGGCGCGCTGGCCGACATGACGATGGCCAAGACGTATCGCCTGGGCTTCTGGCGGCGACTGGTGAACGAGCTGGTCCGGGGCCTGCTACGGGTGGGACTCGGGCCCCGACACACGTATCTGCTTACCGTGCCAGGCCGCCGGACCGGTCGGCCTCATTCGACGCCAGTGACGCTGGTGGAGGAAGCCGGGGAACGCTGGCTCGTGGCACCCTATGGAGAGGTGGCCTGGGTGCGAAACGCCCGGGCCTCCGGAGAGGCGACCCTGAGCCGAGGCAGCCGGTCTGACCGAGTCGCTCTCTTCGAGTTGGAACCGGTCGAGGCCGCACCAGTCTTGAAACACTACGTAATCCAGGTGCCTATCACGCGAGCCTTCTTCGATGTCACGCCCGAATCCAGCTTCGATGCCTTCGTCGCCGAAGCACCACGTCATCCCGTGTTCCGTGTCATACCAGAAGACGAGTCCTAGGCGGGCATCGGCCTCATCGAGCACCACCGACGGGGCCTACGACGCGGGCAGCGGGTCGGCTCACGGATCTCGGCTCCCGGGGAAGACCGGGAGGACATCAGCCGCGGCTGCCTGACCAAGTCCGTGCGGATCCTGTCGACAAAGCTCGGTGGCGGCGCCTCACGTCACGGGTGTGGTGGCGCTGATGTGGGAAGCAGTCGGGCTGGCCGGCGTCCTCGACCCCGAGGAGGCGCGGGGCAGGATCCGGACCAGCGCCGATCGCCTCCCCGTGGCACCGCTCGACTCGCCCACGACCAGCTACACCCAGGACGGCGAGCGCGAGGGGATCGCACAGGCCCAGTAAGCCCGCTTCGCGCGGGCACTTCGGGGGGACCGCGAGGCCCCCCCCAGACTTA
>Ga0302046_10004340_pt1 | contig 12630 bp, 11 predicted proteins | sample RVTome_11_FD_200261 | JGI IMG/M metagenome (GOLD analysis project Ga0302046, IMG submission 200261) | Soil microbial communities from uranium-contaminated site in the Upper Colorado River Basin, Wyoming, United States - RVT147D111 (version 2) ...
GCGCGACTACTTGTGCGTCAGCACGATCCATCCATCGAACCAGCCCGTGCCGCCGCTGTGCGGCGTGGCCGCGCCGCCATGGGCGTAGTACCAGGGAAGCTGCTTGCCTTTGCCTTCGACGACGCCATAGAAAGGGTCGTAGAAGAGATAGGTGTCATCTGGATCACGGCGGGCACAGAGAACGAAATGCTTGCCGCCCGCCTGCCACTGCAGGCCGAGAACGGCCGGCGTGGAGGGTGTGACGTAGTGCTCGAGGTAGGCCTTGACGTTCTGATGCGTGACGTTGGTGGACTTGTAGGCTTTCACACCGATGGCGTTGAGCACAGAGGAGACGTTGTTGGGAAATGAGCCGCCGCCGACGGTCCAGCCGCCGGGGTACTTGCGTGAGAGCTTGCGCATGCGCGCTTCGTCCGAGCGGTTCAGGTGCTTGTAGATGCGCTCGGCCATGGCCACGCAGGCGGGCCCGCAGGACGTTTCGTAGAACTGAATGCAGACCTGGTGCTGCCGATTCCTGCTGTCCTTGAAGAGCAGATCCGCCATGACGTCTCTCCGCGAAGTGCCGGCCACGTCCCGGGTCGGGGCCGGTCGGACAGGAACAGACGGGAGGCCGCCGTGTTTCACCCACGGTCTCGACTGACCGCGGTGGCTGGCCGCACACCGACGATGGCCCGGGGCCGGACGTTGCGCAGGGGCTCCCACCTGACAGCGCAGGAAGGAGGCGACATGGGACGTTCCCGCCTGGCCCGCCGCGCGTGGTTCGCGATCGGCGCCGGACTGCTGGGACTTCCCCTCGTGCTGCTCGCGTCATGCACCGATGCTGGTCAGGAGACGGAGGCGCCGCGCGTCGTCGATTTCGAGCCGATCGCGGCACGCACAGACACCGGATCGCAGACGGTGACGCTGCAGGACGTGCCGATCGAGCCGGAGGACACGCCGGTGGAGGAAACGAGCCCGGAGCCGCCCCTGCGGCCCGGGAGTTCACGCGCAGCCGCACCCACGACGGGCCAGCCGCTGACCGGCTTCGAGCCGATGGCGGTGCGCGATCTCCTGACCAACCGTGCGATCACGCCCGTCGTGTTCGCCGAGCTGCCCGTCGCCGATACGGAGGCAGAGCGCGCGGTTTCGGCGATTCCGCTGCACGTACCCGGCTGTGTTGGTTCCGCCAAGCGCTACTGGGTCATCACCGATGAAGGGTCGAACCCGGCGCAGTCGGGCAATCCGGGGCTCGTGACACACCCGTGCTCCGGCCCGGGCGGCGCCATTCCGATCCGCCTGCGCGGTCTCTGCGCGAATCCCGAGCGCGACGCAGGGCTGCCGGCCATGTGCGCGGGCAGGAACGCGACGGACCGCGGCGGTTCCGGCAGCGAGCCGCGCAGCCGTTCCTGACACCGTCGCGCCTTCCGATCCACCCCACGATCGCAGGGAACACCGAAACCTCGCTCAGTGCGGCCGCGTAGTTGGCGGAACGGTCACCGCCAGACTTCATTCCCGGAGTGCAGAATGGATCGGTTCGCCCTCGATCTGCGAGCGGCGCTGCGCTCGCTCATGCGCAGTCCCGGCACCGCTTTCATTGCCGTTGCCGCCCTTGCCATGGGCATCGGGTTCACGACGACGATGTTCAGCATTGTACGCGGCGGCACGCGCAGCCTCCCGTTTGTCGAGCCGCATGAGCTGGTGATCGTGACGGCGACGTTCCCGCGCAACGGCATCGACGACATGGAAATCCGGGCGTTCGACTTCCTCGAGTGGTCGCGCCAGCAGACGGCGTTCGAGGGACTGGGCGCGTTCCGCATGCTGTCGACCAACCTGAGCGGCGACGGTGAACGGGCACAGCGCTACGACGCGACCGGAATCACACCCAACACGCTCGCACTGCTCGGCGAGCAGCCGCTGCTGGGTCGCGGACTGCAGCCCGGCGATGCGCAGGCTGGCGCCGAACCGGTCGTCGTCCTCGGCTACGACCTGTGGACGACGCGGTTCGCTGCCGATCCCGGAATCCTGGGGCGCATCATTCGCACGGATGGCGAACAGCGCACGGTCGTCGGTGTGATGCCGCCGCGATTCGGGTTTCCCATCAGTTCGGATCTGTGGTTGCCATACCTGCCGGACGCCAGTGCAGCACCGCGCGAAGGCGACTACATGCGCGCGTTCGGCCGGCTGCGCGATGGCATCACGGTGGACCGCGCGAACGCCGAAATGGCGACGATTGCGGCGCGGCTCGCCGCGGCACAGCCGGAGACCCACGACGGCTGGAGTGCTCGCGTCTATCCGTTCATCGACATGGAAACGCCGCGCGAGATCCGCTATGCCCTCTATCTGATGGTCGGCGCCGTCTCGTTCGTCCTGCTCATCGCGTGCGCCAATGTGGCCAACCTGCTGCTGGCGCGCGCTGCAATGCGCACGCAGGAAGTCGCGATCCGCACGGCGCTGGGCGCCGGCCGCAGCCGGATCATCGGACTGCAGCTGCTCGAGTCGACGATGCTGGCCGCCATCGGTGTCGTCCTCGGGCTTGCCTTCACAGCCGCAGCTCTGCGCTTCTTTGCACTCGCCTCGGCGAGCATCCTGGAAGCGTTCTGGGTCGATTTCCGCATCGACGGTGTCGTGCTCGCCTTCGCCTCGACGCTCACGGTCATCGCCGCCGCTGTCGCCGGTGTCATGCCGGCAGCGCGGCTGTCACGCATCCCGGCGGCCGCTGTGCTGAAGGAAGGTGCGGGCGGCGCCAGCGGCCTGCGCATGGGCCGTCTCAGCCGTGTGCTCGTCGTCACGCAGGTCGCGCTCGCCTGCGGTCTGCTCGTGCTGAGCGCCACATTCGTCAAGAGCGCAGTTTCGCTCAGGGCCACGACCTTCACGTTCCCGGTGCGCGACGTGCTGACCGCCCAGGTCGTGCCTTCAACAACGCTCCAGCAGGATGCGCAACGCTGGCGCCGCCTGATCCGTGAGCTGACGCTGCGTACCGCATCGATTCCGGGTATCCGCTCCGCCGCATTGACCAGCGCATTGCCGGGACGCGGCGGTGGCAACTGGTCGTTCACAATGGACGGCGCAGCCACCGATCCGTCGCAGGCACGGTCGTACACGGCCGTCTCGTTCGTGACGCCGGGATTCCTCGATGTGCTCGAGTCGCGTGTCATCCGTGGGCGCGATCTCGAATGGCGCGACGACGAGACGGCGCCTGCGGTCGCACTCGTGAACGAAAGCTGGGTCGCGCGCTGGTCGCCCGACCGTGAACCGCTCGGCCGCATCATCGAGGTCGCCGCCCGCCGCATGGAGATCGTCGGTGTCCTGCCCGACCTCTTCCCGCGCGACATCGAGGAAGAAGTCCAGGATGGTGTTTACGCGCCGTTTCTGCAGCGCGAAGGCCCGGTCAACGTGCGACTGATGGCGCGTGGTCCTGCGCAACCGCTCGCTCTCATCCAGCCCGTACGTGACGCAGTCGTTTCGATCGATCCGGACCTGCCCGTCGAGGAGTTCGCTACGCTGTATGACGCGATCTTCTCCGAAAAGCGTGTCCTCGATGCGTTCTCCATGCTCTTCTTCCTGTTCGGCCTGGGCGCGCTGTTCCTTACCGTCATCGGGACCTACGGTGTCGTCGCGTTCTCGGTCAGCCGGCGTACGCGCGAGATCGGTGTGCGCGTGGCGCTCGGTGCGCGTTCCGCCGACATCGCGAGGCTCGTTCTGGGCGAGGGAGGCCGTCAGCTCGCGGTCGGCGGCGCCATCGGCATGGCCCTCGCCTGGGCGCTCTCGCGCGCACTCGCAACTGCGATCGAGCCGCTGCAGCAGGCCGGCGTCTTCATGTTCGGCGCAGTGCTCGCCTTGCTCATCGTCACCGGCGTACTCGCACTGCTGATTCCGGCGCGTCGTGCGTTGCGCGTCGAGCCGGTCCGGGCGCTCCGCTCCGAGTGAGCCGACCGGTGCGCGCTACGGTGCCCGGACTGCATGGCGGACCGTTGTGCTTGCCGCGCACGTGGCCTGGTTGCATGTTCGCTCTGACGACCACCAGTCGGACGGGGGTGATCGTGGGCTTTCGCAGTCTCTTCGCATTGCTCGTTGTGGCGCTTCCGGCGGCGCAGCTGGCGGCGCAGGACGCGCCCCGCCTCGCGACGGGTAGCGTTCACGGCCGCGTCCTGGATCAGCGCGGCACCCGCGCTCTCGCCGGCGTTGCCGTCACGCTCGAGCCCGGCGACCACCACGCGACGAGCGATGACCGGGGTCGATTCCTGATCCAGGGTCTCGATGCCGGCTCGTACGCTCTGCGTCTGGACGCAGCGGGACACGGTGTCCGCGAGGATTCGGTGACCCTCGATCAGGGCGAGGCCGTGGATGTGACGGCGAGGTTCAGGGCGAACAGCGCCGATCAGCAGCCCATCGAGTGGTTCATCCGTCTGGTCGGTCTCGAGCGAAGCGGCTTCTATGAGCGGCGCGACACACAGTCGGGAATATTCCTGACGGGACAGGACATCGAGCGCCAGCGGCCCCGTCGCACCAGCGATCTGTTCCAGCGGATGTCAGGCCTGATCGTCGAGGTCGATGGCCCTGACCGCCGCACGATTCGTGTCGTGCGCGGCGTGTCCTGCATGCCGGACCTGCTGCTCGATGGGCAACGGCTCGGCGCCGTGGGTGTCGATGTGCTGAGACCGGAGGAAATCGCCGGCATCGAGGTCTACCTCGGCGCGACTGCACCCATGCGTTATCGCACGTCGACGTGCGGCGTCGTCGTGCTGTGGTCGATGCGCAATCGCTGAACCGCTCGCGCCGTCAATCGTCCGCTGCGGCGCGCATGTCGGCCCGCCGCGCCGTCGCCATTCCGAGTGCCCGCTCGTATCCTTCGATCATGCGCGCCACACCGAATTCCCGCTCGGCCCGCTCTCGCGCGGCCGCGCCCAGCGCCTGACGCAGCGCAGGTGCAGTCGCCAGTTCCACGATCGCTTCCAGCACCGCCGTTTCATCGCCGGGCGCGACGAGCCGGCCGTGCACTCCGTCCACAACCTGCTCGCCATGGCTGGTTGCGGCGCTCGCGATCACGGGCAGCCCGCAGGCGAGTGCTTCGATGACCGAATTCGAGAAACCCTCGGCAGTCGACAGGTGCACCGCGACGTCCGCCGCCGCGAGCAGCTCCGCCATATCGTCGCGCGCACCCGTGAACGTCACCGGCACGCCACTGCGCAGCGCCCGCTCCTCCAGCATCTGCCGCGATTCGCCGTCGCCGATGATGAGCGCGTGCAGGCCGAGTCCGGCCGGGCGCGGAGCGAGCGCGCGCAACAGGACATCCACGTGCTTGCGCGGCTGCAGCACGCCATGATAACAGGCGACGAATGCGCGCTCGGGGATGCCCAGCGCGGCCCGCACCTGCGCGCGCAGCTCCGGGCGCGGCCGGTACTGCTCGAGGTCCTTGCCGTTCGGTATCACGTGCAGCGGCACGGCCGACAGCCAGGGCGTGGACTCCAGCAGCCTCGCCTGCATCGCCCGTGAATTCACGATGAGCCCATCCAGCCGCGTCCACACCGCGCGATAGACCGCGCTGTCACGCAGCACGCTCGGCGCGCCGTGCCGGTGCACGAGCGCCGCACCATGCTGCAGCCGGCGCGCGGCGTCACTCAGTTTGACGTCCTTGCGCCGATCCGCCAGCACGACATCGGGCCGCAGCTCAGCCATGCGCCGGGCCAGCTGAATGGCCCGCCACGGATTCAACTCGGCCCGGATCGCGATCGGCACGACGCGAACACTGCTGTTCGCATCAAGGCGCCGCCGGATGTCACCGCCCGGATGACACACCACCGTCACCTCGTGGCTGCGCCCCGCGAGCCCGTGGGCGAGGTCCAGCGCCGACGTGATGCCGCCGCCCGGGCCGCGCGCCGAATTGACGAAAAGGATCTTCATGCCGTGCCCTTCGTGCCGCTCCGGACCGGCACTGCCGTACCCGCCGGCGGCGCCGCGGCCGGTAATACGGGTGGCGGCCGGATCGCCGCAACCCCGGTCGCCGCCTCATCCTGCGGATCCGGGGCGGTCGCGCATTGTTCGCTGGTGGTCGGTCCGGTTATCTTTCATGATTGTCAAGTCCAAGAAGCAGAATGACTTGGAGAACGAGTTGGCGAGTCTCGACCAGATACGCAACTTCTGCATTGTCGCGCACATCGATCATGGCAAGTCCACGCTCGCCGACCGGCTGCTCGAGGCGACCGGCACGCTGACGTCGCGCGAAATGGAAGCACAGGTGCTCGACAGCCTCGATCTCGAGCGCGAGCGCGGCATCACGATCAAACTCCACGCAGTGCGCATGCAGTACCGCGCAGCGAACGGGCAGACGTACCAGCTCAACCTGATCGACACGCCCGGACACGTCGACTTCACGTACGAGGTGTCGCGTTCGCTGGTCGCCTGTGAAGGTGCGGTGCTGGTCGTGGACGCGAGCCAGGGTGTTCAGGCGCAGACCTTGTCCAACCTGTTCCTTGCGCTGGACGCGGGACTCGAAATCGTGCCCGTCCTGAACAAGATCGATCTGCCGGGCGCCGAACCCGAACGCCGCAGGGCCGAGCTGGTCGAGCTGCTGGGTGTGAGCCCGGATGACATCCTGCTCGTCTCCGCCAAGGAAGGCGTGGGCATCGATGCGCTGCTCGAAACGATCGTGCGACGCGTACCGCCACCACAGGGCAATGCGGATGCGCCGCTGCGCGCGCTGATCTTCGACTCGTACTACGACCGCTACCAGGGTGCGGTGCCCATGGTGCGCGTGGTCGATGGCCGGCTGCGGCCGGGCATGCGCATTGCCTTCGGTGCGAGTGACGGCGAATACCCGGTCGATGAGGTAGGGTTCATGCGGCTGGGACGGTTCCCGCAGCCGGAGTTGGCGCCGGGCGAGGTCGGCTATGTGCTGGCCGGGATCAAGCGGGTCGCGGATACACGCGTGGGTGACACCCTGCTGGATGCCGATGACCGCGCGGCCGAGCTGCTGCCGGGCTATCGCGACGTCAAGCCCATGGTCTTCAGCGGCCTCTATCCTTCGGCGTCCGACGACTACGAGCAGTTGCGCGATGCGCTGGAGAAGCTCAAGCTCAATGACGCCAGTCTGTTCTACGAGCCGGAGACGTCGACGGCGCTGGGCTTCGGGTTCCGTTGCGGATTCCTCGGGCTGCTGCACATGGAGATCGTGCAGGAACGGCTGGAACGGGAGTTCGACCTCGATCTGGTGACCACGGTGCCCAACGTGAAGTACAACGTGGTCATGACGGACGGCATCCGTCTCGCGGTCGAGAATCCGAGCCTGATGCCGGACCGCTCGCGCGTCGACAGCGTGGAAGAACCGTACGTGCGTGCACGGATCGTCTGCCCGTCCGAGTACATCGGCAACGTGCAGAAGCTCTGTCACGAACGGCGCGGTGAGTTCCGTGAGATGCACTACCTCGACCCCACACGCGTCGAGTTCGTCTATGATCTGCCGCTGGCGGAGATCGTACTCGATTTCTATGACAAGTTGAAGGGCTCCACGCGCGGCTACGCCTCGCTCGACTGGGAGTTCCTGGAGTACCGCAGCAACGACCTGGTCCGGCTCGACATGCTGGTCAATGGTGAGGCGGTGGACGCGTTCAGCGTCATCATCCACCGCGACAAGGCGTACGACTATGGCCGCGCCATGACGGAGAGGCTGCGCAAGCTGATTCCGCGACAGATGTTCGAGGTTGCATTGCAGGCGTCGATCGGCGGCCGCATCATCGCGCGCGAATCCATCAAGGCGCTGCGCAAGAACGTGACCGCGAAGTGCTACGGTGGTGACATCACGCGCAAACGCAAGCTGCTGGAGAAGCAGCGGGAAGGGAAGCGTCGTATGAAGCAGGTCGGCACCGTCGAGATCCCGCAGGAAGCTTTCCTCGCGGTGCTTCAGGTCGGGGATTGACAGCGCTGCCGGAGGCGACAGGCGAATGCTCGAGAGTGAAGGCGTGACCCGCGCCAGGGATTCGGACGTCGTCGTACACGCCGGCCGTGCCGGTCCGGGCGACAAGAAGTGGGTGATCGGTGTGGACCTCGGCGGGACCACGATCGCGGTGGGCGTTCTGCCGCTGGATGGTGGCGACGGCGGCGTGCTCGCGCTGCGGACCGTGCAGACGGAGGCACAGCGCGGCGCCAAATTCGTCGTCGACCGCATCATCGGACTGATTCAGGATGCGCGTGAGGAAGTGCTGGCGGCGAATGGCGGCAATGCCGACGACTTCGCCGGTGTCGGCATCGGTTCGCCCGGCCCGCTCAATCGTCGCACCGGCACGGTCATCAACACGCCGAACCTCGGCTGGCGCAACTTCCCGCTGCGTGATCTCATTGCGCGCGCGGTCGGCCTGCCGGCCACACTCGACAACGACGCGAACTGTGCGACCTACGGCGAATGGTGGCTGGGTGCGGGCCGCAACGTCGACACACTGGTAGGCCTCACGCTGGGCACCGGTATTGGCGGCGGCATCGTCCTGAACGGCGAGATCTTCCACGGTGTGAGCGATGTCGCGGGCGAGATCGGTCACATGACGATCGACTCGACCGGCCGCCTCTGCAAGTGCGGCAACTACGGCTGTCTCGAAGCGTACGCGTCCGGACCCGCCATCGCGCACCGCGCCGTGGAAGGCATACGGGCGGGCGCCGAATCGCTGCTGCCCGGTCTGGTCGATGGCAAGCTGGAAGACATCACCGCCGCGACCGTGTACGAAGGCGTCGTGCTCGGCGATCCATACGCCAACGACGTCATGCGCGAGACCGCCAAGTTCCTGGGCGCCGGCGTTGCCAACATCATCAATGTGCTGAACCCCGAGATGGTCGTCATTGCCGGTGGCGTCACGCGCGCCGGCGATCACCTCTTCGTTCCGCTGCGCGCTGAAGTGCGACGCCGCGCGTTCCGCAGTGCGGAGGAAGCGTGCCAGATCGTTTCGGCCCGACTGCCCGGCACCGCCGGCGTGATCGGCGCAGCGGCGGTCTTCAAGAAAGACACGTACGGCGTCGTCTGAGCTGAATGCCAACGCTCGGCGTGCTCGGCACGATGGTGTGGGATCGCATCCACGCCCGCGACGGACGTGCCCTGCCGGTCGAGGAATGGGGCGGCATCAGCTACGCCTGCGCGGCCGCAGCGGCCGCCCGGCCTGCTGCCTGGTCGGTCGTGCCCATCATCAAGGTCGGTCGCGACCTCGAAGAGCAGGCGTTCCGTTTCCTGCGCGCACTGCCCGGCTTCGACACGGATCGCGGTGTGCGCGTTGTCGCCGAACCCAACAACCGCGTCGAACTGCGCTATCAGGACAGCAATCGCCGCTGCGAGCGGATGTCGGGCGGCGTTCCGGCCTGGACGTTCGCGGAACTCGAACCCATCCTGCCCTGCCTCGATGCGCTCTACATCAATTTCATCTCGGGATTCGAATTCGGACTCGACGTCGCAAAGCAGGTGCGCGCCGCGCTCGACGTACCCATCTGGGCCGACCTGCACTCGCTCTTTCTCGGTATCGACGCCGCCGGCTGGCGCTCGCACCGCCCGCTCGAGTCATGGCGCGAATGGCTGCAATGCTTCGATGTCGTGCAGGTGAACGAGGAGGAAGCCGGCATCCTCGCCGAGGCCTGGGGCGATCCGTGGCGATTCGCGGCCGATGTCGTCGGTCACGACCTGCGCCTCCTCGTCATCACGCTCGGGGCGCGCGGCGCGGCCTATGTCGCGTCGCCGGAATTCGGTGCTGGACCGCTCTCCTGGCGCCGCGACGCTACGCCGACCATTGCGCCCGCCGCCGCGACGCGCAGCGCGAAGTTCGAGCCGCCCACGGGCCCCGTCGATGGCGATCCGACCGGTTGCGGCGATGTCTGGGGAGCCACCTGCATGTGTGCGCTGCTGGCCGGCGATTCGCTGGAAGGCGCTGCACAGCGCGCGATGATCGCGGCCGATCGAAATGTACGGTTCCGCGGTGCGACCGGTCTCTACCAGCACCTGCTCGGCCGGATCACCACGTGAAGCTCGTCTCGCTGCCCGCATCGCTCGATGAACGTACATTCGACGCCGTCGTGCGCGGTTTCGAAGGCGATCCCGGCGAACGCCGCCTGTTCGATGCGACGCACATGCGCTGGGCCGATCCGTACGGCATGATCGGTCTGCTCGCCGTCGCGACGGTTGCCGGCCGGTCGGCGGAAAAGCCGATCCTGCGGCTGCCGGAGAATCCCGACGTGACCAGCTACATGACGCGCATGGGTTTCTTCGAGCACGCCACGGATCTGTTCGAGATCCACGGCACGCGCGCCCGTGCGCGCGCCGATGGGCCATCGCCCGTGCTTCTCGAGATTACGGCGATCCGTTCGCACGGCGATGTGCATACGGTCGTCGATCTGGTGAACGATCGCGGCATGGCGATCCTCACCCAGGAACTGAAAGTCCCCGTGCGCGAGGCGTTCCAGTTCAGTGTCGTGCTGTCCGAAGTCTGTCAGAACATCATCGAGCATGCAGAGACCGGCGGCTGGGTCGCGACGCAGACCTACACGTGGAAGAAGCGGTTGGGTGGGCGGCGGGTGGTCGTGATCGCCGTCATGGACCTGGGCGTCGGCTTCAAGGCATCACTCGCCGGTACCCATGCGACCCGTTATCCGGGCCGCTGGTCCGATGCGACGGCGCTCGAAGCCGCGTTCCTGCATGGCCAGACGCGGTTCCACGATCCCGGGCGAGGCCAGGGCCTGCAGCAGATCCGCAAGCAGGTCGGCCGCTGGAACGGCCGCGTGTCGATCCGCAGCGGCAGCGCCCGCATCGCCGATGTGCCCGACTGGGACGACGCGCAGCCGCTCGCGCAACATCTTCCTTTCCTCGAAGGTGCCCAGATCGGTATCATTATCCCCGGCCGAATCGAGGAGGAGGTGGCGTGAGTTACGGACCGGCCAACGTGATCGCCTTCGAGTTCGACCTGTCGCTGGCTGCGCGCCGATCGGTCGCCAGTCTCTATTCCCATCTGGTGACGCGGCCGACCGGTCGTGCGCTGCGGCTCGGGATCGAGAGCCAGATCGGCGAGCTGAATGCGTGCTGCCTCTCCGTCCTCGATTTCACCCAGGTCATCGTCCTCGACTACAGCTGCGCGGATGAAGCCGTCGCCAAGCTCGTGCAGCGCTACAGCGGCGCCGACCGGCCGAACGACGTGTACTTCGTTGCGCGTGGACTCGGTGAGCAGCATCGCGAGCCGATCGAGGCCGTGCTCTCGCGTCACGGTCTCGCACTGGCCGCCGAGCTCGGTGGCGGCGGCTTCGTGCTGCTCGGCGCAGTGAGCGGCGATGAGCACGCCGCATTCGTCGAAGTCGAACGCGCCCGCGCCGCGAATGCCGTCCAGATCGCCGCTTCGCTGGGCCGCCAGATCGACGAGATGACGGACGTCCTCGATGTGCTCGCCCACCGCCGTGTCGTGCTGCGTCAGGGTGATGGGCGGTTCCTCGCACTCAGTTCGCTGCTGGAAGGGCGCTGATCGGACGACGGCAGCGGTCAGGGCTCGTGCGGAGCGCGCGGGCGCCGCGTCGACCGTTCCTTCAGCGCGAAGCCCAGCAACCGGTTCGTGGCTTTCAGCACGCTCATCGCCGCGGCCGTTTCCAGCGTGTCCTCGACCGGGTGCGCGCCTGCGACGGAGACCGGGCGCCGGCCCACCAGCGACGACGTCACGGTCACCGACGCCAGTGCATACGGATGGCCGACCGCTGTGACTTCCACGGCGAAGTCCAGCCCGAACCTTGCCTGGTCGCCGCTGATCCGGTTCACGGCTTCGATCGCGGCATTACCAGCGGCTCGCGAGCGGCCATCGCCGGCATCGATCTCCGCGGCTTCGCCGACGATCTCGCGGCCATCGTGATCGAGTCGTACGCGCACGGTCACGTGATTGCCACGGACCGTCGTCTCGACGCCCGTCAGGCGTACCCGGCCCAGCCCGGGATCGACCGGCTCTGACGCCGGCGCCGCGGTGGCACCCGTTCCCGCCGCGCGGGCAGCCGGCTTCTTCTCATCCGCCAGCTGTGCAATGCTCACGATCCGCTGATCGATCGCAATGCTCAGCCGCGTCTCCAGCAGCGATTTCACCTGCTGCGCCACATCGCGCGGATGCGGGCCGGCCTTGATCAGCAGGTGGATCTCGCGCGGATGTCCGTTCGCGTCCGGCTGCACGAATGCGCCCACGACGCCAGGCAACTCCCGCAACGCCGTCTCGGCTGTCTCTTTCATTCCCGGTTCGACCATTCGGATCGCGTGTGTTCCACTCCGCGGCAACGCCACGATAGAGGTCGTGCCGCAATGCGGCAAGAAACGGACAGCAGGGAACGGTGACGGGAACGGGAACGGGACGCCAATCGAACCGGGCCGGATCGATGCGGGACGGCAACGAAATGGAGACTGGAACGGGATGGGTGGTGTTTGCTGGGTTGCCGGGAGGGCGGTACCTTCGGGCGGGCGGGCCGGTGCGCGTGCGGGTCGTGCGTGCGCCAACGGGTGCGCGGGGGACGAGGCCATGAAGGGCGTCATCATGGCGGGTGGCTTCGGCACCCGCCTCAAGCCACTGACGATCAATCGTCCCAAGCCCATGGTGCCGGTGGCGAACCGGCCCATGATGGAGCACATCGTCGAGCTGCTGAAGCAGAATGACATCACGGACCTGATCTCCATCC
>Ga0302046_10004341_pt1 | contig 12629 bp, 7 predicted proteins | sample RVTome_11_FD_200261 | JGI IMG/M metagenome (GOLD analysis project Ga0302046, IMG submission 200261) | Soil microbial communities from uranium-contaminated site in the Upper Colorado River Basin, Wyoming, United States - RVT147D111 (version 2) ...
ACCATGAGCTTCAGGTAGTCGGTCCCGATCTGATGGCCGAGGCCGCGCGAGCCGCAGTGGATCGAGACCAGGATTCCGTCCAGCGAAAGGCCGAAGGCCCGCGCGATCTCCGCGTCGAAGATCTCGGCGACCCTCTGGACCTCGAGGTAGTGATTTCCCGAGCCGAGCGTCCCCATCTCTTCGCGCTGCCGGGCCTTGGCGCGATCCGAAACATCCTGGGGTGACGCGCCCTCGACGGCGCCGCCTTCCTCGATGTGCTCGAGGTCGGCCTTCGTCCCGTAGCCTTCGGCGACCGCCCAACGCGCTCCGCCTCGGAGCATGGAGTCCATCGCTTTCGCTCCGAGCTTGATCCCGCTGGTGCTTCCCACTCCCGCGGGCACCGAACGGAAGAGCGCGTCGGCGAGCTCCTTCTGGACCTTCTCCACGTCGCCCGGCGAAAGCCGGGTGAGGAAAGGGCCCGCTACCTCGACTGCGCGTCGCCGGAAATGCGGCTTCGCCAGACTGAGGCGGTCTCAGCCCCTTTCGAGTCGCTCGGCGCCCTCGAGTCGCGATTGCGGGCGCTCGAAGGTCAGCGTAATCCCGCCCAGGGCTCGATGTCGGGCATGGATCAAGCGGTCGACCATCCCCGGGCCACCCGTTTCGGACAGTGCGTCTACGGAGTTCTCCGGCTCGAGCGTGACGACGCCACTCGTGAAGAAACGCAGTAAAAGTCCTCTCGCCTCGACCTTCGGCACTCCGTAGTGATAGTGAAGTGCGTGATAGGCCTCGGCTACCGCAAGGTCCGTGACCAACACTGTGTCCCCTTCGTCCAGGGCTCGCTCGACACGCGCTTTCGCCGCTTGCAGCTGCTTTCGCGGAAGACCGGTCAGCAGGCGAACGACGACCGATGTGTCAAGGCCGACGATCGCCACGGGCCATGGCCTCGCCAATCGCTCTCTCGATGTCTTCCCATCGGTGAGACTTGCCTTCCGCGTACCTTCTCGCCCCGCCGAGCCAGGACCAGTCACGGCCGCGGGCCCTCAAAATCCAGACAGTCTCACCGCCGAGCCGGCGCCTTTCCAGCTCGAGCTTGTCGCCGGGCTCGATGCCCAGCTCCTCGCAGAGCTCCACAGGCAACGTCGCCTGCCGTTTTGCCGTGACGGTGATCGATTTCATGGCATGATCACAGCTTTACTCTCGCCTTACTTTTCAAGAACTGAGTAAGGAGGACCCGTCGATGCGGGCGAGACCCTTTGGATTTCCTCGACGACCGGCCCTCTGCAACCTGTCCGATGTGGACTCCTATAGGGCCGAACTCGACGATCTCCATCGCCCGTTGGTTCGAGAGGCACCTTTCGTGAGCTCGATCCTCAGGGAGTGATCGCCTGGTACCGGAAGTAGGACGACTTCGGTCGTCCCGCCGAATCGACCACCCCGAACGGAAACACCATCCCATCGCTCCAGCAGAACCAGAAGACGATCGGGACGCGCTCCGGGTATTCGTCGTGGACCAGAGCGTAGACGTTCTCAAGATAGTCCGCCTGGATCGACTGCTGGTCGGTGTTGATCTCCGTCACCCACAGAGGGAACCCGAACGCCAGGTATCGATCGAGGAGCGTGCTCATGTTGCCGAAACCCCAGCCGGGATGGGGCCAGTTGTCGGGCGCCCGCTGCCCGTAGGGATGGACTCCCACCGCGTCCACGGTGAGGCCGCCCACGGCGTCGCGGGCGCGGCTCAAGTAGCCGGGGTCGCCGCTCGCGAGACCTCCGGTCACGATCGGCCGGCTGGAATGGGGGCGGATGGCGGCGACCGAGTCCCGCAGCATGGCGCCGAAGTGGTGCGCGGGGACGCCGGGGTCGTATCCGGGAACGGGAGCGAAGAGGTCCGGCTCGTTCCAGATCTGCCAGGCATCGACGTTGTTCCCATAGTGTCTCGCGAGCTCCGAGACCGCCCCGTTGAAGGTGGAGAGATAGCTCCTCCAGGTCGCGTCGGGCGCGTTGAACGGAGGCTTCGGCTCGGCGGTGGTGTAATCGAGGATGAGCATCACCCGAAGACCGGCCGAGCGATAGGAAGCGATCAGCGGATCGTAGAGAGAGTACCCGCCCCGCGCCTTCCACTCGATTCGCACCCAGCGCACGCCGATATCCAGAAGCTGCTGCGCCGTGGGCCGTCCGGCGGGGTTCATCGGGTCGATGTTCATTCCGTAGAGATCGGCGCCCGGAGTCGGGGGAGAGCTCAAGACGGTGAAAGGCGTCGAGCGGGAGTTGTTGTTCTCGTTCGACTCCGCGAAGCGATTGACGTCGTCCACGAGAGCGGTCGCGGTGTGGCTTCCGGCAGTTGCCGTCCAGGCCCCTCCCTGGGTGGTGATGGTGACCGACGCACCCGGCGCGAGCGGACCCACGACCGATCCCCAGGTCTTGTACTGGCCGTCGACGAAGTAGCCCACACCCACCGCAACCCCGGAAGGAGTGGGGGCCGAGCCCGCGTTGCGTACCACGGAGGTGAAGAGGACCGCCTGTCCCGCCTGCGGCGCCGCCGGCGAGACGGAGACCGAATCCACCACCACGTCGGGGAGTCCGGATGAGGCGACGGAGAAGGAGACGGTGCGGGAGTTATTGTTCTCGTTCGCTTCCGCGAATCGATTGACGTCGTCCGCGAGCGCCATGAGGCTGTGATTGCCGGAGGTGGCGGTCCAGAGCCCGCCCTGCGTCGTGATGGTGACCGACGCTCCCGGAGCGAGAGGACCTGTGACGGCTCCCCAGGTCCGGTACTGGCCGTCGACGAAATAGCCGACGCCGATCGTCACCCCCGCGGGCGTCGAGGCCGCGCCGGCGTTTCGGACCACCGAGGAGAAGCTCACCGCCTGCCCCGGCGCGGGGCTCGCGGGAGACGGGGACACGGAATCGACCACCACGTCGGGAAGGCCGGCGGCGACGGGAATGGACCAGGCGAACGACTGGCCGAACCACTGAACGCCGTCCTGGACCATGCGGACCGAAAGCCGCGTCGATCCCGAAGCACCGCCGGGAGCGGTGATTCGGAACGAGAAGTCATGGAAACCGCCCGGAGGGACGTCGCGGCAGAGAAACACCCGAGCGTCGGTCGTGCCGTTCATGTACCCGCCGCAGGCGAAGCTCGACCAGGCGACCTGGTTCGGGCTCCCTTCGTAAAGAGCTCCCAGCCGGTGAGCGCTCGAGATACGCCAGGTGGTCGTTCCCTGGTTGTAGACCCGGATCCGGACGTCGGCCGAGCCGCCCGGGGCCATCGAGGCCGGGACGCTCGACTCGCCGGGCCGGACGGCGGCGTTGTTACCCTGGGCCGCGAGGGGGAGCGGACCACCCAGAAACGCGACCAGGAGGAGAGGGAGGATTCGAGTCATGGCGGACCTCCACGCACACCCATGATAGTGGCGGCCGCCCCTCCGAGGTTCCTCGATTACTTACACGACGGAGTATCGAATTCCCGGGGCCGGAGAGACGCGCCCGATAGGACGACGCGAACGGGCAGGCCGACGGCTACGCTTCGCCACGGTCGCTGTCGATGAGTTCGGAAGCGGTCCCGCGAGGAAGACGGATATCCGGCCAGCCCTCCGTGGGGTCGCCCGCGTCGATCGGAGGACGAATCACCCCGGCCGCGACCAGATCCTCGAATCGACTTCGGCGTCCCGCCCTGGACGCCGTCGCTGACGCCGGCGGAACGAGCTCGGCGACCACGCGTCCGTGGGACTGTGCTACAGTGCCGCAAACAGGGGAGGTTTTCAATGTGGGTTCACCTCCTTCTGCTCTCATCTCTGACCGGCACCGTTCTCGACGGGAAGAATCGCCCCATCGAGGGCGCGGTCGTCGTCCTCATCGCCTCCACCTTCGCGGAGGAGCCGAAGACTGCCGTCGCCGATTCCCGAGGACGCTATGAGATCGCGACCTCCGGGCGCGGTCCTTTCCGCGTCGAAGCGTACGCGCCTGGATACGTTCCGTTTCTGGCGAGGGATGTCGACCCGGAGAAGCCGTTCGCCATCGTGCTCCATCCGGGAGGAGAGTCCATCAGCGGCGTGGTGCGCGACGGGAAGACGCTGGATCCGTTGGAAGGCGCCGTGGTGGAGACCCGCGCCGGCGAGAGTGCGGCCCGGGTCATGGCCGAGCCTCGACTCGGGCTCGTCGAGGCGGTGTCGGACGAGCGCGGACTCTTTCGACTCGAGGGACTCGCGAAGACCTCCTACTCCGTGGCCGCGAGCGCCGCCGGTTATGGCCGCACCACGAAGCGCAGCGTTTCGCCGGGCGAAGCCGTGGAGCTGTATCTCTTCGCGGGGTCGGGGATCTACGGCCGGATTCTCGATGAGAAGGGAAAGGCGGTGGGGGGAGCGTTGGTGACTGCGGAGGAGGGAAACGGGATGTTCTCGTCGAGCCCGGCGCAGGAAAGCGATGCCGACGGACGCTTCGCGTTGCTGGGGCTCGAGCCCGGGGCATACCGTGTCCACGCGCGCCACGAGGATCTTGCCCCGGAGGTTCGGGATATCGAGTTGAGCCAGGAGAGCGACGCCGAGATCGAGATCGTGCTCACCGCCGGTGTCACGCTCACCGGGCGCCTCGTCGACGAAAACGACGAGCCCGTCGCGGGGAAGGTGTCTCTCCGCACGCTCGACGGCGGCAACGTAAGCGTGACGATGCGGTCCCGTTTCCGGATCGAGACGGACAGGGAGGGCTCGTTCTCCGTGGGACCGCTGCCGGGGGGAGATCACATGCTTCTCGTGGAGGCCCGGGGCTACGCTTCCAGGAACGTCGAGGCGCCGGTGAGCGGACGAAACAAAGTGGAAGACCTCGGCGACATCGCCCTCGAGACCGGGCTCACGATCGCCGGCCGAGTGTTGGACGAAGGCGGGGGGCCGATCGCCTCCGCCGCCGTGACTGCATCGCATCCGGGGCGCGGCATGATGAGCGCCAGCGGCGATCTGTTCATGGTTGCCGAAACCGACGAGCAGGGACGGTTCGTTCTCGCGGGGCTGAGCCCGGGCGCCCAGATGGTTCATGCGACCGCGCCGGGATATGGCTACTCGAAACCGGTGCAGGTCGAGCCGGGAGCCGAGGGCCTCACCCTCACGCTCAGGCTCGCGGGCTCGATCCGGGGGACGGCGGTCGACCCCGAAGGCCGCCCGGTCACCTCGTTTCGCGTCATGGCACGCTCGTTCGAGCGGCAGAGAACACCGATGGTCACCGTCCAGGACGCGGAGGGAGTGTTCGTGCTGGATAGCGTTGCCGAGGGCGAATATGCGGTCGAGATCCTCTCGGCCGACTTCCTGGCCGAAGCCATCTCGTCGGTGCGGGTGTCAGGCGGGAACACGACCGAGGTCGGCACCGTCCGTCTCCGGCGCGGTGGCAGCATCGTGGGAACGGTGGTCGATGCCTCGGCCGACCCGCTGCCCGGAGCCACGATCCAGGCCGTCGCGCCGAGACCGCGCCTCTATTGGGCGGAAGACAACGCCGTCTCGTCGGATCGCATGGGACGGTTTCGGCTCGGGGGCCTCACCGACGGTAAAGTGACGGTCGTGGCGAGCCACCCGGGCTATGCCGAGACGCGCCTCGAAGGCGTAGAGGTCGATTCGAGCTCGAGGCCATCCGACGTGGAGATCGTCCTCGGACTCGGCGGCACCCTCGAGGGCATCGTCCGCACCCGCGACGGGACGGACATCGGGGGGCGAACCATCGAGGCGTTTCGCCAGGAAACTCCATGGAGCAGAGACCGGGCGCGGACGTCCGAGGATGGATCGTTCCGGATCGAGCATCTCCCGGCGGGAAAGCTCATGGCCGCGCTGCAACAAGAGGAAGCGAATTCGAGCTTCACGGTCCAGAGCCGGGAGGTCGAGATCGCCGAAGGCGAAACGACGTACGTGGAGTTTCACTCGAGGCCGGTCCTCGTCCAGGGGCAGGTGAGGAGGGGAGGCTCGCCCCTTTCCGGAGTCGAGATAGAGCTCTGGCCCGAGGGTCCCGGGTTCAGTGCGAGCTATGGCGGTTTGGCGGTTTCCGGCCCCCCGGCGGCCGGACCTCGCTACCTCGGGGGAATGAGCGGCGAGGACGGATATTACGAGCTTCTCGTCGGCGAGCCCGGCGAGTATCACGTTGCTGCCTCGGCGTACGGAATCGGTCTTCCTTCCAGGAAGGTGACCGTCCCCGACGTGGACAGCCTGTCCCTGGATCTCAATTTCGGCGGCGCTCTCGTCACGGGGCGGGTCGTCGACGAGAAGACCGAAGCCCCCCTCGCCGGAGCCTTCGTTTTCGCTCGCTCCACGAAGTCGGGCACGAGCAGCTCGGACGCCGGCCTCCAGGTGGGGGCCGACGGCCTCTTCGAGCTCGAGCTCGAGCCCGGCGAGTTCACCATCGCCGTGCGCGCAGACGGCTTCGCCTCCGAAGAGGAGAAGATCTCGGTTGCGGAAGGCGGTCGCTCCGATCTGGTCTTCGCGCTCTCGAGCGGGCTTCGCATTGCCGGCCGCATCGTCGACGCGAACGGACGCGGAATCGGGAACCTGCGAGTCATGGCGGTCGAGGACTCTCCCGATATTTCGGCGCCGCCGATGAGGACGGCGTCTGCCATGACGATCCCCAACGGCAGCTTCAGCCTGGAAGACCTCGCTCCAGGGCGCTACAACATCCTCGTCGCGAGCGGAGACGCCGAGGGGTTCGCTTTCCTCCCCTCCGTTGCCTCGGGAGCGGATGGTTTGGATTCGGTACTCCGGCCTGGAGGAAAGGTCGAGGGCAACGTCGTCGATGCCGAAGGGGCGCCGGTCGCGAATGCCATCGTCGCTCTCGCCGCGATCGACGGCCGAAAGGTGCGAGGCGTTCAGAGCCGGACCGATGGGAGCGGTCGGCTCGAGCTCAAAGTGCCGCGGGGGAACCTCACCATCAAGGCGGCGCTGCCCGACGGACCCGAGGGGATGGGGACGGTCGCCCTCACGGAAAATGCGTCCGCGCGCGTCCGGATCGTGCTCGCTCAGACTGCGAGCAGCTTGAGCAGGAAGTAGAGTCCGAAACCAGCCACAACGGAAAACGCGGCCACCAGTACGTCGAGCGCCAGAACCCGCAGTTGACCTGAAACCCAAGGTACTCATTGCGATCCCACTCGGTGTCGGAGATGCGCTGAAACCTTGACGTTTCCATCGATATGGATTCTAGACGTCTACCACGAGCTGGGCCACCCAGAGGCCCTCGTCTCCGATTCCGACGCGAAGCTCGGTGAAGGTCGGACCCTTCACCTCGACCCCGGTCGCGTGCCGGTTCTGATCCCGAGGCTCGCCCCAGATCGTCCCCTCGAGCTTCTCCCCTTCGATCCGCACCTCGAATCGAGAGAACACGAAGCGCCGCGTCGCCATTTCGAAGACGAGCGCGTCGAGCCACTCCACCAGGAGCTGCTCGTCATCGGGAGCGGACAAGGAGACGTCGATCCGCTCTTTCGGCGAGACTTGCTCGACGTCCGTCGTCAGGGCGACGAGAGCCTTCGCCGCTTCCTCGAAGGCCTCGTTCTTGGTGTTTCCGATCCCGCGGATTCCCATGTCGGCGGCGTGGGGGAAGTGCTCCCAGGGCATCGCCGCATTCTACCGTTCTCGACCGCCGAGGCGCCGCACCGCCTCCTCGACCCTCGACGCCGCCTCGCGCGGGTCGTCGGTCTCGTGAAACACGATCGGGGAACCGAAGCGGAGCCGCACCGGGCCGGGACGCGGCCAGCTCTCGTGGAGGGGAAGGACTTCGTAGAGACCCTGGATGTGAATCGGCACCACGGGAATCCCGAGGCGCACCGCCATGACTCCGACTCCCGGCCGGAAGCTCCGCATGGCCCCGTCCGGGGTGCGGGCCCCTTCGGGAAAGATCAGGATCGAGTAGCCCGAATCCACGAGCTTTCCCGCGAACTGGAGCGCCTTCCGGACCCCGCGGGTCGCCTGCGGCAGAGGAAAGACGTTCAGGGTGACGACCGCGAGCCAGAACTGGAGCGCGAGTAACGTGCGCTCCGGGAGGCTCCCCGTCCTCTCGAAGTACGGTAGAAACGACTCCTGCGACATGGCCGGCGCGAGACGGTGCCGGAATCGGGGAGGAAGTGCGGCCAAAACCGCGAGAGTGTCGAGGTGGCTCGTGTGGTTGGGAGCGAAGATCGAAGCTCCTTTCACCGACTCGAGAGTCCCCTCGACCGCGAGCGGGATGTAGCGGTGAAGGAGCGGCAGAACCACCGTTTCCAGAAACGCGAACCGAAGAAGCCTCACCGGGAAGAGCCGGGCGAAGCGCACGATTCCAGAAAGGCCCGAAGCCTCGCGCTCTTCGGCCGGAGCCTTTGGGACTTCCGCCTCGCGGTGGACCCACCGCTCGAGCTCCTCGACGGTCGCGACCGATGCCATATCGGATTCCGAGAGCTCGACTCCGTAGCGCTCCTCGAGGCTCGACAGAAGCTCCATGCGGTCGATGGAGCTCAGCCCCAGCTCCTCCGAGAGCTGCTGCGAGGGCCTGACCTCCTCGGGACGCCGGCCGAGCCGTTCGGCGACGAGGGCCCGGATCGCGCTCACCCCCGCCGGAAGATCCCCACTTCCCGTTACCGCTTTCCGCCGCTCGATGGCCTTCGCCACCTCGATTCGGCGGACTTTGAACGTCGACGCCGTCCGGGGGAAATCCTCGTCGGGCCAGACGGTCCACTCGCGGATCCGCTGATGATGCTCGAGCCCCCGATTCGCGTTCTCGATGACGGCCGCGGCGTCCGCGCGCGGGTCGCGCAGCAGGAGAACCGCGTGAACGACTTCGCCCCGGTCGGTCGGGCGTCCGAGCACCACAGCTTCCTTCACCGCCGGGTCGCGCGCGAGCGCGGATTCGACGTCCGCGGGATAGACGTTGAGACCTTCCGGCCCGACGATGACGTCCTTCTTCCTTCCTCTATAGAACAAGGTCCCGTCCGGCCCCAACTCTCCCAGATCTCCCGTGTGCAACCAGACCTCGTCATCGGTTGAGGCCCGGCCGAAGAGCTCGAGAGAGACGTTCGTCCCGCGCACCAGGATCTCACCGTCAGGCGCGAGCTTGATCTCTTGACTCCCCACGACCTTTCCCACGGATCCCCGCGTCGGATGAAGCGGGTGGTTCGTGGTGACGAGAGAGCTCGTTTCCGTCAAGCCATAGCCCTGGACGAGGACGAACCCCAGCCGGTACCAGAACTCCTCCTCGGGCGGGGGCAGGCGCGCTCCTCCGGAAAGGACCGCCCAGAACTTGAAGCCGAAGGCGGCGTGGACGTCGCGGTGGCGGAAGAAACGACGCAGTCCGCCCCAAAGACCTGTGGCTTCGACCGGAGGCCGGGAAAGGTCGAAGCGGCGCTCGATCTCCCGTCTCAAGCTCTCGAGAAAACGGGGGACGGAAACCAGCACGGAGACGCGTTCTCGGTGGATCGTCTCGATGATGGCTCCCGGATGGACCTCCTTCAGGAATACCACCGAGCCTCCCATCAACACCGGGACGTAGAGCCCGGCGAACTGGCCGAAGACGTGGCTCAGCGGGAGGAGGTCGAGAAAGCGAATCGGCTGGAACGGGCGCGCGAGCGCTCCGTACTTCCGGATCTCCCGTCGAATGGGAGCGAGATTCGGCGCCAGATGACGGTGCCGGTGCACGACTCCCTTCGGCTCGCCGGTGGTGCCGGAGGTATAGATGACCTGCACGACGTCTTCGGAATCGACGCTCTCGAGCGGGAGTCTCGCATCCGATCGCATTGCCGAAACCGCCTCGAAGCCGATCCGCGGGAGGTCGAGACCCTCGACCCCGACGCTCGCCCCGTGGATCAGAAGCTTCGCGCCGACGTCCTTCTGCACCCGCGACACGAAGGCGCTCGAGGATCGAAAATCGACGGGCACGAGAGTGAGACGGCGCGAGACCGCGGCCCAGAAGACCGCGACCCATTCCGGCCGGTTCTCTCCCCAGAGGAGCACGCGGTCGCCGGGCTCGAGGCCGCGAGACGTCAGCTCCTCGGCGACGCCTCCGATCGCGCGGCGGAGCTCGCGGTAGCTCCATTTCCGCGTGCGGAGCCCGTCATGGTAGACGATGGATTCGCGCTCTCCGAGCCCCTCCATTTCGGAGACGAGCTCGACGAGAGTCTTCATGGCTCTACGCCGGTACGACCCGCGGCAGCACCACGGTGAACGTGGATCCCCGACCGAGCTGGCTCTCGAGCTCGATGCGGCCTCCCATCCCCTCGACCAGGTGCTTCGATATCGAAAGCCCGAGACCGGTTCCCCCGACCTTCCGCGAGCGCGCGGCGTCGACTCGATAGAAGCGCTCGAAGATGCGATCGTGGCTGCTCGCGGGAATCCCGATACCGTCGTCCTGGACCGCGATCCGCACCTCCTCGGCCCCCTCGGCGCCGGCGAGAAGGACCCGAATCGCGACGTGACCGTCTTCGGGAGTGTATTGGATGGCGTTGTCGAGGAGGTTCCGGAGGACGTCGAGGAGCGCGTGCGAGTCCGCCCTCACGAGCGGCGGGGGCTCGCACACGGAAACCGTAAACGATTGACTCTTTTCCGTCAGCTTCAGCCGCGCGGTCTCCGCGCACTGCTCCACCAACCCCGCGACCGAGATCGGCCGAAGCTCGAGCTCGAGCTTCCCCGCTTCGATGCGAGAGAGCTTCAGCAGGTCCTCGGTGAGGCGCGCGAGCCGCCACGCATGGTCCCGGATGATCTCGACGAACCTCCGGCTGTTCTCCGGCTCGTCGAGGGCCCCTCGGAGAAGCGTCTCGGCGAAGCCCTGGATGGCGGTGAGCGGGGTGCGAAGCTCGTGCGAGACGTTCGCCACGAAGTCCCGGCGCACGCGCTCGAGGCGCCGGATCTCGGTAATGTCCAGCACCACCAGCACCGCTCCGGTCTCTCCCGCGGGGGCGGCGCGCACCAGGAAGTGCCGCGGCTTCAGGCCGGCGGTCGAGATCTCCGCCTCGCTCCTCTCTCCGCCTCTCAGGACTCCCTGAACCATCGCCAGGATCTCGCTCTGCCGGGTCACCTCCACCAGCCGCCTTCCCTCGAAAGTCTGCTCCCTACCCGAGTGGAGGGCGCGCCGAAACGCGGGATTGGAGTACCGGATGCGCTCGTCGCGGTCCACTACCGCTACCCCCTCGGACATCGAAGAGAGGATGGCCGCGGACTGGTTGCGTTCGTCTTCGAGAAAACGCATCGATTGGGCGAGCCGCTCGACCGCGTGGTTGATCGACCCCTGGAGCTCGGCGATCTCGTCCCCTCCCTCGACCACGGGCTCCGCGCGGAAGTCTCCTTCCGCCACTCTCTGAAAGAAAGACTTGAGGCGCATCACCCGCTGCGAGAACCGGCGGGACATGACCAGAGCGACCGCTCCCCCGGCGGCGAGCGCCAGAATCAGGATCGCGGCGAGGGAAGCGCTCAGCTCCCCCGTGGCCCGATTCACCGTGCCGACGGGCAGAGCGAGGCGCAGAACCACCGGACCGGACGCGGGCCATGAGACGCGAACTGCGACGTAGGCGAGATCCTGCCTGACCGACTGGCTGCGCCTCGTCGCTCGCCCCCGGCCCTCGAGCCACGCCGCCGCTACTTCGGGCCGCTCGCCGTGGTTGTCCATGCGCGTCGGATCCTCGTCCGAGTCGGCGAGCACGCTGCCGTCGGGACCTACGACGGTCACGCGGGCTCCGCTCTCGGAAATCCATTCCGCCCAGCCCGCGAGCGAGTCGCGGTCCGCGCTCTCCGGTGGACGACTCTCCGCGAGGCGCGCGATGGCGTCGAGTCGCTGGAACGCGTCCTCGAGAGAGCTCCTCTTCCAGACGTGGAGCGTGTAGAGATATCCCGCCGTGAAGGCGAGGAGCAGAAGGGCGAGATAACTCAGGCCCAGCTTCGAGAACGATCTCAACTGGAGCGCCAGATTACCACGCGCGAGTTTCGCGATGGAAGAACGTCTCCGCCGCTCCAGGCATGTGCAATTTCGAAGTCCGTCTTCTATGATGGCTTTCTTCGAGAGATACTTCCCGACGTGACCCCCCTCGCCGCAACCTTCGCCACTCTCGCGATCTTTTTCGTGCCCGGCCTGGCGCTGGTTTTGGCGCTCGGCGTCGAGGGCAAGGCCCGGCTGAGCCTTCTGGAGCAGATTTACCTTGCGATCGCGGGAAGCCTCTTGATCTCGGGGTGGGTGTCCCTCGTCCTGGCGGAGCTCGGGCAGTTCTCGCCCTCGCGGACCGCCCTGATCGTCGCCGCGGGAGCCGCTCTCGCGATCGCGGTCTTCCGGCGCCGTCTTCGTCTGCGTTTCGGGACGACCTCGCGCTCCGAGCTGCTCGTCGCCGCCGCGCTCATCGCATTCGCGGCGGCGGTGTACTTTCCGCCGTTCGAGCACATCCTCGGCGGCCGCGATCCGGGTGTCTACGTCAACGCCGGTTTTCACCTCGCACGCGATGGCCGGCTCATCTACCACGATCCGGTGGTGGCGGGCATCCCCAAGGAGGCTTGGCCGCTCTTTTTTCCCGACAAGGACCTTCCGCCGTGGGACTACCTTCGATACCTGGGATTTCTCCTGGAGTCCCCGGAGAGTGCGCGGGTCGTCGCCCACGGGCTTCACCTCTATCCCGTCTGGATCGGCACCGCCTCCGCCCTCTATCAGCCCAAATCCGGGCTCTATGCGACGCCGTTTTTTGCCCTCAT
>Ga0302046_10004342_pt1 | contig 12628 bp, 7 predicted proteins | sample RVTome_11_FD_200261 | JGI IMG/M metagenome (GOLD analysis project Ga0302046, IMG submission 200261) | Soil microbial communities from uranium-contaminated site in the Upper Colorado River Basin, Wyoming, United States - RVT147D111 (version 2) ...
ATCCATGGCAAAGTTGATTTCATGGGTGATCAGCATCACGCCCGGCCCCTTGGGGACGTGGCGATAATCGACCACATCGAGCAAGATACCGCCCAGTTTTTTCAGGCGGATCCATTCGTGAAAAATGTCGATGAAGCTGGCCTCGTCGAGGCCGGGACCGGGTCGGGTGAAAAATTTGATACAAAAGCGTTCGATGCTCATTTTAGCTGCTCCGTTTCACGATATAGGAACTTGGAACCGATAGACTCTTTATGCTCCAACGGCCTTGACCGCGTGGCCAGCCAGCGCTTCGGCAAAGGGGCTGCGGTTGGCGGTCACCATAGAGCCCTGGACGCGGTCATTACAGGCGTGGGCCGCTTCGATGAACAGGCCGGCTTCCTCGATCAGGCGCAAGGCATCGTCGAGGGTTTTGGAAGCCTGCCGGTTCTCATAAGCGTCGAACAGATAATGGGCGAATTTGCCTTTGGCGTAGGTATCAAAGAAGAGTTCGGTGTCGTAGAAGCGTTCTCGGAATTCTTTGATGATCGGCTCGGCGTCGTCGGCGATGTCAATGTTTTGGACCTTGATCAGGGCCTGGGCAGCGCTGAGCATGGCTTGCAGGGCCAACTCGGCGGCCCGCTCGCTTCGGGCCTGATCGTGGCCCTCTTCCAGGATCACCTGGGCATCGAAGTGCAGCCCTTCGGCCCCGGCGATGCCGAAATCGGTCAGGCTGACCAGTTCACCGGCACATTCGCCCACGCCGATGTCGCCAATGGTGAACTCGCGGGCGTCGGCCCAATCGGCATAGAACCAGGCATCGACATTATATGACGGCACCTCGGTGAAGGGCTTGATCTGTGCTTTGATCTCCGTTTTGCCGATACGGGTAATATATTCCCGGAAGCGTTCCCCGTTTTGGCGGCCCTCTAAATAGATTTCGAGCAAATGATCGACCACTTCGGGTACTCGCTTCGAAGGGATGGCCCCCAATGACTGGCCGTAATGGGCCGCGTTCTTATCCCACTCGCCGCCCAGGATGAGCTGGAAATGGGGCACGCGGAAGCCCTTGACGTTCCGGCTGGAGCCGAAGAAGCCGATTTCGGCCACCGTATGCTGGCCGCAAGTGTTGAAGCAGCCGCTGATCTTGATCCGCAGGTCGCGCACGGCGGCGTCATACTGCATGCCTTTGGCGGCCAGACGCGTCCGCAGTTCTGCCGCCAGGCCACGCGAACTGGCGATGCCCAGCTTGCAGGTGTCAGTGCCGGGGCAGGCGGTGATATCGACGATGGTTTCGGCTCCGGGCTCGTTCAGGTCGATCTTGCTGAGGGCCTGGTAGAGGGCCGGCAGATCGACTTCATGAATCCAGCGCAGGACGATGTTCTGTTCGACCGTGGTGCGGGCCGTATCACGCGTAAAGCGGCGGGTGATGCCGGCCAGGCCGCGCATTTGTTGGGAGGTCAGGTCGCCGAGGGGCAGGGCCACGGTGACGGTGGCAAAGCCGGCCTGCCGTTGCCGATAGACATTGGTCGATTTCCACTTTTCGAAATCCTCGCCCAGATCGAGGGCTTCGCCGGAAGCAGGTTCCGGCAGGGCCGTCTCTTCGTAGGCCGGGATGGTGTCGATCCATTCGGTCCAGTTGGGGTCCGCTTCCAGGGTTTGCCGTTCTGCCCAAACCAGTCGCCGAAACTCCTCGATGCCAAGTTGGGTCACCAGGAATTTGAGCCGGGCCCGGTTGCGATTTTTCTTTTCGCCCAGGCGGGCAAAGACGCGGGCAATGGCCTGGGACACCGGCAGCAGCTCTTTGGCCGGGATGAACTCATCGAACAGTTTGGCCTGGTGGGGCACCGCGCCCAGCCCGCCGCCGACGTGCATCTCAAAGCCTCGCTGCTCGACGCCGTCGACCGTCCTGGTCTTGGCGATCAGGCCCAGGTCATGCATAGAGGTCAGGCCGCAAGGATGCTGGGCGCAGCCGGAAAAGGCCGTCTTGAATTTGCGACCAAAATCCTGAACATCACGGTGGCCCAGGAAATAATGGGCCGTTTCGTTGGCATAGCCGGTCACGTCGAAAACCTCGTCGCGGCAGACGCCGGCCAGCGGGCAGGCCGTGACGTTGCGCACCGAATTGCCGCAGGCCTCGCGCGTGGTAATCCCAACCGCGGCCAGCCGGCGGTGCATGTCGGGGGTATCGTCGATTGAGATGAAGTGGAGTTGAAAATCCTGGCGCGTGGTCACGTGCAGGATCGAGCCGGAATACTCTTCGGCGATGTCGGCCAGCACTTCCATTTGTTTGCTGTTGATCCCGCCAAAGGGGATTTTGATACGCTGCATACCGGGGGCTTCCCATTTCGTATCCGGGCCTTTGTGCAGGTCATTGTTTGGAAACGGGATGTCTTGGGATTTCTCGCCGTCGTGGCGACGCCCGTTGTCGTAGCGCTGGCCGTAGGCGCCCCGCCGGAGCCGCAGTTCGGCAAAGACTTTTTCGTCGAGCGTGCCTTGCCGGCGCAGTTCCATCTGGGTCTCGAAAGTATCGATCTCTTCGGCCAGGTTTGGTGCGATCTTGTCGGCCAGGACTTCTTTCCAGGTTAGTGTTGGTTGGTGTCCGTTGTTCATGGTATCTCCTCTATATTTGGACAGAATACGTTTGGGTTAAACCATCTGAGCCGCGTAACAAGGGTTCAGGCTTCGACGGCTTCTGACTCGTAAACGGCGAGCAGCAGGTGGACTTTGGCTTCGAACAAGGCCCGGTCGCCATTGCGCAGCAGCGTGATGGCGTTGCTGTCAATGAGCTTGTACCAGAATTCGGCCCGGTCTTGGAAGGTGGGAATGCGCTCCGCCACCACCGGACGCAGCGCCTGGGCATACTCCAGAAATTCGGCGTACTCAGGCCCAAAACCTTTCTCGAAACGGCGGCGCAGGGTAGCGGCCAGGGCCGGGGCCGCGCCGCCGGTGCCGATAGCAATCGTCAACTGGCCCTGCCGAACGACGGAGGCCGCGTGGAAATTGCACTGGGGGATCACGTCCATGACGTTCACCAGTTGGCCGTTGGCCTGCGCTTCGGCCCAGACCTGATCGTGGACGCTTTGGTCGCCGGTCGCGGCGATGATCATGAACGCGCCGGTCAGGTCGCCGGGTTCATAGCGCCGGTCGAGCCATTCGATCTTAGCATCATCGGCGTAGCGCCGCACGACCTTATGCGCTGCGGGAGCAATGACTCGGACTCGAGCGCCCACCTCCAGCAGTCCGGGCACCTTCCGGGCGATTTCATGCCCTGCGCCTATCAACACCACGAGCTGGTCCTCTAAAACTAAATTAACCGGATAGGTTTTCATCTTATCTCCATCCCATTTGCTCATTGCTCATTGCTAATTGTTAATTCCCCAAGTGAATGCCGCATTCGGTTTTCTGCCGGCCCAGCCAGCGGCCGGATCGTTCATCTACGGCATTGTTGGTGGGCTTGGTGCAGTGGGTGCAGCCAATACTGGCATAGCCCCGGTCGTGCAGGTCGTTGTAGGGTATCCGGTGTTCCAGGATGTAACTCCAGACCTGGCTGCGGGTCCAGGTGGCCAGCGGGTTGATTTTTACCAGATCATATTTTGAGTCCCAACCGACCAGGCCCAGATTGGCGCGGGTTGGTGACTGGTCCCGCCGGAGACCGGTCAGCCAGGCGTCGAGTTCGCCCAGGACCTCGCCCAGCGGGATGACCTTGCGCAGATGGCAGCACCAATTTGGTGAGACCTGCCATAAGCGGGGACCATAGGTTTGGGCCTGGACGGCCGGGGGCAGGGCCGGGCGGCGAATATCCAACTCGATGGGATAGCGGCGCTGCACTTCGTCCCACAAGGCATAGGTCTCGTCAAAGAGAAATTGGGTGTCGAGGGTGATAATGCGAATACCGGGGCTGAGTTTAGCCAGGTGATCCAAAATGACCATGCCGGTCGGGCCGAAGCTGGTCACCTGAGCCACCTTATCGCCAAACGTAGACAAGGACCATTGCAGCACCTCGTCCACGGACCGGGGCTCAAAGTACTGATTGATGGGACTATAGTTACTTTGGGCAGCGAACGGCGAGGAGGTTGAGCCGTTCAATTGATCATTAGCCAACTGAATTGTTTCTTGTGAAGCAATCATATCCTCACGATCCTTTTTCACAGCGAATTTTGGCAACAAAAAAACCTACACACAGTCGGCATTGACCGGGGTTCCAAAGCAGTCGATGGTTGGACAAACAAAAAGGCGGTTGTGGCCGGTTATGGGGTGTGTCGAAAATCAACACGCCATTACCGTCCACGCCTGCCTTAGCTACTGCGCGGGAACACCCGTCTCTCTACCGTGTGTAGGTCTGATTCAGTTAGTCTGCGTCTTTGACAGCACTAATGGTTCAGCGAGAGCGGGGGCCCCGCCTGATACAGTTGCAGTACAAAATCGGTGCGCCGGCTGCGCCTCGCAGTTCAATGTTTGAATTCATAGGTTTCCTATTGAGATAATCGATTCAGGCCTAAATTCGGCGGCCTGGTTCAGGTTTGGGTCCGTTTCGACCGACAATTGCGTCTCGAGCTTGGCCTGTTGGGTTAGCCCATAATTGATATGGGCCACTTGCCCTTGCTCATCGAGCACGACGGTCGTCGGCAAGGTAAAGACTTTATATTGGCTGGCCAGGTCGGGATGGGTCGAGACATCCAACGTATTTACTTCGACCGATGTCCCCAACGTGGTCGCGATATGGGCTACAATGGGTGATTGCTGATACTCGCAGACAGCACAGTATTCGCCGGTAAAATAGAGTAACGTTGGTTTGCCGGTCGGAGCCTTAGCGGCCGGTATTGTTTTGATCAGCCTCGCCTTGTAGTATTGCCAAACAAACCAGGCCAGAGTTAACCCACCCACAATAACAAGCGTAATGATAATTCTGTCGATCATTGGTGCAGTTTCCTATTTGCCTTCAGGTCGTGGGATCAGACCGGCTCGATCGAGCTGGTAGTACATGAAACAACCGGCGCAAAAGTTAAGGAAGAGATTCACCGCGGCCAGAATAATCACAATCCAGGCGAGCGACCAGCCCAATCCGGGCGCGTTGAGGATCAAGGCTACGGTGCTCGCCAGTAGAAACAAGGCCCCAACACCCTGGGCAAACTGATGGGGAGCGGGATCGTCGTCAATGACGTTGGCCCGTAAGATGCCGTTGGGTTTGAGCAGCGTCAGGTAAATCTGTTTGAAAAGTGCGGCCCGAGGGAACAGGGCGCCGGCGGCCATCACCAGGCCCACAAATAGGACCAGGTAAGGCTGATCGAGCACAAAGCCAAGCAGCGTCAAGACGATGATCGAAGCCTGATTAAATTTAAGAGCCGTTGTATCGACTTTTTTGCTCATTTGCCCCTCCTGACAAGCTTAAGCTGAGAGCAGGTATTAAACCAACAAAAAAGCCCATCGATCACTCGATGGGCTTGGGCTAGCTATGGCTGGCGTAAAAAACTCAGGGATGCCATAAAGCGGCGCGCTGTCGAGTCATCGAACTCAGGGAGTCCAACTCACAACACAAGCAAGCCATACAAGCGCAGTTGCTGGCGTTGATGTTTGTATTGAACTCGACAGAAGCCAAATTACGAATGTGCATCCTGTGTTTACAAATTCCTCGGCAGGTATATCGCGCCTGCCAATTGACACCTTAAGCTTATTTATAGTTGGCTATTATAAAGGGTTTTGGTCGATGTGGCAAATTTAAAACACTTTAATTAATTTTTATTGACCGGGTTCGATCCTTACCCGGCCCACCGCCACGTCCACACCTCCATTGGCGACTAATGGGGCCAGGCTTTCCGGGTGATAGATTACCACGGTCACGGTGTATTCACCCGCTGGCGTCTCCAAAGGAAGGGGCAGCAGGTAATACTCGTTGACCGGTTCCGGCGGCCAGAGCGAGGCGCCCTGGTGGTAATCGTGCAGCAGGGTTCGATCCTTTTGAGCCAGACGTTCGCCGGTTGGGCTGAGCAAGCGGATCGAGGCCTTATAATCGACCGGCATCGGGGCCAGTGGAGTCAGGGTCAGGGCGACGGGGAGCCAGCCGCCGGCCACAGCAGCAGGCTCCACATAGGCGGCATCGAGGTGCAGCACGTTGTCGAAGATTGCATCGATGGGCCGGTCAATGGCCGGTAATCTAAAGACAAGCGGGGCGTTTGGCTCGCAGTCTGTAGCTTGGGGCGACTCAGAAACACAATCTGAACTGCCCGCAGGTGGTAGAGCATAGGTCTCAACATCATATACCGGAAATGACTCGCGCTCGATGAGGTCTGCTTGAGTCATCAGAAGATAGGTGACGATCTCTTTCGCATCGGCCTCGTGATGTTTGTCCGCCGTCCAGCGCACGACGCGCAGCTCGGTTTTGTCACCGGCGGCTTTGGTCAGCAGCGTTTCGGCCTTGCGTGCCTCAACCGGCAAATAGGTGTAAGGGGCAGGCCGGCGATGAGCTAATAGATAGTCGAGGGTGTAATGGCGGGCTTCCACCCCGGCGCGAATATCCATCGGCAGGACGTAGGCGACATCAGGTCCGGCGTGGGCGATGTCGCCGGCCAGGCGAACGGCGTAGAGATCGAAGGGCAGGGTAAAATCGACGGCGGCCGGCCAGCGGCTGAAGGTGTGAGAGTAGGTTTGGCTGGCGACGAGGAGGTAGATGAGGATGGGGAGGATGTGAGATATGAGATAGGGGATATGGGATGTGGGATGTGGGATGTCAGAGGCGGGAATGAGTCGGTTGATTAGAACCTCGCTGGCGGTGGTGAGGCCGAGGGCGATGAAGGCGAAACTGGGGACGAGGGCGCCGATGAGGCGGAGGTGGTGGGGAGCGCCTTCGGGGGCGAGGAGGGCGGGCAGGAGCATGACGGCCCACCAGCATAGGAGCAGCCGGTAGGGCGAGAAGGCTTGGCCGGCAGCCGTGGCGGAGCGCGGACGAACAGCGTAGTACAGGCTAACCAGAACGCCGATGAGGAAAAAGGGAGCCAGGAGAAAGGGGATCGCGGGCTGGCCGGGCAGGTTGACCAGAGGGTTTGGATCACCGCTAAGGCCGATGAATGTACCCAGGGTAACGGTCAAGGTATGCCAGGCCGTCCCAATCAGATCGCCCTGATTCCAGACGGGATCGAAAATCGAAACAGCCCCGGCGCGGGCTGTCAGATCGGCGGGATTGAAGAGGAAATAGATGATAAGAGGCAGCAGCAAGATCAGAAGCGGGCCGAGAAGATATTTCAACGGGAAGGACCAGGACAAACCCGGCTGGTCATTTTGTTGGGGCCGCTGCCGCCGGCGATTAGTGAGCGAGTGCAATCCAAAAAAGAGCAGCGGCGCCACTGGTAAGAGGCGACCGGCCAGATAGGCATACATAGCCAGGGCCATAAATAAGGCCGACAGGATCAGGTCGAACGATGCCGGACCTCGGCGGTGTGACCAAGCCAGGGGTTGGGCCGATTGCCAACGGCCGAGACCTCGCCACAGAAAATAAAAGACCAGGGTTGACAGCAGAGGGAGCAGGATGGCGCGAAAGCCGAGACGGCTAAAATGGAGATGCCAGCTCGACACGGCCAGGCCCAGGGCGGTCAATAAGCCGAGGATTTGTCCCCGCCGCCCCGGAAACAGCACCCTCAGCAGCGGATAGCTGGCGGCAACCGTCAAGATACCGACCAATGTCGCCGGCAGGCGCAAGGCCAGCGGAATATTTCCCAACAGCAGCGTACTCAAAGCGATCATGTAAGGCCAGACGGGCTCCTTACCCCCACCGATGCGCCACCACAGCCTGGGCGTCCCCTTCAAAATATCAAGCGCCGCCACGCCATTGCCTGCTTCGTCAAAATTGAGGCCGGGCGGCAGCAGCGGCAGTTGGTAGAGCCGCAGCCAGGCAGCGAGGATGATGATGGCGATAAGAACGAAAAGGATGTAGGATATGGGATATGAGATGTGAGATGTGAGATATGGGATATGGGGTGTGGGATTGGTTGGTTGCTGGGAAGCGTTGGCTGGGTTACTCATTTGTTAATTGCTAATTGTTAATTGCTAATTGGATTGGTGGTCCGAGGGTTTGACCGGTTTCTTGATTGTAAACGACGATTTCGAAAGTGTCGATTTTGGCGTCGGGTGCGGGGCTGTCGATGGTATGGATGTCGGTCACATAATCGCCCTGCCGCCATTGGGACGTCGGCAGCAAACCATCGACCGGCCAGCTATCGTGCTGGGCCAGCAGCCGGTCATCGGCGGCCCGGACCCGGACGGAGATAGTGTAGTTGGCAGTGGGTGATTTGAGGGCGTGCCAGTAGAGGGTGAGTTGGGGGGATTTGAGATTGGCGATGTGGTAGCCGGCGAGGCGCATGGTGTCTTCGAGGCCGATGTTGAGCGGGGTGGCGTCCGGGGGGATGTCGAGGAGAATGAGTTTTGGGCCGCGATAGATTTTGGCGTAAGGGATGGTTTTGATCGTAATAATTTTTTCAGGCTGCTGCGCCTCGAAATAGTGTACGATGTCAGGGCTGGGGGCCAGACGCTGCATTTGGGCCAGATAAAGGACGACGTAATCGGCCCGGAAGGCGATATCATTGGTATAGAAGTTTTCACCGGTGCCGGCGAAGTAAGGCAGCAGGGTTTGGGACGGCGTGGAGGCCACATACAGGTCCGTGGCGTTCGGCTTGGTGTTGAGATAGGCCCCGACCTGTTCCATGCCTTCACCCCAACCCATGAGCGTCGTTTCAACGGCGCGCTGAGGGCCGCCCAATAGAGGATTGAAGTAGGCCAGGTAATAGGGGTAGTAGGTGAAGGTGGGGAGAAGGTGGAGGAGTAGGATGAGGAGGATTGGTAATTGATAATTGATAATTGATAATTGATAATTGGATGAGGGTTGGAATTTTGTTTGGATGAAATGGCGGGTAAGGTCGATTAGGCCGAGCCAGCCGATGGCGGCTAATAGATTTAGGAACGGGAACAAGGGCAGCAAGTAGCGATCTTGTTTTTTGGGGCTGAGATTGCCGAAGAGCAGCAAGCTGATGGTGAAAAACCATAGGAAGAAAATAATTCTGAATTGTGAATTGTGAATTGTGAATTGTGAATTAGTTCTAATCGTGAGAAGAATTAATGAAATAATGCTGCCGATCAGGATGATAGGAGTCAGGCGGAATGGAATCACGTAGAAGTAGAACCAGAAGCCGGGGTCGAGGGTGGGCCGGCCAAAAAAGTAGACCAGGTGGCCTTCGTCGACTTTTGTAAAGGTTTCATGCCACAACCGGGTCAGGGTGTTGATGGGATCGACCCACATGCTGGGCCAGAGCAGGACATAGACGACCAGGGCGATCAGGCCCCAGAGGGCGATTTGGGATGGGAGATATGGGATGGGGGTTGGAGGTTGGGGTGATTGTTGATGGGCTTGTTTTAGGTCGATGATGGCGTAAATGATGGCGATGGCGATGATGAAGAGGGCGATGAAGGGGCCGGGGGCCTTGGTTAGGGCGGCCAGGCTGCCCAGTATAGCAGAGAGAATTAAATAGATAAATGAGCGCTGACGAATCATGGTCGAGATATCAGCTATCAATGAGCGTTTGGGGTGAGGTGGTGTTGGTCTGGTCTCAGCCGGGCCGGTTGGGATAGGGTGGGTGAGGCCGGAAACGAGCCTCTTTTCGGTATAAATGAAAAAGGCTAAAGCGGACAGACTCATGAAAACGGCTACGGGTGCATCACCGTGGGCTACGCGAGAATGGGCTAGAAAGAACGGGTCAAAGGCCAGGAACAGCGCACCGAGGAGGGCCACTCGCTGGGGCAGAAGTTGGCGGGCCAGCAGATACGTGGCCGGGACGGCAGCGGCGGTTAAAATGGCGTAGGGCAGACGAGCAGCCACCACCAGGTTCAAGATGTCGTTGTAGATGTATTCAAGAAACGGGGGCGTGGCTACGCCCGTGGCTGCATCGAGCCAATATTGGCCGGCCAGACCTATTGCATCGAGCCAGCTCATGGTGACGCCGGGATAGAAATGCCAATAGGTCCCGCGAAAATCGCCTCGCAAAAAGGCGGCGATGACATCGCTGCCGGCAAAGAAGATGTTGGTATTTTCATCGCTCGTCAGAAAGCGGCCCAGGCCGGGCAGGCGCGGGAGGAGGGCGACCATAAAAAGGAGAAGGGCGATGATGCGGGGGTAGGGGATTTGGGATGGGGGATGGGGGGGGGGGGATGCGTAGGGATTGGGAGCCGCGAGTGGTTGGTCTGCGGGGGTCTTGATTTCTGGATGGATAGGCTTGGTGCTGGGGGTGTCCTTGTCGTTGGATAGGTCGGTTTTCATGGCAGGGTAATTTCCCCCAGGATGATGCTGTTTTCGCCGGAGGGGGCGTTGGCGACGGGTAAACGCTCCATGGTTTCGAGTTGGTACAGACCGGCAACGAGGGTGTAGCTGCCGGCGGGAAGGGTATCGGGCAGCGGCAGGGTCATGGGATCGATGATGGTTTCACCGGCTTGCCAATAGCTGGTGGGATAGGCCCCATCGAGGGGCTGGCGGTCACGCTGAGCCACGGTTGTACCATCACGATTCCGGAGATGCAGAAAGATGGTATAGTCGACCGGCAGCGTGGTTAGTGGCTGCCAGAACAGGGTCAGTTTCAATTCTGACATGGTAGGCTTAGAATCTGGCGTTTGGGTGGCGGTGTCCGAACCCGGGTCATGCGCTTGGCGATTTGGGAATTGCAGCGTAAATCCCTTTAACTCGATCGTGTTGCCCAGGGTGGCGTTGGTCAGGACATCAGGCTCGGTCGGTAGGGGGACGCGGTCGGGCCGGGTACGGTAGAGCAAGGCATTGTCTTCAGCCCAGACCTGTTCCATCTGGCTGTCAAGGACGGCGAGCCAATCCCCTCGGAAGTAGACCGGTAGGCGGATGGTGTCGATGACGAACCAGGCCCGCTCGTGGGCGTTGAGTAGGGCGTTAAAATCGACGGCCCGCCCGATCCAGGGGACGCCCAGCCAGCGGTCGACCGGGACGGTATCGATATCGAGCAGAAACTGCTCTTCATCGTTTTGGACGGTGAAGCCATCGACCTGCCCCAGGTAGAGACCGGCGGCGGGGGTATTCATGGTCAGCAGGACATCGCCGGACTGCCACTCACGCTGGATGTGGGCAAAGGCTTTTTCATAGGCCGGCTCCGGCGTGACGAGCGCGATACGCAGGTCATCGTAACCGATGAGGCTGAAGACCACCACCAGGGCCATCGCCAGCAGCGGATGAGAACTCACCGTTCGAAGATATGTCCTAACCAAAGCCGGCAATTTTGAGATCGACGATAAGACCTTTACTAATTGCTCATTGCTCATTGCTAATTGATAATTGATCGCCCCGGCTGCAATCAGATAAAAGAGCGGTAAAACTATCACAAGGTAGCGCGGGTTGCGGCGGAATGGTTCGAGCAAGGTGATCATCTCGATGATGATGAAGCCGAAGAGTAGCCACAGGTAAAGGTTGAAGCGGGAGAGAGGCAGGTGTGGGTCATGGCTATCAGGGCGGGATTCTCGTCCCTTCCTAAGCCTACCTGCAAACCAGATAACCATGCCGATCATGCCACCGCTCAGGGTAAGCAGGGCCAGCCAGACATGATGGGAGACGCCAAATTGACGGGCGAGAAAGTCGCCGGTCGCGGGCCAGGAAAAATAGAAAGCGGTTTGGTAGGTGACCGTGTTGAACAGTTCAGTTAGCAGATTGCCGCTGTCGGGCGTGCTCAGGGCCGCAGCGCCAAGAGGCCGGCCCAGGCGTTTGATGAGAATGGCGAGCCCGATGATGCCGGCCAGGGCAGCGCCTTCGAGCAAGGCGGCGGGCCGGAGAAACCAGGGCCGGGCATGAACCATGCCACGAGAAGCGTGCTGGTCGGGCGTGCTTCCTTGTTGGCGGCTGTTTTCTGGAATGATTCGATTTTGGCGCCAGGAGAGCCAGCCAATGGCGACCATGCTTATGAGTAGGGGCGGGATCAGCGTCAGCGCGCCAAATTGGGTGAGGAGGGCGGCCAGCAGGGCCAGGATGGCCCACCAGCGGTATCGGGCTGGGGCCGGGTGTATCGAGCCGCGATAGGCCCAATACATTATGAGTACAACCAGCAGCGTGGCCAGGGCATACATGCGGGCCCGACCGCCCCAGACCATGCCTTCGGGACTGAGGGCGAAGAGGCCGGCGGCGAGAAGTGAGATGGGGGATGGAGGATGGGGGGTGTGAGATGGGGGACTGAGGGCGCGACGGCTTAGGGTGAAAATTAAAGGGATGGTGGCGGCGCCGAGTAGAACGCTGGGCCAGCGAGCAAGCATCAAGCCCCAATGGGCCGGTTGCCATTGGGCTGTGGGCATGTTGATGAATAGAGCGGTGAAGGGCGTGATCAGATAGGTGGCCAGCAGGCCGTGCTCGTAGAACAGGCCGGAAGGCAGACGGGGCCAGCCATAGTGCAGAATCTGGCGGGCGGCCAGCACCGTGGTGTATTCGTCGAAAAAGGGATGGGTGGTGACGGCATAATGCAAGCGCAGCCCAAAGCCGATCAAGGTGAGTATGAAAATGACGATCGTTTGCAACCGCATAGATATGTTCAGAAATGAGTGTTGGGAGATTACCCCCAGCAAGCTAGAGCCTACCAAATAGGACCTTCCGCCCCAAGATAATGCCAAAAAC
>Ga0302046_10004343_pt1 | contig 12627 bp, 16 predicted proteins | sample RVTome_11_FD_200261 | JGI IMG/M metagenome (GOLD analysis project Ga0302046, IMG submission 200261) | Soil microbial communities from uranium-contaminated site in the Upper Colorado River Basin, Wyoming, United States - RVT147D111 (version 2) ...
TGTTCTTGATCGTGAAGATGAACTCGCGAAGGAAGGCCTGGTGGTCCTCCTTCCGCAGCGTCTTGTCCCCCTGCGGAAAGTCGTCGCTCTCCTTGACGTCCATGCCCTCGAGGGCCTCGATGAGCTTCATCGTGTCCTCGCGGCCCCGGAAGCCCGACTTCTGGATCCCGAGCTTCAGGAAGTTGGTGGCCTCGAAGTTCGACTGCACGTACCGGTCCGGAAGCGGCCCGGACGGGTCGATCTTCTTGAGGGCCGCCACCGCCTGATCGAAGAACTTCCGGTGATACGGCGTGTTGAGCGGGGGGTCGAGCACGGGGACGTACCGGTTGACGCCGATGAAGCCCTCGATCTTCCGACCGAGCGCCGGCAGGTGCGTGGACTCGGCGATGGCGCCGTCGCCCGCGTACTTGTACCTCTTCGTCAGCCCCAGGTCGTAGATGGCGCTCGTGAAGTTGACGGCGTTGGCCCCGAAGAAGATGCCGAAGATCCCGTCGAAGGAGCCGCTGATCTTGGAGACGAACGCCGCCATGTCGGCGGTGCCGAGCGGGATGCCCGTCGTGCCGACCACCTCGCCGCCGTTCTTCTTGATCTGCTCGATGTAGGCGTCGCGGGTGGATTGCCCCCACGCATAGTCGAGGAAGGCGATGTGCCACTTCTTGCCCATCTTGCCCACGAGGTACGGCGAGATGGCGACCGCCTGGGCCGGGGCGTAGTCGAAGGGCCGGAAGGTGTAGCGGCTGCACTTGCTGGTGGTGATCGTGGTGTCGAGACACACGCTCACCATGTTGACGAGGCGGTGCTCCTCGTACACCGGCATGCACGCCAGACAGACGTTCGACAGGTACCCACCCACATGGGCGTCGATCTTGTCCTCGACCACGAGCTTCTCGGCCTTCCGGCGCCCGACGTCCGGCTTCGACTCGTAGTCCGCAATGTGCAACTCGAGGGGGCGGCCGTTGAGCCCCCCGGCGCCGTTGATCCGGTCGACAGCCATCTGGACACCGACCAGAGCGGTCTTGCCCCCGGCTGCTGCCGTGCCGGATAGCGGCTGCAGCGTTCCGAGCTTGTAGGGTTTGGCTTGCCCGAACGCCTCCCGCCACGGCGCCGGCACGAGCATGGTGGCGCCCAGCGCGCCCGCCGTCGCGGCTCCGATACCCAGGAACTTGCGGCGGGTCGTCTTGCCGCTCCACCAGAGATCCTTCGCCCAGGGTTCGTCCTGCCACCGTTCGGCCATTGCTGACCTCCTGTCGCACCCCACGCAGTGGGTTCGGTCGGGGAGAGAGTGTGCGCTCCTACTTACACCAACCGGTTAGACCATGCAAGCGTTGCCAAGCTCCGGGCGCCCCGTCACCGGTCTCGGTCCCGGGCGGGCCGGGGCTCCAGGGGGAGGGGAGCCTTCGGCTCCCGCTACCGGGACAAAAGGCCCGAATCCACGAGGGCTTGCCGGATGGCCTGGCGCTCGGGCGGCAGGACCGGCGTGAGCGGCGGGCGTACGTGCGCAGCCGGGATCCGGCCCAGCATGACCAGCGCCTCCTTCATGCGGTTGTGCATGTCCACGAACGGCGGCGCGTAGAACACGCGCACCAGCGGATCGAGCCGGTCGTTGATCCGGCGCGCCCCGTCGAGGTCGCCCTTGCCGCACGCCTCGAACAGCTCGGCCTGCAGGTCGGCGGTCACGCTGCCCATGCCGGAGATGGCGCCGTCGGCGCCGAGCAGGAAGGTGGCCATCAGCGACATCGTGAACGCCGACAGCATGGCGACCGGCCGGCGGGTGGCCCGCAACGCGCGGAGATTCCGCTCGAAGGCCACGATTTCGTTGGACCAGTCCTTGACGCCCGCCACCTGCGGGATCTCGGCCAGCCGCGCCAGCGTCTCCGGCGCATAGCCGATCCCCGAGGCCGGCGGGTACTCGAAGACGATGATCGGCAGCCCAGCGCCCGCGGCCACCGCGCTCACGTGGCGGACGACCATGTCGGGCTTGCCCTGGGCGCCCCACATGAACAGCGTGGGGGGAAAGAGCAGGATGCCCGCGGCGCCCGCGGCCCGGGCGTCGCGCGCCAGCTCGACCGCCTCGGCAGTGCCGTCCGAGTACACCCCGGCGATGACCGGGCACCGGCCCCCGACCTCGTCGAGGGCGATGCCCAGGGAGCGCCTGCGCTCCTCCCGGTCGAGCGAGGACACCTCGCTGGCGTGGCCGTTGGCGACGATGCCGGTGACCCCCCGGGTGTCGGCGAGCCAGCGCACATGCCGCCGATAGGCGGGCTCGTCGATGGCGAGGTCGGCCGTGAACGGCAGGATGTTGGCAGGCATCACGCCCGAGAACCGCAGCGGCTCGCCCATGGGTGGCTCTCCTACCAGCTCGCGATGGTGTCCAGGACTTCCTTGGATTGTACGACGCGCCCGAATGCCCGGCCCACGATGTCCAGCGTGGCCCGCTGGATCTCCGGCCACAGTGTCGCCACCCCGTCGGCCACCACGCTGATCCGGTATTCCCGGTTGAACGCGCCGACCACGGTGGAGAGCACGCAGATGTCGGTCATGGTGCCGGTGATCACGAGCGAGGTGACGCCGCGGGCCCGCAGCGCGCCGTCCAGCTCGGTGCCCGCGAAGCCGTCGTACCAGCGCTTGCGGATCACCGGCTCGTCCGGCCGGGGCGCCAGCGCCCCGATCGTGCGCGCGCTCTGGGTGCCCTCGAGGCAGTTGGAGGACGGCATCCCGAACCCGCGGGGGGCGCCGGGCGCGGCCGGCTTGTGCTCGGGATGCAGCTCGCCGACCAGGATGGGCACCGCCGGCGAGTAGGTGAACTCCGTGAAGGCGACCGGCAGCCCCCGGCCGCGGAAGGCGTCGAGCAGCGTCCGGATCGCCGGCACGATCTCGCGCGCGGGCGGCACCTCCAGCGCCTCGCCCGGTTCCAGGAACCCGCGCTGCATGTCGACGACGAGCAGGGCCGTGCGCCCCCGCTCGAGGCGAAGCACTCGCTCGAACGCCGCCTGGCGGTCGGTCATCTCACCGGTCCTTCATGAGATGGTCGAATTTCAGCATGCCGATGCCCTCACCAGTCACGCCCATGCGCGCCGATCGTACCTCACGGACCGGCGTGGCGCTGCCTGGCGGTCATCGTCGCGACACGGGCCCGGCCACGTCGATCACCTCGAACACCGGATACCGCCCGGCCAGCCCGGCGAACGCCTCGGGCGCGGAGCCGGCTCGCACGGGGAAATACCGTTGAACCGTCCGGCGGAAGCGGTCGAGGTAGGCGCTCAGGATCTCCGGCTTCTCGCCGTCCGGGACGGGACGGACCCGGAATCGCCCGCTGGTCCGGCCTTTCGCGAGGATGATTTCCCCGGCGGCTTCGGCGTTGCGAACCCACTCGGTCCGTCCCCGGCCGGCCACGAGCCAGCGCCGGCCGCCCAGTTCCAGGACGTTGACCGGGGTGGAGTGCACCCGGCCCGTCTTCCGCCCCCGCACGCGCAGCAGGTAGTTGTGGCGCAGGCCGAGCCCGAGGCCGACGAGAAGCCCGAAGGCCCGGTTGAACGTCCGCTCGACGGCGCTGGGCGCCTGGAACACCGGCCGGTCCTGGTCCATCGCCGCCTCCGGCTCGGGGACGCCGCGTCCCGGTCTCAACCGCGAAGCGCGGGGAGGATCTCCCGGGCGATGATCTCGACCTGCTCGGGCTGATAGCGGTACGGGATCAGGATGAGGCGATCCACGCCGGAGACGACGTGGGCGCGCAACTGCTCCACGCACTCCCTGGCGCTGCCGCGGATCGCGTGCTCGATCGTCGACTCGCTCCAGGCCGCCACGTCCCACTCGGTCTGCAGCCACTGGCGCATGGGCGCCTCGGTCTCGGCGCGCGAGGCGCCGACGAGGACGGCGAGCTGGTTGGTGCCGGTGAGCGTCTTCGGATCGCGGCCGGCCCCGCGCGCGAAGGCCACGATCTTGTCCCAGCCGCGCCGGTAGGATTCCGGGGTGTAGAAGTACGTGAGCCAGCCGTCGGCCCTGGTGGCCACGCGCTCGAGGACGGCGTCCACGTAGCCGCCGATGAGGATCGGCGGACGGGGGCGCTGCACGGTCCGGGGGCGCATGACCGCCTCGCGCAGGTTGAACTCGTCGGCCTGCAGCGTCACCCGGTCCTCGGTCCACAGGCGGGTGAGGATCTCCAGGTTGCGCTCGAACAACCGCCCGCGCTGCTTGAACGGCACGCCCACGGCGTCGAACTCGCGCGCGTACCAGCCGGCCGCCACGCCCAGGATCAACCGGCCCTTGCTGATGACGTCGAGCGTGCCGATGGCCTTGGCGGCCACGGTGGGGTTGCGCAGCGGCAGCACCAGCACGCCGGTGCCGAGCTTGATCGCCGAGGTGCGGGCGGCGATGGCGGTCAGCGTGCCGACCGCGTCCAGGATCGGAAACGCCGGCTCGACCCCGAGGATGACGTGGTCCCAGGCCCACAGCGACTCGAAGCCGAGCGCCTCCGCCCGTTCGGCGTAGCGGTACAGCGCCTCGACGTCGGGCGTCTCGGTGGGGCCGACGAAGTTCTTGATGGCGAGTCCGAAATCGGTCACGAGGCGAAGCCTCCTAGCCCAGGAAGCGGCGCTCGGGGTCGAGCGCGCGCAGCAGGGTCAGCTCGTCGTCGGTCGGCGGCTCGGTGACCGCCACCGTGGCGGCCTCGCCCAGCTCGAAGCCGGTGTTGTCGCGCATCTGCTGGACGGTGGCGCCGGGGTGCGTCGCCTCGATCCGCAGGCGGCGCGTCGTGGGGTCGAACCCGAGGATGCCGAGCGTCGTCACCACGCGGGAGACGCCGCCGAAGAGCAGGCCGGCCCGCCGGCGGGCGCCGTCGCCGTCGAGCCAGCCCGGACTGGTGACGAAGTCCACCCGGGGGACGAAGCGGCGCTTCTCGTGGGCGGTGAGAATGATCACCTCCCGGCACAGCGAGGCGATATCGTTGGCGCCGCCCGTTCCGGGCAACCGGACCTTGGGCTTCCAGTAGTCGCGGCCGACCACGCTCGTGTTGATGTTCCCGTACATGTCGATCTGGGCACCGCCCATGAAGCCGTAGTCGAGGAAGCCGCGCTGGGCGAACAGGAACGTGTCGGTGATCCCCGGCAGCATCTGGGCCCGGTGGGCGGCGCGCATCTCGTTGGTCGAGATCGGCAGGCGCCCGGGCTTGATCTGCGGCCCGATGATCCCGCCCTCGATCACCATGGTCAACCGCGGCGCCTGCCGCTGCCGGGCGAGCGCGGCGGCCAGCAGCGGCACCCCCACGCCGGCGAACACGGTCGTGTCGTCCTTCAACTGGCGCGACCCCATGACGGCCAGCAACTCGGACGGCGTGACGGTGGCCATCAGAGGCCCGGCGTCAGCTCGCGGGCGGCGTCCTGCGCGCGCTTGAGCCGCTCGCCGCCGAACAGGTCCAGGTACTCCTCGAACGTCGCCGGCCCGTGCACGTAGCGCGCGAGGTAGTCGGTCACCGCCGCCGGGACGCCGCGGGCGTCGATGTCCGCCGTGTACTCCGCGAAGTGCTCGAAGTCGGCGTGATAGCGCCCCCAGACCTCGTGGGGATACGCGCCGAACGGCGCCAGCACCAGGGCGTCGACCAGGAAGCCGGGGACGACGGTGCGGTCCGGCCGCCGGCGGACCTCGTCCTCGGTGATCAGCTCCTCGGTGGTCACGATCACCGTCGTCGCCGCCCGGGCCATGTCGGCGTCCATGTGCGGGTAGCCGTCGATCTGGCAGTTGCCGAAGCGGTCGGCGCGGTGCACGTGCAGCAGCGCCACGTCGGGGAAGAGCGCCGGCACGGCCGCCAGCGTCTCGCCGGTGTAGGGATCCTGGATCGTCTTCGTGCCGCCCACGCCCATGAGGTCCGAGCCGAGCATGGTCAGCGCCGGCAGGAACGGCACGCCCATGCCGGCCGCCCGGAAGCGCAGGCCGAAGGCGAGGTGGCTCCACTCCTCCAGCGCGACCTGGCCGCTCTCCACGTAGTGGCGCATGACCTTCGACACGCCCCACGGCAGGCCGATCGACATCCAGGCGGTGACGACCCGTTGCACGGCGCCGGCGGCCATCATCAGCTCGCCCTCGGTGCACATGAGGTTGCGGCTGAGGGTCAGGCCGGTGCGGCGCTGCCGCAGGACCTCGCGCACCAGGGCCAGCGGCGTGCGTGTGAACAGGCAGCCCCCGGCCACGACATGGTCGCCGTCCTTCACGCGGCCGGCGGCGTCGTCGAGGCTGGTCAGCTTCTCCCCGGCCGACTTCGTCTTGGCCTCGAGACGGCGGCGGGCGGCGACGAAGTCGTACTCGATCGGGTTCAGGCCAGGATCTCCCAGGCGGCCTGGTAGCGGTCCAGCTCGCGGCGGGTCTTGTCGTCCATCGGGTGCTCGCGCTCGGGCACGTCCACCTTCTTGTCCTCGCCGCACAGCGCCGTCGTGAAGTACCGCTGGCCGGTGTCGTTGGCCATGGTCACGATGGCCGGCAGCTCGGGACGGCGGGCGGCCAGCTTGAGCGCCGCCGCCACGTTGCAGCCCGTCGAGATGCCGCAGAAGATCCCCTCCTCGGCGGCCAGCCGGCGCGCCATGACCAGGCTCTCGTCGGTGGTCGTCGTGATCACCCCCGACAGCTGCGAGACGTCGAGGTTGTCCGGGATGAAGCCGTCGCCGATGCCCTCGATCCCGTGCGGCCCCCACTCGCGCCGGGCCAGCAGCGCGCACTCCTCCGGCTCGACGGCGTACAGGCGCACCCGCGCATCGCGCTCGCGCAGGAACCGCCCGACGCCGGTGAGGGTGCCCCCGCTGCCCTGGGAGGCGACGAACGCGCCGATCACGCCGCCGGTCTGCTCCCAGATCTCGGGGCCGGTGCTGCGGTAGTGCGCCTCGACGTTGTCGGTGTTGTCGAACTGCCCGGGGACCCAGTAGCCGGCCGGGTCGCCGGCCCGGATCTGGGCGAGGCGCCGCAGCGAGAGGTCCACGTCGCTCTCGCCGCCGGGCGTGAAGACCAGGTCGGCCCCGTAGGCCCGCATGATCTTCTTGCGCTCGTCGCTCATCCCCTCCGGCATCACGATCGTGCACCGGTAGCCCTTCACCGCCGCCACGAACGCGCAGGCGATGCCCGCGTTGCCGGTGGAGCACTCCAGCACGCGCATGCCCGGCTTGAGGTCGCCCCGCGCCTCGGCCCGCTCGAACATCCAGAGATAGATGCGGTCCTTGAGGCTGCCGCTCGGCCCGAACCATTCGAGCTTGAGGTAGACGGCCGGCGCCGCACCGTCCGTGACCCGGTTGAGCTTGACCAGCGGTGTGCGGCCGACGGCGGCGGCGATCGACGGCAGCGCGTTCCGGTACGCGTCCCAGCGGATGGTCATGGAGAACGGATTGTACCCCGGCGCCCGGCCCCCATCGATCTACCCCAGGCGGAGGCGGCCGCGCAGCACGGGCACGACGCTGCCACCGACCCGGATGCCGCCCACGCGCCCGTCGCTCACCGTGAGGTCGATGTGGACGAAGCTCTGGCGCGCCATCTTCGTGCCCTGCTCGCTCACGATGGTGAGGCGCGCCCGGCCATGGCCTCGCCAGCATCCTCCCCGCCGCCGGGCCCGTCAAGCGGGCGTCAGCCGTCGGCGGCGTCGAAGGCGGAGCGGATGTGACGGACGTCGAGCGCACCCCGCTCGCTCAGCGTGACGCCGACCACGTCGAAACGACAGCGCACGCCCTCGAGCCGGCGCCACTTGAGATAGAGCTGGGCCAGGCGCGTCAGCCGGCGCTGCTTGTGCCAGGACACGGCCGCGGCCGGCGCCTCGTCCCAGCCGGCGCGGCGGCACTTCACCTCGACGAAGACGACCACACCGCCGTCCCGGCACACGAGGTCGATCTCGCCCGCGGCGAAGCGCACGTTGCGCTCGACCACGACCACGCCCGCCCGCCGCAGGAACTCGGCGGCGGCATCCTCCGCCGCCCGTCCGAGCGTCTGCCGTCGATCCGCCATGCCCGCAGCCTCACCCCACGCGGCGCCGGCGACAATGTCCAATCTTCGATGCAGCCAGCGGGCCTAGTCGTCCTTGTCGAACACGAAGAGCTGGCCCTGGCGCCAGGCGCTCACGAACGAGCGCCGGTGCAGGGCGCAGAGCCCGTGCCGGTCGATCGCGGCCAGGTGCTCGGGGGTCGCGTAGCCCTTGTGGCGGGCGAAGCCGTAGGCCGGGAACGCCAGGTCGGCCTCGCGCATGAGGCGGTCACGCGTGACCTTGGCCACGATCGAGGCCGCCGCCACGCTGGCGCAGCGGGCATCGCCGTCCACCAGGTTGCGCTGCGGGCAGCCGAGCGCGCGGAGCGCCACGAAGTCGGTGATGACCAGCTCGGGGATCACGGCGAGGGCGGCCAGCGCCTGGACCATGGCCACCCGCGTGGCCTCCAGGATGTTGATCCGGTCGATCGTGAGGTGGTCGACCACGCCCACGCCCACCGCGACCGCGCGCTCCTGGATCAGCCCGAACAGCTCCTCGCGCCGCTCGGATGGCAGCAGCTTGCTGTCCGCCATGCCCCGGAGGCGGCGGTCGGGCGCGATGACGACGGCGGCGGCCACCACCGGCCCCGCCAGCGGCCCCCGCCCGGCCTCGTCCACGCCGGCGATGCGCGTCAGACCTGTCCTCCAGGCCTGAGCCTCGAACCGGTAGGGCGCCGCGGGGGGCGTCACGCCGGGCGGGGTGGCGCGCTATGCCTCGGGGGCGGGGGCGGTGGCCGGCACCGCGCCGGCGCGCTTCTCCTTCAGCCGGGCGGCCTTGCCCGCCAGGGCGCGCAGGTAATAGAGCTTCGAGCGGCGCACGAGACCCCGGCGCACGATGTCCACCCGCTCGATGCGGGGCGAGTGCACCGGGAAGGTCCGCTCGACGCCCACGCCGTAGGAGATGCGGCGCACGGTGAACGACGCTCGCGCCCCCTCGCCCCGGCGGCGGATGACGGTGCCCTCGAACACCTGGGTTCGCTCCTTCTCGCCCTCGATGACTCTCACGTGCACGCGCACCTGGTCGCCGGGCTGAAAACCCTGGCGGTCCTTCTTCAGCTGTGCCGCTTCCACCAGTCGAATCGCATCCATGACCGTAGGCTCCCTCTTCCTCTTCTCGGCGTCAGTGCACGTCGTCGTCCGACGGCGCCTGTCCACGCTCGAATCGCTCGATCCAGCGCCGGTCGTCCGCCTCCAGCCTCGCCTGCCCGAGCAGATCGGGCCGCCGGCGCCAGGTCAGCCACAGTGCCTGCACCCGCCGCCAGCGCGCGATCCGCGCGTGGTCGCCGGACAGCAGGACCGCCGGCACCCGGGCGCCCCGAAACTCCTCCGGCCGCGTGTACTGCGGCGGCTCCAGCAGGCCGCTCGCGAACGACTCCTGCTCGGCCGCCCCCTCGCCGCCCAGCGCCCCCGGCAGCAGCCGGGTCACCGCGTCGGTGACGACCAGCGCCGGCAGTTCACCACCGGTCAGCACGTAGTCACCGATCGAGATCATCTCGTCGGCGAGGCCGACGGCCACGCGCTCGTCCACGCCCTCGTAGCGCCCGCAGAGCAGGATCAGGTGCGGCGCCCGCGCCAGCCCGGCCGCGACCTCCTGGGTGAACCGCCGGCCCCGCGGGTCCATCAGGATCACCCGGGCCTCGGCCGTCCGTAACGCGTCGACCGCCGCGAAGAGGGGCTCCGGCTTCAGGACCATCCCGCCGCCACCGCCGAACTGGTAGTCGTCGGTGACGCGGTGCCGGCCCTCCGCGTAGTCTCGGAGATTGACCACCCGGATGTCAACGAGCCCGCGCGCCCGCGCGCGCCCCAGGATCGACTCCGAGACCACCGGCTCCACCATGCCCGGGAAGAGCGTCACGATGTCGATGCGCATGGGCCACGCCCTACAGCTCGAGCAATCCCTCCGGCGGCCGGATCACGACCCGGCGCGCGTCCAGGTCCACCTCCTGCACGATCTCCGGCACGGCCGGGATCAGATGCTCGCGCTCGTTGCCGCGCACGACCCACAGGTCATGGGCGGGCGAGGCCTCGATGCCGGTCATCTCGCCCACGACGGCGCCGTCCTCGGTCACCACCCGGCAGCCGACCAGCTGCCACGGGTACAGGTGGCCGGGGGGCGGTGGCAGCGCCTGCGCGCGCGGCAGCGCCACCAGCCGTCCGACCAGGGCCCTGGCGGCTTCGGGGGAGTCGCACCCCGCGAGCGAGAGCAGCACCGCGCCGGCGTGCCGTCGCACCCCGGCAATGCGCTGCCGCGTGCGACCGTCGGTGGCCGGGTCCCACAGCACGCACTCCACCAGGCCGTCGAACCGTTCCGGCCGGTCGGTGTGCGGCGTCACCCGCAGCTCCCCGCGCAGCCCGTGTGGACGGGTCACCTCGCCGATGACGACGAGGTCGTCCGTCACGGCTACTCGACGATCTCCAGGACCGCGCGCTTCTTGAGCTTCGTCGCGTTCGCGTTGAGGATCGTGCGCATGGCTCGCGCGGTGCGGCCCTGCTTGCCGATGACCTTGCCGAGGTCGCTCTGGGCGACCCGCAGCTCGATCACCGTCACCCGCTCGCCCTCGACCTCGGCCACTTTCACCTCGCCCGGCTCGTCGACCAGCGCCTTCGCGATGTACTCCACCAGCTCCCGCATGACTGCTGCTTCCTTCAGGTCAGCGACCGTGCTGCCTCGCTACGCTCCCGCCCTGGCGGCCACCGCGATCAGCTTCTTCACGGTGTTGGAGGGCTGGGCGCCCTTGCCGATCCACGCCGTGGCCTTCTCCCGGTCGATGGAGACCGTCGGCGGCTGCGTCACCGGGTTGTAATGGCCGATGATCTCGATGAAGCGGCCGTCGCGCGGAGCGCGGGAATCCGCCACCACCACCCGGTAGCGCGGCCGCTTGCTCGAGCCTTCACGTCGGAGTCGAATCGTGACCGACACGTCGTCACCCCCTCGGCATCGGGAAGCCGGGCAGGTTCTTCAGCCGGCCGAGCTTGCCCTCCATGCCCTTGAACTGCTTCATCATCTTGCGCAGCTGCGCGTACTGCTTGAGCAGCCGGTTCACGTCCTGCACGGTGGCGCCGCTGCCCCGTGCGATGCGCTGGCGCCGGCTGCCGTTGATGATCTCGGGATGGCGCCGCTCGCCCGGCGTCATCGACGAGATGATCGCGTCGAACCGGCCGAGGTCGGCCTGCTCGCCGTCCAGCTCGGCCGGCGCCGCGCCCTTGAACATCTTTCCGAGCGGCAGCATCCCCATGATCTGGTCGAGCGGCCCCATCTTGCGCAGCTGCTGGAGCTGCTCGCGGAAGTCCTCCAGCGAGAAGCTGTCCTCGCGCAGCTTGCGCACCAGCGCCTGGGCCTTCTCCTGGTCGACCGTCTGCTGGGCCTTCTCCACCAGCGAGAGCACGTCGCCCATGCCCAGGATGCGCGAGGCCAGGCGGTCGGGATGGAAGGGCTCCAGCGCGTCGACCTTCTCGCCCACCCCCACGAAGGCGATGGGCCGCCCGGTGACGTGCCGCACCGACAGCGCGGCGCCGCCGCGCGAGTCGCCGTCCATCTTCGTGAGGATCACCGCGTCGATGCCGACGGCCTGGTTGAAGCGCTCGGCGACGGTGACGGCGTCCTGGCCGGTCATGGCGTCCACGACGAGGAGGATGTGATGGGGCGCCACCTCGCGCTTGATCGCCTTCAGCTCGTCGAGCATCGGCTCGTCGATGTGCAGGCGGCCGGCGGTGTCGAGGATGAGCGGGGTCAGCCCGCGGGCCGCCGCCTCCTCGCGGGCGGCGCGGCAGATGTCGAGCGGCGTCTGCCCGGCGCCGCCCACGACGGGCACGCCCAGCTGGCCGCCCAGCGTGCGCAGCTGGTCCTGGGCGGCCGGCCGGTAGATGTCGGCGGCGGCCAGGATCGGGTGCTGGCCCTGCTGGCCGTAGTGGCGCGCCAGCTTGGCGGCGGTCGTCGTCTTGCCCGAGCCCTGCAGGCCGATCAGCATGATCACGGTCGGGGGATGGGGCGCGGCCGCCAGCCGGTGATCGCTGCCGCCGAGCAGGTCGACCAGCTCGTCGTGCACGACCTTGACGACCTGCTGGGCCGGCGTCAACGACCTGAGCACGTCCTGGCCGACGGCCTTCTCACGGACGCGCTCCAGGAAGCCGCGCGCGACCTTGAAGTTGACGTCCGCCTCCAGCAGGGCCACCCGCACCTCGCGCAGGGCCTCCTGGATGTTGTCCTCGGTCAGCCGGCCCCGGCTGCCCAGGCGGTCGAAGATGGACTGGAGTCGCGTGCCGAGGGATTCAAGCATGGGAAGACAGTGAGTCTACGCAACTACGCGGAAGATTTCAACTCCGCGCGCAGCGTGGACCGGGGTCAGCGACGGGGACGAACGCGTGCTCGGACCGGCTGCCACTCGAGCACGAGGAGCAGGAACCCGAACGGCACGAACCACACTGCCACGAAACGCCAGAAGTCGTAGGTACGCCAGCACGTCCGCCAGTCCCACCGTCGGATTCCGAGCGCTCTGAGCAGTCTCACGTTTGGCCTCCGCCGGGGGAGTCAGGGCAAGGCGAGTGCCAGGGGCCGAGCCTCGCAGAATCGAGGACTTCGAGCAACCGCCAGGCACACGCCGGCGTCGGGCCTGGCCGATTGTTCGCGTGGGGAGCGCGGAT
>Ga0302046_10004344_pt1 | contig 12626 bp, 11 predicted proteins | sample RVTome_11_FD_200261 | JGI IMG/M metagenome (GOLD analysis project Ga0302046, IMG submission 200261) | Soil microbial communities from uranium-contaminated site in the Upper Colorado River Basin, Wyoming, United States - RVT147D111 (version 2) ...
CGAGGGTCGACCCGAGCGTCCGTGTCTCGCTGGCGTTGTAGCCGAAGCCCGTCACCACGCCCATGGCGAACGGCGTGCCGGCGAAGAGCACGATGCCGAGGTTGGCGAGGCCGAAGATCCCGACGAAAACCATGACGATCATCAGGAGGAGGGCGGCGCCGAGCGCGCGCAGCCCGGCGGCGCGCCGCGCCGGCGCCGCGGGATGCTCGTACAATGGCGGCGGCGCCGTCGGCGGCAGGCACAGGGCGACCATGACCAGCAGATTGACCAGCGGCAGGCAGAAGAAGAGCCCGACCCACGGCGAGAGCCCGGCGTCGGCGGCCCGCCGCACCGACATCGCCAGACCGATCCAGGCGAACGGCAGTGCCCACGCCATGAGGGCGCGGATCGCCCACATCGGCACGTCGTCCGTGAGTCGCTCCAGGCTCAGGTATTCCCAGGGCGTCCACGGCCGGCCCGTCGCCAGGTAGAGCACCATCAGGTCGACGCTGACCTTCACGGCCATGAGGGTCAGCCCGACGAAGGCGTAGGTGCGGCGGTCGACGGGCCGGGTGAGGCCGAAGAGGAGCTGGAAGAGGGCGCGCATCGGCGCTCCAGTATACGCGGCCCGGCCTCGGCGGCGATGCGTTGAGCGGGGCAGGGTCCTGTATCAGAGAATGGGTACTGACCCGAGCCGCCGCCGGTAATTGCGCCTGGGGGGGGCGGCTCAGCCGTGGATCCGCACGTCGACGTAATCGGGGAACGGCTGGATGTTCCGGAGGTCGTTCTCGAGCACCACCACGTCGCCGTGACGCTCGACCTCCTTGAAGCCGGCGAAGCGGTAGGTGACTTTCATCAGCCGGTTGCGTCCGGTGTCGCGGAAGGCCGCCCGCAACCGCGCGCCGGCCTCGCGCGCCATCGACATGACGTGGCTCAGGAGGATGGTGCCGACGCCGCGCGACATCACCCGGCACGACATCAGCACCAGCCGCACAGTCCACACCTCGGCGCCGAGCTCGACCAGGGCGAGCCCGATCTTGCCGTAGGTGCCGTACCTGTCGTCGAGGCTCGCCACCAGGAGGAGGTGGTCGTCCGCCCTGAGGAAGGCTTCGAGCTCCTCGTAGGAATAGGTCACGCCGGTCGAGTTGAGCTGGTTGGTGCGCACCGTGAGCTCCTCGGCCCGTTTCAGGTCCTCCTCCCGCGCCGGGCCGAGGGTGAAGACCATGCCGAGGGTGGCGAGGAACTCCTCGTCGGGGCCCTGGAACTCGTCCTGGGCCTGGTTGCGCGCAACGTCGGCCTGGTACATCGCGCGGCGAATGGCCGATTCGTCGGTGACGAAGCGCGGCATGAGCTCCGGGCGCTCGAGCAGGTTGGCGAGCTCGCCGGCGTCGTAGGTCAGCACCTCGGGCAGCGCGTGAGCGACCTCGTCACGCTCGAAGGGCTGGTCGTCGACGAAGGCGACGGCGTCGAGCCCGATGTTGATCGACTCGGCGATCTTCCTGATGCCCGAGGACTTGGCGGACCAGCCGATCTGGGGGTAGAGGAAGTACGTGTCGAGGCCCAGCTCCCGGAGCTTGGCCAGCGCCATGTCGGGGTCGTTCTTGCTGGCGATCGAGTGCAGGATGCCGCGCTCGTCCAAGGCCGTCAGGGTCTCGACCGCCGCGGGTCGCGGGCGCACTTCGTCGCCTTCGATCAGAGTGCCGGCCCACAGGGTCTCGTCGAGGTCCCAGACCAGGACTTTGACGGCGCGCGGCTTCGCCGCCGCAGGCGCGGCGTCAGACGGCGGCACTGGCGGTCTTCCTCTCGATCAGTCCGTCGATCTTGGCGATGCTGCGGAAGTTGTCGAGATCGAGGTCGTCGTCGTCGATGGTGATCCGGAACTCCTTCTCGACGAAATTCACGAGCTGCATCGCCAGCAACGAATTGACGAAGCCGAGCGCGAAGATGTCCTCTTCGTCCCGGAGCTCGTGATTGCGGAAGTAGCGCGAGAGGAAGTCCTTGATCTTGGCCTTGCGATTCTCGTCCATGCCGTCGGTCCTCGCCGGTTTCAAGCCGGAGGTTCGTAGTCGTAGAAACCGCGCCCGCTCTTGCGGCCCAGGAGGCCCGCGTACACCATCTTCTTGAGCAGCGGACAGGGGCGGTACTTGTCGTCGTTGTAGCTCTCGTAGAGCACCACGAGCGAGTCGAGGATCGTGTCGAGGCCGATCAGGTCGCCGGTCTCCAGCGGTCCCATCTTGTGGCCGAAGCAGGTCTTGAACAGGCGGTCGACGTCCTCGGCCGGAGCGACCTGGTCCTGGACCACGAAGATCGCCTCGTTGATGGTCAGCATCAGGACCCGGTTCGACACGAAGCCCGGCATGTCCCGGACCACGATGCAGTCCTTGCCCATGCCGGCGAGGAACTGCTTCGCCGTCGCCAGGGTCTCCTCGGAGGTGTGGAAGCCGCGGATGACCTCCACCATCGGCTTCAAGGGCACGGGGTTCATGAAGTGCATGCCCACGACCTGGCTCGGCCGGCCGGTGAGCGAGCCCAGACGGGTGATCGAGGTGCACGAGGTGTTGGCCGCGAACACGGCGCGCCGGGGGCAGATCGCGTCGAGCTGCGGGTAGACCCGGGCCTTGACCTCCCACTTCTCCACCACGTTCTCGACCACGAAGTCGACGTCGGCGAGGTCGCCGTAGTCGGTGGTGAAGCGGATCCGGCCGAGGGCCTCGCCGGCGCTCTCGGTCCTTTCGCTCTTCTTGAAGAGGCCCTGAACGCGGATCGACTGCCGGATGTCGGCCCGCGCCCTCTCGAGCTGCTCGTCGCCGAGGTCGACCAGGATCACCTGGTGACCGGTCTGGGCCAGGTTCTGGGCGACGCCGGCGCCCATGACGCCGGCCCCGACGACTCCCACCAAGTTGAGGTCCATCGGCTCTCCCCCTCGTTTCGCGTTGGCGCGGCACGAGACCTGAACGGACGAGCTCAGTGTCCCGATCGCCCCCGAGGATACCAGATTCGCGCCCGTCACGTCTTCACCTCGACCGGCGCCTCGAGAAATCCCCCCAACCCCCCTTTCTTAAAGGGGGGCTCAGAGTCCCTCAGTCAGGTTCCCCCTTTAATGAAAGGGGGTTAGGGGGGATTTCCCGGCAGACGAAGTCTGCCGGAGGGCCGGTTGAGGGTTTCCGGCCGGTCCTCTAGTTCTCCACCCGCAGCTCGCCCATACTCCCCCTGACGTTCAAGGTCAAGAGCGGAGCGTCCGCCGGCAGCCCGCTCTCGTCGTGGTGGTCGACGTACTTCTCGCCCATCCCGACGCTGGCGCGGCTGATCTCCACCCGGGCGGTCTTCGGCAGCCACAGGCGGCACTCGCCCATGCTGAAGCCGACGTCGACGGTGGCGTCGCGCCGCCACGGACCCGCGAGGTCGACGAGGAGCTCGCCCATGCCGTGGTCGACGGTGACCGTCCGCGGGCTGGCTTCGCCCAGCCCCCGCACCTCCAGGTTCCCCATCGAGCCGTCGAGCCGGAAGTCCTCCATCGGCACCGGCGTCGGCTCGCGGAATTCGAGGAAGTGGTCGCCCGCGCTCATCTCGAGGTCCACGTTCTCGACCCACAGGCCGCCGAGGTCGATCTCCGACTCCCCCATGCCGATCTTGCCGACGATCGAGACCGGATGCCCGCGCGGGATGATCACGTCCACCTGGTTGCGGTTGCTGCTGCCGCCGCCGCGGAAGAGCAGGCCGAGCCAGCCCCCTCTGGCGCCGAAGGAGACGTCGTAGGTCCAGGTGCCGTCTTCGCTCTCGTTGAAGGACTCGGTCAGGTTGAAGACGTTGGCGTCGTAGTCGGCCTCGATGCGGATCGGCTCGCCGGGAGGCCCGGGCCGGATCGTGAACTCGCCCATCCTGAGGTCGAGGACGACAGTGCCGGCGGCGGCCGCGGGCGGCGCCTCGACGCCCGGGGGCAACGGCGCGATCTCGGGCATCTCGACCTGGTCGGGCTGCGGCGGCCGCACGGGCGGCGGCGGCAGCGGGTGGCTCGCCTGGGACTGCTCCGGATCGGGCTCCTGGTCCTCCATCGTGGCCTGCACGACGCCGATGAGCACCAGCAGGCCGACGGCGAGCGCGAACAGCGCGAGACAGCCGAAGCAGCCGAACTTGAAGCAACCCGGGAATCTCTTCTCACTCATGGTCTTACCTCAGCAATGGAGTTGCAGCGCAGCCCCGGAACTCCCAGGGTGCCACCCTGGGCTTTGATCTGGGACCCCTCCGGGGCGTCAATCCGGGAACCCCGGAGGGGTTCGAAGACCACAGCCCAGGGTAACACCCTGGGAGTACTACGCCGCGGAGGGACCGTGGTTTCGCTGCCACACGCCCGCTTCCTCGAGCGCCTGCCGCAGCCGCCGCCAGGCGCGGCCGCGGTGGCCGATCTCGTCCTTGACCGCGGGCGGCAGCTCGGCGTAGGTCCGCCGCCGCTCCCGCGGCACGAAGACCGGGTCCCAGCCGAACCCGCCGGTGCCGCGCGGCGCCGCGAGGAGGCGCCCTCCGGTCGTGCCCTCGGCGACGAGGACGGTGTCGCCGTCGCGGTAGAGCAGGGCGCAGCGCGCCGTGGCGCGCGGGTCGCCGAGGGCGTGGGCGGCGCGGGCGATGCCGGCGGCGCCCACCGCTTCCAGCATCCACTTCACCAGGGGACCGGGGAAGCCGTTGAAGGCCGCGAGCTCGAGCCCGGTCTCTTCGACCACCACCGGACGCCGCAACCGGCGCCAGGCCTCGCCGCCCTTGGCGCCCAGCACCGCGAGCAGGTCGAGCGACTGGATCTCCGGCAGGTCGAGCTCGCAGGCGTCGGGGGTAAAGCCGAGCACGCGCGCGGTCTCGGCGAGCTTGTCGCGGTTGCCGGTGACGAGGGTGAAACCCGTCAAGCTCCGGCCCCCAGGACCCGGTAGGCGTGGATCCTCCGCGACAGCCCCTTGAGCTGCGCCTCGCCCAGGGACTCGGTCGGGTACTTGTCCTTGAGCAGCTTGTAGGTGTTCTCGCCGATCACGATGTCGCCGGGCCGGGCCACCGATTCCTCGAGGCGGGCGGCGACGTTGACCGTGTTGCCGAGCACCGTGTAATCGACCCGCCGGTTGCTGCCGATGTCGCCCACCACCACCGGGCCGCTGTTGATGGCGATGCGGTGGCTGATCGGCGCCAGCCCGTGGGCCTTGCGCTCGGCGTTCCAGTCGTCGACGGCCTCTTCGATGCGCAGCGCCGCGGACACCGCGCGCTCGGCGTGGTCGCTCTGGGCCATCGGCGCCCCGAAGAAGGCCATCACGCAGTCGCCGATGAACTTGTCGAGGGTGCCGCCGGCGGAGAAGATCGCCTCCACGGCGTGGGTGAAGTAGCTCTCCATGAGCTCGGCCACCTCCTCCGGCGGCGCCTCCTCCGAGTAGGCGGTGAAGCCCACGATGTCGGCGAAGAGCACCGAGGCCTCGGCTTTCTTGAGGCGGCGCACCCCGGGCTCCTCCTGCATCACCTCCTCGATCACCCCCGGCGAGTGGTAGCGCTCGAGGCGGCTGCGCAACTGGCGCTCGAAGTCGACCTTGCGGGCGTTCTGGATGCGCTCGATGGCCACGGCGCAGAAATTGGCCAGGGTCGTCAACAGGTCCACGTCGGGCTCGGTGAAGCTGCCGGCGTGGTGCGGGGTGTCGACCTGCATCACGCCGATGATCTTCTCGCCCGACCACAGGGGCGCGCACATCGCCGCCCGGATCTGGTGGATGCGCACCGACTCGGTGCCGGCCAGGCGCTGGTCGGCGAGGGCGTCGAAGGTGAGCAGCGCCACCCGCTCGTTCATCACCGATTCGAGCATCGTCTTTGAGATCGGCACCTCGCCGCGGGGCCGCCGCTCCACCCGGTCGTTCACGCGCACGAGCTCGCAGATCAGCTCGCCGCTCTTCTCGTCGCGCAGCAGCATGAAGCCGCGGTCCACCGGCAGGGCGTCGAAGGCGATGTCCATCACCCGCTCCATTACCACGTCGATCGAATCGGTCTTGATCAGCGTCTGCGCCAGCCGCGTCAGATAGCCGAAGATCCGGGTGCCGTAGGCCTCGTCGAGGGCGCGCCGTTTGTCCTCGCGCACGTCGGTCGAATCGCGGCCTTCGTCGAGGCCGTAGTCGGCGGTGAACTCCTTGAGCGAGCGCACGATGGTGGCGTTCGAGATCACCGATTCGTCGCGGGGCAGCGGCGGCGGGCGCACGTCGGTGACCGCCCCAGGAGCCACCGCGAGAGCGGGATCGAGGCGCTGGGTCGCCACCTCGCCCTGGCCCTCCACCCGCATCTCGAAGACGCCGATCTTGAGCAGGTCGCCGGCCCGCAACTGGGCGCGGTCGACGTCGGCGTGGTTGACCTGCACGCCGTTGGTCGACTTGAGGTCGTAGACGTACCACTCCTCGCCGTCGGCGCGGATCGCCGCGTGGCGGCGGGAGACCGAGTAATCGGGCAGCACGATCTCGTTGTCGCCGCTGCGGCCGAGCCGCAGCTCGGGGCCGGTCAGCGGGACCACGCGCTCCTCGTCGTCGAGGTGGAATCGGAGCTTCAGCATCGCCGGAGGGCCCTCAATCGAGGGACTCGCATCATAGCAGGTTCGCCGCCCGGGGAAGGCGCTCAGGCGTCCACGGGATCGCGCTCGAGCGGCATGGTCATGCAGCGCGGGCCGCCGCGGGCGCGCGAGAGCTCGTGGCCGCCGAGGGTGACGATCGTGGGGCCGTGGCCCAGCAGCTCGACGCGGCCGGCGATCACGTCCTCCTCGGCGAGCACCCGGAAGCCGCGGCCGGCCAGCTCCTCCACGGTGGCGCGGTTGCGCTGGTAGAGCACGATCACACCGGGGGCGACGGCGAAGGCGTTGGCGCCGTCGGTCCACTGCTCGCGCTGCTGGTCGATGAGGCGGCGCGAGCCGCCGCAGGGCACCAGCTCGACCTCGATCCCGACGTCGGCGAGGGCCTGGGGCAGGCTGTCGCAGACGGTGTAGGTCAGGCGCGGCGCCGCCAGGTCGATGGCGTTGACGTGGCCGGCCTCGGAGCCGCCGGACGCGATCGCCGGCAGGTAGGCGAGGCACAGGCCGTGGTCGATGAAGGTGAAGACGGTGTCGAGGTGCATGTAGGAACGCTTGCGCGGCAGCTCGACGACGATGAGGTGGCGGAAGCTCGTCTCCTGGCGCCGCAGGTAGCGCGCCAGGGCCTCGGCGCCCCACAGGTCGGTGCGCTCGCTGATCCCGACCAGGATCACCTCGGGCGAAGGGATGAGCACGTCGCCGCCCTCGAGGCGGGGCGGATGGGCGCGGCGTACGTCGGGGGCGGTGAGTCGGAAGAGGTCGCGCCAGCCGGCGAGCGCCGGATGGCCCGCGAAGATCGTGCGCGCCAGCAGCGGCTCGCGGCCGCGCGCCGCGGTCGCCATCGACGCGATCAGCACGCGGTCGCCGATGACCACCTGGGGATCGCGCTGGAAGAAGTAATTGGGCACCGGCGGCAAACGGTAGAAGGTGTGGAGCCGGCCGTCGGGGTGCTCCGGGTCGGGAGCGCAGAGGCCGGTGACCAGGGCCGCGGCGAGGGGCTCGGGGTCCATGACCTCGAGCTCGCGCAGCACCTCCGCGGCCACCGCGTAGTCGCGCTCGAGCTCCTGCAGCACGTCCTCGCGCGCCGCGTCGTCGGCGAGGACCTCGGCGAGGAGCTCCTGGGGCTCGAGGATCTCGACGCCGGCCGCCGCCAGCACGAAGCGGAAGTTCTCGTGCTCGCGGCGGGCCAGGCGGCCGTCGAGGATGTCGTCGAAGAGCAGCCGCTCCATCATCGACGGCACCATCCAGTCGATCTCGTAGCCGGGCTGGTGGACCAGCACCCGGCGGAGCCGGCCGACCTCGGAACAGACCTGGAGCGTCATAGGGGGACCTGGAGCGCGGCGGCGGCTACCTGCCGATCGACTCGCGGCGGCGCTTGAGGCCGCCGGTGTCCCGGATGCGGTCGAGGGCCCGCTGGCCGCCGAATCGCTCGACGATGCGGTCGTCGTATTCGTCCGAGACGTTGGCCACGGCGGCGATCGTGGCGAGCACGTTCGAGCGCTCGAGCGTCTGGCCCAGGAGCGAGTGCGAGAAGAAGATGTCGTCGCCGACCAGGGAAAACGAGCCGAACGGCAGCGTGTGGTTGAGCTCGAGCAGGCCGCGCAGCAGCTCCTCGTCCACCTCGACGCCCTGCACGCAGTAGGACATCGCGATCATGATGGCGTCGTCGGCGTCGTCGACGCCGTAGGGCTCGACCGAGATCTCGAGCACCGTCGAGCCGTAGCGCACGTAGAAATGGCCCGTCTCCTCCTCGTGATAGAGCTTGTCGTCGAAGAGCTCGGCGAGATAGACCTTCACCCGCTGGTAGACCTCGCGATGCTTGTCGCTGGCGAATTCCATCGTCCGTTCCCCCGCCGGCTCCGCGTCCGTTGACAGCTTCAGCCGGCATGGTCTAAGTTGCCGAAAGGTCCTGTTGCCATAGGATTCGACGTTGCCCGCAAGCCGCGCCGCCGGCGACGGGATCTCTCCTAGGATAAACGCAATCGGCACTCCGGTGCCAGCCCACGAGAGGAGCTACGATGTCGAGATCGACCCCCCCTACGGGATGCAAGTGCCCGCGCCTCCTGGCGGCCGCGGGATTGCTCTTGACCGTTGCCGCGGCGCCGGCCTTCGGCTCCGGCTTCCTGATCTACGAACAGGGAGCGAAGGCCATGGGCATGGCCGGCGCCTTCACCGCCCAGGCCAACGACGGCTCGGCCATGTTCCACAACGTCGGCGGCCTCGCCTTCCTCCGAGAGACGCGCTTCGACGTGGGCGTGACGCTCATCGACGTCGGCGACGCGACCTTCGAGGGCCTCGCGCCCTTCCCCGGTCCGGGAGCCGCCGGCGAGCAGGACCCCGGCCTCTTCTACCCGCCCCACCTCTACTACGTGCGGCCGCTGAACGAGCGCCTGACCTTCGGCATCGGCGTCAACGCGCCCTTCGGCCTGTCCACCGAGTGGGCGAATCCCGAGACCTGGCCCGGCCGCTACATCAGCGCCTTCGCCGAGCTGCGGGCCTTCGACTTCAACCCGTCGATCGGCTGGAAGCTGGCGGACGACTTCGGCGTCGGCTTCGGCGTGGTCGGCCGCATCTCCGACGTCTCGCTGCTGCAGTTCGTGCCTCAGCGCAACCCCTTCAACCAGACCGTGGTCGACGTCGCCCGCGCCGAGCTCGAGAGCGACTTCGACACCGGCTTCGGCTGGAACGTGGGAGTGCTCCACCAGGTGGGCAAGTACCTCTCCTGGGGCCTCTCCTACCGCTCGAAGATCGAGATCGACTACGGGGGCGACGCCGTCTTCACCCAGATCCCGACCGGCAACCCGCAGCTCGACGCCCTGGTGGCCGCGGCCATCCCGTTCGGCCAGCAGCTTCCGATCGAGACGTCGATCGAGTTCCCCGACGTCGCGAGCGTCGGCGTCGCCCTGGGGCTGACCCGCCGCGTCCTCCTCGAGGCCGACGTCAACTGGGTGGGCTGGTCGAGCTTCGACGTCATCACGCTCGCGTTCACCTCGGCGCCGCAGTTCACCACCGTGATCCCCAACGATTGGGACGACGCCTACAACTACCGCCTCGGCGTCCAGGTCGGCGAGGGTCCCTCGTACTGGCGCTTCGGCTACATCTACGACGAGACGCCGCAGCCCGCCGAGTCGGTCGGGCCGCTGCTGCCCGACGCTGACCGCAACGACTACACGATCGGCTACGGCAACCGGCGCTTCGACGTGGCGCTCATGTACGTCGACTTCGGCGAGCGCACCACGACCACCAACCGCGACGACTTCTTCGGCACCTACAAGACCGACATCTGGCTCCTCGGCCTGACGGTGAAGTTCTAGCCCATGTTTGACATTTGACCGTCTAAATCCTTGAAAACAATAGTCCAAACTTTTGAATTGTCACTACATGAGGTCGGGATCCCCCACAGGAGGGGTTGTCGGTTCCAGGTCAGTGATCCCAACGCTCGCAGAATCGGTAGGCAGCGGGCAGATCCTCGGGTCACCGTTCGCTTGGCTTGGCCGTTGCCCAGATCCAGATCGACCACCCGGATGGTTTGGAGGGCCTGGAGGGCCTGGGTAGGCGAGAGATCCGAACCCGCGGCCTTGAGCTTGCGATCCAGGGCCCTCTGGAGGAGGAAAGCGAGGGCCGCGACAAAGATGTGGGCCTCGACGCGCGCTCCGGTCTGGTGGTAGATCGGGCGCATCTCAATGACGTCTTTGAGGTTGCGAAATGCCATCTCGACCTCGCTGAGACTCTTGTAGATCTGCACCGCCTCGACCGGACGGAGGTGGGGCTCCTCGGTCTGGATGACGTACTTGCCTTCGTAGGTCTTCTCCCGCTCCAGGTTGACGGGATGCTCGAAGTAGCGGAAGGTGCCGTCCTCGTACTCCCAGGCGTAGTATCGCTGGCCGTGATTACGGGCCAGGATTCGAGCCGCGGCAGCACCGATCTTCTCAGGCACCTTGAGCCGGCCGTTTTCGACCCGTCGCTGAAGCTTGTCGAGCTCCTCACGGACGCGTGCCATCGCCTTCAGGCGTTCGGCACGCTCATAGGCCAGACGCTCCTCACTTTCGACCACGAAGACCCGCACCCCTTGCTGCCGCGTGGCGACTTCTTGAACCCGGGTGCGGGGTGGGGTGGCTTTCTCGGCGGCCGTGATACCCACGGGACATTCGGCCCACTCGCCCGTGGCCTGCTCGATATACTCGCAGATCTTGGCGTTGCGGCGTCGATTCAATCCCACCACATAGCCCTGGTCCTTCTCGCGCAGCAGCTCCAGATTCGCCGTCGTCACCATCCCGCGATCGCCGACGAAGATCAGCCGCCGGATCTTGAATCGCTTCTCCAGATCTTCCAGAACCTGAGGCACGGTCTTGGCATCCCGTTGGTTGCCACGAAAGACATGATGGGCTAAAGGCCAGCCCTGCACCAGAACGACCCCAACCAGCAGCTGCCTCTTGCGAGGCTTGTTGTCGCGGCTGTAGCCGTGGGTCGCCTCTGCGGGCCCCTGCCCCTCAAAGTACGTCGAGGTCAGGTCGTACAGCGCCAGATCGACCTCCAGCGAGAAGAGATCACGCAGGTGGCGATACACCTCGACTTCGATGTCGGGCTTGAGCGTGTGGAGCTGATCGAGCGTACGGTACCAGCGCTGGAGCTGCCGGGGCTCGACGCGCACGCGTGGGCAACGACTGCGACGCCTTTGCTCGTCATCGCGCCATTGAGGCTTCCAGCGCCGGCCGCGACGATCACAGACGAAGTCGGTCTCCAACCAGCGCGCCAGGCCGTGCTCGCTGCCCGGGCAGATCAGCCGATTGGCTACCAAGACGAAACTGCGATCCGCCAACGGAATCGGCTCGCCATCACGGTGCTTGCGGCGAGGTTCGAGCCGATCCAGGATGTCGTCGAGAGCGAGCTCTTGCCACAGGTGACGCAGCACCAGCACAGGTCCCCAGTCCCAGGCGGCGAGCGCTTCCACGTCTTCGACACGGCTGCCACGGAGAGTCTCTCCGGTCAGCACCCGGACGAGATCCTCCACATGAGGCGCCAGGAGGTCCTTGCGGCCCAGGTTGAGGACGACGCGCTGCTTGTTCTTGCCGTCTTCCCGGTAGCCCTCCACCAAGCGGACGTAGGTGTAGACGGTGTCTCCCGAGCCTCGGACTTGGACGGTGCGGACGTACATGCGGCGTTCATCCCCTTGTCACGTCGCATCATAACACAGAATGCCGAGAAGTCTCTACATAGAAGAGTGTGGTTCATGGAGTTTGTCACTACAAGGGGCGCGATCTCCCAAGAATCCCCAGCGGGAATCTGGCGTAAGTCCTCGATTCTCCGGGGTTTTGCCGGTCTCAGGCCCTGAGAACCATGTCAAACATGGGCTAGGACGTCGCGGGGCGGAAGGAAAGCTCCAGAGCCGCAGCGTCCTTGTGCTCTCGCCAATCGGCGTTACCGTGGCGGTCCTCCGAGTAAAGGAGGTCGAAAATAGGGTCCGTCGTCAGCTCAAGCTGCAGGTCATGTTCGGAGCCCGAACTTGGCTGCCCACTTCTCCGATGGGCGACCGTAATAGTCGTCGTCGGAGCGCCGTCGCAGCCACTCCACGAGACGCTCCTCGACCTCCGCCTCGTTCAGCCCAGGGTTGCGGCGGCGGATGTTCTGGCGCATGATCTGCTCGGCGGTCTCGCAGAGGTCGAAGAAGATCTCCGCGCGAGCGAGGACCTCGGGGTCCCGGATCGGCTGGTCGAACGGATCCATACCTCAACTCTATCGCGGTCCGGCCGGATTCGACGACGAGACCGCCCTGTCCTATGGGAGGACGCGCAGCCTCCCGTCAGACACAGCCGTGTCCAACGGACCGCCGTCGGCGACGACCTGGTGAGCGGGCAAGGCGCCGGCCAGCGCGCGGTTGAGGACGCGCTGTAGCGCTCGTCGGGACGGCGGGCCGCCGTGTTCACGAACGCCAGGCACAGCTCGCCGCTGAGCTCGAGCTCGCGGGGGACGTCGGCCGCCTTCCGCTTCGCCATGGCGTCCTATCCTACCGAGGAGATAGAGGAAAACGACGATTCAGTACGTCTCATCTATGAGGACCCTTCCGTTTCGGAATCCGTCGACC
>Ga0302046_10004345_pt1 | contig 12625 bp, 13 predicted proteins | sample RVTome_11_FD_200261 | JGI IMG/M metagenome (GOLD analysis project Ga0302046, IMG submission 200261) | Soil microbial communities from uranium-contaminated site in the Upper Colorado River Basin, Wyoming, United States - RVT147D111 (version 2) ...
AGGCGCACCTCCCCTGGCTCGTGGGAGCGGCCCTCGCCCTCCTGGCGGCCGTCTACCAGATGGTGATCGCCAGCGATCCGACCAACGACTACTACATGCACGTCGTGCTCGGGCAGCAGGTGCTGGCGTGTGGTTCGCGCCGGAGATCTACTACTACTCCGAGCGGCTCATGGCCAGTCGCAGCCTCGCCGAACTGGCGGGCAAGGCCGTGCCGGGCGAGCAGGAGATGACGATGGAGAAGCTGAGGCGCTACGCTCCTCCCATCGCCCTGGCGTCCGCCGATCCGACCGACGGGGCCGCCGATGGCCTCGGTGGCATGAGCGAGTACTATCCCGCCCTCGTCGAGCACGTGCGGCGGGAGTACGTGGAGGAGGGCTCGTTCGAGGACGATGGGCTGCGGTATCTGATCTACCGGCGTCGAGACCGTCCGGCCACCGGCACCTACGGTGACGCCGGGTGGCCGTGCATGAGGTGAGCCTGATGTCGCTGCGGTCGCGCCTGGCCCGTTTCAGCCCGCTTCGACTCGTCGGGGCGTCCGACGCGGTATCCCGCCTCGAGCGCCGCACGTCGGCGCTGCAGCTCGCACAGAAGGATCACGCGCGTACGCTGCGGAAGATGACCCAGCAGCTCGACCGGCTGGAGGCGCTGCTCCGGCGGCAGCAGGCCGTGCTCGACGAGATCCCGAACATGCAGGAGAAGCTCGGGCAGGCCTGGGCGGTGTACCTGAAGGACGCACGGGAGGCCGGCCGGATGCCGGCCGCGCGCGCGCTGCTGGCCGATACCACGCGCATCGGGGCGCACGCGGCTGCCGCCGTCGGGCGAGCCCGGCTCGTGGCGGCGCCCACGCCGCACGTGGTGATCCAGGATCTCCTGCCCGACGACGTCTACGACGAGCTGATCCGGGCGATACCCTCCGTCACCTTCTTCAAGAGTCGCGACCCGACGCGCCAGGAAACGCAGGTTCCCTTCGTCTTCGCACCCGAGCACACCCGGCTCGTCTGGGGCACGTTCTACGACACGGTCGTGTCCGACGCCCTGATCCGGGCGTTGACGGCGAAGTTCGGTTCCGCCCTCGACGACTTCGTGAGGACGCACTGGCCTGCGTACGAGTCGCTGGCCGCGGCCGGCATCGAGCTGCAGGTGTCCAACTCACGCATCCTGCTGCGAGGGCCGGGGTACGAGATCAAGCCGCATCGGGATCCGCGGTGGGCGTTCCTGACCTGTCTCCTGTACCTGCCCCGGCCCAGGGACACCAGCGCCTACGGCACGCAGCTCTACAGGCTGCGCGAGGAGCCCGTGGTGAGCCACGGATCTCCCCTGTGGGTCGACGAGGGGCTCTGCGAGCTGGCGGTGGACGTGCCCGCCCGTCGCAACACGGCGCTCGTGTTCCTGAACGCGACCGGAGCCCACGGGGCGACGATTCCCCCCGACGCGCCCGCCGGCACGAAGCGCTACCTGTACCAGGTGCAGTTCGGCGTCGACGAGCGCACGCAGCGGCGGCTGGTCGAGACCCTCGACGTCGGCCAGCGGCCGGGCTGGGTGACGCGGGCGAAGGGCTACTGACCGGGGCCCTATGAGGGCCCGCCGGGCTGACGGCGCGCGCTCGAGAATGCGCCCTTGATGTCATGACTATATGTGTCTATCATATGGTCATGAACGTCAGGATCGCAGACCTGAAGGCCCGGCTGAGCGAGCACCTGCGCCGAGTGAGGCGGGGTGAATCGGTGACCGTGCTGGACCGTGACACGCCGGTGGCACGGATCGTCCCGTTCACGCGGACCGATCCGCTGGTGCTTCGTCCCCGCCGGGCCGGCGCTCCGGACCCCGCCGACCTGCCGCTTCCGCCTCCCCTTCGGCTCGACGGGGGGATCGACGTCGTCGACGTGCTGCTCGACGAGCGCGGTGAGCGGTGACCCACTACCTCGACTCGTCCGTCATTCTGCGCGTGGTCCTCGGTCAGCCGAACGCGCTCCACGAGTGGTCTGCCGTGCAGGCCGGTGTCGCCAGCGCCATCGTCGAGGTGGAGTGCCTGCGCACGCTCGATCGCCTTCGAGTCCGGGCCGGACTGTCCGAGGATGAGCTGGTGGGGCGCCGGGAGGCCGTGCACCGCGTGCTCGATTCCCTCGACCTGATCGAGCTCACCCACGCAGTGCTGCGACGGGCATCCCAGCCACTCCCGACCGAGCTCGGCACGCTGGATGCCGTACACCTGGCGTCGGCGATGCTGTGGGCGGAAAGCCGCGACGACGATCTGGTCGTCGCCACACACGACGCGGCACTCTCCCGCGCAGCGCGGTCGGTTGGCTTCGCCGTGCTCGGCGCGTGATCCAGGCTGAGCCGGCGCCGCGCCCGGACCCCTGGTGAGGCTCGTCAGTCGGCCGGCAGGCGTGCCTTCAGCTCTTCGATCCAGTTGAGGACGATGTTGACCCGCGGCCGCTCCGGTACGCCCTCGGTGTCCTGGACGGCGGGAAACAGCATGACGAACTGCCCGCCGCCCGGCAGCACGTCGTAGTCGCGCATCCCGCCGAACACGAGGAACCGCTCGAACGGCAACTGTCGCTCGTTGCGCCAGGCGAAGCGGTCGCCCGCCACGATCTCCACCTGCATGAGCCCCGGCGCAGCCTCGCCGGACGTGCCTGTCGCCATCCGGCGATAGGACAGCGCTGTCCCGTCCGGAGACCACACGGGGAAGGCGCCCGTCTCGCGGGTGATCTGGTACGTCTCTCCGGTCGGCGGAAACGGCTGGACGTAAATCCGCTCCTCCGGACTGTCCCCCCTCGAGGCGTACGCGAGCCACCGGCCGTCGGGCGAGAAGGCGGCCCCGTGTTGAATATTCGAACCGGTCTCGAACACCTGCGAATCGCCGGGCGAATCGAGCGACGTGGTCCAGATCTCGTAGACGCCCCCGCGTACCACCTGGTACGCCAGCGTGCGCCCGTCGGGCGACCAGGCGTCCGGCCAGTGCTCGGTGCCTTCCTCCGCCGTGGTCAGTCGCTCTGGCACGCCCGTGCCATCGGCGGCCTGCCAGTAGATGCTCACCGGGCCGTCCCGGTCCGAGGCGAAGGTGATGCGCTGGCTGTCCGGCGTCCAGATCGGGTGGAAGCTCTTCCCGGCCTGGGTCAGCGGTCGCAGCGCCGTGTCCCCGGACAGGTCGTAGACCCAGATTCGCGACGTGTTCGTGACCAGCGGAACTTCCTCCGTGGTCTGCACCACGACACGCGTGCCGTCCGGCGACACGCGTGGACTCGAGTAGGCCCCTGGCGGGACGCCGTCGAGCACGTCCTCCCGGCCATCGGGGCCCACGATGGCCAGCGTGCGCTGCTGGGCTCCCGCCGTTCCCGCCGGCAGATAGGCGAGCGACCCCGACGTCGAGACGCCGAAGACCGGCCCGAACCGTACGTCGAGGCCCTCCACGACCGGCACCGGACCGCCGACGAGGGCGTGTGCCGACAGGTCGAACCGCCGGGCGAACAGCGAATCGTCCACGGTGTACACGAGGTGTCCGCTGGACAGGTAGCGCGCCCAGCCTCCGGGAAAGGACACGTCGGGCTCGGTCGCACCCATCGACCAGACCTGCGTCTGCATCTCGCTTCCAGCATTCACCGTGAGCAGGACGCTGTTACCGTCCGGCAGCATCTGGGGCATGAAGACCTCGCCCTCTGGTGCTTCGAACAGGGTCTCAGGCGTTCCGCCGTTGGACGATACACGCAGCACCGTCCGTCCGCCGGCGAACAGGATCCACTCGTCGTCGGTCCAGCTTGCGAGGTTGAACGTGTAGTCCGCCACGCTAGTGAGCGGGACCGCACCACCGCCCTCGACCGGGAGCTTCACGATCCGGTTGGAGGGGTCCAGGTAGGCGATCCACTCGCCATCGGGAGAAAACATCACGTTTGCGAGCGTCCCCTCCGTGCCCGGCACGAGCCGTGCTTCGAGCTGATCCACGGAAAGCACGTACACGCCATCCGACGTGTTGTAGGCCACGCGACGACCGTCCGGGGACAGCGCGACCACGGGGTAGTCGAGAAACCGGAACGCCGACTCGCCGGGCAATTCACTGTGCAGCCGCACGACCTGCGGTGCGTCCACCGGCTTCGCGTACCAGGTCGCGACGCCCGTCGCGACGACGGCCAGCACTGTGGCCACGGCGAAGGGGCCGGGCGACCGCCGCGGGGCCTCCACCGCCTGGACCGCGGCGGGCTGTACCACGACGCCGTCCGGATCCGCCAGCACGCGCTGCAGGTCCACCCGCACGTCGGCCATGCCGTGGTAGCGGTCCTTCGCATCCTTCTCCAGGCAGCGCTCCAGCGTCATTCGCAGCCGCGGGTGCAGGTTGGCCGGCAGGGTCTCCCACGGCGGGCTGGCCCGGAGCACGTCGGCCAGGATGTGCGCCGTGGTCTTGCCGCTGAAGAGCTGACGGCCGGTCAGCATCTCGAACAGGACCACGCCGAAGGACCAGACGTCCGCCTGCTGATCCGTCGGCTCGCCGCTCGCCTGCTCGGGCGACATGTAGCCGGCGGTCCCGAGGATGACGCCCGCCTGCGTCGCCGCGAAGCTGAGCGTCGGCGACTGCGAGAGCGCCGCGTTCGGCTGGTTCGTCTCGAACGCCTTGGCCAGCCCGAAGTCCAGGACCTTGATCCGTCCCTCGGGCGTCACCTTGACGTTGGCCGGCTTGAGGTCCCGGTGGATCACGCCCTTGGCGTGCGCCGCCTCGAGCGCCTCGGCGATCTGCAGCGCGAGCCTCAGCGCCTCCGCCACCGGCAGCGGTCCGCGCACCAGCCGGTCGGCGAGCGTGTCCCCCTCGACGAGCTCCAGGACCAGGGCGGTGATGCCGTCCGCCTCTTCCAGGCCGTGGATCGCACCGATGTTCGGGTGGTTCAGCGAGGCGAGCAGTTGCGCCTCCCGCTCGAAGCGCGCCAGCCGGTCGGCATCGGCGGCAAACGCCGGTGGCAGCGTCTTGAGTGCCACCTCCCGCCCGAGCTTCCCGTCGCGGGCGCGCCACACTTCGCCCATCCCTCCCGCGCCGAGCGGGGCGGTGACCTCGTAGGCGCCGAGGCGGGAACCGGGGGCGAGCGTCATGTCGATGAGGATTCTAGCTCCAGAGCCCAGGTGACTTCCCTCGCCCTATAATGCCCGGGAATGCGGGGCGGCGCCTTCGACGAGGCCGCGTTTTGGCGGGCGTACGCGCGATGGCAGCGCACGCAGAGCGCGGCAGTGCGCCGCTCGACCTGACGAGAGTGCCGACCTTGGGGTTGCTCACGCGGAGCATACCCGCCAGGACTGCTAGGCTTGCCGGATTCACAGCGGGGAGGGCCTGATGGGACGTACCAGTCTGGTGGCGACGGCGGCCGGCGTGGCCGGTCTCACGAGTGTTGTCGGGCTCATCGGCCTGGCCGTGTTCGGTGGCGGCACGTGGCCGACGGGATCGATCCTGCTCGCGCAGGGCGCGGCCCCACCCACGGCCGTTCCCCTGTTCTTCTCCGAGCCCTGGCAACAGACCGGGCCCTACAACGAGGCCTCCGAGTTTCGACCGCAGCACCCTGTCACCGCCGCGGCGGTCACCAGTCCAAACCGGGAGCTCACGGTCTACGACCCGATGGTCGACCGGATTCCGGCGCTGCTCGAGAGCCCGCCCGCCAGGACGACACCGGTCGACTGGCGAGGCCCGACGTGCCTGTTGATGTCCGGGTACGACCAGAACGTGGACGCGGACCGGACCCCGCCGACCGATCCGCCCAACCTGTGGACCGGCATCTGCACGGGCGGCGTGGTCGCGACGCTGAAGGATCGGAGCAATTACGTGGACCTGACCGGCATGGCCCGGATCAGGTGGGTCACCCGCACATCCGGCTTCCACGTCGTGCGGCCGGTGGTGAAGCTGGCCGACGGGACCTGGCTGGTCGGAGACTACGCGGAAGGCGCCCACTCCACCAACTCCACGCACTTCCTCGAGAGCGAGTTCCCGATCGCGCCGATCCGCTGGCTGGCGCTCGACATGGCGAGGGTGGTGACCCAGGGCACCTGGGTCGAGAATCCGGACCTCAGCCGGGTCGACGAGGTCGGCTTCGCCGATCTGTTGCCCGGGAGCGGCCACGGCTGGGGCGGCTTCGTCAATGTGGGCACGTTCGAGGTGTACGGGCGGCCCGTCCCACGCTGAGGTTGACGCGACACCTCGGAACGCTGCAAAACGTTGCCCGGAGGCTGCTGGGTGAGCGCCCGATCAGCGGACGCTCTGAATCTCCTCCGAGATCGATCGCTCGTACGTGCTCCAGCCAGACGGGATGCCGAACGGCGCCTGATGGAAGATGGCCTCGACGCGCCGGATCATCCCGTTCTCGATCTTGAAGAGCTCGGCGAGCTGCCAGGTCCAGTTGATCCGGTGGTGATCGAAGAAGGCGAACGCGAAGACGATGCCACGCTCGGTATCGGCCGCGACGAAGCGGCGATCGCGAATGCGCGAGACGATGCCGTTGAGCCCCGTTCCGGTGAAGTTCGCCAGGCAATCGTCGGTCGCGAGGAAGCCGTTCTCCCAGCGCTCACAATCCTCGGTGAACGGGTAGTACCCCTGGCTGTCGTGGCGCGCGAGCGCAGTGAAATAGTGGTTGCCCGCCTCGACGAGCTCCTCGCGCGTGTGCCGCTCATTCTCGGGGATGACCTCGAAGAAGATCGGATGCGGCGTGCCCATCGCCGCGACGCGGTCGCCGGTCGTCGGGGCTGCGGCGCCGCCACCGCCCCGTCCGCCACCGCGTCCGCCGAGCTGCACCGCAGGGCGACTCACCAGTTGCTCGATTTCGGTGATCAGGCCGTCGCGGATCTTCAGGCGGATCGATATCGCGACGGTGGTGCCTCCGCCGTCGTTGACGCCGTTGTTCCCGATGTTCTCCCTGACGGTACCGAGGAACGCGATCTGCTGCGTCTCGATGTCCGGCACGTAGAACCGGTAGCCGTCCAGGCCGGACATGCCCCACCAGAGCCCCTCGTTGCCGAGCGGCAGCTCGATGCCGTTCTCGGTGAACCTGACAGTGCGCGCGAACAGCTCGTCGCTGACGTCCTGCTCGAGCATGGCCACGAGGTAGCGATCGACATAGCCTTCGAGACAGGCCCGATCGCACGCCGGATCCTTCGCGGGCACCTGCCGTGGCGCCTGCGCCAGCGCCGCGCTCGAAAGCACTCCGAGCAACGCAAGGGCGAGCAGTCCGGTCCGCATGTCTCATTCTCCTTGTCGGGCGGCCCCTGCTCGGTCCTGCCGCCCCGTTCGCGATCAGGTGCCGACGACGCCCTCCAGGGGGCTGCTGGCCGTCGCGTATATCTTCCGCGGGATGCGGCCGGCCAGGTAGGCGAGCCGTCCGGCGATCACGGCGTGCTGCATCGCCTCGGCCATCGCCACCGGATGGTCGGCGCCCGCAATCGCCGTGTTCATCAGCACGCCATCCGCTCCGAGCTCCATGGCGAGCGCCGCGTCCGAGGCGGTCCCGACGCCCGCATCCACGATGACCGGCACCTTCGCGAACTCCCGGATGATCCGCATGTTGTTGGCGTTCTGGATCCCGAGGCCCGAGCCGATGGGCGCGCCCAGCGGCATCACGGCCGCGGCGCCGGCCTCCTCGAGCTTGCGGCACGCGATCGGATCGTCGTTGGTGTAGGGGAGCACGACGAAGCCCTCGGCCACGAGCACGCGTGTGGCCTCGATGAGTGCCTCGTTGTCGGGAAAGAGCGTGCGCTCGTCGCCGATCACCTCGAGCTTGACCCAGTTGGACAGGCCGGCCTCGCGCGCGAGGCGCGCGGTGCGGATGGCATCATCGGCCGTGTAGCAGCCCGCCGTATTCGGCAGGACGAACACGCGCTCCGAGTCGATGTAATCGAGCAGCGACTCCTTCGAGCGGTCCGAGATGTTCACGCGCCGGACCGCGACGGTCACCATGTCGGCGCCGGAGGCGGCGTGCGCCTGGGCCATCACCGCGTGCGACGGGTACTTGCCGGTACCCACGATGAGCCGTGAGCGGAAGGTGCGTCCCGCCACGACGAACGGCGTATCGGTCACGCGCGTCTAGCCTCCGCCGACGAAGTTGACGATCTCCACCGAATCGCCCTCGTCGATGACCACCTCGTCGTAGGTCTTGCGCCGGACGATGGTGAGGTTGTGCTCCACGGCCACCCGCCGGGGATCGATCTCGAGACGCTCGAGCAGACCTGTCACCGAGAGGGGCCGTTCGAGCTCGAAGCGTTCGCCGTTGAGTGTGATGACCACGATGAACGTGCGCCGGAGTTTCGGGCGCGTGACCGTGCTGCCGGATTTGAGCGTACCGCTCACGATTCGCGCAAGTCAAGGTAAGCTCGGAGGCATGCCTCAGACCGCCTCCCGCGTCCGCGCGCTGGACCGGGAATCGGCGCTCGGGCGGTTCTCCGCCAACCGCGAGCGCACGCGCGCCCTGTTCGAGATGCTCGACGCGGAGATGTACTACGAGCGGCCGATTCCCCTGCGCAATCCGGTGGTGTTCTACGAGGGGCACGTGCCGGCCTTCTCGGTCAACACGCTCATCAAGAACGCGCTCGGGCGGCCTGGCATCGACGCCCACCTCGAGCGGATCTTCGCGCGGGGCATCGATCCGGCCACCGAGGCGACGGCCGTGGCACGTGGCAATCCCACGTGGCCCTCGCGCGAGGCGGTGCGCGCGTACGTCGAGGCGGCGGACGAGGCCATCGAATCGGCCATCGGCTCGGCCGATCTCGAGCGCGACGGGCATCGGCTGCTCGATCGGGCACAGGCGCTCTGGACCATCCTCGAGCACGAGGAGATGCACCAGGAGACACTGGCCTACATCTGGCATCAGGTGCCCTATGCCCGGAAGCGCCCGCCGGCGGGCTACGTCACGCTCACGCCCGGGTCGGCCACGCCAGACCTCGCTGCCCGCGTGCGTGTTCCGGGCGGCGTCGTGACGCTCGGGACGGACCCCGATGCCGTGGATTTCGCGTGGGACAACGAGCAGCCGGCGCACGTACGTGCCGTCGAGCCCTTCACGATCGACGTCCACAACGTCACCAACGGGCAGTTCCTTGCGTTCGTGGACGCCGGGGGCTATCGCGATCCCGCGTGGTGGCGGGACGAGGACTGGGCCTGGGTGCAGGGGGAGGGGGTCACCCATCCCTTCTTCTGGGAGCGCGCCGAGAACGTCTGGCACTGGCGCGGCATGTTCGAGCGCGTGCCGCTGCCGGAGACGTGGCCCGTCTACGTGTCGTGGGCCGAGGCGAGGGCCTACGCGCGCTGGCGAGGCCGGCGGCTGCCGACCGAGGCCCAGTACCATCGCGCCGCGTTCGGCACGCCGGACGGCCGTGAGCGATCCAGCGCGTGGGGCGAGGATGCGGGGGCGGATCCGCCGTCCAACGTCGACTTCGTCCGATGGGATCCGGAGCCGGTGGGCGCGCATCCGGAGAGCGCGAGCGCCTTCGGCGTCCACGATCTGGTGGGCAACGGCTGGGAGTGGACGGGCACGCCGTTCGCCCCCTTCGACGGGTTCGTTCCGCTGCCCTCGTACCCGGAGTACTCGGCGGACTTCTTCGACGACAACCACTTCGTCATGAAAGGCGCCTCGCCGGTGACGCCACGGGCGCTCGTCCGGCGCGGCTTCCGCAACTGGTTCCGCCCGCGCTACCCCTACGCGTACGCGACGTTCCGGTGCGTGGGGCCGGCCTGAGCGGCATGGACGGGGCGACCTCGGTCGCCGCCGAACGCTCGGCGTTCGCCGCCGCCGTCGCCGAGTCCCTCGGAGGGCGTCCGCGGCAGCTCCCCACGCGCTTCCTGTACGACGCGCTCGGGTCGGCGCTGTTCGACGCGATCTGTCGCCTCCCGTGGTACCGCGTGACGCGCGCCGAATCGGCGCTCCTCGAGCAGCACGCCGATGCCATTCTGGCTCCGGTGGCCCGTCCCGTGAACGTGGTGGAGCTCGGATGCGGCAACGGGGAGAAGCTGGCCGCCCTCCTCGAGCACGCGCGCGAGCCCGTCCACCGCGCGCATCTGGTGGACATCTCGGCGGCGGCGCTGGTGAACGCGCACGCGCGCCTCTCGACGCTCCCCGATGTGCTGGTCACCACCTTCGAGGGCACCTACGAGGAGGGTCTCCAGCGTCTCTCCTCCGAACGCGGCGAGGGCGGCTGCCTCGCGCTCTTCCTCGGCTCGAACATCGGCAACTTCGATCCAGGATCGGCGCGGGAGCTGCTCTGCCGTCTCCGCGGCTCGCTCAGGCCTGGTGACGGGCTCCTGGTCGGCACGGACCTGGTCAAGCCCGAGCGCGAGCTGCAGCTCGCCTACGACGATCCGCTCGGCGTGACCGCGGCCTTCAACCGCAACCTCCTGCGTCGCGTGAACGAGGAGCTCGACGGCGACTTCGACCTGGACGGCTTCGTCCACCGGGCGGTCTGGAACGCCCCGGAGCGGCGCGTCGAGATGCGCCTGGTGAGCCTGCGCCGGCAGCGCGTGCGGATTGCCGCAGCCGACGTGGACGTCACGTTCGAGCCGGACGAGTGGATCTGGACCGAGAGCTCGTACAAGTACGAGCCCGACGTGGTCCTGCGGGAGGGGCGCGAGGCCGGGTTCGCCGGCGCCGATCAGTGGATCGACCAGCACGCGCGCTTCGCGCTCACGCGCTTTACCGTCTGACCTTCTGGGGTTAATCTGTGCCTGACCGAAGGAGGCTGCGATGCGGACGTCGTTCGTCTGGAGGGTCGGGGGACGCGCGCTCGTCTGGCTGGGCTGCGTGCTCCTGTTCGCGGCGTCGGTGGGGGTGGCGACGCAGTCGCCGCAGACGCCGGCCGATCACCCGGACATCGCGCCCGCGCCGGAGTCCCGCCAGACGGCATCCGAGCTCACCGAACGCCTCCGGCCGTCCGAGGACGCGGCGAGGGCGCCCGCGGTCCCGCGACGCAACCTGATCGACGAGCACGTGTTCGGCCGGATGGCCGCCGACGCCATCCCGCACGCCGGTCTGTCGCCGGACGCGGAGTTCTTCCGCAGGATTCACGTCGATCTGACGGGGCGGCTGCCGGGCGACGAGGCCCTGCGCGAGTTCCTGGCCTCGTCAAGCACTTCCTCGGCGTCGACCTGACCTGCGTCTCGTGTCACAACGGCCGCTACCACCTCGAAAAGATCAACTCGTGGCTCACCGAGCGCAATCGCGATGAGCTGTGGGGCATGGCGGCCTTTTTCGGCGAGACCCGCGTGCTCCGGCGCACGGAGCGGAGCACGGCGCAGGACGAGTACTCGATCGACGATTCGGGCCCTGGCTACGACCCGTCGGCCGAGAGCGTGGTGCGCGTGGCGCGGCGTGGCAAGCCCGGTCGGGTCGAGCCGGTGTTCGTCACGGGGGAGCGCCCGCAGCCCGGCCGGCCCCTGCGCGAGGAGTACGCGCGGATGCTGACGTCCCATCCGCAGTTCGCGCGAACCGCGGTGAACCTGCTGTGGTCGGAGATGTTCGGTGTGGGCATCGTGGACCCTCCGCTCGAGTTCGACCTCGACCGCCTGGATCCGGCCGACCCGCCGTCCGAGCCCTGGGCGCTGCAGCCCACGCACCCGGAGCTGCTCGAGGAGCTGGCCCAGTACTTCCGCGATCACGACCACAGCTTCAAGTCGATCCTGCGGCTCATCGCCCGCTCGAGCGCGTACCAGCTCTCGTCGTCGTTCCCGGGGGAATGGGACGCCGCCTACGCGCCCTACTACGCCCGCAGGTTCGCGCGGCGGCTGAAGGCCGAGGAGGTGTACGACTCGATCGTCGGCGCCACCAACCTCTTCGTCGAGATTCCCATCCCCGGGACCGACCGACGCGTTCGCCATGCGCACGACGTGTACGCGCCTGACGACTTTCGCGGCAACGACCTCAAGGAGCTGCACTTCTTCCTCGAGGCGTTCGGGCAGACCAACCGGGAGTACTCCGAGCGGTCGAACGAGGGAGAGATCACCCAGGCCGTCCTGCTGATGAACAGCCCCTTCGTGCTCGGCCGCGTGAAGGCCGCCGAGGGGAGCTATCTGGCCGGCCTGCTGGCCGACGAGGACCTGGACGACGACACGCGGATCACGCGGCTCTATCAGCGATTCCTGATCCGCAACCCCACGGAGGCCGAGCTGGCCGGCGCCCGCAGCGTAGTCGCCGGCAACATGGCCACGCCCTCCGCCGGCTGGGAGGACCTGCAGTGGCTGCTGCTCAACACCGTGGAGTTCGTCCACAACTACTGAGGACCGGTCATGGCCAAGCTGCTCGACACGCTGCTGACGCGACGTGAAGCCTTCAGGGTCGGTGCGGCCACCATCGGCGCCTACTGGTTCCTGCCGCTCACCACGCCGGCCGGCGTCCGTGCCCAGGCGCGCGTGGCGCCGCGGGGCACGGCCCGCTTCACGATCTTCGTGATGCTCCAGGGCGGGCAGTCGCACGTGGACGGCTGGGACCTGAAGGAGCACGCCTGGACGCCCGAGGATTTCGACGTCCAGGAGGTCCGGCCTGGCGTGAAGTGGCCCATGGCGCTCCACCCGAAGCTGGCCGCGCATCTGGACCGTGTGAGCCTCGTGCGCTCGCTGCACGCCTGGGATGCCGTGCACGCCCGGGCGCAGTACTACACGCAGTCGGCGCACACGCTGAATCCG
>Ga0302046_10004348_pt1 | contig 12622 bp, 10 predicted proteins | sample RVTome_11_FD_200261 | JGI IMG/M metagenome (GOLD analysis project Ga0302046, IMG submission 200261) | Soil microbial communities from uranium-contaminated site in the Upper Colorado River Basin, Wyoming, United States - RVT147D111 (version 2) ...
GCGGGACTTGCCGGAGCCCATGCCCATCTTGGTGACGCGACGGCGACCGCGGAGCGGGCCGCCGGCCTTGTTCTGGTACTTGGCCATGGGTTCCTCTCGGAATCGGGCGGGAGGTTGTACCGGAGCCCGCGACGGCGGGCAACCCCTTCGTCACTCGACGGCTTCCCGGTCCTCCTCGCCGCCGGTGTAGCCCAGGGCCTGCAACCCGGCGGCGGCGCTCGGGTCCGGCCCCTGCACCTCGGCGTCGACCGCGTCGCGCTCCCGGCGGTGCTGCTCGAGCAGCTCCGTGAGCTCCGCCAGGAGGTCGGGATGTTCCGCGGCCACGTCGCGCCGACCCCGGGGATCGGCCGCGAGGTCGAAGAGCGTGAAGCGCGCCTCCGGACCCAGGCCGCGCCGGACCAGCTTCCAGCTCCCGCGGTACAGAGCGATGCGCACGTCCAGCGGGTCGAGGTGGTCGCGGTCCTCGACGAAGACCACGCGCTCGGGCTCGAGATGCTCCGCAAGGAGGTCGAAGCCCTCCGTGCTCTCGGGTGCCTCGAGCCCGGCCAGGGCGAGCAGCGTCGGCGCCACGTCGACGTTCGTCACGCGCGCCGCGACGCGCCGCCCTGTCGGCGCGGTCGCGGCCGGACGCACGATGAGCGGGATGCGCACCTGCGGCTCCCCGACGTCCTCGTGCTTCCACTGGCCCTGCTCGCCGAAGGCCTCGCCGTGGTCCGAGGTCATCACGACCGCGGTCCGGCCGTCCTCGAGGCGCAGCGCGGAGAGGAACGCGTCCACGGCCTGGTCGAGCTCGAGCAACTCTCCGTCGTACAGCTCGCCGACGTGACCCGCGTCGCGTTCCGTCCACTCGGTGCCGGGCACCCAGGCGTCGCTGCGGAACAGGTAGCCGTCGAGGGGCCCGTCGTAGGGCGACACGAGGGCCCGTCCGTCCGCGCGCGGCACGTAGGGCCAGTGCACGTCGTACAGGTTGACCAGCGCGAACCAGGGCCGTCCGTCGTCCTCTCCGATCCAATCGAGCGCCTCCGCCAGAACGGACGAGGCCGGCCGTTGGAAGTCCTGGAACCAGTGCGGATTCCCGTTCCCGCGCAGGGCGGGGACGAGCTCCGCCAGCACGGCCTGGACGTCGTGCAGGAGGCCCCAGGCGAAGGTGTCGCACACCTTCGGGTCGACGCGGTCGGCGTAGCACTCGAACCCGTGTCGGATCCCCGTGCGGCCGGCGAGCACGTCGGTGCCGACGAAGGCGCCCGTGCGGTAGCCGCTCTTGCGCAGCGTCTCGGCGATCGTGGTCGCGCGTCGCGGGTCGTAGCGCGTCGAGAGCAGGCGTGCGCCGTGCGTCGAGGGATACACGCCGGCGAGCATCGAGAGGTGCGAGCTGAAGGTGAACGTGGCGGCCGAGGTCGCGTTCTCGAACACGACCGACTCCTCGGCGAAGCGCGCGAGGTGCGGCGTCGTGTCCCGGCCGTAGCCGTAGGGCACGAGCCGATCGGCGCGCGTCGTGTCCCACACGAGCAGGAGCAGGTTGGGGCGCGAGTCCGCCAGGCCGGGATCGCGCGCCCCCACCGGTCGCGGGCGCGGCGGCAGGAAGCTGCCGCCGAGCGCCGCGAGCGCCATGCTCGCGAGCGCCAAGCGGCCGGCTCCCACTCGACGCGTGAGGTGCGCCAGACCGAACAGGAGCAGGCACCCGACCGCGAGGACCAGGAGGACGCGCAGCCACGGACCGGGCTCGCGCAGGCCGCTCAGCTCGGCCTCCAGGCCGACGTAGTGGTCCAGCGTCGCGTGGACGGCGACGGGCAACGTCATCCAGCCGAGCAGCGTGGCCGCGACGCGTCCGGCTCCCGGCGCCTCCGCGTCCTTGCGACGCGCGAGTCCCAGGGTGAGCGCCGCGGGCAGCGTGGCGAGGAGCCCGAGGGCGCCCCACAGGAGGACCGACTCCAGGTAGAGACCGGGGCCGAGCGAGCGCCACGGGAGCCGCAGGCGAACGCACACGGCGTCGACGGCTGCTGCCGCCAGGACCCCCGCGGGGAGCGAACGCAGGACGCGAAGTGCGATGGACATGCCCGGGCTCCTCTTCGGCCGCGCCGGTCAGCCGGCTTCCGGGCTTGCGACGCGGAACTCGAGGGAGGCGCCGCGGATGTCCTTCTCCAGCGCCGCGGGGATCCCCCCCAGGAGACTTCGGCACAGGAACTCGAGCCGCGCCGCAGGATCGGGCACGTCCGCCTCGCGTGCGTAGACCGGGACGAAGCGCAGCTCGGCCTGCGTGAGCCAGCGCACGCCGAGCGGGCCGGGAGCCGGCAGCTCGACGACGACGTGCATGCCCTCGACGCGTGTGAGCGCGCCGGGCGCGATCGACGTGCAGTCGATCCCCCACAACGAGAGCCCGCCGTCTGGAACCTGCACGGCGTGCGTGATCAGCCAGGGCAGCTCGTTCGACCAGCGCCCGAAGTTCGTCAGGCGGTGGTGGATCTGCGGTCCGCCGTGCAGGTGCCAGATCGCGAGGCGTCCCTCCGCCGTCTTCGGCGACTCGGCGATCTGCCGCTCGAGGTCCGCCTTCAGACGAGGCTCTTGGTAGTGGAAGTAGGCGGCGCCGGAGCCGAGCCCGAGCACGACGATGCCCGCGATGACGAGCAGACCCGGCGGTCGCAGCTCGCCGGACCTCGATCGTCTCTCGGCGGACATGGCGCCAGTCTGCGGGCGGTGCCGCGCGCTGTCCACGCTATCCTCCGCGCATGGCGCGGCGCATCTTCGTCGGTGACCTGCAGGGATGTCGCGAGGAGCTCGAGCGCCTGCTGGAGGAGGTACGTTTCGATCCGGCCGCCGACCGCCTCCACCCGGTGGGCGACTTCGTGAACCGCGGACCGGACTCCGCCGGCTGCCTGCGACTGGCGCGCTCCCTGGACGCGGGCGGAGTGCTCGGGAACCACGACCTGACCCTGCTCGCCGTCGCGCGCGGCGAGCGCGCCGTGCGCGACACCGACACGATCCAGGACGTACTCGCCGCGTCGGATCGGGAGGAGCTCCTGGCCTGGCTCGCAGCGCGTCCCTTCGTACGCGTCTTCGACGACGTGGTCCTGGTCCACGCCGGCTTCTCGCCCGTCTGGCGCGACCCAATCGCGCTGCTGCTCGACGAGGACTCGCTGCACCCCGGCGCGGCGGCGGCCTTCGCCGTCGGCGTACGGACCTGCGACGAAGCGGGCGAACGACCGGCCCTGGAGGACGCCCCGGAGACGCCGCGCTTCCTGCCCTGGTACGCGTGCTTCGATCGGGCCCGCGTCGGCGGACGCACGGTCGTGTTCGGACACTGGGCCGCCCAGGGGTTGCTCGTCGCGGACGGGTTCCGCGGGCTCGACTCGGGCTGCGTGTGGGGCGGTGCGCTGTCGGCCTGGATCGCGGAGGAGGACCGCATCGTGCAGGTCCCGGCCGCGCGCGCCTACGCGTCGATCCGCTGAGCGCCTGCGCCGGCGCAACGTGCCCGACCGGCGCGGGCAGCCTCGGCCTGCGCCGACGCGACGCGGCGCACGCTCTGCGCGAGCGTGAGCGCCGGCCGGAACCCGATCGCGGCCTCGAGCTTGGACGTGTCCGGCACGCGCCGAGGGAGGTCGGTCATCGACGTGCCGTACGCCTCGCGGTAGGGCATGTGCACGATCGGCGAGAAGCTCGCGAGCTCGGAACGCACCAGCCGCGCCAGCGCCTCGATGGAGACCTCGCGCGTCGCTCCGACGTTGAACACCTCTCCGACGGCGCGCGGCTCCTCGGCCAGACGGAGTACGGCCGCGACCGCGTCGGACACGTCGAGGAAGCAGCGCGTCTGCCGCCCGTCGCCGAAGACGGTGATCGGCTCGCACGCGAGCGCCTGCCGCACGAAGTTCGGCAGCACCATCCCGTAACGCCCGCGCTGCCTGGGACCGACGACGTTGAAGAAGCGCACGAGAACGACCTCCAGGCCGGACTCGCGCGCGTGCGCCAGAGCCAGCCACTCGCCCAGCGCCTTCGAGCAGGCGTAGGACCAACGCGGCTCGTTCGTCGCGCCGAGCAGCAGCGCTCCGTCCTCGCGGAAGGGCAGGTCCGGGCTCCTGCCATAGACCTCGGAGCTCGAGGCGAGCACGCAGCGCACGCCGTGGCGTGCGGCCGCGGCCAGGACGTTGCGCGTCCCCTCGACGTTCGTCTCCAGGGTCCGGACCGGGTGCTCCAGGACGAGGCGCACGCCGACCGCCGCGGCCAGGTGAACGACCAGGTCCGCGCCCGCGACCAGCTCGAAGAGACGCTCCTGGTCCAGCACGCTGCCGCGCTCGAAGCGCAGCCGGTCGCCGAAGCCGCGCTCCGCCTCCCGCAGGTTCTCGCGCCGGCCGGTCGACAGGTCGTCGAGCACGACCACCTCGTCGCCGCGTGCCAGCGCGAGGTCCGCGAGGTGGGAGCCGATGAAGCCCGCGCCGCCGGTGATGAGGAGCCGCATGGAGTGAGTCGCGCCCTGGGAGGGGTTCCCTCGACGCCAGCTCCGCGCGCAACTTCCCGCGAAGCGTGGCGAGTCGCCTAGAGCGCGTCGACGCGCCGCAGGAACTCGAGCCGGTCCCCCTCCGTGGCCGCCCTTCGATACCCGAACAGGTGCAGGATCTCCAGCACGTACCAGCGCGCGATGTCCGGGTCGACGAACAGCCGGCGTGGCTGCGTCCGGTCGCGCGAGATCCCGGGTAGCGCCGGGAGGAGCCGCTCGAGGCGCAGGTGCCTCAGCACGCTCGAGACGCGCAGCCAGGAGCGGCGCACGCGGCGGCCGACGAAGAAGGCGTCGTCCCCCTTGCCCTGGTAGCGCGGCATGAGGAGCAACCCGCCGATGGGCGTCGCGACCACTCGCTCGACGCCGGACCGCGTCAGGCTCGCGAGCACGTCTCCCTGCTCGATCGTCTGGAAGTTCTCGAAGCCGGGCCGCATGCGGAACTCGGCGCCGGGGGGCACCGCCTCGCGGTGCCGCACCTCGACCACGCACGGCCGTCCGGCGCAAGCCTGCGCGAGCAGGGCCCTGCGGTCGGCCAGGTCGGGGACCTCGCTCCGCGCCAAGAGACCGGCCGAGGCGAGCGTGATCCAGATCGCGGCCTCGTGGTGATCCACGGTCGCCGGGCTCTCGTTCTGTCCCCCCTCGAGGCACAGCGCCGTGTGGCCGCGCTCCGAGAAGTAGGAGACGAGCGTGCCGTCGATGCGCTCCTCGAGCCCGAGCAGGACGGGCGCCGGAAGGGCGAAGCCGACCACGCGGTTCTGCAGCGTGTCCGCCATGATGCTGAAGGGCGACCCTTCGGCGGAGGTCGAGTGCAGGTCGAGCAGCACGACCTTCTCCCACTCCTGCGCGAGCAAGAGGTCGAGTTCGCGCAGGAGCTGCGCCTGCTCGTGCGCCTCGGCGTCGGACGAGGAGCCGGAGCGAGCGCGGGCGACCTCCTCGTCGGTCCACAGGCGGTTCAGGTCGCGGTCGCGGAAGCGCTCGCGCTGGGCGAGGGCGGCGACGTTCCCCGCCAGCGCCACGAGCTGACCGCGCAGGGGCAAGGAACGCTGCTCGAGCTCGCGCAGGACGCGCCGCGCCGCGTGCACGCCCGCGGGCTCGTTGCCGTGCAGCCCGCCGACGACGATCAGCAAGGGACCGCCGCCCGCGCGTGGCGAGTCGGGATAGCTGCCTAGCCGACGCTCCACGTCGATCAGTTCTCGAGCAACCACTCTTCGAGCAGCCTCGCTGAGACGTCGATGAAGTCGGACTCGGTGACGATCCCGACCAGGCGGCCGTCCTCCACCACCGGGAGGCAGCCGAGCTTCTCGCGGCGCATGAGGCCGATCGCCTCGATCGTCGTCGTCGCCGGCGAGACCGTCACGGGATCCGGGCGCATGACGTCGCGCACGGCAAGCGCGCCCGTGCCTCCGCCCTTGCCGACCATCCGCAGGAGAGCGCGGTAGGTGACCAGGCCGATCAGCTTCCCTTCGTGGTCCTCGACCGGCACATGACGCAGGTGCTCCCAGTCCATCACGCTCGCGGCCAGGTCGATCAGGTCCTCGGGATGCACCGTGAAGAGGTCGGTGGTCATGATTTGGCCGACGTTACGATAGGAGTCGCGCACGTCCTCGGTGCCCGCGACGCGGGCGAGCTCCCACTCGTGCACCGGCTTGCGCCCGGCCTGCTGCTCGCAGATCGAGGCGGTCAGCGCGCGGTAGCGCTCGTCAGGACGCGCGCCGTTCATCGCCTCGAGCGAGTCCAGCATCCACTGCGCGCCGGTGCGGCCGCTCTCGACCCGGCGCTCGAGGACGTCGAGGTAGAGATCAATGTCCGCGCGGTCGATGCCGCGGTCCGCCAGGCCCTGGCGCGCCATCGGCAGGAGCTGCTCGCGGACGAGCTGGTCGGCGCCCTGGGCCTTGCCCCCGAACCACTTCAGGCGCGCCGACAGCCCGTAGCGGGCGGCGGCCGTGAAGTTCTCCTTGGCATCGGTGAAGGGCATGGACTCGCGCACGTCGCCGTACTCCTCGGAGACCGCGCACATCAAACCGAAGTAGAAGGCCGCGTTGGCGACCTCGTCGCGCAGCGTCGGCCCCGCCGGTAGGACGCGGTTCTCGATCCTGAGGTGAGGACGGCCGCCGGAGACGCCGTAGCAGGGGCGGTTCCAGCGGTAGATCGTGCCGTTGTGCAGGCGCAGGGCCTTCAGCTCCGGCACCTCGCCTCGATCAAGGAGACGCAGCGGGGACTCCTCCAGCTCGGTCGAGATGAGCACCCGGAAGCGCGCGATGTCGTCGCGGAAGATCTCGAGCACGCCCTCGTCCACCCACTCGTCCCCGAAGCTGACGCGGACGCGGCCGCCGCGCCGCGCGTGCGCTTCCGAGCGCGTGTCGACCGACTGCTGGAACAGGGCCACGCGCGTCTCGTGCCAGAGCCGGTGCCGCAGGAGGACCGGAGAGTTCACGGCCGCGGCCAGCACGGGCGCCGTAACGACCTGTGCCACGTTGTAGAGCTTCGCGAACTCCGGCGGCGCGACCTGGAAGTGGATCTGGAAGCTCGTGTTGCAGGCCTCGAGCATCACGTTGTCGTGCGTCGTCTGGAGCTCGTCGAGACCCTTGATGTAGGTGCGGAACTCGCCACCGCGCAGCTCGCGCATTACCTGGTTGAGCTGGTAGTAGCGCGGGATCGGAGTCATGGAGTCCATCCCGAGGTCGCGCTTCTCGAGCGTCGGCAGGATCCCGGTCAGGCACACGCGGACCCCGAGCTCCGCCGCGGCCGCGCGCGCCTTCCCCACCAGCTCTTCGAGCTCGGCCTCCATGCTCGACAGGCACTCGTTCTCCAGCACGCGCGCCGACAGGTTCGCCTCGAGGTTGAACTGTCCGAGCTCGGTCGTGAAGGACTCGCGCGGGAGCTTCTCCAGGATGGCGAGGGCGCGGTTGGCCGGGCGCAGGGCGCGGTCGACCAGGAACATCTCCTGCTCGGCGCCGATGCGCCGCACGCCGCTCTCGAACAGGTCGCCCTCGATCATCCGCTCGAGAGCACGCACGTCCTCGAGGAGCGCGCGCATGAAGCTGCGCATCCCCGCGTTGTCCTGCTGCTCGTGGATCTCCAGGTCGCCCATCCGACTCGTCCTCGTGCGGCAGAATAGCAGGAAGGCGTTCCCGCCACGCCGGAGCGCGTGGAATCCGCGCGCGGCGTACACTCCCCGCGTGGACACGCACGCGGACGACGCGGGTGAGCGCTTGGCGGCCTTCGAGAGCCGGCTCCGGCTGCTCTTCGCGCACCTCGCCGGCCGCGCCGTGCGCGCGCGGGTCGAACCCGAGGACCTGCTGCAGGAGGTCTACCTGCGCGCGCTGACGGCGCCCGCCGGTCTCCCGCCGCGGGAAGAGGGCGAGGCCCCCCTGTGGCGTTTCCTGGTCCGCCTCTCGCGCAACACGGTGGTCGACGTCGCGCGGGCGTTGCGGGCGCGGAAGCGCGACGGCGACGTGCTGCCGCTGAGACGCTCGGAGTGGTCGCGGGCGGGGGGACCGCGCGAGAGCCAACTCCTCTCCCGGACGGCCGGTCCCGCGACGCGCGTCCAGGCGGCCGAGACCTCGCGCCGGCTTCGGGAGCGCTTCGAGGGCCTGTCCGCCGAGCACCGGCGCGTGCTCGGGCTGCGCCAGTTCGAGGGGCTCAGCGCGCGCGAGACCGCGGAGCGCTTGGGTCGGTCGGAGGTCGCGGTCCATTCGCTCTACCGCCGCGCGCTCGCGGCTTGGCGGGACGGATTGCAGGAAAAGCCCGCCGCGCTCGACGAGTCGCGCGCTCGTTCGCGCCCTCCCTCCGCATGAGAACGTCCGGCGAGCGCGAGAGCCTCGACGACTACCTGGATCGGCTCGTGGGCGAGTACTCGGACGTCGTCTCGGGCGGCGGGGCTCCCTCCCACGACCACTACCTCGCGCTCGTGCCGGCCGAGGCACGGCCAGGACTCGAGCGCTGTCTGAAGATGATCGACGCCGGTCTGGCCCAGGCGCCCTCGGCCGGAAGGCCGCTCGCGCCGGGGACGACCTTCGGACGCTACCGCCTGCTGCGCGAGCTGGGCCGCGGCGGGATGGCGCTGGTCTGGCTGGCGCACGACTCCGAGCTCCGGCGGCCGGTCGCGCTCAAGCTCCTACGCCCGGGGCTGGCGCTCGAGGCGCGCCACGTCGACCGCTTCCGGCGCGAGGCCCTGGCGATCGCCAAACTCCAGCACCCGCACATCGTGCGCGTCTACGACGTCGGGCAGGAGCACGGCTTCCACTTCCTCGCCATGGAGTACCTCGAGGGTCCGTCGCTCGCCACGGTGCTCGAGGCCCTCCCCGAGAAGCACGGCTGGACGGCCGACGAGCTGACGCGCGTCACCGGCAACTTCTCCCTCGGTCCGGGGCACACCTTCGAACAGGCCGCCGCCGCGCTCCTGGCGCCGGTCGCCGAGGTGCTGCACGCGGCCCACCAGCAGGGGCTCGTGCACCGCGACGTCAAGCCGTCGAACATCCTGCTGCGCGCCGACGGCTCGGCCGTGGTGGCGGACTTCGGTCTCGCGAAGGGCGAGGGCGACCCGGCCCTGTCGATCACCGGCGACACCCTCGGCACGCCCTACTACATGTCGCCCGAGCAGGCCTGGCTGAGCGAGTCGAAGGTCGACCACCGCACCGACGTCTACAGCCTGGGCGTCACGCTGTACGAGCTGCTCACCGGCGAGCGGCCGTTCGAGGGCGACAACGTGCTCGAGGTGTTCGAGAAGATCAAGACGCTCCAGCCGCCGTCCCCGCGCAGCCGCGAGCACCGAGTGACCAAGGACGCCAACGCCGTCGTGCGGAAGGCGATGGCGCGCGACCCGGAGGGCCGCTTCGACACCTCGCTCGAGTTGTACGACGACCTGACCGCGCTCGCGCGCGGCGAGGCGACGCAGGCGCGTCGCTCGCAAGGGAGCCTGTTGCAGCGGAGCTGGACGCAGATGCGCGTCTTCTGCTCGGGCCAGCCCTACGAGTTCCGCTCGCGCACGACGCTGTTCGGGCTTCCGCTCGTGCACCTGATCTCCGGACGGCGCTACCCCGGGCAGCCGGTGCGCGCGGCCAAGGGCTGGCTCGCGATGGGCGACGTAGCGGTCGGCGGGATCGCCTTCGGCGGCGCGGCCGCGGGCGTGTTCGCCTTCGGCGGCATGGTGACCGGCCTGTTCACCATGGGCGGGCTCTCGCTCGCGCTGCTCGTCTCCGGCGGCGGGATCTCGGTCGGCGGGCTCCTCTCCTGCGGCGGCATCTCGGGCGGCTACCTGGCCGCCGGCGGCATGGCCTTCGGCTACGCCGTCATCGGCGGATACACCCACGGCGTGTGGGCCATGGGCGGCTCGCCCCACGGACGCAACGTGTGGATCGATGGGGAGAGCGAGGGGAGCGAAGGCGAGTTCTTCCGCGCGATGATGCGCGCGGCGCTCGAGAACCTGGGGATCGACTGACGGCTCGGCCTGAGGCCGAGGACCGCGGCAGAAGGTCGACTCGCTCCGCGGAAATCGACCCTGGCGAGGGCGAGTCCCGCCGGCGGGAACAAGGCCACGCCTCGAAAAAGTGGGGCGTGGGACTCGCCGTCTCTGGCGGACTCGGAGGGCCAGGAGTAGCTTGAACCCGGTCGTTCCTTTGTTCGACCAATCCGGAAGTCCTTCCCAGTCTAGGAGGTCGCGCTCATGAAGTGGAACCGAATCGTCCTGTGGTCCTGCGTCGCGTTCTTTGGGGGGGGGGGGCGACTGACGCGCTCGCCCAGCAGCAAGGCGGCGCTCCCTGCTGTCAGATAGCGGACCCGTCGCATGCTTGCTGCGTGGGGCAGTGGGTCGGGCCCTACGACATCTCGGTGAGTTGCGACGCGACGGGAAGCAGCGGGCCGCCGTGCAACGGCACGACGAGCATTCCGCCGAACGGGTCGCTCTGCTCGATCAGGAACGACGAGGTCGCGCACGCCGCGCTGATCCCATCGGGTCAGTGGGCGGGGATGGTCCTGGTCTGGACCGTGTGCGACCAGGAGAACCAGCGCGGCGACGACGGCTACTACGCGCACGTGTGGGATCCGAAGGATCCGTTCAACCAAACGATCGACCCACCCACGGACATCCTTGCAGGTCTGCCCAACCGCACCGACGGTCCCTTTTGCTCGGGACACTGCTGGGGGCTCGACGAGCAGAAGGACGCCAAGCTGTTCGTGGCCGGTGGTAAGCGGCCGGGGCAGCCGACCCGCGGGTTGAACGCGGCCTTCTGGTTCGATCCCAACGTGACCTCGGGGCACTGGGTGGCGCTGCCGTCTCCCGGCGTCGAGCTGTACTACCCCACCGTGGCGATCGTCTACGACCCCGTCACGATGACGTTCTTCCCGGTGATCCTGGGCGGGAGCGGGCTCGTGACGACCGAGAACAACCCCGGGGGATGCGGCTTCGACGCGGGGAAGAACGGCTGGTGGACCTACGAGATGCACTGGTCGCTGACTCGACCGTACCTCACCTCGTCCTGGGCGACCCACGCCTCGACGGGCTACGGCTGGCAGCAGTACCCGCGTCCGTTCCTGCTCTCGAACGGGCACTTGGTGACGGTGGGGAACGTGATCACCTGCGAGAAGCCGCTCGCGAACCACACGCTCTACGCGAACACCGAGTACGGGGACAATCCCGTCAACGACATCACAATCACGAGCGCGACGAGCCAGGTCCGTGCACCAGGACCAGACCCCAACACGGCCACGCCGACGTCGTTCCCTGTCGGTGGATGGAACTACAACAGCGCGGCGCTGCTGCACACGCTCGACAAGCAGGATCTCTTGCTCTCCATCGGGGGAACGCAGGAGCTCTACGAGGGGACGCCCTTCGTCTCTACGAACACCGATGCCTACAACGGCCCAGCGAACACCGAGCTATTGGAGCTGCTCAACGGGGCGTGGGTGGCGCGACCCTCGCCGTCGGAGGCGAGGACCTTCGGAAGCTTCGTCCTGCTCCCGGACCGGACGGTGCTACTGGTCGGCGGGCAGAGCAGGGGATTCGCAAGTCCGCTGACGACGATCCGAGCTGAGTATCGTTCCACGACCGAGCGCTACGACCCGATCGCGAAGACGTGGAAGCAGATGGCGGGGAGGCTGATCGACGCGACCGAAGGTGTCGCGATTCCGCGGGGATACCACAGCGTCGCGCTGCTCCAGCAAAACGGCTCCGTGGCGCTCATGGGCGGGAGCAAGGCCCCCTCGACCTATCCGGAGTCGAGTCTCGATCCAAGCGACACGGTCGAGGTCTACCAGCCGCCCTACTTCTCCGAGTCCGGCCGCCTGAAGATCACCGGGCTCTCGTCCGGAACGATGATGTACGGCGACGCCACGTTCTGCATCACCGTGAACAACCCCGCGAAGGTGTCGCACGCCGTGCTCATGGGAGTCCCCTCGGTCACGCACGCCTTCGACTACGGCCAGCGTTACGTCGAGCTCCAGACGTCGACGTCAGGATGCTCCGATCCCTACAACCTGAGCGTGTTGCCGCCCACGAGCCCCACGCTTGTCCCCGAAGGGTACTACCTGCTCTTCGTCGTCGAGGATCGAGGGGGGACGCTCGTGCCCTGCATCAAGGGCAAGTTCGTCCGGGTGTACTAGGGGGGAATGAGCCATGAAGTGGAATCAACGGATGTCGAGCTGCACTCTGATGCTCTCGGTCCCCCTTCTCTCTGCGATCCCAACCACCGCACAGGACGTGCTCAAGCAATGGAGTATCATCCGGAGCCGCATCTGGACCGAGTCGCTGCCGGACCTGGACGGCGACGGCTTCCGCGAGCTGCTCTGGGGCGATCCGGTGTTCGGGGAAGGGAACCCGAACCACGAGCAGGGGCGCGTGGTCGCCTTCTCCAGCCGCACGGGCGAGGTGCTGTACGAGCGACGAGGGACTGCCCGGGCAGTCTTCTTCGGCGGACCGATGGAGCTCGTGGGCGACCTCTCCGGCGACGGCTTTCCGGACATCATCGCCGGGAGCGGGGCGGATGGGACCTATTTCCTGAGCGGCAGAGACGGGAGCGTCCTGCACCACGTTCCCTGGAGCGCGGGACAGATACTCCCGCTGAGCGACGTGGACCGGGACGGCATCGACGAGTACTTCCTCACCCTGGGCGTGTTCCTGGGGCGGACCTTCGAGTT
>Ga0302046_10004349_pt1 | contig 12621 bp, 10 predicted proteins | sample RVTome_11_FD_200261 | JGI IMG/M metagenome (GOLD analysis project Ga0302046, IMG submission 200261) | Soil microbial communities from uranium-contaminated site in the Upper Colorado River Basin, Wyoming, United States - RVT147D111 (version 2) ...
GAGGCGCATTCCAGCATCCATTCGCGGGTGAAACGGCCGGACTGGATGTCGTCGAGGATCGCTTTCATACGTATCTTGACGCTTGGGTCGATGACCTGGGGGCCGCGCGTCAGGTCGCCGTATTCCGCGGTATTCGAGACCGAATAGCGCATGTTCGCGATGCCGCCCTCGTAGATCAGGTCGACGATCAGCTTGACCTCGTGCAGGCACTCGAAATAGGCCATTTCCGGCGCGTATCCCGCCTCGACCAGGGTTTCATACCCGGCCATGATGAGGGCTGTCAGGCCGCCGCACAGCACGGTCTGCTCGCCGAACAGGTCGGTCTCACATTCCTCGCGGAAGGTGGTCTCGATGATGCCCGCCCGGCCGCCGCCGATGGCGCTGGCATAGGACAGCGCGAGATCGTGGCAGTTCCCCGAGGCGTCCTGATGAATGGCCAGCAGCACAGGCACGCCGGCGCCGCGCTGATACTCCGAGCGCACTGTGTGGCCTGGCCCCTTCGGCGCGATCATGAAGACGTCGAGGTCCTTGCGCGGCTCGATCAGGTTGAAATGGATGTTCAGACCATGGGCGAAGGCCAGCGCCGTGCCTTCCCGCATATTCGGGCCGAGGTGGTCCCGGTAGAGAGCCCCCTGGTGCTCGTCCGGCGTCAGCACCATGACGACGTCGGCCCACTTTGCCGCTTCGGTCGAGTCGAGCACCTTGAAGCCCGCTTTCTCTGCCTTCGCGGCGCTGGCGGAGCCCGGCCGAAGTGCGATCCTGACGTCCTTCACGCCCGAGTCGCGAAGGTTGATCGCATGGGCGTGTCCCTGGCTTCCATAGCCGACAATGACGATCTTCTTCGATTTCACCAGATTTACATCGGCATCCCGATCATAGTAGACCCGCATGGCCGCACTCCCTTCGTCCTTGATTTATCCAGCACTTCGCGTCCGGCGGCGCGGTTTTACAGCGCCTTTGGCCCCCGGGCAATGGCCACTACCCCGCTGCGCACGACCTCGGTCTTGCCAAGCGCCCGCATCAACTCGATGAACGCCTGCACCTTCGCCGGCGAGCCGGTCATCGCGAAGCCGAAGGACTCGGTCGTGGTATCCACGACATTGGCGCCGAAAATCTCCGCCATACGGAGGGACTCCCGCCGCTCGTGCGAGCGCGCCTTGGCGACAACCTTCACCAGCGCCACCTCCCGCTCGACGAACGGGCCCTCGGCCGTCAGGTCGTGCACATCGCTGACCGGCACCAGGCGGTCGAGCTGGTTCTTGATCTGCTCGATGATCATCGGCGTCCCGGTGGTGACCACCGTGATGCGCGAAATGCTGTTGTCCTCGCTGACCGCGGCGACGGTCAGGCTCTCGATGTTGTAGCCCCGGCCGGAAAACAGCCCGATCACGCGCGCCAGGACGCCCGGCTCGTTCGAGACGATGACCGCGAGCGTATGCCGCTCCACATTCGTGTCCGGCGCCTTGATGATATAGGCGGAAGCCGGCTGCGCCGGCGCTGCCGGCCGATTACGTCCGGCCGCCGTCTTCGCAAGACCGGCGCGCGCCGCCGGCCGTTTGCTCCTGGCCATGTTGCGTCTCCCTTAGACCAGGACCATGCCGTCTTCGGAGACGGTCTGCTCGCTGGTCATTGCCCCGCTTTCGCCCAGGATCATCTCGTTGTGCGCCGACCCGGACGGGATCATCGGGAAACAATTCTCCTTGGGATCGACGACGATGTCGGCAATGACCGTCCGGTCGATGCTGATCATTTCCTTGATCAGGTCGTCGACCTCGTCCGGCTTGGTCGCGCGCAGCCCGACGCCGCCGAAGGCATCGGCCAGCTTCACGAAGTCGGGCAGCGCTTCCGTATAGCTCTCGGAATAGCGGCCGCCATGCAGCAGCTCCTGCCACTGGCGGACCATCCCCATGTACTGGTTGTTCAGAATGAAGACCTTGACCGGAAGCCGGTGCTGGATCGCCGTCGACATCTCCTGGATGTTCATCAGGATCGACGCCTCGCCGGCGATGTCGACGACCAGCTTCCCGGGATGGCCGAGCTGCACGCCGACCGCCGCCGGCAGGCCGTATCCCATGGTGCCGAGGCCGCCAGATGTCATCCAGCGGTTCGGCTTCTCGAACTTGTAGAATTGCGCCGCCCACATCTGATGTTGGCCGACCTCGGTTGTCACGAAGACGTCCCGGTCCTTGGTCAGCTCGTACAGGCGCTGAATGGCGTATTGCGGCTTGATGACCTTCTTGTCCATCGTATAGGCGAGGCAGTTCCGCTTGCGCCAGCCGTCGATGCGCGCCCACCAGGCATCGAGCGCCTTGCCGTTGTGGCGCTGCCTGACTTTTTCCTTCCAGACCTTGGTCAGTTGCCCAATCACCGTGCCGACGTCACCGACGATTGGCAGATCGACCGACACGTTCTTGTTGATCGAGGACGGGTCGATATCGATATGGATGATCGTCGCGTTGGGGGCGAATGCGTCGAGACGGCCGGTGATCCGGTCGTCGAACCGCGAGCCCACCGCTACCATGACGTCGCAGCCATGCATCGCCATGTTGGCTTCGTAGGTTCCATGCATGCCGAGCATGCCGAGGAACTGCCTGTCCGACCCCGGATAGGCGCCGAGCCCCATCAAGGTCAGGGTGCAGGGATAGCCCGTCATGCGCACGAAGTCGGTAAAGCGCCTGCAGGCCTTCGGTCCGGAATTGATGATGCCGCCGCCGCCGTAGAAGATCGGCTGCTGGGCACCGGCGATCAGCCTGACCGCCTCCTCGATCGACGCCGCATCGCCCCGCAGCTGCGGTTTGTAGGTGCGCAGCTGGACCTGGTCCGGGCCGATGTATGGCGCTTCCGCGAACTGGATGTCCTTCGGCAGATCGACCACGACCGGCCCCGGGCGCCCGCTGCGCGCGACGTAGAAGGCCTCGTGCAGCGTCCGCGCCAGGACCGCGGATTCCTTGACGAGATAGTTGTGCTTGGTGCACGGGCGCGTGATGCCGGTCGTGTCGCATTCCTGAAAGGCGTCATTGCCGATCAGATGTGTCGGCACCTGCCCGGTCAGGCACACCACGGGGATCGAATCCATCAGCGCATCGGTCAGCCCGGTGACGGCGTTCGTCGCCCCGGGGCCGGACGTGACGAGGACCACGCCGACCTTGCCCGTCGAGCGCGCATAGCCCTCGGCGGCATGCACCGCTCCCTGCTCGTGGCGCACCAGGATGTGGCGAAGACGGTTCTGCTTGAAAAGCTCGTCATAGATCGGAAGGACGGCGCCGCCGGGATAGCCGAATACGACCTCGACGCCCTGATCGATAAGGGCTTGGACGATCACGCGCGCTCCGGTCATTGCGCTGTTCCCCGGCATGGCTCCTGCTCCTTGCTCGCGCCGCGGTTTTCCAGTGGTCGTTCGCGGCTGCACATTCGTAGGGGGGCAGAGTCCCCAATAATGACGGCTGCAACGTCGGTTTTCCAACGTTAGACACGGAAATCCCGCATTGCACATAGAAAAACGGGCGCGCCGGCCCGTAAGAGGGCGGACCTTAGGGTCTCAAGGGAGGCGGGTCAACCCTTTTTTGCAAATAAATGAAAAGATTTCGTTTCTTAAACTTTCTGAAAATATCTCTTTAGCGGATAAATCGGTAACTATCTGTCGCGAAAACCAGGTGTACTGGCGCTTGACGTAGTTCCGCGTGGCCTGCTGCGCCGCTGCAATGGAGTCTTCCAGGTCCGAGCGGCCGTCCAGGAAGGCGATTAGCTCTGCAACTCCAAGCGCCTTCATCGGGGAAAGCGCGGGGTCGAGCCGGAGGTCCCGAAGCGTCCTGACTTCGTCCAGCGCGCCGTCCGTCACCATGCGCCGGAACCGCGCGTCGCAGGCATCATAAATCGCAGCGCGCGGCGGCAGCAGAAGGATCGTCGTGAAGTCGACGCCCGGCGGCGGGCCGGACGGAGGGCGCCGCTGCCATTCGAGGATCGATACGCCGGTCGCCTCCACGACCTCCAGCGCGCGCAATAGCCGCTGCCGGTCAGTCGCCCGCAGCCGCGCCGCCGCAGACGGGTCGGCCGCCGCGAGCGCGGCATGGATTGCCTCCGTTTCGGTCCCTGCATAGCGCTCGCGCACGGACTTCCGGACGCCGGCCGGCACGTCGGGCAGCGGCGAAAGCCCTTCCATCAGAGCTTTGAGATAGAGCCCCGTGCCGCCGCAAAGGATCGGCAGCCGTCCTTCGCCGCGGGCTACCTCAATCGCCGCCAGGGCGAGGTCCCGCCAGCGCGCGGCGGAACAGGCCTCGGCAGCAGGAATAACACCATAGAGCCGGTGCGGCACGCGCGCTTCGTCTACCGGGCTCGGCCGGGCGGTCACGATCCGCAGCTCGCGGTAGACCTGCATGCTGTCAGCGTTGATGACCGTGCCGCCGAACGCCGCCGCCAGCTCGAGCGCCAGCGCCGACTTGCCGCTGCAGGTCGGGCCGGCCACGACGACGACGGAAAATCCTTCATTGTCTGCCATGGCATCGCAGGATACAGATTGCCCTCGAATGAACAATGTCCTCACGCTGATCGCGGGCGCCGGCCGGCTCGACGAGTCCGCCGTTTCCCACGTAGACATGACGCTGCGCGGCGCCGGCGCCCAGGTGGCGCCGCCGGACTGGCTGTCCTACGGCGTCGCCGTCGACCTCGCCTTCGATGGTCTGCCGCCGGAAGATGCCGTTGACCTCGCCGTAGAGGCGATCGAGGACGCGCCGGTCGACACGGTGGCGCAGCCTGCCGAGAACCGGCGCAAACGGCTGCTCGTCGCGGACATGGAATCGACCATCATCGAGAACGAGATGCTGGACGAACTGGCCGAGGAAGTCGGGCTGCGCGACCGTATCGCGACGATTACGGCCCGGGCGATGAACGGAGAGCTCGATTTTGCCGGCGCGCTGCGGGAACGGGTCGGCCTGCTCGAAGGGCTCGAGGACGCAGCGCTGGAGCGGACCCGCCGAAAGATCCGTATCATGCCGGGGGCCCACGCCCTGGTGGCGACCATGCGCCAGGGTGGCGCCTACTGCGCGCTCGTGTCGGGCGGGTTCACCTACTACACCGGACATGTGCGCGACACGATCGGCTTCGACATGGACCAGGCCAATCGCCTGGAGATCCAGGACGGGAAGCTGACCGGAAAAGTCGCCGAGCCGATACTCGGCCGGGACGCAAAGCGCGAGCGCCTGCGAACCCTGGCCAAAGAGCGGAACATCCCGCTCGCGCTCACGATGGCGGTCGGCGACGGCGCCAACGACCTGGACATGCTGGCAGAAGCCGGGATCGGCGTCGCCTATCACGCGAAGCCGCTGGTCGCGCGGACTGCGCGGGCGCGGATCGATCATGCCGACCTCACCGCGCTGCTCTACCTGCAGGGCTATCGGGAGGACGAGATCATCCGCTGACCGGCCTCGCCGCCGGCTTCGGAATAAGCAGGACCAGGACGTTGGCGAACAGAATGACCGTGGCCAGCCAGTAGAAGACCGTGACGAGGCCGTACCGGTCGGCGATCAATCCCCCCAGTATCGGCGCCAGCGCCCCCAGGATCGACTGCGTCCCGAACATCAGGCTCGTCGCCGACCCCGCGAAGCGCGACGGCACCAGGTCCATCATCCAGCTCTGCACCACCGGCCGGATCGAGAACAGGAAGAAACCGAGCAGCGATATCCCGGCGACATAGAAGGTCGCGTCGGCGATGAAGGTCAGGGCGACAATGAGAGCGCTCGACACGCCCAGCGCGCCGAAGACGATCGGCCGCCGCCCGATCCGGTCGGACCACAGCCCGGCGATGGGTGAGGCAACGAGGCCGCCGAGCTGGATGATCATCAGCGCAGCGCCTGTGTAGACGGTGCTTTTCTGCATGACATCGACGATGTAGAGCGGCAGAAAGGCGAACAAGCCGACTTGCGCCATCGTCCGGAACGCTGCGGTCATCGCAAGAACCATCACCGCGCGATCCTTGAGCAGAGCGCCATAGCCGGAGACGTATTCGCGAACACTCATCGGCGCGGTCTCGCGCGCAACGGCCTTGTCGGTCGGCAACAGCATCGCAATCAGGACCACGGCCATGATGATCGACGGCAGCGCACTGATGACCGCAGCATTCCCCCACGTCAGCCAGGTGAGCAGGACACCCGCCACCATGGGCCCCAAGGCATCGCCGGCGTTGGCCCCCATCGCGTGGATCGACAGGACATAGCCCCGCCGCTGCGCATACCGCTCCGCCAGATAGGCGATCGCGCCGGGGTGCCACGCCTGGTTGGCCGCGCCCATCAGGCCGATCATCAGGCAGAGGACGACATAAAGGCTCGACATCCCAAACACGAGCATCGCCGCCGCCCCTGCCAGCAGCGCGATCACCTGCACCAGAATTCGGCGCCCACTGACGTCGACCGCCAAGCCGCTGGCAAAATTCGCAACGAACGAGCTGATGTGAAAGACCGACAGGAACAGGCCTGCCTCGGCATAGCTCAGGTTCAGGCTGTCCTTGATCAACGGCAGCAGGATGTAGAGCGTGCCCGTGATCCAATGCGTGGCGCCGTGTCCCAGCGACAGCACGAAGACCGGTCCTTGACCGCGCAGGCGCGCGAACACGGGAAGCGTCAGGTTGGCCATTTTCGGACACCGCCGGTCTATCTGCGACCTATTCGGCCGCTGCCGGGCGAGCCTCTTCCTTCGGCAGAAAGAATACGACTGCATTCGCCAACAGGAGCACCGCCGCCAGGAAGTAGAATACCGCCTGCAGGCCGTAGCGGTCCGCGATCAGGCCCCCGATGACCGGGGTGATGGCCGACTTGAACGCCTGGATCGAGAACATCAGGCTGATCGCCGAGCCGGCCATGGTCCGCGGCACGAGATCCATCATCCAGCCCTGGATAACCGGGCGAACCGCGAACATGGTGAAGCCAAGAAGCGAGATGCCGACCACATAGACGGTGCCATTCCCGACGAAGGTCAGGCCGATGATCACCACGCTCGAGGCGCCCAGGCCCATCATCAGAACCTGACGACGGCCGATACGGTCGGCATAGGCGCCGGCGATGGGCGAGGCCACCAGCCCGCCAACCAGCAGCGCCGTCAGCGCGAAACCCGCATAGGCATAGGGAAGACCGAGGACATCGACGATGTAGAACGGCAGAAAGAGCTTCAGTCCGCTCTGCGCCATGCTGCGGAAGCCCGCCATCATGGAAAGGCCGAGCACCGCCTTGTCTTTGATAATCCGCAGCAGACCGACAAAATAGGTCGCCATATCGACCCCGCCGCGGCGGACGCCGGCGATCGGCCTGTCCTTCGGCAGCACGAGGACGACGAAAACGACAGCCATCAGCAATGCCGGCACTGCATTCACATAAGCAGCGCTCTGCCAGCCCCAGACAGACCAAGTCAAAATCACGCCGGCCGCAACCGGACCGATTGCCTCGCCGATGTTCGAGCCGATGCCGTGCAGGGACAGCACGAAGGCACGGTTATCGGGATATTCCGACGACAGAAAGGACATTGCCGCCGGATGCCAAAGGTTGTTGGCGGCTGCGATCAGCACACCCATGAAGGCGATCAGGAAAAAATTTCCGGACAGGCCGAGCCCGACCAGCGCGAGACCCGCCATCAGGAGCGATACGATCTGGAACAGTATCCGCCGCCCGCTCACGTCGACCGCCGGACCGCCGATCACATTCGAGGCCAGAGAGCCCACATAATAGATCGTGCCGATCAGGCTGATCTCCGCATAGGAGAACGCGAATTCCTCGCGGATCTTCGGCAGCAGGAGAAAAAACGTCCCGGTTATCCAGTGCGATGCGCCATGCCCCATCGACAGCAGATAGGCGGATCCAAACGCGCGCACGCGGAGCGGAGACGTCGATGCCGGGCTACTCAAATCGGGATTCCAGCGAAGAGGTTCGGGAAGAACCCTAGATTAGTCCGCGCCGCCGGCAAATGCAAAGCGCCGCCGGTTGGTCACCGAGCGGCGCCTGCAAATCCCTAACCCTTTGGAAGACCTTAGCCTTCCTTTTTCTGAAGCCGCAGCGGAACGAACCGCAATGGGTCCTCGCCCTGTCGGAACTTGACCAGGAGCAGCACCGAGCGGCGCCCGGACTTGTCCGCTTTTTCGACCTGCTTCAGGACGTCTTCCAACGACTTGACCTTCTCCTGATTGATTTCGACGATGATGTCGCCGGGCTGCAGCCCCTTTTCGGACGCGTTGCTGTCCTCGTCGACCGCGGTGACCACCAGGCCGTTGACGTCCTCCTCGATCTCGAACCGGCTTGCCAGGTCCTTGCTCAGGGGCGCGAGCGAGAGGCCGAGCTCCTTGAACTCCTTGCCGCCCTTCTCCGTCGGCGCACTTTCTGCCGGCTCGGTCAGCGCCGCCTGGTCGACCTTTTCCAACTCGCCGAGTTGCACGGTGAGATTGCTGCGCTTACCGTTGCGCCAGATCACCACCTGGACATTCTTGCCCACGTCGGTCTCGGCCACCATCCGCGGCAACCGGCGGGATTCCGGCACCTCGCGTCCGTCGAAGGAGATGATGACGTCGCCGGTCTTGAAGCCCGCAGTTTCGGCGGGGCTATCCTTGACCACGCCGGCGACCAGCGCGCCGCTCGATTTCTTGAGGCCGAGGCTCTCCGCAATCTCGTCGGTCACGGCCTGGATCTGCACGCCGAGCCAGCCGCGTTTTGTCGCGCCGTACTTCTGCAACTGCTCGATGACACCGACGGCCAATTGCGACGGGATGGCGAAACCGATGCCGATGCTGCCGCCGGACGGCGACAGGATCGCCGTGTTGATGCCGATGACGTTGCCCTTGATATCGAACAGCGGGCCGCCGGAGTTGCCGCGGTTGATCGGCGCGTCCGTCTGGATGTAGTCGTCATACGGCCCGGACCGGATATCGCGGCCGCGGGCGGAGACAATACCGGCGGTGACCGTGCCGCCAAGGCCGAGCGGGTTGCCGATCGCCAGCACCCAGTCGCCTACTCTCGCGCGGTCGGAATCGCCGAAGCTGACGGCCGGCAGGTCTTCGTTCGTTTTCACCTTCAGGAGCGCGAGATCGGTCTTCGGGTCGCGCCCCACGAGCTTGGCTTCGAACTTGCGCTCGTCATGCATGACGACGGTGATCTGGTCCGCCCCTTCGATCACGTGGTTGTTCGTGACGATGTAGCCGGTCTTGTCGATGACGAACCCGGACCCCAACGACGTGCCCCTGCGCTGCGGCGACTCGCGGCGCTTGCGCTGAAACTGCTCGAAGAAATCGCGGAACGGGGAGCCCGGCGGAAAATCGAACTGCGGAATATCCTCGGCGCGGCCGCTGACCTTCTGCGTCGTGGAGATGTTGACCACCGCCGGCAACAGCTTCTCCGCAAGATCGGCGAAGGTCTCCGGCGTGCCGCGCGCGTCTGCTCCGGCGGGCAGGGCGGCGGCAACTAAGAAGAAAGCGCCAAAGACAAATGAAGTAAAAGTGCGACTCGCCCGACTTCCGGCGAGATTCGTATTTGACCCGTTCATGCCCAACCCCGTCGGCGTTCCCAAGCACCGCATCCGAAAATCCTTTGATGACGCTGCAATCGCGCGGCCTTGCGCTCCGCAACCGGATTTGGTGCCGGATGCAAATAAAGTCAACACGGCGGCGTCACTATACCGCAGCGCGACCGAACCTGTGCCAAGAAAGTGGCGACAATACGGTAGATCGCGAGAGCGGCCGGCGGCAGCGCTAGATCAATCTTCGATCAGGTGGAATCACCTGATCGAAGATAAATTGATCTATCTAATTAAGTTAGAGCAACTTATCTGCGTCCGTAAGGACGCAGGTTGCTCTAGCCACGAATTAACCATACGACAAAGAAACCGGCGACGGCGGCGGCCAAGCCGGCGCGCCGCAGGTAAGTGGGCGGCAGCTCTAGCGCCTGCGCCATCATCCGCTGCATCCCCTCGGGAAACAGCGCGTAAAGCGCGCCCTCTATGACCAACACCAGGCCAAGCGCCGTCGCGAGATCCGCCATTCTCCCGGAAGCCGATAGACCGTTATCGGCTTTTGGGGATCTTTTGCCCCTGGTCGCTTTCGAAAAAACGGAAGAATTCGCTATCCGGGCTGAGCACCATCGTCGTTCCCGTGTCGACGAGGTTCTTGCGGTATTCGGCAAGCGACTTGTAAAAATCGAAGAAAGCAGGGTCCTTGCCATAGGCCTCGCCGAGGATGCGGTTGCGCCCGCCCTCGCCCTCGCCGCGCATGATCTGCGCGAGACGCTCGGCCTCCGCCAGGAGGACCGTCTTCTCGAGATCCGCCTTGGCGCGGATTTTACGGGCTTCCTCGCCGCCTTCGGCGCGCAGCTCGCGGGCCTCGCGCTCGCGCTCGGTGCGCATCCGATCGAACACGGATTGCCTTGTCTGCGTCGGCAGCTCGGTCCGGCCAATCCGAATATCGACGATTTCGACGCCGAAAGAAGCTGCGGACTCGGACACCACCGCCTGTATCGTAGCCATGATGTCGTTACGCTTTTCCGAAAGAAGATCGCGCAGCGAGACGGTGGCAATGACGCGCCGCAGGCTCGAATTGATGATTTTCCCGAACCGATCCCGCAGAATCTCTTCGGTACCGACGCGGCGGAAGAAGGCCAGCGGGTCGACGATCCGGTAGCGCGAATAGGCGTCGATGATAATGCGCTTCTTGTCGGTCAGGAGGACTTCGAAGGACGGCGGATCGAGATCGAGCACCCGGTTGTCGTAGAAAACGACGTTCTGGACCAACGGGATCTTGAACGCCAACCCCGGCTCCTTGATGACCCGCTTCGCCTCGCCGAACTGCAGCACGATGGCCTGCTTCGTCTGATGCACGGTGAAGAGGGAGCTCATCGCGACAATCCCAGCCACGACCACGACAACGCCGAGCACGAGCAGCTTGTTCTTCATCATCTCCGCACCTCGCCCGATGACTGGTTGGAACCTTGCGACCCGGTGGCGGTCGAGCCGTCGGCCGGCTCGGCCGAACGCGCACGTGACCGTTTCTGGAGCTCCGGCAATGGCAGATAAGGCACGACCGCGCCTCCGCCAGCGCCACCTTTCTGATCGATGATTACCTTCTGCGCCGAGCCGAATACCTCGCCCAGCGCTTCGAGATACATCCGGCGGCGCGTCACTTCCGGCGCGGTGCGATAGGCCTCATAGACGGACTCGAATCGCTTCGCCTCGCCTTCGGATTCCTTAAGAAGGCGCTCTCGATAGGCTTCGGCGCCGCGGGTCATTTGCTCCGCTTGTCCGCGGGCCTCCGGAACGATCGAGTTCGCGTAGGCCTGCGCCTCGTTCTGAAGCCGGTCCTTATCCTGCCGCGCGCGCTGCACATCGTTGAAGGCATCGATCACGTCGGTCGGCGGGTCCGATTTCTGAAGCTGGATCGTCTCAACCAGGATGCCGGCCTTGTAGGTGTCGAGAACGGATTGCAGCAGCGTGTCAGCTTTACGCTCGATCTCTTCGCGGCCGACGGTGACGGCTTGATCGAAGTTGGTCTGGCCGACGACCTCGCGCATAACGCTCTCCGCCGCTACCTTTACGGTCGCTTCAGGGTCGCGGATGTTGAAGAGGAACTCCCCGGCATTCTTGATCTTCCAGAGCACGGTGAAATGCAGCTCGACGATATTCTCGTCGCTGGTGAGCATTACGGATTCTTCGTTCACGTCGCGGATCGCACCGGCGCGCCGCGCGCCGTCTGCGCCACCGCGATAGCCGATCTCCACCCGATTGGAACGCGTCACCTTCGGGGTGAACACGGCCCCGATCGGCACCGGCCAGTTCCAGTGAAGCCCCTGCTCCGTTGTCAACCCGCTCCACTTCCCGAAGATAAGCTCGACGCCCTGCTCGTCCGGCTGAACGCGGTAGAATCCCGTGACCAGCCAAAGGCCGGCCACGACGGCGATGATGAGGGGAATGAACTTACCCGGCGATCCGCCCCCGGGGATAATGCTCTTGAGCTTGTCCTGGCTGCGCCGGAGCATCTCCTCAAGGTCCGGAGGCGGGTTGCCGCCGCCGCCGCGGCCGCCCCAGGGGCCCTGACCGCCGCCGCCCCCCCATGGTCCGCCGCTTTGATTCTGCCAAGGCATCGACTATTCCCCCGGTTCGTGGTGTTGTTTGAGCCGCCACGAGCCTGCCCGTGTTGGCGCCGCCTATCAATCCCTGTTCTCGGCTCTTTCCAACCGAGAACCGGATCATATATGACAGCAAAGCGCAGCAATCAAATTTCTAACGCAGCCGCTGCAAGCCATATTGGCGAAATCGGGGAGTTTTCAAGCATGACGCAGGTAACCGAGCGAGAGGTTCTCGACCGGCTGCGGTCGATCGTGGACCCTCGCGAAAGTAAGGATATCGTTTCGCTCGGCATGGTGTCGGGCGTCGTGGTGCGCGACGGCAACGTCGGGTTTTCGATCGAGGTGCCGCCCGAGCGCGGCGGCGAGATGGAACCCGTTCGCAAGGCCGCGGAGGGTGCCGTCCATGCCATAGCGGGCGTCGTCTCGGTGACTGCCGTCCTGACCGCCCACCGTCCGGCGGCGCCAAGTCCGCAACGGCCCCCGCAGCACCAGCACGCCGGGCGCGGCGCGCAGCAACCTCTGGCGCCGGGCGTCCGCTTCA
>Ga0302046_10004350_pt1 | contig 12619 bp, 13 predicted proteins | sample RVTome_11_FD_200261 | JGI IMG/M metagenome (GOLD analysis project Ga0302046, IMG submission 200261) | Soil microbial communities from uranium-contaminated site in the Upper Colorado River Basin, Wyoming, United States - RVT147D111 (version 2) ...
ATATCGATGTCACCACGGCCTCGCTTGACGACCCGGACAGTTTCGCCCCGATCAAGGAGATCTGGGTCGAGCAGAGACTCGGCTGGGATATCCTGGACGAGGAGCTGCCGCACTTCGCGCGCAGCAGTATCGGAAATCAGCCGATCAACTGATGCGCTTCGTCCCATGAGCGTCAGCGGTTTCAAGCTTCCGAGTGCCGAACCGTGTCACTTCTGTGACCGGCTCGCGAAGGCTCCGCCGCGCGGCCTGGTGGCCGAGACCGACCTGTCGGCAACGCTGGTCAACGCCCGGCAGCACCAGCAAGGCCAGGTAATCGTCATCCCCAAGCGTCATGCGCCAACGGTGCTTGATCTCGGTGAAGAAGAAGCGGTCGATGCAATGCGCGCGGCGAAGCGCGTGGCGCGGGCCATGATCGAGGCTTACGACATGGACGGCATGCTGCTGTACCAGAACAACGGGGTCGCCAGCGGACAGGAGGTCGCGCATTTTCACCTGCACGTCTGTCCCCAGCGGTTCTCGTCGTCGCGCTGGGGCAACGAGCCGCCCCACATCGCGGACGCGCTGGGGCGGGGCTTCGAACCGCACGCGTCCACCTGGCTTTCCGACGCGGAACTCGACATGGTTGCCGAGCGGATCAGGGCCTGCCTGCAGCGATGACCGTAACCGCGTCGTGACTACTGGCCCGTGGTCGCGCTTGCGCGAACCGCTATTCTAGGCTCACCCACGGAGGAGGTCAGGGATATGAAGCTGCGATACAAGATCGGTATCGGGTTCCTTGCTGTAGTTGCACTCGGCTTGACGGCGTTGGCGATTGCATTGAGCTACGAATCCGAATGCCCGCCCCCCGCTACCACCCCGGCGGGAGCCAATACCATGAAGGCGATCCAGTACCACTGCTACGGCTCTCCCGTGGTGCTCAGGCTGGAGAACGTCGAAAAGCCGACCATCGCGGATGATCAGATCCTGGTGAAGGTGCACGCCGCCTCGGCCAACCCGCTGGATTGGCATTACGTGCGCGGCGAGCCCTACCTCATGCGACTGTTCGTCGGCTTCGGCGCGCCCAAGGACCCGCGCCTGGGTGTCGACTTCGCGGGCACGGTCGAGGCTGTCGGCCCGCGGGTGACCCGCTTCAATCCCGGCGACGAGGTGTTCGGCGGCGCGGGCGGAGCCTTCGCCGAATACATCAAGGTCAGTGAGCGCCGCGGCGTTGCGCTGAAACCCGACAACATCAGCTTCGAGCACGCAGCCGCCGTCGGCGTGGCAGGGATCACCGCTCTGCAAGGCCTGCGCGATCACGGCCGGCTCCAGCCGGGCCACAAAGTGCTGATCAACGGCGCCTCGGGTGGGGTTGGCACCTTCGCCGTGCAGATTGCCAAGTCGATGGGCGCGGAAGTGACCGGCGTGTGCAGTGGACGCAACGTGGAGATGGTGCGCTCGCTGGGCGCCGATCACGTCATCGACTACAGCAAGGAGAATTTCACCGAACTTAACCAGCGTTACGATGTGATCCTGGACAACGTCGGCAATCATTCGCTCGGTGACCTTCGGCGTGCGCTCGAACCGGAGGGCACGCTGGTGATCGTCGGAACGTCCAGCACGGGCGATTTCGTCGGCCCGCTGTGGCGGCCGCTGATCGCTCGGATGATGGACCCCTTTGTCAGCCAGAACCTCGAGAACTTCATGGCGCAGTTCAGTTACGAAGACCTGAACCTGCTCGCCGGACTGATGCGGAACAAGGAGATGAGACCCGTGATCGACCGTATCTATCCCCTCAGCGAAGTGCCCGACGCGATTCGCTATTCCGAGAGCGGACACGCGCGGGCCAAGATCGTGATCGAGGTGCGATAGTGCGCTAGTCTATTTACATGAGACTACCGCTGACACTGACACTCCCGTTCCTGATCATTCCACTGGCCCTGCAGGCCCAGTGGTCCCACAGCTACCCGCGCATCGAAGGCTTCGACCATCAGATCTATCTGGAAGGTTACGAGTTGCCCATCTTGAACGCCGGGCCGATGGACCCGGCGCCTTCGCCCGACGGCCGGCAGATCGCCTTCGCCGCGAAGGGCTGGTTGTGGTTGCTGGATGTGCAGTCTGGCGTCGCGCGCCGGATTACTGATTCAGGAGCGATGGACTCCCGTCCGGAATGGTCGCCGGACGGCAAATCGCTGGTGTACGTCCGCGACCATCGAAGCCATTTCACCATCGTGATGCGGAAACTCGATTCGGGCGAGGAGACTGTCCTGGTCGATACCGAGGTGATCAACCTCGATCCGACGTTTTCGCCGGACGGCCGCCATGTTTATTACGCTTCGGCCGAGAGCGGGCCGTTCGAGTTGTGGCGAGTGTCGCTCGAGACCCTCGAACGCGAACAGCTCAGCGAATCCGCGCAGGTTCAAAGACGAACCACCAAACGGCGGCCGCAAGTTCTCGACCCGGAAAGCCTGCTCCTTTACCTCCACAAGCAGAACTACCACGACGCGATCGTGCTTCTGAATACCAGGACGGGCGGGCGCACCACGCTGGTCGAGGACTGGATCACCACGCAGTCCGACATTTCGCTGTCGCCCGACGGCCGGCACCTCGCCTACACCTGGCCCAACGACGACGATGGCTACGACTTGCGGCTGCTGGCGCTCGAGGATCCCAGCACCTCGGTGCTGCTGGCCCGGGGTCATCCGCTGGCGCCCCAGTTCAGCCACGACGGCGACTGGGTCTACTTTGCCGAGCCCGGTGACGGTGAGCGCATGGCGCTGAGGCGCATTCGCTCAACGGGAGGGGCTTTGGAAGATATTGCCATCCCGGAATGGGACTGGGGTGGGCCTACGGGGACGCTGACCGTTCGTTCCGAAATCGACGGCGTGCCCGGGCCAGTGCGCCTCAGCGCGGTGGATGCCAATGGCCACCCGCTGATCCCCGAGTCTGGCATCGTGCGATACGAGGGCCAGAACCGGCGGGTGTTTTTTTATTCTTCCGGCGAGATCGAGCTCACGGTTCCGGCTGGGGCGGTGACGGTCTCGGCGGTGCACGGCTTCGAGACACCGGAAGCCAGCACCAAGACAAGCGTCCGCGGCAACCGCGACAACGCTGTCACGCTGAAGCTCGAACGCGTCTGGGACGCGTCGGCCAACGGCTGGTTTGCCGGCGACAACCATTTTCATCTGAACTACGGCGGGCCCTATGACCTCGATCCCCCCGACATCCTGCCGGAGCTGCGCGGCGAGGCCATGGATGCAGGCTATGTACTGCTGGCCAACCTGCAGAACCGCTTCCTCGAAGTGGAACTCATCGACTGGCGGTACGCGGAAGGCCCGATCATCGAGTTTGGCCAGGAGGTGCGCGCGCACGTTCTTGGCCACGTCAACCTGCTCGGCATCGACGACCCCTTCTGGCCGTGGAACTGGGGCCCGCTTTACCAGGTGTACGGCGAGGCGGATCGGCTGAATTCCCAAGCCCTGCAATTTGCGCGGGAACGGGGCGGTGTCAGTGGCTACGTGCACCCGGTCGGGGTCAGAGATCCATTCGCCGAAGAGAACCTCGGCTCGGTGCCGGGGATGTTCGTTGCCGACGCCGTGCTGGGCGAAGTCGACATCATCGAGCTGGCCTGCCTGTGGACCGACGAAATCGGCACCGGCGCCCTTTGGCACGCGGTTCTCAATCTGGGGATTCCCCTCGCGGCATCGGGCGGCAGCGACGTGATGAACGACCTCTACCGCACCTTCGCCATCGGCGCGACGCGGGTTTATGTTCGGTCCGAGGGCGCACTGACTGCGGCATCCTACCTCGATGCCTTGAAAGCGGGGCGCAGTTTCACCACTAACGGACCGCTGCTGGAGTTCCAGGCCGATCGGCAGGGGCCGGGTGGCGTGATCGAATCGCCCGGCGAGTCCGTTGACTGGAATCTTGAAGTCCACTCGGCGCTGCCCTTCGACCGCGTTCAGATCTTCGTCAACGGTGCCGTAGTGGAGGAATTCGATGGCAACCCAAACTCGGGAACCAAGCAGTACGAAGGCTCCGTGAGAGCCCCCAAGGGCGGCTGGATTACCGCGCGTGTCCTCGGCGAACAATCCGGCTGGCCGGCACTGGAGGGTCATCTATTTGCAGAGTCGAGCCCGGTGTGGTTTTTCGCGACCGGCAGCACGGATCCAACGGCGGCGAAGCGATCGGCGGAAAACCTGCTCAGGGTTCTCGACGCCACCGAGCTGGGGATAAAGGCCGGCTACGGCACGGCTCCGATCCCCAACATCCTGGGGCAATTCGCGCGGGCCAGGGAAAAGCTGCAGGCCATGGCTCAAAACTGAGTTTTCGCGGCGATCGCCAGGGTGTATCTTTGCATCGTGATTTTGCGCTGCAATGGGTGTTCCAGTTGCCAGATATTTATTCCAAAAAGCTTTACGCCGGCTGGCGTGAAATGGACTACAACGCCCACATGGGCAACACCGCCTACCTCGACAAGGCGGTCGACGTGCGGTTGTCGTTCTTCTTGGAGAACGGTTTTCCGACCAGCGAGCTTGCCCGCCTCAACATCGGGCCGGTGATCCTCAAAGAGGAAATTCAGTATTTCCGCGAGATCCGCCTGCTGCAGGAGTTCACCGTGACGCTCGAACTCGCCGGGCTGTCGCCGAACGGCCACCGCTTCACGCTTCACAACGAGTTCTTTCGCCCCGACGGCGAGCGCTGCGCGCGCATCACCACTTACGGCGGCTGGCTCGATCTCTCGCGCCGCAAGCTGATCGAACCGCCTGGCGAAATCGTCGCAGCTTTGCGCCGATTGACCCGCTGTGAGGACTACGAGGACTTACCTGCAGCCGCGGAATCGCGTACCGGGTCCGATGAAAGGATGAGTGGTACGAAATGACCGCTGGGCGGTAGGTGGCTTTCAAGACAAATTCATGGACCCCAAGCTAGAGTCAATGGCAGCCATTCGGCTTATGCGGTTCATGCCGAAGTCGTGTCGAAAGGATTGACAGACCGGCAACCGTATCTTGTCACACCACGGAAGGGGAGAGCATGAGGTGATTTTGTGCACTCTACCAGCTTTCCTTCGTTGGTGCGGGTTAGTTGCCGCTCTGACGAAACCTGCGATTTCACACTGATCGAAACGATGGTTGTCGCCGGGATCCTGGTCATTGTCGCGGCGCTCGCCTGTCCGACCTACCTCAACCAGATTCGCAAGACGCGGCGCGCCGACGCCTCGCTGCTGGTCGGCGCCCAGATACTGGAGCGTTTCCTCACACGCGTGAACGCCTATAACGCCGATGGCTGTCCTGATCCGGCCGGGAGCGTCCCCTTGGACCGTTTGTTGGCGACAGCATCTCGCTCAAAATGTGTGATATCGAACAGAAAGGACTCGCCCGCATACGTAACCTATCGCACATTGCGCACGATGATTCAGACGTACGAGAGTTTATGAATGAAGTTCTTGATTTCCATAGTATCTCGATTCATGGTGGCACTGGCAACGCCGCTTCAAGCAGCTCCGAAGGCCGACGAGAGTCACTTCCCGTTAACTGAATCCCGCGGCTTCACGCTCATCGAAGCAATGATCGTGGTCGTGATCCTCGGGATCTTGATCGCGCTCGCCTATCCGACCTACATCGACCAGGTACGCAAGGCCCGTCGCGCCGACGCCGAGTCGTCGCTGCTGGCTGCCGCCCAGATCCTGGAGCGATGCTTCACGCGCCTCAATGCCTACAATGCAGACGACTGCCCCGATCCAGCCGGCGATTCGGACGAGGGTTATTTCGCAATCACCGCGGAGCTAACTGCGACCACCTACACGCTGACGGCAACGGCGCAGGGCGATCAGGCCACTGACCCCTGCCCGGTGTATACGCTCGATCATCTCGGCAACAAGACGCCGGGTCCCGGCCCTTACCGCTGCTGGGGCAATTCCTGACAAGGGGTATGAAGAAATGAATCAAAACTTTACTGAGGGGAAGTACGCGGGACGCAAGGGTTTCACCCTCCTCGAACTGGTGACGGTGTTGGCCATTGCCGCCGTCCTGGTCGTGTGGGCCTTTCCCTCGCTGATCCAGAGCATCCAGAACAACCGAGTCTCGTCCCAGAACATGTCGATGATGGCGATGCTGAGCCTGACCAAGAGCGAGGCGGTTCGCCGCAACACTTCGGTCACCCTGACTGTCGAGCCGAACGCTGACGGTGGTTGGGATGCCATTATCGAGGACCCGGCGAGCGAGGTGGAAGTCGAAGGGTGCATGCCGGGCCAGCTGCGGTGTTCGAGCAATACCGGCGCATCGGTCGAGCTGTGCAATCAGGACGATACCTGCGCCGGCACTTTTGAATTGGTGTTCAACAACCGCGGATACCTTGATCCGGGCGATCCGGTCGTGTGGGAGGCAAAGACGATCTTTCTTCAGCACGAAAGTTGCGCCGGCCAGAACCAGCGGACGCGCATCCATATCCTGCCGACGGGCCAGATCGCCAGCTGCACCCTGCCCTGCGACAGCACGGCGGTTTGCCCATGAAGATAGCTCGCCAATCGGGCTTTTCACTGATCGAGGTGCTGATCGCGCTGGCGGTCATCTCGATCGGTCTTGCCGGCATGGCGGCCATGCAACTCACCACGCTGCAGTTTGTGCACTCGGCCCACTACCGCTCGTTGGCTTCCACCATCGCCCTCGATCTCGAGGAGCGCTTGTGGCTGGAGTTGGCCGACGACGAATTGGTCGGTTGCCCGGATGTGACACACGCCGACGGCTCGCCGATCGACGTGCTGCTCGATCATTGGAGCCGCGATTTAGCGGGCCAAGGAGACGACTGGGGCTGGTCGACCGCGCGGATGCTGAAGATCCCCAACTTGACCATTGAAGCGGGCGACCCGGTGACCGGCACGGCCGTCACCATGATTCCGGTCACGTTGAGCTGGAATGAAAACCGCTTCAGCGATGTCGAGTCCACCACGGAGTCCTTCGAATACAACGTGCGGATCCTGTGCCGGGTCGAGGAAGAGACGTGAGCGCCGGACACACAGCCATGGGACTGCACCACCAGCGCGGCCTGACGCTTATCGAGCTGATGGTCGCTGCCCTGCTGGCGATCTTCCTGATAGGCGGGACATTGCTGATGCATGTGTCCGCCCGTTCGACCTTCATCGACGCCGAGCAGCTCTCGCGCATCCAGGAAAACGTGCGCTTTGCGAGTGATTACATGATGCGCGACATCCGCAACGCCGGGTTTCGCGACGAGGCGGTACTAAAGGTGGGGCATGAGCGGCAGGTTCGCGAGGCCTATGCCCAGGTGCCGAGCGACGGCAGACTCCTCATTCGCTACGCCGGCCGGGGCCACTGCACCGAGGCCTTCGATGAATTCCGGCTGGTAGAGAATGAGTATTCTCTCAATTCCAACACGGGCGAGCTGAGCTGCCGCGGGCGCACTTTGTCGCACCTGGATTCGGGCGACGCGGTAATCGAGGACGCAACGTGGTCAGAAACGGTAGGTCTGGTCGGCGGTCTGACCGACCTCGCCTTTCAGCTTATCTGCCCCGACGGCGGGACGGCCTGTGACTGCGATATGGAAACCGATCTTGACAACGCCTGCATAGGCGTGCAGGTGGCGATGCAGTTCGAAGGGATGCGTGCGCTGGATAACAGTGGCAACTTTGACAATCGATCGATCGAACTGACGGCGGCGTTCCGCAACGTGATCCTCGATCGCGTGAACGCCCATGCATTTCTTGAGTAGGAGAAACGAAATGAGTATCCCAAGCAGGTTTTCGCATGAGCGCGGCGTGGCCCTCTTCCTGGGTCTGATCATGCTCCTTGTTCTGACCGTCCTGGGCATCTCGAGCTTCCAAAACTCGCACATGCAGGAGCGCAGCGCGGGTAATGCCCGCCTGCAGTCGGTGGCCTTCGAGGCCGCGGCAGCCGGGGCGACCAATGCGATCAATTTCTTCAACTCCCAAACCGAGACGGCTCCGGACCAACTATGCGGCAGCCTGGGCCACGTGGGCTGGGAGAATCCGACCGACTGGGTTGGCCAGGGCTCGATAGGCGAAGCCACCCTACGACAGCGCATGTACTGCCTGGCGGACGAGTATCCGGACGCCGATGGCGGGCGTCCGACGCGTTCCCAGCTGTTCGTGCTGAGCCGTGGTGAAGTGTCCACCGGCGGCCAGGTGGTGGCACAAAGAGACATCGAGGTCAGGCTCGATGTCGGCGCCGTGGGGACACCCGGAGACGGTTGCGGTGCGATTTGCTTCCCCTCGTGTACTCCGGGGGGCATGAATTTCCCGACCTCCAATGCCTTCCAGGTCGACGGCAACGGCGGCTTCGCCATTACCGGCGGTTGCGATGCCATGACGCAGGCGATTGACGACGCCATCCGTGATAATCGAATCGGCAACTACGACGGCGGGCTCGGGACCACAGGACCAGGTTCGCCGTGGGATACCCCGGCCAATGCCGAACTGTTTCGACTGAATGTCCTGGCCGCCGCCCAGGCGGCGCAGGCAGCGGGAACCTGCCAGACGTGGTGCTATTCCGCCGGCAACGTCAACATGAGCGGCAGCAACGATTTCGGGACCGTAGCCGATCCGCAGATCACCTACATCCAAGGCGACGCATCATTTGGCGGTAACATTTCGGGTGCCGGGATCATGTTCGTGAACGGCAGCCTTTCCTGGAACGGCACGCCTGACTTCCAGGGACTCATCGTGACTCTCGGTGGCAGCTTTACGATCGATGGTGGCGGTGACGGCGGCGACCATGGCGGTTCGGTGGTGATCTTGAACCATCCGGATGGTGGCGTCGGGGAGTTTGGGGAGTCCTATTTCAACAACAATGGCGGCGGCAACGCCCTGTACCAGTACGACTGCGCAGCATTGCAGGCCGCCCAGGCTTTGATGGATGAAGCCGGGCAGGGCCTTTGGAGCCCGGAATGCAGCGATGCCGGATCGATCTGGGACGAATCGCCGACCACGACGATTATCGCGAGCTGGCGTGAGAATATCGGCTGGCGCGAGGAGTTCTTCGGGTCGGGAGAATAGCTAAGGGCTAACGACCCCGGCCCATAGTACGGGCAGTCGTTCGGGTTGTTTGTTAATCTGCGAAGAGCCTTGTCATCCGGCAGGGCTCTTTTCTTTTGCGGGTCTACTATGAACAACAACAGCGTCCTGATCGTCAACCGCGACGATCTTCGACAATGTGGCGTGCTGCCCACCGCCATTTCGAAGCCCGGCGACGGAGACGCGCTGCTGCGTATCGAGACGTTTGGCCTTTCGTCGAACAACATTACCTACCTCGCCCTCGGCGATACCATGCCCTACCGCGAATTCTTTCCCGTGCGGGACGAATCGATGGGGGCAGGGTGGTGCTGCCCGCCGGTGTGGGGCGTGGGAAACGTGGTGGAGTCCAAATCCCCGACGCTCAATACCGGACACCGGGTGTACGGCTTCTTTCCAGCGGCGCGCTTCGTAACCTTGAAACCAGCCGAGGCCACGCCGGGCGGCTTTCGCGTAGAGCGGTCGCACATTCCGCGCAAATTCGCTTTGTATCATCAGTACGGCGTGCTCGGACGCGATCCCTTCTTCCTCCCCGAGCAGGAAGAGATGATGGTGGTGATGCGCCCGCTGTTCCTCACCGGGCTGCTTCTCGACGATTACCTGCGTGAGGTCGAATTCGGCGGCGCTTCCCGGGTGTTCGTTTCGTCTGCGGCCAGCAAGACGGCCTATGGCTTTGCCAGTGCGTTCAGCCGCTCGCGTGGCGCGGAGTTGATCGGGCTCGCTTCGCTCGCGAGTCGTGATGCCGCGCAAGGCTTCGATTTTTACGACCGCGTCGTCGTGTACGAGGAAATCGACAGCCTCGCTACCGATCCGCCCACTATCTACGTCGATATTTCCGGCAGTGTCGCGATCAGGCAGCGCGTGGTGGATCACCTCGAGGATGGACTGAAGCTGATTGTGTCAGTGGGATTGACTCACTGGGCCGATGGGAACTACGGAAGCGGCGATAAGGAGGTAGGCCCTCGAGCAGAAGCCTTCTTCGCACCCGGCTGGTCTGCAAGGCGCATGCGGGAACAAGGCCCGGCCTTTCTGGGCGGCTTGCTGGCTGGCTGGCAGGGGCAGATGGAACACGTTGATCGCCACTTTGTGGTCGCCCGTGAATCAGGCTCTGATTCCGTTGTGGCTTCCTATTGCGCCTTCGCCGAGGGCCGCATCGACCCCAACCGGGCTGTGGTCCATGATCTGTAATAGTCCTTAATCAGTAACTAATTGCTTTATTCAATTGAAAGAAAATTTTTTAATTTTTTTACACCCAAGAACTGCAAATGAGAGTAATATTTGTACTCGGTCTCACACACGCAACCCTGCGTAGAATGAACTAAAGGAGAGACTGATGGCAAAGAAGAAAGCAACCCGTAAGAAGACCGCGTCGAAAGCAAGCAAGAAGAAGACGACCGCTAAGAAACCTGCAGCCAAGAAGGCTCCTGCCAAGAGGAAGGCAGCCAAGAAGGCTCCTGCCAAGAAGAAGGCAGCAAAGAAAGCAAGCAAGAAGAAGTAGGGCAGTTCAGCCGAGCCCCCGGGTTTCGGCTTTGTTTCGCGTGTCTCTTTGAACGCAGTGGCAGTATTCGCTGCCGGACAGATGACACATTCACCATGCTCGACACCATAGCGGGACCAGACTGGTCCCGCTACGGTGTTTTGCTCCCGAAGACAGCGCCCGCGTCCTCGTCAAGCTCGAGTTCGTAGACCCCTCGGCCTGGGGATGGAATACCGATCGTTTTGAATTCGCGCAGGCCGTTCCGGATATCTCTTCGGACTCCATCGAGACCCTGCTGAAGATCATCTCTTCGAGCATGCTCGTCATTGCGGTGTTCGCGGTCGGCGCCATGCTGTCGGCCTATCGTGATGCAGTGGACGCGGTTCAAGCTTTGGGTTTCTCGAGGCGCTTGACCAGCCAGTCGGTGACCACGTAAATCGCGATGCTCAGCAGCAGCAGGTAAACCGGAAAGCCCGGCGAGAAGATTTCCGCTTCGGGATCGCCGGCCATGATCGAAGCGGTCACCTGCACCAGCCACAAAGTGATCCCGGTGCCCAGCGTGAGGATCCCGGGAAGGGGTCGCGTTTCCTTTTGGTAGAGCGCCGCAGTGAGCAGAACCAATGGCGGGATGCTGAGGGCATAGGTGCCCTGGATCAGTTCCGAGGCCTGGGTGCCGGACAGCGCAATCGAAGTGCTGCCAATGGCAATGAGGACCACGCAGATTCGCGTCAGGGTGACGAGGTCGATGCGGGTGCCAAGCAGCGGCGCGAGAACATTGCGCGCCAACACGCTGGCCGGCGCCAGCAGGCCGCTGTCTACGCTGGAAGTGACGGCCGCGGTAAGCGTCAGCGCGAAGATCACCGCGATGGTGGGCGACAGCAGTTTTTCGGCAAGCGCGGGAATCACCCCCTGCGCCACCGATTCATCCACCAGCAGGCTTCCCGCGAGGCCGAGAATGACTGGCAACGAGCCGAACACGATGTAGAGCAGGCCCGCGGCGATGCATGATCGCGCGGCGGTTCTGCCGGACCGCGCCGAGAACATGCGTTGGACGAGGTCCTGAGTGGCGATGTTGGCGAACAGCCCCAGCACGATCAGCCCAAACCAGGTCTTAAGCTCGTCGGCCGATCCCGTGGGGACCAACACCAGCAGCTGCGCGTCCACCTGATCGAACAGGGCTTCCAGGCCGGAAACCGGGCCGCCGGTGCCGAGACCGCTCAGGACCCTGACGCTCAGCACCACGATGCCGACCAGCAGCAGGCTGAGCTGGACGATGTCCGTGAGCGCGACGGACCACATCCCCCCAAGCAGGGTGTAGAGGGTGAGCACGGCGGCCAGCAGCAATATGCCCGTCGAGATCGGCATGCCGAAATACACGTGGAACACGCCGGCCAGGCCGATGAGCTGAACCGCCACCCAGCCGATGTAATTGATCGAGATGAATGCCTGCAGCTTTTCGGCCGTGGTGCCGAAGCGGCTCTTGACGACGTCGGCCACCGTCAGGAGCTTGGTGTTCCACAGCTTGCGGGCGTAAAGAAAACCGGCCAGCATCAGGCAGAAGCCGATCCCGATCGGCTCCAGCACGGCCACCTGAATGCCTTCCTCGCGCACCCAGTCGGCGGTGACCAGGATGGTTTCTGCCGCATACCAGGTGGCCATGATGGTGGCCGTGCTCATCAGGCCGTTGAGGCTGCGACCGGCAACGATAAAGTCCTCGCCGGTGTGGATGCGCTTGCGCGCCCACAGGGAGATGCCCACCATCACCGCGAAAAATACGACCAGGCCGATGGCCAGGGCTAACTGCATTCCGGATTTCCCCACCGGGCCCGATCAGCCGGGCCCCGAATGTTTTTTCAGTTGGCTTCCGATCTAGGCAAAACGTTGTTCCTGCACGGCCCCGATTTTTCCAAGATTGGTGAGCTCCCCGACTTCGATGATCACGTCCGCCGGCACGCCGTTGCGGGCCGCCGCCTCGCGGATGGCATCGGCATCGGGCGCTTCGTAGAGGCAGTAAGTTTTTTTCTTGTCGGCGCTCAGGAACGAGATCAGCCACTTCACGCCGATATCATCGTTGACCTTGTTGATTTTGGCAGCCCCTTCGGAATCGACCTGGAGTTGCT
>Ga0302046_10004351_pt1 | contig 12619 bp, 12 predicted proteins | sample RVTome_11_FD_200261 | JGI IMG/M metagenome (GOLD analysis project Ga0302046, IMG submission 200261) | Soil microbial communities from uranium-contaminated site in the Upper Colorado River Basin, Wyoming, United States - RVT147D111 (version 2) ...
CCCGCAGCCGCCAGGGCACGCGCCGCGCCCACGACGCGATCCGCACGATCGTTCCGAACCACTGCTCGCGCTGCGGATCAGCCTGCAAGTCCCACCGGGTCTGCGACAACTGCGGGTACTACGGCTTCTCGAAGGGAAGCGACAAGAAGGGGACCGAGGTCCTGAAACGCGAGGACTTCTGAGGCAGGAGCCTCCCGAGGCAGGGCCATGAGCTCGAACCTGATCGCCCTCGACGTCATGGGGGGCGACAAGGCTCCCCGGGCGATCCTCGCGGGGGCGGTTTCCGCTTGCTCGGCGCTGGGACTCCAGCGCATCGCGCCGGAGCGCATCGTGCTCGTGGGCGACGGACCGACGATCGAGTCCTTCCTCGAGGAGCGCGGCGGCAACCCGGGGTTCCAGGTGCTCCACGCCCCCCAGGTGATCGCCATGGGCGACTCCCCGGCGGCCGCCCTGCGGGCCAAGCCCCAGTCCTCGATCGTGCTCGGAGTGGGCGCGGTCCAGGCGGGCAAGGCGGGCGGGTTCGTGAGCATGGGGAACACCGGCGCCTGCGTGGGCGCGGCGACCCTCGGGCTGGGCACCCTGGAAGGCATTCGCCGCCCCGGGATCGCCGTGACGCTCGAGCTGACCGGCCATCCGGTCACCTTCCTCGACATGGGCGCGAACGTCTCGCCCAAGCCCGACCACCTGCTGCAGTACGCGGCGATGGCGTCGACCTACATGCGCGACTGCATCGGCGTGAAGGACCCCAGGGTCGGGCTCCTGAACGTGGGGGAGGAGGAGGGCAAGGGCACGCCGCTCTTGAAGGAGGCCTACGCGCTGCTCAAGGGCGGTCCCGTGCACTTCGTGGGGAACGTCGAGGGATCGGACCTCTTCCGCGGCGTCTGCGACGTGGTCGTGACCGATGGGTTCACGGGCAACGTCGTCCTGAAGCTGATGGAGCACCTCTCCGAGTTCATGCTCGGAATGATGATGTCGCGCATCGCCAACCACGACGCGACGGCCTGGGGCAACGACCTCCTCGGCGACATCAAGCGCGCCGTCGATTACTCGACCTACGGAGGAGCGCTCCTTCTCGGCGTCGCCGGCGTGGTCGTGATCGGACACGGGCGCTCGGACGAGTCGGCGGTGGCGAACGCGCTCGCGCTCGCGGCGCGCACCATCGACGCGAACGTGAACGAGCACATCGAGCACGGCCTCTCCCTGCCGAAGTAGGCCGCGGAACCACTGCGCATCCAGCCGGCTTTCCGCAACCCCTTCCGCGCGAGAAATCCGTACGGGCCGCGCTGCTTTTTCCGTGCTTCCGTTGTCGTAGGGGCGAATTCACCGGGGCGGATTGCCAGAATCTCGGAAGCAGTCGTAGGCTTCCATACTCGCGCCGACGAACGCGCTCTTCGCCCCGTCCCCCTCGGTCCGCGACGAGCCCACCCCGTTCGTTCGCTGGCGCGCCCCGAGGGGAGACTCCAAACCAGGCATGGCTTCCAGGATCCGCGTAGGCACCGCCGGAACAGGATCGTACGTCCCCGAACGTGTGGTCCCGAATGCGTACTTCGAGGAGTTCCTCGACACGTCCGACGAGTGGATCGTGCAGCGCACGGGCATCCGCGAGAGGCGCTACGCGGCGAAGGACCAGAACACCTCGGACCTGTGCTACGAAGCAGCGAAGCGAGCCCTCGAGGACGCCGGGGTTCGCGCCCAGGACCTCGACCTGGTCATCGTCGGCACCCTGACCCCCGACTACCCGCTGCCCTCCACCGCTTGCCTCCTCCAGGACCGCCTCGGCGCTACCAACGCGGGAGCCTTCGACGTCGGGGCGGCCTGCACCGGTTTCCTGACCGCCTTCAGCACCGGGGAAGCCTTCGTCGCCTCCGGTCGCGCCAAGCGCGTCCTGGTGGTGGGGGCCGAGACGCTCTCGCGCTTCGTCGACTTCGAGGACCGTAGCTCCGCCATCATCTTCGGCGACGCGGCGGGTGCCGCCGTCCTGACGGCCCTGGACGAGTGCGGCCAGGGCGAGGTCCTGAGGACGACGCTCGGCGCGGACGGCTCTGGATTCGACTTCATCCACATCCCCGGCGGCGGGACCAAGACGCCGCCCAGCATGGCGTCGGTGAAGGCGCGGCAGCACTACATCCGCATGCGCGGTCGCGACGTGTTCCGCTTCGCCGTCACGCACATGAGCGACATGATCGAGCGGATGCTCGAGGGGCACGACCGCGACGAGGTGACGCTGATCGTCCCACACCAGGTGAACCGGCGCATCATCGATGCCGCTCTCGACCGGCTCGAGATGACCGACGAGAAGGTGATCGTCAACATCCAGAAGTACGGGAACACGTCCGCCGCGACGGTCCCGCTCGCCTTCGACGAGGCTCTCAAGGAAGGGCGCGTCGAGAAGGGCAAGCTGGTCGTGATGGTCGCCTTCGGCGCAGGGCTGACATGGGGCGGCGCCCTGCTGCGCTGGTAGCGGCGCGACGCTGAGCATGACCGAAGCGATCCTCCTCCCCGGACAGGGCGCGCAGTTCCCCGGCATGGGCCGCGAGTGGGTGCAAGCTCGCGCCGAGGCGCGCGCCGTCTTCGCACGCGCCGACGATGCGCTCGGCTTCTCGCTGTCCGAGGCGATCTGGGCCGAGGGAGACGGAGTGCACCGCACGGACGTAGCCCAGCCGGGGATCCTGACGACGAGCGTGGCGATCCTCACGTGCCTGCAGGCGGACGGGCTCGACCTCGCGCAGGCTCCGGCGACGGCGGGCCTCTCCCTGGGCGAGTACACCGCGCTGTGGTGCGCCGGCGCGCTCGGCTTCGAGGACGCCGTGCGTCTCGTGCGTCTGCGCGGCGAAGCGATGCAGGCGGCGAGCGAGGCGACGCCCAGCTCGATGACGTCGCTCATTGGCGCGACACGCGAGGTGGCGCAGGAACTCGCCGCCCTGGGTCGCGCGCGGGGCATCTGTTCGGTCGCGAACCTGAACGCACCGGGACAGGTCGTGGTCTCGGGCGAGCTGGCGGCCCTCGACGTGGTCGAGGCGGCTGCCGCCGAGAAGGGAGTCAGGCGCGCGGTGCGCCTCACCGTTGCGGGCGGCTTCCATTCCGACTGCATGCGGCCCGCGGCGGATGAGCTCGCGCGTGCTCTGGCGGAGGTCGAGCTTCGGGAACCGGGGATCCCCTTCCTCTCGAACGTCACCGGCGGTCCGCTGTCCGATCCGGCGGCGATCAAGGACGCGCTCGCGCGCCAGGTGTGCGCGCCGGTGCTCTGGGAGCAAGACGTGCGCTGGTGTCTGGCCCAGGGGATCACCAGCTTCCTCGAGCCGGGTCCCGGCAACGTGCTGGCGGGCCTGGTCCGCCGCATCGCGAAGGACGCGGAGATCTCGGCGACCGTTCGCGGCGTCGAGGTTCCGGAGAGCCATCGACCCGGCCCGTAGGCGGTTCGGGCGCGGTTGCGCGGCCCCTGGGGCCTGGCTATCCTCCTCTCGCATCGTGTCCGAGACCACTTCCTCCACCAATGCTCCCAGTCCCGCGATGTCAGGCGCCCCGGATCGCTTCCTCGAGGGTCGCGTCGCCATCGTGACCGGCGCCTCGCGCGGCATCGGCCGAGCGATCGCGGAGCGGCTCGCGGCCCGCGGCGCGAGCGTGGCCTGCGTGGCGACCTCGGCAGCGAACTGCGGTGCCACGGTTGCCGCCTGCGAGGCCCACGGCGTTCGCGCCGTCGCCGTGGGAGCGGACGTCTCGAACACCGAGGAGGTCGCCCGGCGCGTGGAGGAGATCCAGGCGGAACTCGGGGGGCTGGACGTCCTGGTCAACAACGCGGGGATCACGCGCGACCGGATCCTGCTGCGCATGAGCGAGGAGGACTTCGACCAGGTCGTGGCGGTGAACCTGAAGGGCGCCTGGAACTTCGTCCGGGCCGCCGCGCGGCCGTTGATGAAGTCCCGCGGCCGGATCGTCAACGTCAGCTCCGTCGTCGGGATGACCGGCAACGCGGGGCAGGCGAACTACGCGGCGAGCAAGGCCGGCGTGATCGGCTTGACCAAGTCCGTGGCCAAGGAGCTCGCCTCGCGCGGTGTGTGCGTGAACGCCGTGGCGCCGGGCTTCATCGCCACGGACATGACCGCCGGACTCCCGGAGGGTGCGGCGAGGGAACTGGAAGCTACTATTCCGCTCAAGAGGATCGGTACACCCGAAGAGGTGGCCCATGTCGTCGACTATCTCGTCGGTCCCGGTGGCGCCTACGTCACGGGGCAGACCCTGGTCGTCGACGGTGGGCTGAGCCTCTGAGGACCTCCGGGCTCCGCCCGGGAACCCCCACCAAAAGGACTTCGAGGCCAACGATGACCAACCCGTCCATCCACGAGCGCGTCACCCGCATCGTGTGCAACCAGATGGGCACTTCGCCCGACAAGATCACGCCCGAGACATCGTTCGTGAACGACCTGGGCGCGGACTCGCTCGACACGGTGGAACTCGTCATGGAGTTCGAGGACGAGTTCGAGATCTCCATCCCCGACGAGGACGCCGAGAAGATCCAGACCGTCGGCAACGCCGTCCAGTACATCGAGTCCAAGTCGTGATCCGGTGCCGGCCGTCCCAGGCCGGTCGGCGCCACGGCTCCCCCGAGACCAAGGACTCTCATGCGACGCGTTGCGATCACCGGGTTGGGCACCGTGAACTCCCTCGGGCCGGACGTGAAGACGTCCTGGCCCAGGCTGCTCGCAGGCGAGAATGGCATCGGGCCCATCACCCGGTTCGAGTCCGAGGACCTTCCCGTCCGCTTCGCCGCCGAGGCAGCCTGGAACCCCGAGGAGATGTTCTCGGGTCCTGACTTCCGCAAGCTCGACCGGTTCACGATGTACGCGCTCAAGGGCGCGGCGGAGGCCTTCGCGGATGCCGGGATCGATCCGCGGACCTGGCCCGAGGAAAAGCGCGAGCGCTTCGGCTGCATCGTGGGCACGGGGATCGGCGGCATCACCGGGATCGAGGAGCAGCACCTCGGCATGCTCGAGCGCGGACCGCGGCGCGTGAGCCCGCACTTCATCCCACGCATCATGGCCAACGCGGTCAGCGGCCAGGTCGCGATCGAGTACGGGCTGCTCGGGACCACCTTCACGACATCGAGTGCCTGCGCCTCTTCCGGGCACGCGATCGGGATGGCGCTCCTGTCGATCAAGAGCGGCGAGTCGGACTTCGTCCTCACCGGCGGCGCGGAGACGGCGACCACGCGCCTTTCCGTCTCGGGCTTCGCGTCCGCCAAGGCGCTCTCCACGCGCAACGATGCCCCGGAGCTCGCGTCACGGCCGTTCGACCGCGACCGCGATGGATTCGTGATGGGGGAGGGCTCCGGCATCCTCGTCTTCGAGGAGCTCGAGCACGCCAAGAGGCGCGGCGCGACGATCTACGCGGAGGTGAAGGGCTACGGGTCGACGGACGACGCGTTCCATATCACCGCCCCGCGCGAGGACGGGACCGGGCCGGCGCGCGCCTTCCGGCTCGCGATGAAAGCCGGCGGGGTAGATCCGGACACGATCGACTACATCAATGCGCACGGTACCAGTACGGCCTACAACGACTCGATCGAGACGCGCGCGATCAAGCTCACCTTCGGGGAGCATGCGCGCGAGCTCTCCATCTCCTCGACCAAGTCCATGGTAGGGCACCTGCTCGGAGCCTCCTCCGCCGTCGAACTCGTCGCCACGGCGCTCTCGGTCAGCGAGCAGCGCATCCATCCGACACGCAACCTGACGAACCCCGATCCGGAGCTCGACCTCGACTACACCCCGAACGAAGCGCGCGAACTCCGGATCCGCAACGCGCTCTCGAACTCACTCGGCTTCGGGGGGCACAACGTCTCCATCTGCATCGGCCGGGTCCTCTGACCGATCCTTCCCCGGCCTCCTCGCGCGGCGCGGGGACCGGGGTACCCACCGGCGTCGCCACACACCGCTGAGACGAACCAATGCACCAGCGATTCAAGGAACTCCTCCACAACTACAAGCGTGACATCTTCCAGCTCGAGCACCGCCAGAAGGACGTGGAGAGCATCACGCGAGAGTGCATGAACATCTGCGAGGACGTGCTGGCGCAGAAGTACTCCTACCACTTCCACAAGCTCCCGGACGCCAATCGCGCGGAGATCATCAACATGATCAACAACTACACGCGCGAGGCCATCCTCCCTCCGGTCGTGGAGAAGATGGTCGCCCGGCACGTCATCCTCGAACGCCACCTCCTCGCGCTCCAGGATCTGATGGAACAGACGCTCGAGCTCCTCTCCGTGCCACTGGCCGCCGAGGCGACGAACTGAAGGGATGGTGCTGAGCGCGGACCTGCGCGCGGGACTCGCGGCCGCGGGGCAGGGTCACGCGGTCGCGCGCTGCGACCTCTTGGCGGTCGACGATGAGGCAGCCGCCGAGCGCCTGGCCCGCGACCTCGCGGCGCTCGACCTCGAGCTCCTGACAGACCTGTTCCGGCGGACGAAGGAGCTCCCGGCGGCGGGAACCTCCTTCGAGCCTCCGGAGCTCGTCTCGGCCGTCGACGCAGCGGACGGCGAGCGCTTCGAGCGTGCCCGATCCGTCGGCGCCGGGCTGCTCGCGGCCGGGAAGGTGGGGTTCCTGCTCGTCGCCGGCGGCCAGGGTTCGCGCCTGGGTTTCGAGGCGCCGAAAGGGGACTATCCCCTCGGACCGGTGACGGGCCGCACGCTCTTCGCCTGGCACGCGCACCGCCTGCTGGCCGCACAGGCGAAGCACGGATCCGCGACGCCCTTCTACGTGATGACGTCGCTCGCGAACGAGGCCGCCACGCGCGAGGTCTTCGTGCGCGAGGGCTTCTTCGGACTCCGCCGCGAGGACGTCTTCTTCTTCCGCCAGGACATGCTCCCCGCTCTCGACTCCGGGGGCCGCGTGCTCTTCGAGAGCCGCGACCGCCTGTTCCTGGCGCCGAACGGACACGGGGGCTCACTACTCGGTCTGGCGAGATCGGGAGCCCTCGCCGACATGCGGGCTCGAGGCGTCGAGGTGCTCTCGTACTTCCAGGTCGACAATCCCCTGGTGCGGCCCGCCGACCCCCTGTTCCTGGGGCTGCACGCGCAGGCAGGCGCGGAGATGTCCAGCAAGGTCGTGGACAAGCGCGACGCGAGGGAACGGGTGGGTGTGATCGGGCGGATCGACGGCGCGCTGGGCTGCATCGAGTACTCGGACCTCCCGGGCGAGCTGCGTGAGGCGCGCGAGCCGGGCGGCCGGCTCCGGTTCCGTGCCGGGAACATCGCCGCCCATCTGTTCGACATACCTTTCCTGGAGTCCCTGACCGGCGCGAGGTTCGGGCTCCCCTGGCACGTGGCGCGCAAGACGATGCGCGTGGCCGACGAGTCGGGAGACACGCGCGAGTGCGAGGGCTTCAAGTTCGAGACCTTCGTGTTCGACGCGCTCGCGTACGCGCGGCGCAGCGTCACGCTGGAGGTGGAGCGCTCGCTCGAGTTCTGCCCGGTGAAGAACCGCGAGGGCGAGGACTCACCGGCGACGGCGCGTGCCGCTCTGTGCGCGATGTTCGCGAGCTGGGTGCGCCGAGCGGGCCGCCCGCTGCCTCCCTTGGACGCGTCCGGAAACGTCCCGGTCGAGGTGGATCCGCGTCACGCCGAAACGCAGGATGAGTTCCTGCGTCGCGGAGGCGCACCCATTGTCCACCCGACCGGCCACGTCTACGGCGCCTGACCGCTCCGACCCGCGGGTCTCCTGCGGGCTCGAGCAAGCGGTCGTCTGCGTGCTCTCCGGTGGCCGCTCGAGCGAGCGCGAGGTCTCGCTCACGAGCGGCGCGCGCGTCGCGGAGGCGCTCCGCACTCCCGTGGGGGACGACGATCGCCGGGGACCGGCGCGCGTGCGACCGGTGGAAGTGCTCCCGAGCGGACGCTGGCGAGTCGGGAAGCACGATCTGTCGCCCGGCGCCGCACTGGACTCGCTGGGCGACGTGGACGTGTTCTTCTCGGCGCTCCACGGTGGAGAAGGCGAGAACGGCGCGCTGCAGGGGCTCCTGACCTGTTGCGGCCGCGCGTTCACGGGGAGCGGAGTCTGCGCGAGCGCGATCGGCATGGACAAGGTGTTCACGCGCGAGTTGCTCCAGGGCGCTGGCGCTTCCGTCGCCCGCGGGACGAGCCTGTCCGCGGGGCGCTGGAGGCGAGATCGCGCCCTCGTTCTGGCCGAACTGGACACATGGAGCCGGCCCGGATGGGCGGTCAAGCCGCGCGGCGGCGGCTCGTCCGTGGGTGCGACGATGGTGTCCCGAGCGGCGGAGCTGGCAGACGCCCTCGACGCGGCTTTCGCCTGGGAGGATCAGGTCCTGGTCGAGACGAGGATCGACGGAGTCGAAGTGACCGGCGGTGTGCTCGAGTCTCCTACCGAGGGAACCCTCGCGCTCCCCGTGGTCGAGATCCGCCCGCGCGCGGGTCGGTTCTTCGATTACCGCGAGAAGTACTCGGAGGACGGCGCGATCGAGCTCTGTCCCCAGGCCAGCCTCGACCAAGCACTCGAAGCGCGGGTTCGCGAGCTGTCTCTCCTCGCGCACCGCATCCTGTCCTGCGGCGGCTACTCGCGCTCCGACTTCATCGTCCCGCGCGACGCTCGCGGCGCGCTCGGCGAACCGGTGTTCCTCGAGCTCAACACGCTGCCGGGGATGACGCCCCGCTCGCTCTTGCCTCGCGCAGCCGCGGTCGCGGGCATCGACTATCGGACGCTGTGTCTGTGGATCGCTTCGGAGGGGATGCAGAGGCGCGTCTCCCGCTAGCCCCGGGCGTTCTCTTGCCGTCGGGTCGGCGCGGCGCCATGCTGTTGCGACTCGACGCCAGAGTGGCGGAATCGGCAGACGCGATGGATTCAAAATCCATTTCCCGCAAGGGAGTAGGGGTTCAAGTCCCCTCTCTGGTACCAACCCCCGTCGCGCGCGCGGCGAGCGAGCTGGCCGAGGCGCTGCTGCCGATCGTTCGTCGCTACTTGCGGCTCTCCACGGAGGAGTTCCGGACCGTCGAAGCCAGCCTCGGCGAACGATGCGGGTCCACCGAGGACGAGGAACTGATGGCTGCCGTGGAGGAGCGCCACGCCGAAGGGCACGCCATCGGCTGGTGCCTCGGAGTGCTGGCTGCGGCGTCGGGCACGGACCTCCTGCTCACGCGACGCGAACGCAACGGCCTGAGCGAGATGTTCCGTCTGGTCCTGGTCGCCCTCGGCGATCGCGAGCTCTCCCCCTCGGCCGACGAACTCCCCTCCGTGGCGCCGGATCGCGGCGGAGGTTGGGAGCTGCCGTTCCTGCTCTCCTGGATGCTGCTTCGCGCGGGGATCACGCCTCCGAACGACGGGCCCCTGCGTTGGGGTCTCATGGAGCACGACGAACGCCAGACCTTCTTCCTCGGATGCGCGCCGCGACGCGAAATCCATCCACTGCGCGCGCTCGTCCGCCTGGTCGAAGGAGCAGAGGCGATCGAGGAGGACGACGGGATCGGCGTCGTCCTCCCCGCTGGCAGCCTGCTCGCGCCCTCGCCGGAGGGGGAGAGGGGTTGGCCCCGGTAGCTAAGCTAGCGACCTAGAGCTTCGCCACGTTCGACGAGCCCGCGAGCTTCGCGCTGGAATCGAAGAGCAGAGCCTGTACGGCGAACAGCCCCTCGAGCCCGCCGGGGTTGACGTAGCTTGCCGAGCCGCTCCCGAGGGCGTCCTGGGGGATGATTCCGGGCACGCGCCGGGCCCCTCCCGGGCTCAGGCCCAGGACGAGCGGGAACGACAGGTTCAACGCGTACTCGCTGGCCGGTACCTGGCTCAGGAGGTCGTAGAACACGATCGCGAAGCCGTTCGGCAGCGCCTGCGTCAGCTCGAGGTCGAAGCTCCCGGGCCCGATGGTTCCAGGACCCGTGAGGGCCAGCGCAGGACGGAGCGGACGGAGCGCGTTGCGCTCGAACACGACGGCGAAGTCCGTGGTGTTGTAGCGCAGGGTCCCGCCGGTCGCGGGCTGGTGGGGGAGGAACTCGGCGAGGCCGTCACCGCCGTCGAACTCTAGGTTGGAGATGCTCTGGAATGCGGTGCCATCCAGGACGACGACGTTGCTTCCTGCACCGAACCGGCGGATGCGGTTCACTCCGGTCGCGAAGTTGTTCTCCGCGAGGAACAGCGTGCCGCGAACGGGATCGATCGTGAGACTCGCCGCCCCGTCCAGACCGGAGGCGAGCACGGTCGCGTCGCTCTCGTCGAGGACCGGGGAGCCCGTCAGTTGCATGGCGCTCCATCGAAGCAGGCTGGAAGAGCCCGCGGGCGGGGGCCACAGGTCGGTGACCGTGCCGTAGACGAGGGACCCGTCGGCCGCGAGTACGATCGGGCCCGAGGCGCCCGCCACGCAACACAGCTCGGTCGTCACGCCGGTGTCGAGGTCCAGGCGCAGCACCTGATTCCCCTGGCCGAATCCCCGTGTCGCCGCGCTCACCAGCAGGTGACTCCCGTCCTCGAAGACGGCCGCATAGTTCAAGGGAATCGTCGCGACCGGCTGCGGCGCCGACGGCGTGAGGTTCATCCGGTAGACCACGCCGCCCGAGCTCTCGCCGAACACCAGGAAGGCGTGATCCTCCTCGTACAGGAGGAAGGAGGGGAAGACGAAGGCGTCGAGCGTCGCGAGGTGGACGAGCTGGAGCCCGTCCGCGTCGTAGAGGTCGACGTTCAACCCGTCGAAGGCGAGCACGTCGCCAGTCGCGAGCGTGTACGTCGCGCTCCGGCCTGGATAGGGGAGGCCCTGGAGCTCGAAGCCCTGGCCGGGCGTGTCCGCGGCCGGGTTCGTGGCGAGGGTAGGAAGGAAGAGAAGGAGGGACCAAGCCCTCCGCGGAGAGACCGTTCGCATGGTTGTTGACCTCTGATTTCGATGTCCACGTCGAAACCGAGCCCGCGAACGTCAGCCGAGGCTCGATGCAGAGGTGCCCGAGGACCCCGGCCCTCGTCCGGGGTCCGGTGCGGGTCCGCGTGCGCGTCGGGTTTCCTGACTGTCGCGCGCGCCTCGCAACGAGACGCGGCGAACCACAGTGGCGGGACCGTGCAGGAATCGCACCTGCTTCCCCCTTCGCGAACGCCGATCGAAGCGGAACGGTAGCGAACCGCGGGCCGGCGAGCCAGCTCAGATCAGCGCACGATTCCGGACGTCGGCTCGGTGGCTTCTTCACGCGCGCGTGGCTCCCGGCCGAACACGCGATCGAGCTCGTCCACGGCGTCCGCCGCGAGGACGACGCGCCAGCGCGCACCGGCCTCCTCCAGCAACCGCTCCGAATAGGTCCCCGCAACGCTGCGGGCGACGACTCCCTCCGGAGCGAGCTGGCAGAACCCTGCCAGGAAGGCCACGTGGACGATGACGCCGGTCGCCGCGCCCAGGACGCCGCCGGCCACACGGTTCAGGAGGCCCAGCTTCATCGCCTCCAGCAGCTTCTGCCCGAGCATCCCCAGGATGCTCGCGGCGCCCAGGGTCAAGAGGAACACCGAGGCCCAGGCGATCCCCTGGGCGATGCGCGGCTCGAGGTTGGGCCAGGACTGGGACACCCACTGCGCCGTCTCGGGGGCGAAGATCCGCGCCAGGCCCACGGCGAGGACGATTCCGATCAGTCGAATGACCTGCCACCACATTCCTCGCCACAACCCGAGGGCGACGAGCAGGAAGACGACACCGAGCCCGACCAGGTCGAGGGTGGCGAGCGACCGGACGGCATCGAGGAAGCTGGGCGAGTCCATGGGCTGCTAGTGTCCTGTCTCGGGAGCTCCACGGCCAGCTCTGCCGCAAGCACCGGATCCGACGGAGGGAGAGTTCGGCGCCGGAGAGCAACTCCTTGGGGAACGCTCGTCGGGCCTTCCCGCCAGGGCTAGACTGTCCCGCCGTTTTTGCCAAATGGAAGGAGACAAGGAAGCCATCGAGCGCGGGCTCGACCTCTACCGAGAGGTCATGGGCGAGGACCAGGGCCTGGTCCGGGAGTTCGAGGAGAGTCGGACCCGGTTCTTCCTGGCCGGGACGGCGGACCGCTCGGATCGCTCCATGGCCGCGCGCCGACACCTCGAGTGGTTCCTGCTCGAGCGGCCCTCGGACCATCTCGGCGGCGTTCCGGCAGAGGCGCTCGCCGATGCCTGGTATCCGCGAGCCGGCGAGCACGAGCGACGCCTCGCCGAGGCATTCCTGCACTCCCTCGCCGGCGCCTTCGAGATCACCTCCAGCGAGCCGGGACGAGGCCTGTGGGTGCGCGACCTGTTCGGGTTGGGGGAGTACCCGATCCAGGAGGCCGAGGCCGCCCTGGGGCTCGCTCCCGGGGACCTCCTGGTCGGCCGCATCTTCCCGGTCGGCGAGGGTGTCTTCCGCCTCTCGCCGGCCGTTTCCTGCTTCCGGAATCCCGACCTCGCGGCCGCGGTCCGCGCCGACCTCGAGCGCATGCGCGCGGCTCGCCGCGGTGTCCTGCGGATCCAGCAGGTCGAGCTCGAACACCTGTTCTTCTCCTCCCGCTCCGCGACACTGGGCTCGGACGTTCCCACGATCGATCTCGAGGCCGAGCACGACCGCGCTCGCCGCGCCCTCACCGGAGCAGGTCTCGATGCAGCGGACGCCGAGCACGTCCTGCGCCTCGTCACGAGCGCGGCTCGCGAGG
>Ga0302046_10004352_pt1 | contig 12618 bp, 8 predicted proteins | sample RVTome_11_FD_200261 | JGI IMG/M metagenome (GOLD analysis project Ga0302046, IMG submission 200261) | Soil microbial communities from uranium-contaminated site in the Upper Colorado River Basin, Wyoming, United States - RVT147D111 (version 2) ...
CCGGGCGCGCAGGTGGGACCCTACCGGGTGCTGGAGCATCACGGCGGCGGCGGCATGGGCGTGGTGTATCGGGCGCACGACACGCGGCTCGACCGGACCGTGGCGCTCAAGTTCCTGCCCGCGCACTTGAGCAGCGACGAGCGCGCGAAGCAGCGGTTCATGCTCGAGGCGCAGGCGGCGGCCGCGCTCGACCATCCCAACATCTGCACGGTCCACGAGATCGCGGAAACGGACGACGGCCGGCTCTACATCACGATGCCCTTCTACCGCGGCGAGACGCTCGAGGCTCGACTCGTGCGGTGCGCGCTGCCGCTGCCCCTCGCCATGGATATCGCGCTGCAGGCCGCGCGCGGGCTCAGCCAGGCGCACGAACGCGGCATCGTGCACAGGGACATCAAGCCGGGCAACCTCGTCGTTACGGACGACGGCATCGTCAAGATCCTCGACTTCGGCATCGCCAAGACCGCCCACGCTCAGCTCACCTCTGCCAGGATGATCCTCGGCACGGCCGCCTACATGAGCCCGGAGCAGGCCGTGGGCGACGCTGTGGACCACCGGAGCGATCTCTGGTCGCTCGGCGTCGTGCTGTACGAGATGATCACCGGCCGCCGCCCGTTCGCCGGCGACAGCGTCGAGGCGCTGGTGGCGGCGATCCTGACCGCGGAGCCCGCTCCGCTCACCGGCGGCTCGCGCCTCGCCCTGGCGGCCGGCCAAGTCATCCGCACGTTTCTGCAGAAGGACCCGGTCATGCGGTTCGCCTCCGCGGCGGACGCCGTCGGGGCGCTCGAGGACGCCCTCGCCGGCCGAGACACGAGCCCACCTGCGGGAGCTTCCGAGCTCGACGTGGCGGGGGGTGGCGTGGCGCCGACCGGAGAGCGCCGTCAGATCGTGCCCGCCGTGGTCCGCCTCTCGGGCTATGCGTCCCTGGTGGAGCGGCTCGCCCCCGAGGAGGTCGACACGCTGCTGGCGCGCCTGCGGGGGGCCGCCGACGAGGTCGTCGGCCAGCACGGGGGCGTGGTCAACGAGCTGAGCAACGGTGAGATGGTCTGCCTCTTCGGCGTGCCGGCCACGCACGAGGACGACGGCCCCCGAGCCGTGCGGGCGGTGCTGGAGCTGCGTGAGCGGGCCCGCACACTGCTGCGGGACGGAGCGTCCCTGCAGATCGGCGTCGGGGCGGGGCTGTGCGTCGTGCAGCCCGCGCGCCGCGGTGAGCGGCGCTACGCGGTCGCGGGCGCGCCGCTGGAGTTGGCGTCCTTCCTGGCATCGCACGCCGGGGGCGGCGCGGTCCTGCTGACGCCGGACGCGCAGCGCCTGGCCCACCCGTTCTTCGACACGGCGCCCGCATGCCCGGTGAGCGTGCCGGACCGCGCCGAGCCGATGGTCCCGCACCGAGTGGTGGGAGCCTCCGGACACGCCACGCGGCTGGAAGCGGCCGGCGAGCTCGGGCTCACCGCGTTCTCCGGCCGAAGCGCGGAGCTGGCTTTTCTGCGGGCGGCGCTGGAGCGTGCGCGAGGCGGCCGCGGACAGATGGTGACCGTGATGGGCGAGGCCGGCGTCGGCAAGAGCCGCCTGCTGCACGAGTTCGTCCAGGGGCTGGAGAGCGACGTTCGCGTCATCCGCGGACGTTGTCCGGCCCAGAACAACGCGCTTCCGTACCATCCGTTCACCGAGGCGCTCCGGGACACGCTCGACGTCGGCGTCACGCCCGCGCACGCCCTCGACGCTCATGCGGTCGCCGGTCGTGTGATGGACCTGTCCCCGGAGCTGGAGGAATTTCTCCCCCTGTACCTCCATCTCCTCGGCATCTCGAGTGAGCACCACAGCATTCCGCCGCACCTGCGCGGCGGCACCCTTCGACCGGCCATCCGGGAGGCGCTGTCGGCCGCGTTCACGCTCGCGGCCTCCGTCGCGCCCGTGGCGCTGGTGCTCGAGGACTGGCATTGGGCCGATGCGGCCTCGCACGAGGCGCTGCTGCAGATCGCTGAGGTGGCTCTCGAGTGCGCCCTCCTGGTGAGCGTGTCGTATCGGCCGGGGCACGAGGTCGTCTGGCCGGAGGCGACGGCGCATGCCACGCTGCGGCTCGGCCCCCTCGACGTCACGGCCTCCATCGCCGTGATCGCGTCCGTACTCGGCGCCGACGCGCTCTCGGACGAGTTCGCGGCGGCGATCCACGAGCCGGCGGCAACCCGTTCTTCATCGAGGAGCTCTGCCACACCCTGTCGGAGCAGGGTCTGCTCCGCGTGGGGGACGGGCGCGTCGAGCCCAGGGGATCGTTGGACGACCTCCACCTTCCCGGCACGGTCCAAGGCGTGATCCGCACGCGCCTCGACCGGCTGGACCCGGACACGAAGGAGGTCGTGCGCGTCGCCGCCGTGGTCGGCCGGGAGTTCGCGGTTCCAGTCGTCGAGCGCGTGCTGGCGCCCGAGGGCCTGTCGCCGGAGTCCGCCCTGCTGCGGCTCACGGAGCTGGGGCTCGTGCAACGCGTGCGCGTCGTGCCCGACCCGACCTATCGCTTCAAGCACGTGCTCACGCAGCAGGTCGCCTACGACACGCTGCTGCTGCATCAGCGGCGAGCGCTGCACGGCCGGGTGGGCGCCGCCATCGAGGCCACCTGGCCCGACCGCGGCGAGCAGCATGCAGAGGCGTTGGCGCACCATTTCCACAGGGCCGGGGATTGGCGAAAAGCCGTGCGGTATGCGCGGGATGCCGCCAGCAGAGCGCGGCACCTCAGCGACTTCACCCGCGCGCTCGCGATTCTGGACCGCGTCGAGCAATGGGCGGACGAGCTGCACGAGGACGAACGGGGTCCGGTTCTCGTGGAGGTGCTGCTCGAGCAGGAGCGCCTGTGCGAGACGCTCGGGCTCCGCGGTCGACAGCAGGAGCTGATCGGGCGCCTGATCCTCCTCCTGGAGAACGCCGGGGACCCGAGGCGACTGGCGGAGGCATACCGGCGGCAGGGGGACGTCCATACGCTCCTCACGCGGTACGATGAAGCCGAGACCGCGCTGACCCATGCCCTCGCGCTGGACCGCGAGGTCGGCAACGAGGTCGGCGAGCGCAGCACCCTCACGAGCCTCGGGCTGCTGTGCTGGCACCAAGGGCGCAACCATGAAGGCCTCGCCTACATCGAGTCGGCGCTCGCGATCGACAGACGGAGAGGCAACGCGGTCCACATCGTCCACGACCTCGCCAACTTGGGCCCCGTACTCAAGGATCTGGGCGAGTACGAGCGTGCCGCAGCGAGCCTCCAGGAGGCGCTCGAGATCGCCGAGGAGAATGGCAACCCCATGACCGCAGCCCATGCGATGCACAACTTGGCGAACGTGTATCGCATGATGGGCGAGCCCGACCGGGCGCTCGCCCTGGTGTCGCGTTCCGTGCAGGTCAGGCACTCGAGCCGGCTGCCGCTCGAGAGCTCGTTCACGCTCACCACCTTGGCGCACCTCCAGCTCGATCGAGGCCTCATCGAGGAGAGCCTGGACACGTACCGCCGGGCCGTTGAGGTCGGCAGGCGGGTCGGACACGCGGACGGCCTCTGCCAGTCGCTGCGGTTTTTGGGCGAGGTCCTGGCGGGCCTGGGGCGGACGGAGGAGGGCCTGCCCTACCTGGACGAGGCGGCCGAGCTGTTCGCCCGGCTCGCGAACGGCCACGCCGAGGGGGGCGTGCGGGCCCGTATCGCGCGCATTCACGAGGCTGCCGGTAGGACGAACGCCGCCCGCGACCAGTGGCGGCGGGTGCACGCGCTGAGCCGAGCGTTCGGGTACGGCGAGGTCGAGCTCGACGCGTGCCTGGGGCTCATGCGTAGCGCGGAGAGCGACGACGATCTCACGGGCGCCCGAGGGGCGCTCGAGGACGGAATCGCCCTCGCGCGCCGCCTTGGCGAGGAGGAGAAGGAGGCGGAGCTGCACAACGCCGCCGGTATCGTCGCCTGGCGGCGGGACGCCGTCGAGGAGGCGCTGGCGCACTACGAGCGGGCGCTGTCCCTGTTCCGCGAGCGGGAGCACGCCTCGGGCGTCGGGCTGGCGCTGAACAGCCTCGGAGTCACGTTGATCCGTCAGGGGCGCGCCGAAGAAGGCCGGGCGCGGCTCGAGGAAGCGCTCGCGCACAACCGCGCGGCCGGGGAGCGGCTGCTCGAGGGGCACGCACTTTCCGCCCTCGGAGACCTGCATCTCGCCCGCGGCGCACACGCCGCCGCCGAGCGGTGCTATCGCGAGTCGCTGACCATCCGGCAGGATCTCGCCGACCGGGCAGGAGAGGGATGGATGGAGCAGCGGCTGGGCGAGGTCGCCCGTGCCGCGGGCGAGCACGGGGCGGCGGAGCGCCGGCGGGCACGGGCCGCCCGCATCGCCGAGCAGACTGGTAACCCGGAGCTCCTGCGCGCCTGCGCCGCGCGGGTCGAGCCCCTCCGATAGGGAGAGCGAGCATGCCCCGATACATCATCGAACGAACCGTTGGCACGCTGACCGATGAGCAGCTGGAGGCCGCGTCGAGGCGCTCCATCACCGCCATCGCGGAGATGGACGGCGTCGTCTGGATCAAGAGCTACGTCACCCACGCAGAGGGCAAGATCTACTGCGAGTACGATGCGCCCAACGAGGAGGCCGTGCGCGAGCACGCCCGCCGCGCGGGACTGCCGGTGGACAAGGTGTCCGAGGTCGCGCTGGAGATATCGCCCGCGATGTTCCGGTAGCGCACCTGGCGGGCTGGTCGCGCTCGCGAGGCGCGCCGAGGGCCGCAGGAATCTACACTCGGCGCGTGGGCCGGTACCATGCGGGAAACGGCCTCGCGCGGCCCCGCCCAATAACGGCTAGGAAGTTCAAACGGGCTTTCGAGGCAAGAGATGAGGCGAGAAGGGAAGGGCGCGCACCGCCAGCGCGACGTCGGTCGCGAGCGCGATTCCGACGGCCCCACGTCGTGATGTTCGCGCGGCCCGAGCGTGAGCCCGAGGCACCCGTGCCTGAACTCATCTCCGGACTCGTGTGAATCATCACGTGACCGTCGCGTGTGGCGGACGCGCAACCTGTCACGATTTACGGCGTTCGATCGTTGCGCCTCCACAGGCTCCGACCACGACACGAGGAGGCTGAACGCATGAACGCTCTCGGCCCGCGCGCATCAGCGCGCCGTGACCCCTGGACCCCTGGTTCCCGCGCGCCCGCCGCGGGCGTGCCCCCGTCAAGCCGATGGCTGCTCGCCGCCGTCGCGACACTCCTGGCGTCCGCGTGCGACTCGGGCCCGAGCGAGCCACCCACGCTCGAGTCCAACGTGACGGTGCTCGCCGGGGCCGAGGTGACGACGACCGACGACGCGGTCGTGGTGGGCGGCGTGCCCCGCATCCACCTCGGCGGTGGCCCGAGGGGTATGTTCGTCCAGCAGTCCACAGAGTACACGTACGGGGGGCTGTACGAGCAGATCAACGAAGAGCTCGTGGGCGAGTCCTGGTACATGGACGTGGGGCGGAGGGTCGTCACGCGCGAGAGCGGAGACACGATCTTCACGCGGGCGCTGGACTTCGGCGACGTCGCCCTGGAGGGGACCCCCGCGAGCCATTTCGAGATCGACACGGCGCGCGTGATCGACACCGGCGATGGCGTTCGCGTCTACGAGAATCTCATCCTGAACCGCGTGCTCATCTACGTCCACCGCCTCAACATGGACGGAAGCACGGTGTCCTTCGTCCACGCGCCGTTCTACGAGCACATGCTGGCAGACGGCGCGATCGAGCTGACTGCGAGCGGCTCCGAGGACATCGAGCCCTTCTCGGCGGCGCTCACGCTGGCGGAGGGCGCACGCGTCACCGCACTGTCGAACGGCGACGATCTGTATTTCGAGCGGGAGCGACAGATGCTCCGCACCGATGAGCCACTGGTGGTCGAGCTGAGCAGGCCGCTCGATCCGAGCCGGGCCGTGCTGCGCCTCGTCTACTTACCCCCGCCGGAATCGGACGTGGACCCGGAAACGGCCCGGCGCGCCAGCGCGGCGTTCGAGCTGATGGGCAGGACCGACCGCGTAGTGATTCCCGCGTCGGCCCTGGCGGAGGTGGCCTCCCATCTGCCGGAGGAGGAGGGCGGCTTCATCCTCAGAGTCTCCGAGTACTTCGTGAAGGAGGACGTGTACCGGCTCGTGCGCGTCGAGGACGGGACGGCGGAGACGCTCTCCGGCCTGCAGGTGAGCCACTTCACCATCTACGTGGGCATGAGCCGATAGAGCGACCAGAAGGGCTCAGGTCCACAGGACCTGGACAGGGTAGGGCTCGAAGCGGCGATCGTGAGTGACCACGGTCAGCCCCTCCACCAGCGCTTGCGCGATCAGCATCCGATCGAATGGGTCTCGGTGATGGTGGGGTAGGTGGAAAGGGTGGGCGCATGGGAGGTGCTCAGGGAGAGCTTGCTGAAGCCGGGAGGATCGAACACCTGGTCGAGCGAGGCGGTTACCCGAAGCTTCCCTGTTCCCACTTTGATGGCGATCTCCCACGGCGCTCAGCCGGCGATCCGATGTCGCTGGCAGCCCCGATTCGGCGACTCATCACGGAAATCGATCCGAACCAGCCGATGCGCAGCATGCTCCCGCCGAACGACGTTATGGCCGAATCGATCGCACGGGATCGCTTCTTCACGCTGCTGTTCGCGGCGTGCGGCGGGCTCGCGCTCGTGCTCGCCGCGGTCGGGATCTATGGCGTGCTCGCGTATTCGGTAAGCCAGCGAACGCAGGAGAGCGGAGTCCGGATGCCTCTCGGAGCGCGTGCCGGGGATGTGCTGCGGATGTAGCGGGTGCTGGAACGCGGCTGGTCGCCATCGGCATCGCAATCGGGACGGTCGCCGCGCTTTGTTCAGCCGGGTGTTGGCCAGCCAGCTGTACGGGATCACGCCGACGGACCCGCTGACCTTCGCGTCGGCGATCGGATTCCTCGGTGCGATTGCGCTGCTCGCACTACTCGTCCCGGCTCGTGGTGCGACGCGCGTCCCACCGATGAACGCCCTGCGCCCGGAATGCAGAACTGACGCTCGGGAGGCTCCCCGCGGGACCATCAGGAGGGGCCCGACCGCCTGCGTGTCCTGGCCGCCGGGAGGCAGCAGCGCGGCAGGGGTCGCGTATGGGTGCCAGTCGGGGTCACATCACGCTCGAAGCTCCTCGAGTAGTGTGCGTGCCGTCCTCAGGTCCGCCGAATCCGACCCTTCACGGAAGCGGCCGAGGTTCCTCTCGAGCGTCCGTCGGGCCCCTTCGGTCTCGCCCTGTCGCTGCTGGAGACGGCCCAGGTCGACCGCGGCTCGAAGCTGCAATCCTGCCGCGTTCTGACTGCGCGCCACATCGATTGCCCGGTGGAGCGAGATCGCCGCCTCGTGTTCGTTTCCGTCATCGGCCAGCCGGAGCTCGCCCCGGAGCCGATGAAGCTCGGCCTCGCACCAGCGCTCCCCGGTCGTCTCAACCGCAGCCAAGGCTTCCTCGACTCGCCCGAGCCCCTCTCCCACCCTTCCCGAATCTCCGTACCCCCCGGCAAGCAAGGCCAGGTAATAGGGTCTCCTCAACTTGGCACCCGTCCCCAGGAGCGCCGTCAGACCCTCTTCCATCTGTTCCAGGCCTCGCTCGCACTCGCCTCGGCTCGCGATCGTCCACCCCTCGAGAATCGTTCCCCACGCCAGATAGTAAGGGAAGTGATATTCCGACGAGAGGGCGATCGTGGCCTCCGCGTGCGTCTCGGTCGCCCGCCACTCCTGCCGGAACTGGTGCATCATCGCCGCATAGGCGTGCGCGAACGTCCGGCTGAAGGGATGCCCGAGGTCCTCGGCCATCGACAGCGCGCCGCGGCTCATCTCGAGCCCCTGATCTGGTTGCCCGAGGTGCCACCTCGCATGCGAGGCGATGGAGAGGGAGAGCACACCCAGGTCACCCGTGAAGGGGAAATCGTGAGTCGGCTGGTGAGCGGGCGTGTGCAGCGCGATCGCTCGATCCAGGTGCTCCCGGGCCCGTACGAAGTCCCCGAGATGGAAGAGGCTCAACCCCTGCACGAAATGGGCCGGTACGAGAAGAGCAGAATCATTCCGTTCCTGTGCGAGATGAAGCAGTCGTTCCCCCAGGGCGTACGCCTTCGCCGACTCGGATCGTACCATGTGGTAGCCCTGGAGACCCCAGAGCGCACGACTGAGGTGAATGATGTCCCCGGACTCGCCCAACTCCAATGCGCGGGTATAGACCTCCTCTATCTCGGCCGCAGCCCAGCCGCGCGCCGCGACCAGGGAGTCGCCCAGAGCGATTCGCAGCGTCAGCTCTTGCACGTCTCCGTCAACGTCCTCGGTTAGGGTCTCCCGTTGCGCGAGCGCGCGATTGAAGTAGAGGATCGCCTCCTCATTGGCGTAGACGCGCTTGGCCGCCTCGCCAGCACGTTCGTAGAGAGGAACTGCCAGCCGCGGCAGACCGGCGCGCTCGTAGTGGACCGCCAGCTGGCCACTGACGTCAACGAAGCTGGAGGGATGCACGGCCCCCAGAGCTTCGGCGACTCGGCGGTGCAGCAACCGCCGCCGGGCGAGACCGATCTCGGCATAGGCGACTTCACGCAGCTTGTCGTGGGTAAAGTCGTAAGCGCTCACCCCGTGCGCTCGAACGATCCGCCTCTGTAGCAGCTCATCGAGTCCGGCAGCAAGCTCTTTCTCGTCCCGCTGCCAGGCGCGAGCCAGCACCTGGAAGGAGAACTCCCGGCCGATGGTTGCCGCCAGCTCGGCGATCTCCTGACCCGACGGCGACATACCGGCCAGGCGGGAACGGATCACCGCCTGCACTCTGGGAGGCAGCGAGGGCTCCCTCGTTGCCAGCGGTTCGGTTAGCACCGAACTCTTCGCGGGCCGAACCCACGAACTTCGACCTTCGTCCACCAGCCACGCCCGCACGGTTTCGATCACGAACAGTGGGTTGCCCTCGGTCTCCCTGAAGAGCTCGGTCGCCACTTTCGCCTGGAGCTCGCGGGCGGCCACCTGGGCAGCCAGCTCCGTGGTCTCCCCTTCGCCCAGGGGCTCGAGCGCGATCTCAATAAGCTGCCCCTGAGCTCGCAGGTCGAGCAGCAGCCGCCACGCGGGATGATCCGATTCGATCTCCCCGGAGCGGAGCGTTCCCGCCACCAGCAGCCGTGCGCCGTGGTCGAAGCGCAACAGGTAATGAAGCCATTGGAGCGTCTCGCGGTCGCACCATTGGAGGTCGTCGATCAGGAGAAGCCGCGATTCGCCGACCGGCGACACCGCGTGGGCGAGGGCCCGAAAGAACCGCTCGCGCTGCCCGCTCTCGGTCGCCAGCGGAGGAGAGAGACCCGGATGCCCGGACAGGAGCTCGGGCAGGAGCCGGGCGAGCTCGCCAAGCCACACCGGGTCCAGTCCCCCCAACGTGGTCCGAAGCGCGGGCGACCGCAGCCACGCCACCACGGGACCGTAGGCAAGCCGACCCTCGCTGGAGTAGGAGCGCGCCCGGGCCACCGAGATCCCGTCCCGGCTTGCCCGATCGAGCAATTCCTCCGCCAGCCGGGTCTTGCCGACGCCTGCTTCCCCGACGATACAGACGAAGTGCGGTCCATCGCTCTCGCTGGCCCACCAGGCTTCGCGGAGCCTACTCAGCTCGGCATGACGCCCGATCAGGTCGTAGGCCGGTGATGGCCAGAACGACTCGCGGATCGCGCTTTCCGGCATAGCCCATCGCGGAGCGGGTGCGAGAATCGAGCCCGGCTCCGTCCGCATCCGCTCGGCCATCGCCTCCACTTCAGGGTTGGGCTCGGCCCCCAGCTCGTCTCGAAGCAGTGCGGCGTGCTCGCGGGCCCGCCGGATCGCCGTGCCGCGATCCCCCGCCGCCTCGAGCGCCTGCATGAGGCTCAGGACCGCACGTTCGGAGTACGGGTCGAACGCGAGCCTTCGCCTCCACCATTCCACCGACGCACCGAACTGCTCCGAGACCGCCGCCTCCTGCGCAAGCCTTTCCAGGGTTTGTGCGTAAGCGCGTGCGAATCGCTCCCGAGTCTCGATGAGCCAGCGCTCGAACTCGATGGAGCCAGCGATGAAGAAGCCGTCGAGGAAGGGACCTGTGTACAGGGCGACCGCTTGTTCCGCGTGGCCCGCCTCCAGCGCTTCTACGAAGGCCACGACATCGGGCTTCACCACAGACACGTCCAGGCGGAGGTCGTCGCCGACGGAAAGGATGGCGTCCGCGCCGAGCGCTCTTCTGAGCGCGTGGATGGCCTGGTTCAGGAGGTTCCGGGCGTGGCCGCCATCGCGTTCCGGCCACAGGTACCCGATCGCTTTGTCACGGCTCACCCCGCCGGGGTGGGCGACCGCCAGGACGGCGAGCAGCGCGAGGCGATGGCGTTGGGCCGCAGCTCCCGTGACGACGCCCCCCTCACCTTCGATCCGTGCGCCGCGAAAAAAGTGCAGGAAGAACATAAGCGGTAGCCGACGGGGCGTTAAGATCTCATAAACCGAGGATAAATCCCGCCCGGCTATTGTACGGTTACCGACGGGCCGAATCCACAGCGGCGTCGGGCTCCGACGCGGCTGCGAAAGCTGGATTTCTGCGCTCAAACGCAACTTCGGACTCAAGGAGGTCAGTATGCGTACCCTTCGGTTCCTATTCCCCGCGGTGGTCATGTCAGCGGCCTGCAGCGCCGACGCGCCCACCGCCGCCGATCCAGGCATCCACGAGCACGAGCTGAACCTGTTCTTGGCGGACGTGAACATGGACCTGGCAGCGATCCGCCAGGCCACCGCGCAGTTCCACAGCGTGGAGAAGGCGGAGGCGGCGGGGTATGCCAAAGCGGCCGGCGCTCCTGATTGCATCGGGACGGGAGACCCCGACCTAGGCGACATGGGCTTCCACTGGGACCACCTCGCGGATCCCGCCTCCCCCAACCTGGACTCGGACGTCGACATTGCCCATCCCGAAGCCCTGGTGTACATGCCTGGCCCCAACGATTCGCTCCGCCTGGTGGCAGTGGAGTACCTGATCCCGTGCACGGTCGTCGCTGGAACGTGTGATGGGCCTCCTCCGACCCTCATGGGCCAGGAATTCACCTCGTTCGCTCCCGCCTTCCCGCTATGGGGTCTGCACGCGTGGGTGTGGAAGGAGAATCCGACCGGGATGTTCGCCAACTTCAACCCGAAGCTCACGTGCCCGTCGAGTTAGAGCCTTGGACCTGACTCGGGGGCGACCGTGCATCGATCCTGTCCGACCCGCCCCGGCGGTTGATGGTCCGGCGGGCCAGAGACGCCGCCGGGGCCGGGACGGCATGTTCCTCGTGCATGGCTCGCGTGGACGACGGCCATGCTCGGACATTTCCCGGCCGCGGTTCGGCAACGAGATGAGCGGCAGGGTAACGCGGTGCGGGTAGGAATCTCGGCTGAGTGCGCGGGAGCCGGAGGTGATGGCGGTGTGGCGGGCGAGGTGATGGGAGCGGTAGTACCGAGGATCGACGCAGGGGCGCGAGGCGCGAGGGTTTGCTGGCGGCGCCATGCCCAACTGGGGAAGGGTGGGGCCGCGATCTGGCGTACGGGGCCAGGACGCCGTGGTAGCGGTGGCGGTGGACGTGTGGGGGCGGGACAAACTTCGAGAGGCACTCGAGGAGCTCGAGGGGTGTGAGCAGCAGTTCGGTGCGGCTGTTGACGTCGGGTTTTGTCGGGTTTGGGAAGCGGTAGATGAGGCGGCTGTCGGGCGACGCGAGGGCAGGGGTGCAGTCGAGTGCGTGCAGTCGTTCGAGAGCGAAGGGCGGGCGGGCACAGTATCGGACGAGGTGCTCGATGCCGGCTCGGGCGCCAGCTCGGAGGCTTCGTGGAAGTGGACCTCGCCGTCGCCGGCCTCGCCGAACACGACGAGGCGGCAGCGCTGCCCGCACCGGGCCATCGCCACGCATCCAACGATCAGTCGGCCCGCCGCGGGGTCAGTCCGCGCGCAGCGCGCTGGCAGCCGGAATTCTCGCCGCCCGGCGCGCGGGGAGGATGATCGCGGCGAGCACGACCAGCCCGAGGAGCCCAGTGGCCGTCAGGAGCGTCAGCGGGTCGTAGGGGGTCACGCCGTACAGTAGGCTGCCGAGCACACGCTCGCCGAGCGCCGACGCGGCGAGCCCGAGCACGATACCAAGCAGCGCGGGCCGCGCACCCTGGCTCAACACCATGCCGACGACGTCGTCCGAGGCGGCGCCTAACGCCATGCGGATGCCGATCTCCCTGGTGCGCCGGCTGACGACGTAGGAGACGACGCCGTAGAGCCCCACCGCGGCCAACACGAGCGCCAGCAGGGAGAACGCCGACAGGAGCGTGACGTAGAAGACCGCTGGGGCGTGCTCTCGGACCACGACCGTCTCGATGCGCTCGACGTTCCGCACGGCCAGGGCGGGGTCGAGCTCGGACAGGACCTTCCGCGCGTCCGGCATCACGGACGCGACGCCTTGACCGAGCTTCATGTAGACGAACATGGCGTCCATGCCGAACTGGGCGTTCGGAATGTACACCGCGGGCTCGGGCGGAGCGGTGGCGCTGGCTCCGCGAACGTCACCGACGATGCCGACGACGGTGCGCTCCGGGTCGTCCCCAAAGCTCCAGCTCACCGAGAGCTCGAGGCGCCTGCCGATGGGGTCCACGTCCGGATAGTACAGGT
>Ga0302046_10004353_pt1 | contig 12617 bp, 9 predicted proteins | sample RVTome_11_FD_200261 | JGI IMG/M metagenome (GOLD analysis project Ga0302046, IMG submission 200261) | Soil microbial communities from uranium-contaminated site in the Upper Colorado River Basin, Wyoming, United States - RVT147D111 (version 2) ...
CCGATCTCGTCGCTGAATAAGCCCTCGTTGGCGTCAATGTGGATGTCGTCGCCGTCCAACAAGCAGCCGATAGGACCACGCTCGGACGCCTCGGGCCCGGCGCCGCCGCCCGTGGCGTGCGATACCGGGACATTCAGGCTCCGTTCAGGTCGGCGGCTGTATGGTGCGCGAAGCTGAAATGGCACCACGCCGCCGTCGCGACGTTAACCAAAAGGGCGCGTAGACACGGTGGGTAATGCGGCTGCATCACCGATTTGCAGCGCCGAAACGCAGGAGTACCTGTAAATGCACCGGGAGAGAAGACTGCAACGCTGGCTCGCCACGACCTGCGCCGTGGCGTTGCTCTTGGCCAATCAGACCGCCCAGACCGCCACCATTACCGCACAAGCTCAGATTTCCGGCGTGCAACTGGCGCAGTCGGACGAGAGCGACCGCGGTCGACGCGGCGACCACGACAAGGACAGGCGCCGCGGCGATCATCGGCCGGGCGGCGGCGCGAAGAATCACGATCGCGACAATAAAGCGAAAGCGCACTCGGAAGCCGAACGCCATCGCGGTCGCGATCAACGGGGCCAAGCCGCCCGGCAACAGTTCCGCGACGAACGACGGAAATCGAGCGACCAGCGGCATCCCGAGACTCGACGGACCAGGGTGGAACGGTCGAGCGGCGACGACAATAACGACAGCCGACAATACAGCCGCCCACGCGCGCGACACGACGAGCGTCACCGTGCCGGTTCAAGCGAGAATTACCGCCATCACGGCGACCGAGATGGCTATCGCCAAAAGTATGGCCACCACGGTTATTTCGTCCCCCGGTACCGGCGTCATGTTTATCAGGTGCCGCCGCGGCGGATTCGCCATTACCGGGACGTTATCATCGTACGCCCGCATGGCCACTGGTATCACGGCTACGGACACCACCACGACGATGCCAGTGCCTATAGCTGGCTCGCGTTCACGGCAATCAGCCTCGGCATTCTCACCCTGCTGAGCGTAAGCCAACAGCGCACCCACGAACAGGCGCAGATCTACGCCACCAGAGCACCGGTAGGCGAGACGATTTATTGGCGCGATCGAGGCGCATCCGGTTCGGTAACGCCGCTCAGGGACGGTTATGCCGAGAGTGGCCTCTATTGCAGAGAATTCCAGCAGCGGGTCACCATCGGCGGTCGCAGCGAAGAAGCCTATGGCACGGCCTGCCAGCAACCTGACGGCGCCTGGAAGATCGTCGGCGATGCGGGCTGAGCCGATAGCCCTACCCTTTACCGCAAGCGGGCGACGGAGGCTTGCAGTGTCGATTGGTTCGACGCATCGACCGGACCGGCCATCCCTGCCGAATCGGCGCCAAGAACGGCGCCGCGAGGGTCATTGACGCGATGGACGGCTGAACGGCCCCGTCGGATCGCTATCAGGCGGCCTGCAACCGGGCCAGTGCCTCCGCCAGGCGCGTCCGCGCGCGCTCGTCTTCCGCCAGGCGCTCGCGCTCGCCTTCGACCACGTGCTCCGGCGCCTGGGCGACGAAACCGGCATTCGCCAGCTTGGCGCCGCGGCGGCGGATCATCTCGTCGGTCTTCGCCAGCTCGCGGCCGAGCCGCGCCTTCTCCGCCTCGATGTCGATGGCACCGGCGAGCGGCAGCAGCACCGTGGCTTCGTCCAGCACCATCTGCACGGCGCCTTTGGGCGCTTCGCCATCGAGGGCAGTAGCATTTTCCAAGCGGGCCAAGCGCTCGATCACGCCGCGGTGGCGTTCCAGCCGGGCCAGGCTCTCGGGACCGGCGCCGCGCAGCAACAGCGGCAACTTGGCGCCGGCCGGCACGTTGACCTCGGTCCGGACCGAGCGCACCCCGGCCACCAATCGCAGCACCCAGCCCATCTCGCCGGCCGCCGACGGGTCCACCACGCCCTCGTCGAGCCGCGGCCATTCGGCCTCGGCCAGCATGCTGTTGCGGTCGCTCAGCAGCCCCCAGAGCTCTTCGGTGACGAAGGGCATGAAGGGATGCAGCAGCCGCAGGATGGCATCGAAGGCCCAGGCCGCCGTGGCGCGCGTTTCGGCGGCGGCTTCCGCCTCGCCCGCCAAGAGCGGCTTCGAAAATTCCAGGTACCAGTCGCAGTAGGTGCCCCAGATGAAGTGGTAGACGGCGTCCGCAGCTTCGTTGAAGCGGTATTCGTCCAGCGCCCGGGTTATGGCGTCCTGGGCCCGCTTCACCTCGCCGACGATCCAGCGGTTTACCGTCTCGCGCTGCCGGCCGGGTTCGAAGCCCGGCTCCGACCGGCAGTCGTTCATTTCCAGGAAACGGGCGGCGTTCCAGATCTTGGTGGCAAAGTTGCGGTAGCCCTCGACGCGGCTCTTGGCCAGCTTGACGTCGCGCCCCTGGGCCGCCTGCGAAGCCAGCGTGAAGCGGAGCGCGTCGGCCCCGAACTCGTCGATCAGCTCCAGGGGGTCGATGATGTTGCCGCGGCTCTTGGCCATCTTCTGGCCCTTCTCGTCGCGGACCAGGGCGTGGATATAGACGGTGTGGAACGGCTCCCGGCCCATGAAGTGCAGGCCCATCATCATCATCCGCGCCACCCAGAAGAAGATGATGTCGAAGCCCGTCACCAGCAGGTCGGTGGGATAGTAACGGGCAAGCTCAGGCGTCTCGTCCGGCCAGCCCAGCGTCGAGAACGGCCAGAGGGCGCTGGAGAACCAGGTGTCGAGCACGTCCGGGTCCCGGCGCAGTTCGACCTGGCGGCCGTAGTGCGCCTCGGCCGCCGCCAGCGCCTCCGCCTCCGTGTGCTCGACGAAGATGTGCTCGTCCGGCCCGTACCAGGCCGGGATCTGATGCCCCCACCACAGTTGGCGCGAGATGCACCAGGGCTGGATGTTGCGCATCCACTCGAAGTAGGTGCGCTCCCACTGCTTGGGCACGAAGACGGTGCGGCCCTGCTCCACGGCCTCGATCGCCGGTTTCGCCAGCACCTTGGCGTCGACATACCACTGCTCGGTCAGCCAGGGCTCGACCGGCACGCCGCCGCGGTCGCCGTAGGGCACCATGTGGACATGCGCCTCCACCTTCTCCAGGAGACCGGCCGCCTCCATGTCGGCGACGACGCGCTTTCTCGCCTCGAAACGGTCGAGGCCGCGATAGGGCTCGGGCACGTTGTCGTTCAGCCGTGCCTCGCCGTCGAGGATGTTGACCAGCTCCAGGCCGTGCCGGCGGCCGACCTCGAAGTCGTTGAAATCGTGCGCCGGCGTCATCTTCACGGCACCGGTGCCCTGCTCGGGATCGGCATAGGCGTCGGCGACGATCGGCAGCCGCCGTCCGACCAAGGGCAGCACGGCGAAGCGGCCGACCAGATCGCTGTAGCGCGCGTCCTCGGGATGCACGGCGACGCCGGTGTCGCCCAGCATGGTCTCGGGCCGCGTCGTGGCGACGACGATGTAACGCCCCTCCCCGCCTTCGATCGGATAGCGGAAGTGCCAGAGGTGGCCCTTGACCTCGGTCGGCTGTACCTCGAGGTCGGAAATGGCCGTGCTCAATTTCGGGTCCCAGTTGACCAGGCGCTGATCCTTGTAGATCAGCCCCTGCTTGTAGAGTTCGACGAAGACCTTGCGGACGGCGGCCGAGAGCCCCTCGTCCATGGTGAAGCGCTCGCGCCGCCAATCGCACGAGGCGCCGAGACGATGCAGTTGGCCGAGGATGGTGCCGCCGCTCTCCGCCTTCCATTCCCAGACGCGCTCGACGAACTTGTCGCGCCCGAGCTCGCGCCGCGACACGCCCTCCGCGCCGAGCATGCGCTCGACCACCATCTGCGTCGCGATGCCGGCATGGTCGGTCCCGGGTTGCCAGAGCACGTCGCGGCCGCGCATCCGTTCCAGGCGGACGACGATATCCTGCAGCGTGTTGTTGAGCGCATGCCCCATGTGCAGGCTGCCGGTGACGTTCGGCGGCGGGATGACGATGGTGTAGGGCTTGGCGTCGGCGCGACGGCCGCATTCGAAAACGCGGCCTTCCTGCCAGGCGGCGAAGATGCGCTGCTCCACCTCGTTGGGGCGATAGGTCTTTTCGAGCATCGCTGATTTCTTCTCGATCGGATGTCACTAGAAAACGGGATGGGGGCCGGTCGGCGGCGGGGCCTACCGTCCCGGCTAGCCGTTGTCGGCGCGACCGGAGATACGTTGGATCTCGCGTTCTACCAGTCGCTCGACCAGCGGCGGCAGATTCTCGTCCAGCCAGTCCTTCAACATCGGCCTCAGCATTTCCTTTACCAACGCCTCCAGCGTCTTGTCGCCGCCACCGAGCTGCACGTGGCGCGATCCGCTGACGGCGCTGGACAAGCTGCCAAGCGCGCTGGCGACGTCGCCGGCCGCGGCGATCGAGACCATGTCGTCTGCCGCTGCCGACACCTCCTTCGCGAACGCTTCCGCCTTCCGGACCGCGGCATCTTCCGACGGCTTGCCGAGCGGCGCCTTGACCGACGGGCGGAGGTCGCCGGTGGCCGAAACCGCTGCCTCGGCCTTGGCTGGCGGCGCGGCGGAGGCCGGATTGCCGACCGCGGTCACCGAGCCGTCGTCGTTCATCATTTCGGTAAGTTCCAGCACGTCGCCGTCGTCGCCGGAGGCGACGCCGCGCTCGACGCCGACGTCGTCGGAAATGATCTGGCGGATCGAGGCCAGGATCTCTTCCATCGACGGCTCCTGGCCCGGCTTGGCGTCGCTCATCGCCGCATCCTCGCGCCTTGCGGAATGAAAGCGGAACCTACGTCAGCGCGCGCCAAAAGGCCAGCCTGCCAAGCCCGACCTGACAGCCTAAAGCGCTGGCCTTAGTCGATTGGCTCGAGACCCCAATACGCCTCGCGCACCTTGTTGTAGTGCGGCGCCGGATCATATTCCTCGACCGGCACTCCGATCCTGGCGACCGCGAGGCGGCCGATGGCGCTCAGCAACGTATAGCCCGCGACATACTCGTCACGCTCGGCGTCGACCAGGGCAACGCGGGCGTCCAGCAACTCCTGCTCGGCATCGAGCACGTCCAGCGTCGTGCGCGAGCCGACGGAGGCCTCCTCGCGCACGCCTTCCAATGCGATCTCGTTGGCGCGGACGCTCTCGCGGCGCGCCTCGATGTTCGAGCGCGTGGTGGTCAGCACCTCCCAGGCCTGCGTTACCGCCTCGACGACCTGGCGGCGCGCCTGTTCGACCTGGATGCGAAACTGGTTGCGCCGTTCCTTGGCCTCCCGGACCCGTGAGTATTCGACGCCGGATTGATAGATCGGGATGGTGACGCGCGCCAACAGCGTGGCGTTGCTGCCGTGCACGTCCTCGAGGCTGTTCTCGTGGTTGCCCGAGACACGGCCCTGCACATCGACACGCGGCAGCAAGTCGCTGAAGGCGACGTCGACGGCATCGCCGGCGGCGCGCTCGTTGTGGGTCGCGGAGACGATGTCCGGGTTCTCCGCCAGGCCGATGTTCAGCGCCTCCTGCAGCGACGCCGGTAATTCGGGCAACGGCGGCGCCGCCTCCAGATCGCTCGGTGCCTCGCCGATGACACGCTCATAGGTCGCTTTGCTGACTGCCAGTACGCCCTGGGCCTGGATGCGGTCGGCACTGGCACGCGACAGCCGCGCCTCCGCTTGCGCCACGTCGGTACGGGTCACCTCACCGACATCGAAGCGGTCCTGCGTGGCCTCGCGCTGACGCTGCAGCACCTGCTCGTTGTTGATATTGAGCTCGAGCCGGCCCTGGTCGCGCAGCACGTCCATATAGGCGCTGACGCCGTCCAGCAGCACGGCCTGCTCGGTGCTGCGCAGTCTGGCCCGAGCCGACAGGATCTGATTGTCGGCCTGGCGAATCGATGCTTCGGTTTCGCCGCCGGTATAAACCGGCTGGACGATCTCGAAGGCCCCGTTCAGCGGTAGCAGCGTCTGGTTCTTTATCTGGTTCGTGTCGGCGTGCCCAACACCGCCCGAGCCGGTGATGCCGATCGTCGGCCGCCAGCCCGAGAGCGCCTGGGCGATACCTTCGTCGACAGCCCTCAGGCTGGCGCGCGAGTCACGCAAGTCGGGACTCGTCTGATACGCCTTGGCGAGGGCCCCTTGCAGGCTTTCCGCCTGCACCGGCTGCGCGCAGGCGATCGACGCGCCCAGTACCAGGGCGCAAGCCGCCCGATATCGATTCATTTGACGTTCCCAACCTGTCCCATCACCGTCTAGACCCTAGTATGTCGCCGCCGCACGATCAATCGTCGTGCCGGCCAGGCCGCGGCCGTTGCATGAACGCCGCTCAGAAGACGAAACCGGGCGCCTTCTCGAAGCCGGGCAGCGACGGCACCTGGGCATCGAACAGCTCGGTGGCGCCGACGAGGCCGTCGATATTCGCGTAGCGCATGGCCTTGCCAACGCCGTGACGGCGTTCGACCGCCATCAGGCGGCCGCCTTCGGCAAGTTGCCCCAGCAGGCTCTGCGGCAGTTCCTCGACGCCGCCGTTCAGGAAGATGACATCGAAAGGCCCCTGCTTGACGCAACCTTCCGGCAGCACCCCTTCGATGACGGCGACGTTATCGATGCCAAGTTCGGCCAGGTTGGCGTTGGCGCGCTCGGCCAAGGCGGCATCGCTCTCAAGCGCCACGACCGCGCTGGCCAAATGCGAAAGTACGGCGCTCGAGTAGCCGCTGCCGCAGCCGATGTCGAGAACCAGGTCGTCCGGCCCGATCTCCGCGGCCTGCAGGATGCGGGCGAAGACGACCGGTTCCATCAGAAAGCGCCCGCCACCGATCGGAATGTCCTCGTCGAGATAGGCGACGCCGCGCAGCTCCCGCGGCAGGAAGGGCTCGCGCGGCACCGCCCGGAGGGCTTCGCAAATCCGTTCGTCGGTGACGCGATTGGGCCGGATCTGCCCGTCCAGCATGGCCTCTCGCCGCTTCAGGCTGTCGTTCATCGGTCCACCCCGAACCACCCCGGAAAACGCGCATCGGTTATATGGCCGGTGCCGGCGGCTGACAACGCCCGGCCAGGGCAACGTCGCCGATTGACCGGGCCTCGCGGCAGGTCTAAGTAAGCCTCGCGCCCGACCTCGAGGCGGCTCCCGGCGCGGTGGGAGAGTGGCTATCCAGCGGACTGCAAATCCGTTCACACCGGTTCGAATCCGGTCCGCGCCTCCAAGAGCTTTGTGAATCGAGCTCCCTCAACCTCATCTTGCCGGCCTTTCGCGCGTCCGCCGACGGGCGCGCGATGCGCGTAGGCGCACTGTCGGAGGCCGACGCCGCGTCCTATATACTGGGGCGCAGCGACATCGGCAGCTTGCGGCGGCGCATCGGATTGCCGCGGCGCGGGTCGGCCGCAAGGGGTAGGGCATGAACGATCACGGCCGGACGCACCATGGCCACGTCCATGGCGCTCAGACACTCGACGCGGCCGCAGGCGAGAGCGCCGTCGACCCGGTGTGCGGGATGACGGTGCCTCTGGACGCCGGCAAGCCCAGTCACACGCACCAGGGCGAGACCCATCACTTCTGCTCGGAGCGCTGCCGCGACAAGTTCCGGACGGATCCGGGCCTCTGTCTCTCCGGTGCGCACAAGGATACCGACGCGATGCCGCCGAAGGGCACCAAGTATACCTGCCCGATGCACCCGGAGATCGTGCGCGATGCACCGGGGGATTGCCCGATCTGCGGCATGGCGCTGGAGCCTATGGGCGTGCCCGCCGCCGACGAAGGACCGAACCCGGAGCTTGTCGATTTCAAGCGGCGCTTCTGGATCGGCGCGGTCCTGACGGTACCTCTGCTCGCCTTGACCATGGGGCCGCTCATCGGGCTCGGCGCCATTCGCGAACCGCTTGGCGAACGCATGGCGCTTTGGGTCGAACTCGCGCTGGGCACGCCGGTCATCCTTTGGACGGGCTGGCCCCTGCTCGTGCGCGGCGCAAAGTCCATTGTCAATCGCAACCTCAACATGTTCACGCTGATCGCGATGGGTGTCGGTGCGGCCTATCTCTTCAGCCTCGTCGCCGTGCTCGCGCCGGGTATCTTTCCCGAGGGCTTCCGCGACGCCGAGGGTCACGTCGGCGTCTATTTCGAGGCCGGCGCCGTCATCGTCGTCCTGGTCCTGCTCGGTCAGGTGATGGAGCTGGGCGCGCGCGAGCGCACGGGCTCGGCCATTCGCGCCCTGCTCGACCTCGCGCCCAAGACGGCCCTGGTGATCCGCAACGACGGCCGCGAGGAAGAAATTCCGCTCGAGGACGTCGTCGTCGGCGACCGCCTGCGCGTCAGGCCCGGCGAAAAGGTTCCCGTCGACGGTGTCGTCGCCGAAGGCCGCTCCGCGATCGATGAATCGATGATCTCGGGCGAGCCGGTCCCGGTGGAGAAGGTGCAGGGCGATCCGGTGACCGGCGCCACCATCAACGGCACCGGCAGCCTGATCATCGAGGCCACGCGGGTCGGCGCCGACACGTTGCTGAGTCAGATCGTCGAGATGGTCGCGAGTGCGCAGCGCAGCCGTGCGCCGATCCAGAAGCTGGCCGACGCCGTGGCCGGAAAGTTCGTGCCGGCCGTCATCTTGATCGCCGTGCTGGCCTTCATCGCCTGGTCGATCTGGGGACCGGCGCCGGCTTTCGCATACGCCCTGGTCGCGGCGGTGGCGGTGCTGATCATCGCCTGCCCCTGCGCGCTGGGGCTGGCCACGCCGATGTCGATCATGACCGCCACCGGCCGCGGCGCACAGGCAGGCGTACTCGTCAAGAACGCCGAGGCGCTGGAACGCTTCGCCAAGGTCGATACGCTGATCGTCGACAAGACCGGCACGCTCACGGTCGGCAAGCCGAGGCTGGTCGACGTGTTGCCCGAGGCCGGTCGCGACGCGACCGAGGTGCTGCGCCTTGCCGCCAGCCTGGAACGCGGATCCGAACATCCCCTGGCGGAAGCCATTGTCGCGGGGGCGGAGGAGCGCGGCATCGCGCTTCCGAAGGCGGAGGACTTCGAGGCCGTTACCGGCAAAGGCGTCATAGGCACGGTCGACGGCACGGCCGTGGCTCTCGGCAACGCCAAACTCTTGGCCGACCTCGGCGTCGATGGCGGCCGGCTCGCCGAAACCGCCAACGCCCGGCGCGACGAGGGCGAGACCGTGATGTATGTGATCGTCTCGGGCAAGATTGCCGGCCTGGTCGCGGTCGCCGACCCGGTGAAGGACACGACGGCCCAGGCCCTGCGTGTGCTGCGCGCGGAGGGCCTGCATATCGTCATGGCGACCGGCGACAACGAGCGCACGGCGCGGGCGGTGGCCGCGAAGCTCGGTATCGACGAGATCCGGGCCGACGTGCTGCCCGAGGACAAGGCCCGCATCATCCGGGAACTGCAAGCTGACGGGCACCGCGTCGCCATGGCTGGCGACGGCGTCAACGACGCGCCGGCCCTGGCGCAGGCCGATGTCGGCATTGCCATGGGCACAGGAGCCGACGTCGCCATCGAAAGCGCCGGCATCACGCTGGTCAAGGGCGACCTCAACGGCATCGTCAGGGCGCGTCGGCTGGCGCGGGCAACGATGCGCAATATCAAGCAGAACCTGTTCTTCGCGCTGGTCTACAACGCCGCCGGCGTGCCGGTGGCGGCGGGCGTGTTGTACCCGTTCCTCGGCATCCTGATCTCGCCGATCTTCGCTGCCGCGGCGATGAGCCTGTCATCGGTGTCGGTGATCGGCAATGCGCTCCGGCTGCGCAGCGTGAGAATCTGAACTTCGGCGCCGCGGGTGCGATCCGTGCGGCCTTCCTGCCCTCAGCGCGACGCCAGCAGGCGTCCGTAGGCGATGGCGAAGCCTCCGAAGGCGGCAACCCAGCACACCCCCGAGGCGCCGAACAGCAGGAGGGAATGCAGCGGCAACATCGCCGCCGCGATGCGCAGGACGGCGGCGGCGGTGACCGCGACGTAGATGGCGAGGCCGGCGCGCCCGGCGGTGACCTCGCGTCCGGTGTGCCCCAGGCTGGCGCGGGTCATCACGGCGAGCGTCATGGTGCCGAAGGCGCCCGTCGACAGCGCGTGCAGGCCCGCTGTCGTGGACCAGTCCGCCAACGGCGCCAGGCCGAGCAGCAACAAGCCGGCCGGCACCCCGGCAAAGCCCAGATGCAGCACCCAGACCAACGGCTCCGGGCCGGTGTCGCGGCCGTGCCAGCGGGCCAGCCGAACGGCGTTGGCGATGCCGGCGGCGATCAGTGCCAGGCCGGTGACGAACTCGTCCGGCACGAACACCCAGAGCAGCAGCGCCGCACCCGTGATCAACAGGCAGGCCCGATCGAAGGCGCCGAAGACCGCGGGCAGGCCCCCGGCCCCGCGCCGGGCGAGCCAGTTCCGTGTGAAACTCGGCACGATCCGGCCGCCGATCAGGGCGATCAGCAGCGTCACTACGGCGATGGCGAGGCGCTTGCCCTCCGCGCCGGACTCGCTCCACCCCAGCGCTTCGCCATGGATCAGCGCGTTGGCGACCAGCAGCACCGCCAGCGCCGCCGGCATCGGCAGATTGCGCCAGTTCCGCCCCGCCAGGAGCTCGCGCAGCACCAGCGCCAGCAGGGCCGCAAGGAAGGACAGGTCGCAGAGCGCGGCGGCCAGCGGGCCGACGATCGACGATGCCGCCACGGCGATCCGACCCAACAGCCAGAGCGCGCATAGCCCGATCAGCGGCGCACCCTGCAGCGGCAGTCGCCCGGTCCAGTTCGGTATCGCCGTCAGCAGGAAGCCCGCGATCACCGCGGCGACGAAGCCGAACAGCATCTCGTGCGCATGCCAGGTCAACGGATCGAAGGCGGTCGGCAACGGAAGCCGCCCCTCGAACATCGGCAGCCAAAGCGCCACGGCCATCGCCGACCAGGCCGCGCCGGCGAGGAAGAAGGGCCGAAAGCCTTGGGAGAACAGTGCCGGCGCCGCGGTGGCGCGATAGCGCGGAACCGAAGTCACTGCACCAGCGGCGTCGCCGCCGCGCCGAGATCGATGCCCTCGACCCCGTGCCGGCCCGCCAACAGACGCAGGTACTGCGCCGCCGCCCGCCGCCAGCTTGCTTCCGCCAGATAGTCCGCAATGCGTTCGCGCACCGCCTCGAAGGGAAGCTCCTGGCCGGCCACGCGCCAGCCGACCTTCACGACGTGCACGCCGTAACGGGTCTTCACCGGCACCGGGCAGAGCTGGCCTTCCTCGAGATTGAAGAGGAAGGTCTCGAATTCCGACACCGTCTGGCCTCGGCCGAGCTGTCCCAAGCTGCCGCCGTCCGCTGCCGATGGGCAGTCGGAGTGCCGGCGCGCCGCGTCGGCGAAGGCGGCAGGGTCGGCCGTCAGCGCCGCGATCGCGGTTTCGGCGCGTGCGGTTGCGGCGGCATAGGCCTCGGTATCCTCGGGGCGCGCGGCAAAGAGGATGTGCCAGGCCTCGACCAGGTCGGGACTGCGAAAGCGCGCCCGGTTGTTCTCGTAATAGCGCCGGCAGCTCGCCTCGTCGGGCTCCGGCGTCCGCAGTTCGCGCGCCAGCAGCGTCTCGATCGCCGCGTCCTCGTCGCTCGGGCGCCGACCCGGGCCAGCGGCCGGGATGTCCGGCGGCAGTCCCTGCCGCGCCGCCTCGGCCAACAGCAGAGCCCTGACGGCCAGCGCCCGGGCCGCCGCGTGCCAGGCCGCCTTACCGTCCGCGGCCGGATGGTTCTGCGCCTCGGCGGCGATGGCCTCGGCCGGGATCTCGCGGCCCGCGACCGCCAGCCCGGTCATCGCCGCACCGCCAGCGGCCGGGCGCGGACCACCTGCCAGCCGCCACGCCAGAAATAGCGCAGCGGCAACGACAGCATGTGCACCAGGCGCGTGAACGGGAACACCAGGAAGATCGTCAGGCCGAGGAAGATGTGCAGCTTGAAGAGCGGGTGGGTGTCGGCGATCAGCGCCGCCACGCTGGGCCGGAAGGTGAAGATACCCTGCGCCCAGGTCATCATCTTCACCATCTCCCCGCCGTCCAGGTGCTCTGCGGAGACGGCGATGGTCGCCAGGCCGAGCAGCAGTTGCAGCCACAGGAGCGCCAGGATGGCGATATCGCCGAAGCTGGAGCTGCGGCGGACCCGGGTATCGGCCAGGCGGCGGTAGAGCAGCAGCGTGGCGCCGAAGAGCGCCAAGGCGCCCGCCACGCCGCCGACCGCCATCGCCATCACCTGCTTGAAGCCATGGCCGATGCCGACGGCCTCGAACAGGGCGATCGGCGTCAGCAGGCCAACAAGGTGGCCGACGAAGACCACCAGCACGCCGGCGTGGAAGGTGACCGAGCCGGCCACCAGCAGGCGACGGCGCAGCAGCTGGCTGGAGCCGGAGCGCCAGCTGTAGGGCTCCCGGTCGTAGCGGATGATCGAGCCGACCAGCAGCACCCCGAGCGCGATGTAGGGGTAGATGCCGAACAGGAAGCCGTCGAGGTAGCCGGTCATGATCCCGCCTCCCTTGCAGTCGTCGCCCCGGCGGCGGCCGGCCCGCCGATGCCGGCGAGGATGTCCTGCGTCTTCATGCAGCCCCCAGCGCCGGGGCCGAAGGTGACCGGGGCGTCTTCCCAGGCACGGTCGAGCGCCTCCAGGTCGCCCGGATCGTCGTCGGGGGCGTCGCGCAGTTCCGACAGAGCCTCTTTGTCGACGCCCCGACCCGCC
>Ga0302046_10004360_pt1 | contig 12604 bp, 11 predicted proteins | sample RVTome_11_FD_200261 | JGI IMG/M metagenome (GOLD analysis project Ga0302046, IMG submission 200261) | Soil microbial communities from uranium-contaminated site in the Upper Colorado River Basin, Wyoming, United States - RVT147D111 (version 2) ...
TCGCCGTCGGGAAGCTCAGTTTTCCAGTTGCTCTCGCCATGAGCATAGTCGCGTCGGTGGCTGCAGACATCGTCTGGTATTTCATGGGACGGCTCCGCGGTGCACGCGTCTTGAGCCGTCCGCATCGCGGCCGACGAGTTGGAACGCCGTGGCCACGATCTCCCTCGTGCTTCCGAGGTCGTTCTCTATTGCAGCTGACCCAACGAGGCGACGAGCGCCCGGGTGGCGCTCGTGCTGAAACGCCGAGGGATCACGCGGATTCGGCCGCTCGCGGGCGGCATCGACGCCTGGCGGGCCCGCAACTTCCCTGTCGACGGGGTGAAGACGTTCTTTCAGCATGAGTTGGGCCGGGCACCGGCCGCGCAGGAGGGGGGAGGCAACCCCTAGGGGTGAGGAGTCTTCCGCGGCGATGATCGGGCGATCCAGCGCCAGACTGTGTAGCCGAGCTTGCGGGAGGTGATCGAGGACGACAGGCTCTCCGACGAGGAGTCCAGCCCTCCGGCGGATGTCGCCTAGCCGGGCTCGCCGGGCCGCGTGCTATTCTATGGCGCCTATGGCCAATCCCCGCGAGTACTTCCGCTGGGCGGCGAAGCTCTTCGATCCCTCCCGCCTCCACGAGAAGCCCGAGGCCCTGGCCGGCATCCGCGTCCTCGATCTCTCCGTGATCTACTTCGGCCCCGCCCCCGCGGATTATCTGGGGGAGCTCGGCGCCGAGGTCATCAAGGTGGAGATGCCGGGGCAGGGGGACGTCACCCGAATCCTCGGCAACGCCTCGTTCTTCTGGCAGAACGTCTCGGTGGCCTTCTTCTGCGCGAACCACTCCAAGTACCACGTCGGCATCGACATGCATAAGCCCGGCGGGCAGGCGCTGATCCGCCAGCTCGCCGCGCGCTCCGACATCGTCGTCGAGAACTTCAGGGCCGGTACCCTGGAGGAGAAGTTCGGCCTCGGCTACCGGCAGCTCCGGGAGGTGAACCCGCGCCTCGTCTATGTCGCCAATACCGGCTTCGGCCAGTGGGGGCCGTTCTCCCAGGGGCGCGCCTCCTATGACGGGCTGGCCCAGGCGGTCTCGGGCTTGACCGCCATCACCGGCGAGGGGGAGATCCCGACCAAGATCGGTAACTACATCGGCGACTGGTTCGGCGCCTCGATGTCGGCCCTGGCCGCGCTGGCGGCGCTTCACTGGCGAGACCGCACGGGCGAAGGCCAGTTCGTGGAGATGGCCCAGTGCGAGGGGCTGCTGCGCGCCATGGACTGGACCTGGCTCTACGCGGGGCTGACGGGCCGCGACCGCCAGAAGGCCGGCAACGGCGATCACGTCTTCGCCCCCTCCGGCGTTTACCGGTGCAAGGACGGCTACATGGCGATCGTCGCGGGCACCGAGCGGGAGTTCAAGGGGCTCTGCCGGCTGATCGGCCGGCCCACGCTCGAGCAGGACCCGCGCTTCGTCTCGCGCGAGACGCGGCGGCAGTCGGCCAGTGCCCGCGCCCTGGACGCGCTGATCGCCGCCTGGTGCCTCGGGCGGACGCGCGCGCAGGTCGAGGCTGCGGCGCGGAAGGCGGGAGTGGCGGCGGCGCCGGTGATGACGGCGAAGGATCATGCCGAGAGCGCCCACCTCCGCGAGCGCCGCTCGGTGTGGGAGCACGACGACCCGGTGTACGGCCCCATGCTGGAGTACGGGCCCGCGCCCAAGCTCTCCGCCACCCCCGCCCGGATCAAGTGGGCGGGCAAGCCCGTGGGCTTCCACAATGACTTCGTGCTCCGCCGCATCCTGGGTCTGGGTGAGGCGCGCATCCGGGAGCTTTCGGCCGAGGGGGCGATCGGGCAATGGGCCGACGGGCGGCGGGGGGCCTGCCCGCCCGGGAGCTGGAAGGGTGAGGGGAGGCTCGTGTGAGCGGGCAGCCGGCGGGAGAGCCGCAGCGGCTGCCCTGGGCAGCCTGGATCAGGGCCGAGGAGGAGCCCTCGGCGATCCCCGACAGGCCGGAGGCTCTCGATGACCTGATGGTGCTCGACCTCTCCCATGGCCACTATGGCGCGCTGCTCGCGGCCACGTACCTCGCCGAGCTGGGAGCCGAGGCGATCAAGGTGGAGCCGCCCGGCGGGGAGCCGGCGCGCCAGTGGGGGCCGGCGGACGCCTCGGTGAACGGCGAGGGCCTCGCCTTCGTCGCCGAGGCGCGGAACCGCTATCACCTGACGCTGGACCTCGGGACGCGGGAAGGCCGGCGGCTCTTGAAGGGCCTCGCGGCCCGGGCCGACGTGCTGGTCGAGGGCTTCGCCCCGGGGTACCTCGATCGTTTCGGTCTCGGCTACCGCCAGCTCGGCAGGCTCAACCCGCGCCTGATCTACGTCGCCTGCTCTGCCTACGGCCAGTTCGGGCCGCTGGCGCCCGGGCAGCCGGCCGAGTACGACCTCACGGATCAGGCGCTCTCGGGCCTGCTCCACGTCACGGGCGATCCCGATTCCCCGCCCGTGAAGGTGGGGTCCTGGATGAGCGCCTACGCCCAGGCGGCCTGGGCCACCGTCGCCACCCTGGGGGCGCTTCACTGGCGGGAGCGATCGGGGCAGGGGCAGATGATCGACGTCTCGGGGGCCGAGGCCCTGATGCGCTACCTCGATTATGCGGTGCTCCTCTACCACGCCACCGGGCAGGTCAGGGGGCGCACCGGGCTCTACGAGATCGCCGTCTTCCCGTACACCTTCGTCCGCGTCAAGGACGGCTGGGCCTTCATTGCGGGCTACACCGACCCGAACTTCGGCGCGCTCTGCCGCATCATGGGACGCCCGGAGCTGGCGACGGACCCGCGCTTCGGGACCACGCTCCAGCGCACCACCATGGCCAACGAGCTCCAGCTCCGGGAGGAGATCGAGAAATGGTCGGTGGACTACACCGCCGCGGAGATCCTCGAGAAGGTGCTGGCGGATCCCGGTCCGGGCATCGTGGTGTTCGGGCCCATGAATCCCCCCACCCGCACGCTCGCTGAAAGCCACTGGTGGGAGCGGGGCTGCTTCCGGAAGCTGGCCGATCCCGTGTACGGCGAGCTGCTGCTCCAGATGCCGGCCTGGCGGATGACGCGCACGCCGCCCCGGGTGAAATGGCCATGCCGCCCCGCCGGGTACCACACGGCCCACCTCCTCCAGCGCTATTTCGGGGTGGGGCCGCGCCGGCTAACCGAGCTACGGGACCACGGCGTAGTCTGATCGAAAAGGTATTGATGCGGAGCGTCATCCCGCGTTACGATCAAGTAATGGCCGCGAGGCTCGTCGGGAGCCCGCACCGGATCCGATCACGAGACCAGGGGGTGTAGACCAGGGGGTGTTATGAAGGACGAACTGTTCACGATGACGCTGGAAACCCCGGCGATGTCTCCCGCCGTGCTGGCCCGCTGGCAGGAGGAGATGGCCCGCAACGTCCAGCGGATGAAGAACTTCTCCGACATGATCATGCACCCCAGGGAGCCGGATGTCGGGCCCACTCCGCGGCAGGAGATCTACCGGAAGAACAAGTCCCGGCTCTGGCGATACGAGTCCTCCCGGGCCATCCGGACCCCGCTGCTCTTCGTACCCAACCTCGGCATCAGCCGCCCCTATATCTTCGACCTCATGAAGCGCGGCTCCTTCGTCGAGCACATGACCCAGCAGGGCTTCGACTTCTACCTGGTGGACTGGGGCGTGTTCGGGCCCGAGGACAATGGGCTCACCGTGGAAGAGGTGGTGACCAAGATCCTGCCCCGGCTGGCCCACAAGGCCCTGGACTCCTCGGGGGCCTCCGAGATCTCGGTGCTGGGCTACTGCATGGGCGCGCCGCTATCGGCCAGCTTCCTGGGCTCCAATCCCGACTTCCCGCTGAAGAACTACATCGACATGGCGGGCCCCATCGACTTCTCCCAGGCGGGGCTCTTCGGCCTCTGGCTCGATCCGCGCTTCTTCGACGTGGACCGGTATGTGGACACCCTCGGCAGCATCCCGGCCGATATGGTCAAGCTCGGCTTCAAGCTGCTCAAGCCCACCATGGAACTGAGCACCAACCTGAACCTCTGGTGGAACCTGTGGAACCCGGAGTACGTGGCGGGCTTCAACGCGCTGAACAAGTGGGCCAACGAGTACCTGCCCTTCCCCGGCGAGTTCTTCCGCCAGTGGGTCAGGGACTTCTACCAGCAGAACCGGCTCATCCGGGGCGAGCTGCGCATGGGAGGCAAGACGGTGGACCTCAAGAGCATCCGGTGTCCGGTGCTCGCGGTGGGCGCCAAGGAGGACAACATCGCGCCGCCGGGCTGCGTCAAGCCGCTGGTCCAGGCCGTCGCGAGCACCGATCGCGAGTACGTGGAACTGCCCGGGGGGCATATCTCCCTCATCGCCGGGCGAAGCGCCTCCGCGCACTGCTGGCCCAAGGTCTCGTCGTGGCTGGCGGCCCGGTCATGAGGCCGGACGGTCACGCGTGGGGCAGGGTGGAGGAGAATCGGCGGCCGGCGCCGCCAGGAGGAGGGTGCTCGAATGGCTGATCCGAGCAGCCAGCAGCTCTTGGACCTGTGGCGGCGGCAGCTACAGGAAGGAACCGAGGCGTGGCAACGGCTCGTCGGCCAGGGCCAGATGATGGACCCCCAGGCCTTCTGGCGTCCGTTCATGGATCAGGGGATCGCCGCCTGGTCGAAGGTGATGACCCAGGGGCCCGCCTCCCCCGAGCTGATGAGCCAGTGGAAGCAGTTCCTGGACCAGTGGATCGCGGCGTGGTCGAAGGCGCTCGAGCAGGCCATGGGCACGGAGGCCTTCGCCCGCGTGCTGGGCAAGCAGCTGGAGAGCTTTCTCGACGCCGCGAGCCCGATGAAGAAGGCCGCCGAGCAGCACATCGAGGCCACGCTGGCCGGGCTCGGCGTGCCGTCCCGCAGCCAGGTGGTGGGGATCGCCAGGCAGATCGTCGCGCTGGAGGAGAAGATCGAGGCGGTCGAGGACCGCCTGGACGCGGTGCTCAAGCGGCTCAACGAGGTCGCGCAGTCTCTCAAACAGGAGCGGCCATGATCGGGATCACGATCGAGAGCATCCAGGTGGGGGACAGCGCGCAGATCACGCGCGAGGTGATTGACGGCGACATCGCGGGGTTCGTGGACGCGGTCGGCGACTACAACCCGGTCCACTCCGACCGCGCCTACGCCGCCGGCACCATCTTCAGGGAGCCCATCGCTCCCGGCATCTGGACCGCCGGCCTGATCTCGGCCGTGATCGGCACGCGCCTGCCCGGTCCCGGGGCCATCTACCTGTCCCAGGACCTCAAGTTCCTCAAGCCCGTGAAGATGGGCGATGTGGTCTCGGCGCGGGTCGAGGTCGTGGAAACGAACCGGGAGCGGAACCGGCTGCGCCTCCGGACGGTCTGTACCAACCAGCGGGGAGAGGAGGTGCTCACCGGCGAGGCGCTGGTGATGCCGTCGAGAACCCCCGTGCTCTATACCCAGCCGTCGGCGCCCGGCGGCGCGCTCGCCCTGTGGGCGCTGCAGCCCTGGGCCTGGGCGGTGCAGGGAGCGGCGGCATGGGCGATGCTAGGACTCTCGGCCCTGACCTTCGCCGCCGGCCGGAGCCCCAGGGCGCAGTAGGCGCGCCCATCGGCAACCCGGACCGCCGGTGAAGTCGGCAGACCTGGCGCTACATGAAGAGCCCGCCGTTGATGCTCAACTCGGCCCCCGTGATGTAGTCCCCGTCCTGTGAACAGAGGTACACGCAGGCCCGCGCCACCTCCTCCGACTTCCCGAACCGCCGCATGGGGATCTGCTCGAGGAGCTTGTTCTTGACCTTCTCGGGGATGGCGTCCACCATGGCGGTCTCGGTGAACCCGGGCGCGACGGCGTTGACGGTGATCCCCTTGGCCGCCAGCTCCTTGGCCAGCGACTTCGTCAATGCGGCCACGCCCGCCTTTGACGCGGCGTAGTTGGCCTGGCCGAAGTTGCCGATCTGGCCGATCACCGAGGTGATGTTGACCACCCGCCCGTATCCCCGCTTGATCATCTGATCGATGAAGACCTTCGTGCAGTTGAACACCCCGTCGAGGTTGATGGCCAGCACCCGGCGCCAGGAGGCATGGTCCATCTTCACGAAGGTCTTGTCGGAGCTGATGCCGGCATTGTTGATCAGGATGTCCAGGTGGCCGAACTCCTTGAGGACGTCCTGGGCCATCCGGTACGTGTCCGGGTAATCGGCGACGTCGGCCTGGGCGAGCATGGCCCGCCGTCCCATCTTCTGGATCTGCTCCACGACAGCCTTGGCGGGCGCCTCGCTGGAGACGTAGTTGACGGCCACATCCGCCCCTTCCTCGGCCAGCGCCAGCGCGATGGCCCGGCCGATACCCCGCGAGCCTCCGGTGACGAGAGCAGTGCGCCCCTTGAGCTGCATGTCAGAACCCTCCTGGTTGGATCTCACCGCGGAATGGCCGGGACTCCCGGGCGAGAGTATAGCAGAGGGCCACGGACCGCGCACCCGCGGCCCCGCGTCTTGTGGCTCTTGACGCGGGGTGTTAGACTCCCGGCATGGCGTACGTGATCAAGCGCTACTCGAACCGCAAGCTCTACGATACCCAGGAGAGCCGGTACGTCACGCTGGAAGAGCTCGAAGAGCTGATCCGGACGGGCAAGGAGATCTCGGTCGTGGACGTATCGACGGGGGAGGACCTGACCTCCGTGACGCTGGCGCAGATCATCCTGGAGAAGGAGCGCAATCACCGCGCCGCCCTGCCGACGACCTTCCTCCACCAGCTCATCAAGCATGGCGAGGCCTGGCAGGAGTTCGTGCAGACCTCCCTGAAGTCCAGCCTCGAGGGCATCCTCACGAGCCAGCGCGAGGCCGACCGTGTCCTCCGGGAGTGGGGCGCCCGCGCCGGGTGGTCGGCACCCCCGGCCGAGGCGAAGCCGGAGAGGAAGGAGGAGTCCGCGGGCGAGGTGGACGCCCTCAAGGATGAAGTGGCCGCGCTCCGTGAGCAGCTACGCGCACTGGAGGAGCGGCTGGAACACCGGCGAGAGCGGTGAGGAGCTTTTCGCGGGAGGACCGGTACGGCGACCGGTCCCCCCCCGGAGCACGTCCGCGATGCGGTCAGGCGAGCGGAGCGTACAGCGTCTTGACCTTGTCAGCGACCTGGACGAAGGCGGCCTGGATCTCCTTGCCCGCTTGCTCGGCCGTCACCTGCAGCCGCTCGGCCGACCGCGTGATGGCCTGCGCGTTGCCCTCGACTAGCTTGAACGCCTTCTGGGCGTTCTCGGCGGACTCCATCAGGTGTTTCTGGTAGAAGGCCGCGGGATCCTTCGGCGCATCCTGCACGTCGCTCTGGCGCCGCAGGAGGCAGGACTGGCCGTCCTTCACCGCTTCGACGGCGGATGACTGGAGCTCGGCATACAGCCGCACGCCCTCCTTGGCGGTGCTGGCCGAGAGATCGACGAGTGTGCGGAGCACCTTCTGGCTGGCATCGGCCGAGAGGCTGAAGGTCTCCACGGCCTTCCCGGTCATCTGGGAGAATAGTTCGGTGTACTGATACGTGGTCGTCATGGTCACTTTCTCCTCTGTTGTGTTGGGCCCTGAGGCCAGGTCGTGCGTCTCTGATTCTGGACCATGCTAACGCGCTGCGTAATAAGATGTCAAGAATCCCTTTCGCAGCGCGTCAGAACACAACGTAAGTGCCTGTAAATGAACACGTATGATAAATGGTTGGGCCTTGGCGTAATGTCACGGAGACCTCACGGGTGGGGGCGCGCCGTCTCGCTGGCCGTATGCCTCATCGCCATCGGCTGCGCCACGGTCCAGCCCCGGGTCACCCCACGGGCGGCCACGGAGGAGGACAAGCGCTTACTCGCCCGCGCCCTGGGACCACTGCTGTACGCGTCCGGAACCTGGCGGGGTTCCCAGGACGGCTGCGCGGTGGCGCTCGGTGTCCTGCCGATCGGGGCCGTCAATCTCGGCGTTGCCCCTCATCAGACGTGCAAGTTCGGCCTGCTCGTCACCGAGGGCGCGCTCCAGGGCCTGCCCTTCGAGGAGCTCCAGGCCGCGCTCGCGCACGAGCTCGGCCACGTCCAGCTCGGGCACCTCAGGGCCCGCAAGCAGCGCCGGGAGGCCGAGCGCGAGGCGCAGCGGAGGATCGACGAGACGGGGAGCACGACCGGTGCGGTGGCCGCTGCCATTCCCATCATCGGTCCCCTGCTGGCGGTGGGAGTGATGGGGACTCAGGTCGCTGTCGAGTCGGTGACGGCGGGCGAGTTCCGCGCCTACGACCGCCAGGAGGAGCTGGCCGCCGACCGGTATGCCGCCCAGCTTCTCGACCGAGTCCGGGGGGCGCCGGAAGGCTGCCGCGCGGTACGGACGCTCCTCGAGCGGCTGGAAAGCGAAACCGGTGCCCGGCTGTGGTCGGGCTGGCTCAGCACCCATCCCCGCCCGGCAAGCCGGGCGGCGGCGCTCAAGGAGCGTTGCCCATGAGACGACTCGGCCGCGGCGTCCTGCTCCTGACCGGCTGGCTTCTGCTTGGGGCCGTCGCGGCGCTCGTGGTCCAGGCCGCGGAGCCCGTCTCGCTGACGGACCTGGTCTTCCAGAAGGCCCGGTTCGACCGGCGCGTCGTGATCGTCTCGGGCACCGTCGGCATGATGGAAGGGCCCCTGGGAAGCCCCCGGGGTGGCTTGCGGGCCCAGAGCTTCTGGCTCGAGGAGCGGGGCGCCTCGGTGCGGGTGATCGCGCCGCCACTTCCGATCGTGCGGCCGGGCGACCGGATCGAGGTCGAAGGCACCTACCAGCTCATCCCCGACGCCATCGAGGCCACTCACATCGCCCCCCGGTTTCGCTGATCCCGGCAAGGCGCTCCCGAAGAGCCCGGTGGGCAAGATCATGCGCAAGGAGCTGCGGAACCAGGTCTGAGGAGAGGAGGCGCACATGGCCGAGGACACTCTGGCACGGATGTTCTGGGCTCGCGTGGAGCGGAGCGGCGACGGTCCCGCCCAGCAGTACAAGCAGGGCGGTCAGTGGCGCACCCTGTCCTGGCGGCAGGTGGGCGAGATCGTCCGCGAGGCGGCCCTCGGGCTCATCGCCCTCGGCCGGAAGAAGGGCGAGGCGGTCGGGATCCTCTCCGCCGGCCGACCCGAGTGGGTCCAGGCCGACTTTGCCATCTTCTCCGTGGGCGGCACGACCATTCCCATCTATCCCACCTACCCGCCGGACCTCATCCAGTACCTCGTCAACGATGCGGAGATCAAGACGCTTCTCGTCGAAGATCCTGCGCAGCTCGCCAAGGTGCTCGAGGTGCAGGGCAAGATGGACGCGCTCGAGCAGATCGTGGTCATCCAGGGCCACGAGGGCCGGGAGCCGGCGCCGCGGATCCTCACCTGGGAGACCCTGCGCCAGCGCGGCCGGGACAACGCGGAGCGGCTCAAGAGCGAGTTGACCAGCCGCGTCGCGGCGACGCGCCCGGAGGACGTGGCGAGCATCGTCTACACGTCGGGTACGACGGGGCCGCCCAAGGGGGTAGTCCAGACGCACGGCAACCACATGGCGATGCTCCGGTCCTCCGAGCAGACCCTGCGGGTGCAGGAAGGCGAGGTGCACCTGCTCTTCCTGCCGCTGGCCCATTCCTTCGGCCGGCTCGAGTCCTTCGCCGGCGTGTACCGGGGGCTGACCACGGCGTTCGCGGAGAACATCGACAAGCTCCGGGAGAACCTCCCCGAGGTCAAGCCCCACTTCATCTGCAGCGTGCCCCGCGTCTTCGAGAAGGTCTACGCCGGCGTCCTCGCCAAGGCCGAGGCGGGGCCGCCCCTCAAGCGGAAGATCTTCCACTGGGCCGTCGGCGTCGGGAAGCAGGTCTCGAAGCTCAGGCAGGCCCGGCAGCCCATCCCCGGCGGGCTCGCGATCAGGTACCGGCTCGCCGACAAGCTCGTGTTCTCCAAGATGCAGGCGGCGCTGGGCGGCCGGCTGCACTTCGCCGTCTCCGGCGGCGCCCCGCTGTCCCGGGAGATCGCCGAGTTCTTCCACGCGGCCGGCGTCCTGATCCTGGAGGGGTACGGGCTCACGGAAACCTGCCCGTCGCTCACGTTCAACCGCTTGGACAACTTCAAGTTCGGCTCGGTCGGGCAGGCGCAGCCGGGAGTCGAGCTGAAGATCGCCCCCGACGGCGAGATCCTGGGCCGCGGGCCCAACATCGCCAAGGGGTATTTCAAGAAGCCCGAGGCCACGGCCGAGGTGTTCCTGGCGGACGGCTGGTTTGCCACCGGCGACATCGGCCGCATCGACGAGGAGGGGTTCCTGTTCATCACGGATCGGAAGAAGGACCTGATCGTGACGGCCGGCGGCATGAACATCGCGCCCCAGAACATCGAGAACCTCCTGAAGGGCGACCCGTTCATCAGCCAGGCGATGGTGTATGGCGACCGGCGCCCGTATCCCGTCGCCCTCATCACGGTGAACCCGGAGGAGCTGGTGAAGTTCGCCAAGGGGCAGGGGCTCCTCGACCTCGAGCCCGCCGCCCTGGTCAAGCACGCGAAGGTCGTCGAGCGCGTCTCCCGGATCGTCGAGGGGCGGAACGCCGAGCTGCAGTCCTACGCGAAGGTGAAGAAGTTCGCCATCCTGCCGGAGGACTTCACGGTCGACAACGGGCTCCTCACTCCGACGCTCAAGGTGAAGCGGAAGGTGATCATGGAGAAGCACAGGGAGATCCTCGATTCCCTCTACCGGTAGCTCGGCGCGGGACGCGCTCCAGCCTCGACGGGCGGGTCGCCATCGTCACCGGCGCCAGCCGCGGGCTGGGCGCCCCATGGCGGTGGCCGGGGAGCCGGACGTCACCTCCTACGCCCCCCGGTTGCCCGAACGCAGCTCTTCGAGCTGCGGACGGGCGGCGGGGGGCCCACTCCGCCCGTCGCGCAGGGCGGCATGCTGCGCCACCCGCCCGGTTGCCCGAGTTCGTGATGGTTTGAGCTACGCCCGGATGTAGGCCCTCGTGACCGCCCGGGGGGCCGAGCCGGCTGCCGCGCGCGAGGCGAGCGGCGGCGACCCGCCAGGGGCTGAACCCCCCGGTCGGCGTGCGTCAGCCCCCCGCGTCCAGGCTCGCCCAGAAGGCGCGCTCGGCCTCGCGCGGCGCTTCCTCGACCCGGCACCGGCGATCCAGGATCATCGTGGCTCGCCGCGTGCGGTCATAGGCCGGCCAGTCGCCGATGCCGGGGTGGGATGGATCGCCGGAGCGGGCGAAGGCGATCCACGCGTCCTGGATCCGGTAGGCCAACGCCTGGGCCTCGGAACCGGCCCCGACGATGCGTCCGACGAGGGGCTGGTGCAGGGTCCCGAAGACGAATGGCAGCTCCAGCGCGTGACAGGCGCCGAACAGGCCGCCCATGAGGGGGGACGGCCACGTGAAGAGGTAGGCGTAGGTGCGGGGCTGGTGATCGCGCTGCAGCTCGGCGAGCCGCATCGCCGGGTAGCGCATGGTGCGATCCGACTCGATCGCGAGCCAGAGCTCGGAGGGCTCGATGTTCTCGCCGCGCGCGGCTCGGGCCTGCCGGTAGACCTCGGTCGCCCGCCGGGCGGCGTCGGATCCGTCCAGGCCGGTGCCCGCGAGGGCCTCCCGGCAGCGAGCGATCAGCTCCGCCTCATCGAGCGCCCGCACCTCCGGATCGGCGAAGGTGAAGAGCTTCGCTTCGTCCAGATTGGTGCCCACGAGCACCGGCACATGCCCGGATAGCCCGTCCCGGATCGCGTCGAACGGATGGCGCGGGAGCACGTCGCCGTCGACCACCGGCTGGAAGGGAAGCCCTCGGCTCCGGAGCCCGGCGAGCGCGGCCGCCGGGGACTCCAGGGATCGTCGCGCGCCTCGCCCGCGGCGCCACTTGAGAACCTCGACGAGGCGGCCGTAGAGGTACGCGCCCGTCCGCTTCAAGCGCCGGCGAGGCAGGGACAGCATCATGAACAGGCCCGCGGCCAGACGCTGCTGGCGCGGCGACAGGGTCGCCAGCAGATGCTGCCCGCCCAGGACCAGGGCCAGGAAGAGACGCTGCTGGGCCTGGAGGATCCGGTCGGCCGCCGCGGCCAGCAGATCGTCGGCCGAGGCCGGATCCAGGCTCCGGTCCGCCAGGAGGGCCTCGGCGATGCGGGCGGCGTCCTCCCGGCACGAGACATAGTTCGCGGAGCCGGACTGCAGGATGGCGCGGTCGAATAGCCCCCGGGCCCGCGGCGTGCCCAGCAGCGTGGCGCAGCTCATCGCCCCGGCCGACTCGCCGAAGATCGTGACGTTCGCCGGGTCGCCTCCGAACGCCGCGATCTCGTCCCGGACCCACTGGAGGGCCGCGATCTGGTCGAGGATGCCCTCGTTGCCGGTGGCCGGGATCCGCTCTCCGCAGCGCTCCTTCAGATGGAGGAAGCCGAGGGCTCCGAGGCGGTAGTTGATCGTCACGACAACGACGTCGCCCCGGCGGGCCAGAGCCGAGCCATCGTACAGGGGCTGGGAGCCCGCGCCGAGGATGAAGGCTCCCCCGTGGATCCACACGAGAACGGGTCGCCGGCCGCCGTCCAGCCCGGGGGTCCACACGTTCAGGTACAGACAGTCCTCGCCGGTCCGAGGCGTCCCCAGCCGGAACAGAGGCCCGAGGACGGTGACGTTCTGGGGGGCCGC
>Ga0302046_10004361_pt1 | contig 12604 bp, 13 predicted proteins | sample RVTome_11_FD_200261 | JGI IMG/M metagenome (GOLD analysis project Ga0302046, IMG submission 200261) | Soil microbial communities from uranium-contaminated site in the Upper Colorado River Basin, Wyoming, United States - RVT147D111 (version 2) ...
TTCCGCGCTTTGGTTGCGCTTGAGCCGCCCTCAAGCCGGGGGGCCGATCTCCACGGGCAGGTTCAGCGGGCGCTTGAAGATGCCCGAGTCCTGGAACTCGGAGAGATCCTCGCGTGCGCGCGAGCCCGGCGGGACGATGTCGAGGAGGGCGTCCAGCATGCAGCCCATCTCCTGGCGGGCCAGGTTGGCGCCCAGGCAGTAGTGCGGGCCGTTCCCGAAATTGAGCAGGTCCTTCACGTCCCGGTCCAGATCGAGCATGTCGGGGTTCTCGTAGACAGCGGGGTCGTGGTTCGCGCCGCCGATGGAGAGCATCAGCATCTCGCCCTTGCGGATCGTCTTGCCACGCAGGTCGAAGTCGCGCACGGCGAAGCGCATCATTCCCGCCGGGCTTGCCATGGTAAAGCGGATGATCTCGTCGATGGCGGAGAAGATGAGCCCGCGGTCCGCGCGGAGCCGCTCCATGGCCGCGGGCTGGTCCAGCAGCATTCTCAGGACGGCGGCGCCACCCAGGGCCGTGGTCTCGCTCCCGGCGCCGACGATGCCCGCCAGCATCAGCACCACGTCATCCTCGCTGAGGCTTGCGTCCTGGTCTCGGGCGTGCACCAGGTCCGTCACCATGTCCTCCTGGGGATCATGCAGGCGCTTGCGGCACAGCTCGCGTACCCAGCCAGCCAGCTCGACGAAGCCCGTGTTGGCCTCCTCCTTGAGCTCGGACGGCACGAAGGGGAGGAAGCCTGCGATCACGCTCTGGGCCAGCTCGCGGAAGCGCACCTCGTCGTCGCCGGGCGGTACCCCGGTCAGGCGGCTGATCACGGTGTTGGGCACGATGTTGGTGAAGTCGCCCATGAGGTCGAGCACCTCGCCGTGGCGCCCGCGCAGGGGCGCCGCCACGGCCTCGATCACCTCGCGCACTTGCCCCTCCATGCGCCGCACGGCCCGCGGTGTGAAGGCCGCCGAGACGAGCCGCCGCAGGCGGGCGTGGTCCTCGGCCGCGACGGCGAAGAGTGAGTGGTCCTCGAACCAGCGCAGGAGCGTCCCCGGCTCGGCGGGCACATGCTGCTCCCACTTCCGCTTGTCGTGGGTGACGTCGTCCGGGCGGTGAAAGAGGCCCTTCACGTCGTCGTGGCGGGTGACGAGCCAGAAGCCGAGCGGTTCCACCCGGTGGACCGGGTCCGAGGCGCGCAGCTGGTGGAGCAGCGGGCTGGGATCCTGGGCTTCCATCATCTCGAAGAACGGATCGGGGCTCACGGGGCCTCCCGCCGCGTGGCAAATATAGATTCAGAGTCTATGGTTAGATTCGATGTCCAGTCAACCCCCCTCCCGGCGCGCCCGGCGCAAGCAGGAGACCCGCGACCGGATCCGCGAGGCCGCCGTCGATCTCTTCATCGAGCAGGGCTACGAGACCACGAAGATCTCGGAGATCTGCGAGCGCGCCGACGTTGCCCGCCAGACCTTCTTCAACCACTTCCCGGCCAAGCGTGACGTCCTGGTCGCGCTCCTCGACATCGGCCTCGAGATGATGGCCGCCACACTGGACTCGGTTTGCGAACGCGGCGCGACCACCCGCGAGCGGCTCCGCCTCTTCTACTGCGAGCTGCTGGGGCCGGCCGTCGAGCTTGGGCCGTTCGGACGCGACATCGTGTATCACGTGGTGAACTCCACGGACGACGCGGAGCGGCACGAGCTCGCAGGCCGCCTCTCGAACTCATTCCTGGATCTGGTGCGCCGCGGCGTCACCCTCGGCGACGTGACGCGCCGCTACGACGCCGAGACCCTGGCGCAGATGGTCGAGGGCGGCCTCGTCACCGTCATCCGCGACTGGACCACGCGCGGCGGCTTCGACCCGATGGAGCGCGTCAGGCAGCTCGCCGACCTGACCGCCGACGCCATCGAGCGTCGCCCGGACGAGCGCTAGCAGGATGCCTTCCGGGCCGGTCGCAGGACCCCCGCGAGCGGGTTCGAGGTGGCGAGGCTCGGAAAGCGGCTGAAGTCGCGATCCGCGGTCCACGGCGCGCGGACAACGTGGGCCATGCCTTCGCGCGAGATCCTCATTCGGTCCCGGGGACCTACTCCTCGGCATCCCGTCGGCGACCTCGAACCGGATCGCACTGCTCTGAAGATCCTCGAAGCCCCCGGTCCCAGAAGGAGTGAACGCGACGTCCAGACGTGCAGCCGCCGTCACGAGGCGGTGTTCACGAGCAGCCCCGAGTGCAAGGACGTGTTGGATCATACCGAGTCGTCGGATCGATGCCGCATCCTCCTGCGAGAGAGCATGGCGAGCTCGTAGACCGTTCTTTGCCCGAGGACCCGATCGGCGGCCGTCGTCGCCTGATCCAGCACCGTCTGCAGCGGCTCGCCCACGACCGCGCCGAGCGGGCACTCCGGGTTCGGAGCGTGTACGGCGACCGATGGCCTCACGCCGACGGCGCGATGGACCTCGAGAAGCGTGATCTCCCGCGGGTCCCTTGCGAGCTGGACGCCGCCCGTGGGGCCCGCACGGGACCGAAGCAACCCCGCCCGGTTCAGGGAAGCGAGAATCCTGCGGACCATCGACGGGTTCGCTCCGATGCTCCAAGCGAGCGACTCCGAGCTCAACCACTCCCGACGGAGGGTCAGCGAAACCAAGACGTGAAGCGCGATCGGGAAGCGCGTGCTTCGTCGGGACATGGGCGCTCGGCTGTCGGAAGGGCGATGGTTCCCGCTCGTGCAGTGTAGCGGCCGCCGGGAGGCGATCTCGAGACCGATGGCGACCGGAGCTGGCCTAGTGCTCCGCTCGCCGGTCGGCCATGATCGCCTTCACGGCATCGCGCTCGCCGACCCGCGTGAGAAGGTCTCGGATGCCGGGAATCGTGTTGAAGGTGTCCCAGCCGTAGACCGCCTTGGTCGTCCGCGTGGCGGCGGTCAGCGCAAACTGCGCGAAGAAGTCGGCGTAGGTGATCTCCGGCCCCGCGACGTAGGGCTCGAAGCGGGCCAGCCGAGAGACGGACGCAAACCCCCTCTCCAGCAGCTCCCTCACCGTTTGCTTCTCTTCCCGCGGGACCGGCCGGCCAAAGAACTCCCCGTACAGGCGGCGCGCGGGCAGCTCGACGTACAGTTCGAGGTGCTTCATGAGCTCGCGCACCTTCGCCCTCGCGAACGGATCCGAGGGGTAGAACGAGGGGCCTTCGCCTCGTTCTTCGAGATAGTCGATGATCACGCTCGTTTCCGACAGCACACCTCGGGGCGTCTCCAGGCAGGGCACCTTGCCCATGGGGCTGATCGCCAGATAGTCGGGCTCGAACTCGAGGCGGCCCGATGAGGCCAGCTTCATGGGCATCTCCTCGAAAGCAAGCCCCTTCTCCAGCAGTGTGAGCTTCACCGCGCTGTAGTAGTTGCTCGCCTTGAACCCGTGGAGTCTCATCATCGCGCGCCCCCTCCGGCTCCCAGCCGCGGATCCTCCGACCGCCGCCGCCGGATTGGCGCCTCCGGTTCCGCGGCGGACGGGGGTTGCCTATATGTGCTAGATACTGTAACAGATACGGCACGCCTGGAACGGGTTCGGGCCGGCATGCGGGAGGCGGTTCATGGGCTCCTGGTCGGAGAGGCTCGACGCTTCCGTGGCCGGCGCCGAGGATGCCCGGCACACGGCGGCCCTTCGTCTCCCGGCCCTCGACGGCTGGGAGCGCGGCCGGGTCTGGGCGAGATGGCGGATCGAGACGGACTTCGTAGTTCCCCTGGTGGGGGCCGTGTTCGGAGGGTACATCGCGGCCCTGGCGGACCATGTCCTGGCCTGCGCAGTGTTCACGGTCCTGGAAGACGAGGAATCCTTCTCAACCTCCGAGTTGCAGGTCCACTACTTCCGCCCCGTCCGGGACGGAACGCTCGAGATCGAGGCGAGCGTCGTCACGCGGGGCAGACGCAGCGCCTACTGCGAGACCCGTTTCACGGACGCGGCCGGCAGGCTGGTCGCCCACGCCGGAGCCACCCAGGCGATTCGCGCCGCGCGCGGCCGAGGCCCCAGCCACAGGAGGTGAGGAAATGGGTCGTACACCGGCGCCCCCGCGAATCCTTCCCATGGTCCCGCCGTACGATCCGGAGATCGACGCCGCGCTGCGCCGAGCCTCCCCACCCTGGCGCAAGGACGTACCCCCGCTGGCGATCTTTCGGATATGGGCGAAGCATCCGACGCTCGGGGGTGCCCTTTCCCAGGTCGCCGGGTTCCTGCTCGCGAACGGCGCGGTCGAGCCGAGGGACCGCGAGCTACTGCTTCTTCGCGTATGTGCCCTCGCCGGGGCAGAGTACGAGTGGGGTGTGCACGCCTGCGGGTATGCTCCGCGTGCCGGGCTGTCGCGGGAAGTCATCCAAGCGACGGCGTCGGCTCCGACCGAGGATCCGCGCTGGTCGGCTCGGGAGCGACTGCTCCTGCGTCTGGCGGACGAGTTCGAGGCGGCGGTGGACGTCTCCGACGCCCTCTGGGCCTGTCTCCGGCATGAATGGACGGAGCCCCAGATCCTCGAGCTGATGCTGATCGCCGGGTTCTATCGGTTCGTCGCGTTCTCCGTCCGGGCGACGCGTGTGCCGCTCGAGCCCTGGGCCCCGCGCTTCCCGTCCGGGCCGCCCCCGGAGCGGTAGAGGACCGTCCCGGTGGCGCGAGAACACGCACAGCACCCTCTCCGACCGGCGAGGCGCGAGCGCCGTCGCACGGTGTGGCGGGTTCACTGCTGAAGCGAAATCGCGACTGCGACCGCTTCGCAGGCGCGACGCCACGGACATCTTCCAGGCGGCTATGTGGCCCAGCGCTCGAGTGGCTCGTACTCCGCGATGCGTGCGAAGTCCGCATCGGTGGTGAGCAGCCGAAGCTCGTAGCGGATGCAGAGCTGGACCAGGATCGCGCGTCGATGGTGCTCACCTGGACGCCGCGGCGGCGGGCCCGGTTGCGCAGCTGCGCGGCCTCGAAGTGGTCGTGACGGTCGGGGCTCAGGAAGGGGAGCGCGCCTGCTGGTCGCGGGGCCCGTGGAACCCTTGCAGGAGTTCCTGGTAGACGAGCCCCGTCGTCGTGACCAGTTCGCCCTCCTCCAGTGCCCGCTCCAAGGCGTCGACCTCCGGGACGTCGGCGGGTCGGTCGCGCCGCAGCGCCAGGGACCAGACGCTGGTGTCCACGAAGAGGCTCAATCGCGGGAGCGCTCGCGCTTGTAGTCGCACCCCGGGTCCCACTCGAGCTTGCCGAAGAGCTCGAGGATCCGGCGCTGCTCGCGCCGCGCGATGAACTCCTGGAGGGCCGCCGTCACCGCCGCCTTCTTGGTGGGGGCGCCGCTCAGCTCCACGGCGCGCTCGACGAGATCGGGGTCGAGATCGAGGTTCGTCGCCATGTGTGGGAGGCTACACAACGAGCGTCAGCTCCGGCCAACCGGCGCATCCCTCGTCCTCGGGATGCAACGGGATACAAGCCTCAGAACTTCGGATCCCCGTGTTTCCAAATGGGCTACCGGTCGGAAGCGGTTTGGAGCTGCTCGAGTGCCCCCCACGGCGGACGGGATGCGTCGCGGTCGAGTGCTTCGTGCAATCGTTCATCGGCAGGTGCACGGCTCGATGTGCGGCATCACGGGAGCGTACGCATGAAGGTCGAGATGGCGATCACAGAGAGGGACTTCACCGCGACGGGCGAGGCGGCGGCGCGGCTCGAGGCTCGGGGGATCGACTGCGCCATCGTCTTCGAGTCCGCGCACGAGGCGTTCCTCCAGGCGCTGCTCGCGGCGCAGGCGACCTTCGCGGATCGAGATCGCCACCGGCGTGGCGATCGCGTTCGCGCGCAGCCCCATGATCGTGGCGCAGACCGCCAACGACCTGCAGACGCTCTCGCGCGGCCGCTTCCTCCTGGGCCTCGGCTCGCAGATCAAGCCGCACGTCGAGCGGCGCTTCAGCATGCCCTGGTCCAGGCCCGCCGCACGCATGCGCGAGTACGTGCGGGCGATCCGCGCGATCTGGCACGCGTGGGCGACCAGCGGGAAGCTCGACTTCCGCGGCGAGTTCTATACGCACACCCTGATGACGCCCTTCTTCGCTCCCGGGCCCAACTCGCTTGGCACGCCGCCGATCTTCGTCGCCGGGGTCGGCCCGAGAATGATCGAGGTGGCCGGCGAGGTGGGCGACGGCATGTTCGTCCACCCGCTGAACACGCCGTCGTACGTGGCCGACGTCGTGCTCCCCGCCCTCCAGAAGGGCTTCGACGCCGCGGGCAGGAAGCGCAGCGATTTCCAGATCTCCTGCCAGACGATCGCGATGATGGGTGCCGACGACGAGCAGATCCAGAAGGCGCGCAGCAAGGCCCGGGGCCAGATCTCGTTCTACGGATCGACGCCCGCCTACCAGGTCGTGCTCGATCACATGGGCGTGGGCGACGTCCATCCCGAGCTGAACCGCTTGTCGAAGCAGGGTAAGTGGCTCGAGATGATGAGCCTCGTCACGGACGACATGCTGGACGAGATCGGAGTCAGCGGGACGCCCTGCGAGGTCGGCAGGAAGCTCGCGGCTCGCAACGGCGGCGTCGTGGACCGGACCATGCTGACGCTCTACGACGAGACGGGCGACCCGGACGCGGTCACCGACCTCGTCCGGGCGCTCCGCGAGGCGGCGCCGTCCGCCCGCTGAGGGCGGCAGCGGCCGCAGCCGTCAGGCCTGGCGCGCCGCCGCGGCCCGCTCGAAGCGCGCGCGCTGGAAGGCGAGGCACGTCGAGTCTGCGGGGATCTCGTCGAGCGGGGTGGCGACGAGCTCGGGCGTGATGTTCGCCTGGTTCGCCGCCGGCCGCAGTGCATCGAGATCGAACCCGTAGAGCCTGGCCGCGTTCTCGCCGAGCATCATCCGGACCTCCGCCTGCGGGAGCTCGGCGAAGGCGAAGCGCATGTTCTCCCGCGAGTAGGGATAGCAGCCCTCGTAGTGCGGATAGTCGTTGCCCCAGAGGATCTTGTCCGTGCCCACGACGTGCCGGCCATCGAGCTCGCTCGGACTCGGGAAGCTCGCCCCGTACCAGCAGTTGCGCCTGGCGTAGAAGCTGGGGAGCTCCTTCAGCGCCGGGTCCTGCGTGGTGTCGATCTCGCCGATGGCGCCGGCCTTCCACGCCAGGTACATGGCGTCCATCTGGCGCATCAGCTTGGGCGCCCACGCGCAGCCCGACTCGGTCAAGATGTAGCGGAGCTTCGGGAAGCGCTCGAAGACGCCGCCCATGATGAGGTGCGTGTAGCCGCGCTGCACGTAGAAGGACATCTCGAGGGCCCAGAGCGCCTTCGAGCCCTGGCCCTTGCAGTACTCCGGCGAGCCCTGCCCCGAGTGCTGGTTCATCACCAGGGCGCAATCCTGGATCACCGCCCAGAGCCGGTCGTAGTCGGGGTGGTTCAGGGGGTGGAGCCAGTGCTCGCTGGGGGAGGGGAGGGGGAGCAGGACACCTCCGCGCAGGCCGTGCTCGGCGATCCACTTCACGTCCTCGATGGCGTCGTCGATGTCGTTCAGGTGGATCAGGCCGATGCCCGCGCGGCGCTCGGGGGCCTCGCGACAGAAGTCCGCCAGCCAGCGGTTGTGGGCGCGGGTGCCCGCCAGGGCGTGCTCGTACTCCTCCGGCCGGGCCGGCGGCGAGATGTGGAACGCGCTCGCGTAGAACGGAGGCACGGTGTTCGGGAAGATCACCTCGCCCACGACGCCGTCGCTCTGGAGATCCGACAGGCGCTCGGCCGAGTCCCAGTTCTTCGTCTTCTTGCCCCCGATGTGCTTCTTCGAGGGGTTCTTGTACCCGCCGCGCCAGGCGTCGAAGTCGTCCCGATGGGCCGGATCGAGGTAGTCGCGATACGTGTCGATGGCGGCGCCCGCGTGGGTGTCGCCCGTGATGCAGACGTAGGGGGACGAATCGGTGACGGCGCTCATGGGGTGTCTCCTTCCCGGTTCGGCTTTCGCTCGCTGGGCCACCGCGCCTGGCGCCGATGGTAGCGACCCGCCGAGGCCCGGCTCGTCGCGAACGGCGGGCGCTTCCGGGTCTCCAGCGCCTTCGGGATCCAGCTCGGCGCGCGCTTCTCGGGCCCTCCCGCTCGAGGCGCAGGAACGGCGTTCCCAGCTCGTAGCTCTCCTGGTCGGGCATCACCGTGGCGCATCATACTCGTCTCACGAGCCCGGCGGAAGCGAACTGAGCCGGGTCCCGCGCGCAGTCGGACGAGCTACTTCGGCGCGAAGCGCTGGCCGCCGTCGAGCCGGATCGTGCAGCCGTTCAGCATCGGCGTCTCGTAGATCGCCTGGGCGAGACGCGCGAACTCCTCGGGCTTCCCCATGCGCTTGGGAAAGGCCGCGTCCCGGGTCAGCGGTGCGGCCATCTCCTCCGGGATCCCCTTTGTGAGACCGGTCGCGAACAGGCTCGGCGCAATCGCCATCACGCGGATGCCGAGGCTGCCGAGGTCGCGAGCCATGGTGAGGCTCATGCCGGCGATGCCGGCCTTGGCCGCGGTGTAGGCCACCTGGCCGATCTGGCCCTCGAAGGCGGCGATCGAGGCCGTGTTGAGGATCACCCCGCGCTCGCCGTTCTCGTCGGGCTCGTTCTGGCTCATCCGCGCCGCGGCCAGGCGCGCGATGTTGAAGGTCGAGACCAGGTTGAGATCGATGACGCGCCGGAAGGCGTCGAGCGGGTGCGGCCCCGTCTTGCTCAGGGTGCGCATCACGATCCCGCCTCCCGCCGTGTTGCAGACGAAGTGCAGGGCGCCCAGATCGTCGCAGGCTGCCGAGAGCGCGGCCTCGCTGCCCTCGAAGTCGGTGACGTCGCAGGCGTGGAAGCTGCCGCCCAGCGCCTTCGCGACCTCTACCCCCTTGGACGTGGGAAGGTCGAGGATCGCCACCCGTGCACCTTCATGAACGAGCATCTCGGCCGTCGCCTTCGCCATCCCCGATGCTCCCCCGACGACCACGGCCGCTCTTCCCGAGATCTGCATGGCGTTCCCGTCCTAGGAGCGGCGCCGGAGGCGCAGCGGTAGATCGTTCAGGCCCCGGATGATGAACGTCGGCGCGTAGGAGAGCGCGCTCGGGTCCACCAGCCGGAGGTCGTCGAGCCGCGCGAGCAGCCGCTCGAAGCTGATGCACGCCTCGGCGCGGGCGAGGCTGGCTCCGGGACAGAAGTGTTCGCCGTGACCGAATGCGACGTTGCGCCGGGCGTTCGAACGCTTCGGATCGAAGCGGTCGGGGTCCTCGAATACGCGCGGGTCGCGGTTGGCGGCGCCAATGACTGCCATCACCATCGACCCGGCGGGGACGTCGACGCCGCCCAGCTTGGTGTCGCGCAGGGCCAGGCGGAAGGAGCCCTTGATGGCGCCCTCCAGGCGCAGGCACTCCTCGACGAAGTTGGGGATCGCCCCGGGCTCGCTGCGGAGCTCCTCGGCCAGGGCGGGCTGCTCGGCGAAGATCCGCATGCCCGCCGAGAGCAGGCGCGCCGTGGTCTCCTGCCCGGCGGCGAAAAGGATGGTGGTGAGGCGCACCACGTCCATGACCTCGGGGAGCTCGCCGTCGGGGAAGCGGACGCCGGCCAGCCGGCTCATCATGTCGTCGCGCGGCGAGGCGCGGCGCTCCTCGATGTAGCGGCTGAAGTAGGGATGCAGGTTCGCGAAGACCCGATCGCCGCCCACCTCGCCCTCGGGATTTCCGACGTTGCCCTTGCCGCCCCCGAGCCAGCCGCGGAACTGCTCGTGGTCTTCGCGCGGGACCCCCAGCAGGTCGGCGATCACGAGCAGGGTGAAGGGTCTCGCGTACGCGTGGCAGAACTCCACTTCGCCGCGATCGGCGAACTCGTCGATCAGCCCGTCGGCGAGCGTCCACATGAACTCCTCGTTCTCCTTGAGACGGTTCGGCGTGAGGAGCTTGCCGACCAGGGCACGATGGCGGGTGTGCTTGGGAGGATCGAGGGCGATGAGCTGGTCGCCCAGCGGGATCTCGTGGCGGCGGCGCTCGATCATCTCGGCCAGGCTCTCGCCCTCGTCCGGCTTGGGCAGCTTCACCAGCGGACCGAGCCCGCTCACGACCGCCGAGAAGCTCTCGTGGTCCGAGTAGAGCCCGAGGACCTCCTCGAGGCCAGAGAGCATGAAGACGCCCTGATGCGGCTCGCGCCAGATCGGCCCGCGCTCCCGCAGCGCGGCGTAGTAGGGCGTCGGGTCCTGGAGGAGCCCGGGGTCGGTGAAGAAGTCCCGCTCGAGCACGCGCATCAGCGCCCTCCCTTCGAGCTGTCGAAGGGCGTCGAGAGCGCGAAGGCCATCTGCTTCACGACGTCGCCGATCGTGCAGTAGCCCTTGGCGTAGTCCGAGGGCTTCTTGCCGCCGCCGCCGACGCGCGGGGTGAGATCGACGTGCTTCGCCTTGGCACGCAGGGCGCCGACGGTGCACTGCTCCTTCGGGATGTGCGCGAAGGGGTCGTATTGGAAGTGCCGGGTGGTGTTCTGCCAGGTCATCTTGTGGATGTCGGCATCGGGCACTCCGGCGAGGCTGGCCCACAGCTTCTCGGGCGCCTGCGGCCATGTCGAATCCGAGTGCGGGTAGTCGCACTCCCAGGTGATGTTGTCGACGCCGATCAGGTCGCGGTTGCGCACGCCGGCCGCGTCGTCGATGAAGCAGGTGATGACGTGCTCGCGGAAGACGTCGCTCGGCTTCTTGCCCTTCGGGAAGTCGTGCAGCGTCCAGCGGTGGTGGTGGTGGTGGACGTAGTCGATGCGCTCCAGGAAGTACGGGATCCAGCCGATCCCGCCCTCGGACAGCGCGATCTTCAGACTCGGGAACTTCTGGAGGGCCTCCGAGAAGACGAGCTCGGTGGCGCAGTTGAAGAGCGTGATCGGGGTGCCCGCGATCATGATCTCGATCGGCGCGCCCATGTCCTGCATGGCCAGGCGCGTGCCCGAGCCGATGTGGATGCAGACGATCGTGCCCTCGTCGGAGCAGGCCTTCCAGAAGGGGTCCCAGTGCGCGTCGTGGAGGCTCGGGTAGCCGAGCGCGCCGGGGTTGTCGGCGAAGGTGATGGCGTGGCAGCCCTTCCGGGCCACGCGGCGCACCTCTTCGCCCATCCGCTCCGGGTCCCACATGGGCGGGATCGCCAGCGGGATGAAGCGGCCGGGGTGCTTGCCGCACCACTCGTCGATGTGCCAGTCGTTGTAGGCGCGCAGCATGGTGATGGCGAGCTCGGTCTCGCCCTCCACGGCCTTGCGGCCGAAGAGCTCGCCGACGAAGCCCGGGACGGTGGGGAAGCACAGCGAGCCCAGCACGCCGTTGGCGTTCATGTCGTCGACGCGCGCGTCGACGTCGTAACAGCCGGGCCGCAGCTGCGACAGCGCCGTCGGCTCCATGCCATACTCCTCGGGCGGACGGCCCGCGACCGCGTTGAGCCCCACGTTGGGGATCTGCCCGCCTTCGAACACCCAGAGGTTGCTGCCGTCGTCCTTGGTGACGAGCTTCGGCGCGCGGTCCTTCCACTTCGCCGGAACGTGGTTGTCCCACATGTCGGGCGGCTCGCAGACGTGGTCGTCGACGCTCACCAGGATCATGTCGTTCATCTGCATGGTTTTGCTCCTCTGCCCAGGCGCCGCGGCAGCCCGAGCACGCGCTGGGCGACGATGTTGCGTTGGATCTCGGACGTACCGGCCGAGATCGTCCCACGGTACGTCCGGAAGTACTCCGTCATCCACGGCGGCCGCCCGAAGCTGTCGTCGTAGCCGGCGCCCTCGAAGTCCACGTCGAGCGCGTCGACGCCCAGGGCCTCCGTGGCCAGCCGGGCGGCGCGCTGGTCGAGTTCGGTCCCGAAGAGCTTGAGCACCGAGTGCTCGGGCGAGATCTCTCCCCGCGTGAACCGGGCGAAGCCGCGATAGCCCATGAACCACATGGCCTGGGAATCGACGTAGAGGCCGGCAAGCTCTTCGCGGAAGCTCTCGCTCTCGCCGATCCGCCGGCCGTCGGGCCCGCGCTCGCCCGCCAGCTCGCGCAGGCGCGCCAGCGTACGGTCGAGGCGCGCAGCGCTCGCCAGCCACATCATCCCGCGCTCGTGGGCCAGCGAACCCGCCGAGATCGACCAGCCCTGGTGAAGCCCGCCGACCCGATGGTCGCGGGGGACGACGACGCCGTCGAAGAACACCTCGTTGAAGTCCGGGTGGTCCCGCCCGGTGAGCTCCGGCAGGGGCCGGACGCGGATCCCCGGCGCCTTCATGTCGAGGATCAGCACGCTGATGCCCTGGTGCTTGGGCGCGTCGGGGTCGGTGCGCACGAAGCAGAAGCAGTGGTCGGCGTGGTGGGCGCCCGACGTCCAGATCTTCTGGCCGCTCACCACGAAGTGGTCGTCGTGCACCTCGGCGCGCGTGGACAGAGCGGCGAGATCGCTTCCCGCGCTGGGCTCGCTCATCCCGAGGCACCAGGCGATCTCGGCGCGCAAGGTCGGCCTCAGGTACCGCTCGCGCAGGAGGTCGCTCCCGTAGTCGAGGATCGAAGGCGCGATGATGTCGAGCCCTTGCGGGTTGGCCGAACGCCCGAGCGGGACCTGCGCCATCTCCTCGTGGTAGACGAGCTGCCGGACCGGCGAGAGGCTCCGGCCGCCGAGCTCGGGCGGCCAGCCGGGCACGAGCAGCCCCGCGTCG
>Ga0302046_10004362_pt1 | contig 12601 bp, 10 predicted proteins | sample RVTome_11_FD_200261 | JGI IMG/M metagenome (GOLD analysis project Ga0302046, IMG submission 200261) | Soil microbial communities from uranium-contaminated site in the Upper Colorado River Basin, Wyoming, United States - RVT147D111 (version 2) ...
ATCGACAATCAAATCCTCCACCTCCTCAACCAACGCGCCGAGGCCGCCCTTCACATCGGAGACCTCAAACGACGGCAGGATGCGCCGTCGTATGTTCCGGAGCGTGAGGCCGAGATCCTGAGCCGTCTCGCCGCCGCCGGCCGCGGGCCGCTGGGGACGGAGGCGGTGACGGCGGTGTGGCGCGAGATCCTGTCGGCGTGCCGCGCGCTCGAGGCTCCCCTGACCGTCGCCTACCTGGCGCCCCCGGCCACCTTCACGCACCAGGCCGCCCGCGAGCGCTTCGGCGGCGGCGCCGTGTACCATCCCTCGCGGACGATCGCGGACATCTTCGAGGACGTGGAGCGCGGCCGCGCGCACGTCGGCGTGGTGCCGGTGGAGAACTCGACCGACGGCGCCGTCAACGTCACGCTCGACCGGCTCGTGGACACCGACGTGCAGATCTGTGGCGAGCTGACGCTGGAGATCGCCCAGCACCTGCTCTCCCGGGCGGCCGACCTGGCCGACGTCAAGCGTGTCCTGTCGCATCCCCAGGGGCTGGGCCAGTGCCGCGCGTGGCTGGCCGAGCACCTGCCCGAGGTCCCGCTGGAGGAGACCGCGTCGACGGCCGGCGCCGCCGAGGTGGCCGCCGCCGATCCGGGCGTCGCCGCCATCGCCTCCGAGCTGGCCGGCCGTCTCTACGGCGTGCCGATCCTCCGGCGGCGGATCGAGGACAACCGCCAGAACACGACCCGCTTCCTCGTCATCGGCCGCCGGGCCGGCGGGCCCAGCGGGCGGGACAAGACCTCGATCCTCTTCGCCATGCCGAACCAGCCCGGCGCGCTCTACCGCATCCTGGAGCCGTTCGCGCGGTCCGGCCTCAACCTGACCAAGATCGAGTCGCGGCCGGCCAAGCGCATGCCCTGGGAGTACGTCATGTTCGTCGATCTCGAGGGCCATCGCGAGACCCCCACGGTCGCCGCCGCGCTCGGCGAGATCGCGGAGCGAACCCTGTTCCTGAAGGTCCTGGGCTCGTATCCGGCGGCGTAAGGAGAGCGCATGCACACGCAGTGGGAGTCCCTGGCCAACGAGCACATCCTGGGGATCGCGCCCTACGAGCCCGGCAAGCCGGTGGAGGAGCTGGAGCGCGAGCTGGGCATCCCCGATGCCATCAAGCTGGCCTCGAACGAGAACCCGCTGCCGCCATCCGACCGGGTGCAGAAAGCGATCACCGACGCCCTCGCCACCCTCAACCGCTATCCCGACGGCAGCGGCTACTACCTGCGCCAGGCGCTGGCCCGCAAGCACAGCGTCAGCGCCGACCAGATCGTGCTCGGCAACGGCTCCAACGAGCTGATCGAGCTGATCGTGCGGACCTTCCTGCGCCCCGGCGACGAGGCGGTGGTGCCGCATCCCTCGTTCGTCGTCTACCCGATGATCGTGCAGGCGGCCGGCGGCATCCGCGTCATGGTCATGCTGAAGGACCACCGCCTGGACCTCGAGGCGATGGCGCGGGCCATCACGCCCATGACGAAGATCCTCTTCATCGCCAATCCCAACAATCCGACGGCGACGATCGTGACGGCCGACGAGGTCGCCTACTTCATGTCGAAGGTCCCGGAGCGGACCATCGTGGTCTTCGACGAGGCCTACACCGAGTTCGCCCAGGGCCCCGATTTCCCGGAGACGCTGCCGTACGTCGCCCAGGGCCGCAAGGTCGTGGTGCTGCGCACGTTCTCCAAGGCCGCCAGCCTGGCCGGGCTGCGGGTGGGCTACGGCATCACCGACGCCGACGCCGTCGCGCTCATGAACCGCATCCGCCAGCCGTTCAACGTGAACTCGCTGGCCCAGGTGGCGGCGCTGGCGGCGCTGGAGGACGAGTCGCACACGCTCGAGTGCGTGCGGATGATCGAGGCCGGGCGTCACTACCTCTACGACGAGTTCAACGCCCTCGGGGTGAAGTACGTGCCCTCCCGCGCCAACTTCATCCTCGTCGACGTCGGGCGGAGCGCCTCCGACATCTATCAGCGCCTGCTCAAGGAGGGCGTCATCGTGCGGCCCATGACGCCGTTCGGCATGGAGTCGGCGCTGCGCCTGACCATCGGCACCCCCCAGGAGAACCGCCGCCTCATCAAGGCGCTGCGCCACGTGCTGGGGAAGAGCTCGGCGTGATCGAGCGGCTGGCGATCGTCGGCGTCGGCCTCCTGGGCGGCTCGCTCGCCAAGGCGGCGCGGGCGCACGGGATCGCGCGGCAGATCGTGGGGGTGGGCCGCGACCCCGGACGCCTGCAGCCGGCCGTGCGCGACGGCACCCTCGACCGCATCACGACGGACGTCGCCGAGGGCGTGGTCGGCGCCGACCGGATCGTGCTGGCCGCGCCGGTGCTCGCCAACGAGGCCCTGCTCGCCCGTGTCTGGCCGGCGGCGCCGGCGGGCGCGGTGGTGACCGACGTCGGCTCGACCAAGGCCGGTATCGTGGCGGCCGCCGAGCGCCTGGCAGCCGCCGGGCCCGGGGTGCAGTTCGTGGGCAGCCATCCCATGGCGGGGTCGGAGCGCAGCGGGTACGGCGAGGCGCGGGCCGATCTGTTCGCGGGCGCCACCGTGGTGGTCACTCCCACCGAGACGAGCGCCCCCGCCGCCGTGAAGGGCGTGACCGAGCTGTGGGCGGCGCTCGGCGCGCGGGTCGTGACGCTCGACCCCGCCACCCACGACCGCGCCGTCGCCGCCATCAGCCACCTGCCGCACGTGGTGGCGTGGGCGCTGCTCGACGCGGTGGTCCGGTTCGAGCCCGACGCCCTGGCGATCGCCGCGCGCGGCTTCAAGGACACCACCCGCATCGCCGCCTCCGACCCCGAGGTCTGGCGCGAGATCCTGCTGGACAACCGCGCGGCGGTGACGGCCGGTGTCGCCGCCTTCCGGCGCGCCCTCGACGATCTCGAGGGGCTGATGGCGTCCGGCGACGGCGCCGCGCTCACCGCGTTCCTGGCCCGGATGAAGACGCTGCGGGAGCGACTGGCGTGAAGTGGCGGGTGCATTCCATCGGGCGGCTGTGCGGCGAGGCCGAGGTGCCGGGCGACAAGTCCGTGTCGCATCGGGCCGCGCTCCTGGGGGCGCTGGCGGAGGGCGCGAGCGAGGTGCAGGGCTACCTCGAAGCCGAGGACTGCCTGTGCACGCTGGCGGCGGTGCAGGCGCTCGGGGCCGAGGTCACCCGCAAGGCCGCCGGCCACTATCGCATCGCCGGGGGCGGCCTGCGCGGGTTGAGCGAGCCGGCCGACGTGATCGATTGCGGCAACTCGGGCACCACCGCGCGGCTGCTGGCGGGCGTGCTGGCCGGGCAGCCCTTCTGGACGCTGCTGACCGGCGACGCCTCCCTGCGGCGGCGGCCCATGCGACGGATCGCCGAGCCGCTGCGGGCGATGGGCGCCACGATCGTCGGGCGCGCGGAGGGGACGCGGCTTCCGCTGGCGATCCGCGGCACCGCCACGACGGCGTCCCTCCGGTACGCGACCCCGGTGGCGTCGGCGCAGGTGAAATCGGCCGTCCTCCTCGCCGGCCTCGTGGCCGACGGGCCGGTGACGGTCGTCGAGCCGGCACCCTCCCGCGACCACTCCGAGCGCATGCTGCGGCGCTTCGGCGTGCGGGTGGTGAGCGAGGCGGACACGGTGACGCTGACGCCGGGGCCGCTGCGCGCCACCTCCGTCGTCGTGCCCGGCGACGTCTCCTCGGCGGCGTTCCTGCTGGTGGCCGGCGCGATCGTCGGCGACGCGCGGGTGACCCTCCACCGGGTCGGCGTGAACCCCACGCGCACCGGCGCGCTCGACGTGCTGGCGGCGATGGGCGCCCGCATCGAGGCCACCCGGCCCGCCGACGAGGGCGAGCCGACCGCCTCGCTGACCGTCGCCCCGGGCGCCCTGCGGGCGACGACGATCGGCGGCGGTGCGCTCATCCCGCGCCTGATCGACGAGATCCCGATCCTGGCCGTCGCCGCCGCGGCGGCCGAGGGCGTGACGGTCGTGCGCGACGCCGACGAGCTCCGCGTCAAGGAGTCCGACCGCATCGCCGCGCTGGCCCGGGAGCTGGCCCGGATGGGCGCCGCGATCGAGGAGCGTCCCGACGGCATGGCCATCACCGGCGGCCGCCGGCTCCACGGCGCCGCCGTCTCGAGCGGGGGCGATCACCGCATGGCCATGGCCCTCGCCGTCGCCGCCCTCATCGCCGACGGCGAGACCGTCATCGACGACGTCGCCTGCGTGGCGACGTCGTTCCCCGCCTTCGCCGACACCATCAACACGCTCGCCGGCACCACCGCCATCGAGATCCAGCCGTGACGCTCCCGCCTGCGCCTCTGCACGCGTGCGCAGCTCCGGCACTCGGCCCGAACAACAGAACGCAACATCGCACGGCCCCCCGTGATTCCTCGTCGAGCGGCCGCGAGCGAACCCCGTGGACATCCGAAGCGGTGGGGGGTTTGGGGGGAGCGTCGCTCGCTCCCCCCAAAGGCACCTGATGCCCGGCCGCGAGCCGATCATCGCCATCGACGGGCCGGCCGGGGCCGGCAAGGGCACGGTCGCGCGCAAGCTGGCGGCCCGGCTGGGCTACCGGTTGCTCGACACCGGCGCCATGTATCGCGCGCTCGCGTGGTCGGTGGCCCGGGCGGGGCTGGCGCCGGAGGACACGCCCGCGCTGCGCCGCCACGTCGAGCGGGTGCAGGTCGAGGTCGAGGGCGACCGGGTGATCGTCGACGAGCGTGACGTGACCGAGGACATCCGCTCGCCCGAGATCGCCGCGCTCACGTCGCGCCTGTCGATGCTCGCGCCCGTGCGCGACAAGCTCACGCCGATCCAGCGGCGGCTGGCCGCCACCGGCGCCGTCGTGCTCGAGGGGCGGGACACCGGCACGGTGGTGTGTCCGGACGCCGACGTGAAGTTCTACCTCGACGCCTCGCTGGCGGAGCGGGCGCGGCGGCGGCAGGCGGAGCTGCGCGCCCGCGGCGTGGAGGTGGACCCCGAGGCGGCGCACCGGGACATCGCCGCCCGCGACGCGCAGGACTCGAGCCGGGCGCTGGCGCCCCTGCGCCGGGCGCCCGACGCGATCGAGGTGGACAGCACCGGGCTCGGCGTCGACCAGGTGGTGGCGATCATGGCCGAGGCGGTCGAGCACCGGCGGCGCCAGCCCACCCGGTGCGGCTAGCATGCTGTACGGCCTCCTCAAGCCGATCGCGGTGCTGCTGATGCGTCTGCTGTTCCGGCTGGAGGCGCGGGGCATCGAGCACGTTCCGGCCGAGGGGGCGCTCCTGCTCGTCGCGAACCACTCCAGCGTGCTCGATCCGCCGCTCGTGGGCGGCGCCTGCCCCCGGCAGCTCACGTTCCTGGCCAAGGCCGAGCTGTTCCGGATCCCCGGCCTGGGCGCACTGATCCGGCGGGTGGGCGCCAAGCCCCTGCGCCGCGAGGGCGCCGACCCGGCGGCGCTGCGCACCGCGCAGCGCGTGCTGGCCGAGGGCAACGCGGTGCTCGTGTTCCCGGAGGGCACTCGCGGCCCCGAGGGCGTGCTGCGGGAGGCGAAGCCGGGGGCGGCGCTGCTGGCGATGCACAGCGGCGCGACGGTGGTGCCGGTGTACGTGCGGGGGAGCGGGCGGGCGTGGCCGCGGGGCCAACGGCTTCCCCGGCCTGCTAAGGTAGTGGTAACGTTCGGCCCTCCGCTACGGTTCCCCCGCGCAGCCGGCACCGAGCGGAAGACCCAGTACGAGGCGGCGAGCCGCCGCATGATGACGGCGATCGCGGACGTGCGAGATGGAGCGCTGCGAGGAGCGGGCGTCGCCGGAGCCCGGGGCCCGCTCCAAATACACTGAACGGAGGAACTTGGGGCATGGCGATGGACGAACCGCGCAACAAACTCGGCGCACCCCGCACGGAGGGCGAGGGGGCCGAGGAGCGCATGGAGGACTGGTTCAAGGAGGGCTCGAGCACCAGCGAGTTCGAGGAAGGCGAGGTCGTCCGCGGCCGCGTCGTCCACGTCGGGAGCAGCGAGGTCCTGGTGGACGTTGGCTACAAGAGCGAGGGCGCGATCCCGATCGAGGAGTTCCACCGGCACGGCGGGCTGCCGAAGGTGGGCGACGAGATCGAGGTCTACCTCGAGGCCAAGGAGGACTCCGAGGGCCTCATCGTCCTCTCCAAGGACAAGGCCGACAAGATCAAGGTGTGGGACGCCATCACCCAGGCTCACGAGAAGGGCTCCCCGGTGGAGGGCCGCGTCGTCGAGGTGGTCAAGGGCGGCCTCAGCGTGGACGTGGGCGTGAAGGCCTTCCTGCCCGGCTCCCAGGTCGACCTGCGGCCGGTGAAGAACCTGGCCTCCATGATCGGCCAGTCCATCCGGGCGCGCGTGATCAAGCTCAACCGCCGCCGGGGCAACGTGGTGCTCTCGCGCCGGGCGGTGCTGGAAGAGGAGCGGGAGGAGAAGAAGAAGCACACGCTGGAGGTGCTCGCCGAGGGCATGGTCCTCACCGGAACGGTGAAGAACATCACCGACTACGGAGCCTTCATCGACCTGGGCGGCATCGACGGCCTGCTCCACGTCACGGACATGAGCTGGGGCCGTGTCGGGCATCCGTCGGAGATCTTTCAAGTCGGCGATCAGGTCGAGGTGGTCGTCCTCCATTTCGATCGCGAGAGCGGGCGGGTGTCGCTCGGCTACAAGCAGAAGTCGTCCGACCCGTGGGAGCGCGTCGAGCAGACCTACGCGCCCGGCACCAGGGCCCGCGGCCGCGTCGTCAGCCTCACCAACTACGGCGCCTTCGTCGAGCTGGAGGCCGGGGTCGAGGGGCTGGTGCACGTCTCGGAGATGTCGTGGACGCGCCGGGTGCGCCACCCGTCCAAGCTCGTCAACGTCGGCGACGAGGTCGACGTCATCGTGCTGGACGTCAACCGTGGGGCCAAGCGGATCTCGCTCGGCATGAAGCAGGTCGAGGCCGACCCGTGGGCGACGATCGACGAGCGCTACCGCGTCGGCACGCGGGTGGCCGGCAAGGTGCGCAACCTCACCGACTTCGGCGCCTTCATCGAGCTGGAGCCCGGGGTGGACGGCCTGCTGCACATCTCCGACATGTCGTGGACGCGCAACGTCGGCCACCCCTCGGAGGTGCTGAAGAAGGGGCAGGAGATCGAGACGCAGATCCTGAACATCGACCGGGACAACAAGCGGATCTCGCTGGGGCTCAAGCAGGCCCAGCCCGACCCGTGGACGACGGTGGCCCAGCGTTACCCGATGGGGTCGCGGGTCACCGGCAAGGTCGTGCGGCTGACCGACTTCGGCGCCTTCGTGGAGCTGGAGCCGGGGGTGGACGGCCTGCTGCACATCTCCCAGATGGCCAACCGCACGGTCGGCCGGCCCGACGAGATCGTCAACGTCGGCGACGAGCTGGCGCTGCTGGTCATCCGTGTCGATCCCAACGAGCGCCGCATCGGACTCAGCCTCAAGGAGCTGGCCCACGCGGTGGCGCCGCCGCCCGACCTCGACGACGGCAAGGGGGGCGGAGGCGGCCGCCGGCGCAAGGGCAAGCAGCGCGAGTACGACTACGACGACGAGAACTAGGAGCGGCACCAGGTGCGGGGACGCCTGACCATCCTGGCGGCGGCGGTGCTGGTGTACCTGGCCGTCGCCGGCCTGTTCGTCATCTCGGCGGGTGGGCTCGCACGCGGCGAGGGGAGCCCCGGCCTGTTCGGCCCCCGGGTGGCGGTCGTCGCGCTGGAAGGCGTCATCGTCGAGGTCGACGACATCGTCCGCGAGCTGAAGTCCCACCGCGAGAACTCCACCGTGCGGGCGGTGGTGATGCGCATCAACAGTCCGGGCGGTGTCGTCGGCCCCACCCAGGAGATCCACGACGCGGTCCTGCGACTGCGCGAGGCCGGCAAGCCGGTGGTGGCCTCCCTCGGCGCCGTGGCGGCCTCGGGCGGGTACTATGTCGCCGTGGCCTGCGACCAGATCTACGCCAATCCCGGCACCCTGACCGGCTCGATCGGCGTGATCATGCAGCTCGCCAACCTCGAGCAGCTCATGAAGAAGGTCGGCGTGGACTACGTGGTGGTCAAGGCCGGCCAGTTCAAGGACATCGGCAACCCCGGGCGCGCGATGAGCCCGGAGGAGCGGCGCGTGATGCAGGCGTTGCTCGACGACGTCCACGCCCAGTTCGTCGGCGCCGTCGCCGCCGGGCGCAAGCTCCCGCGCGAGGACGTCTTGCGGTTCGCCGACGGGCGCATCTTCTCCGGCGTGCAGGCCAAGGCGCTGCGGATGGTCGACACGCTCGGGGGACTGGAGGAGGCGGTCCTGGGCGCCGCCAAGCTGGCCGGCGTGCCGGGCACGCCCGTCGTCATCCTCCCGCGCCGGCGCTTCTCGATCATGGACCTGCTGCGCAACCAGTTCGGCGGGACCGTCGTGGGCGCCTTGCTGAGCCCCTCGCTGCCCGCGTTCAAGACGCCGTTGTATTTGATGGATTGAGGTTGCTAGCAAGCGTGGCGACGAAAGATTGCGATTGACCTACTTGAGGGGGGCCACGAGGCCCCCCTCAAACTCCATCCGCTGGGTTGATAGAAGGCGCGGCGGCGAAATACTCCGATTGATGTGTTGAGGGGGGCCAAGAGGCCCCCCTCAAACTCCCCTGCCATAGATCGCGCGATGGGCGGCGGCGGCCAAATATCGCCCTGCCTGAGATTGTGCGATTGGCGGTGGGGGCGAAATACCGTGATCGAGGGCGAAGGGGGGCCCCTCGAACTGCCCTGCCGGAGATCGCGCGAGGGGGTGCCCTGGATGGCTGGTTTGGGACTGCGGGCTAACTCCTCACTATGGTTGACATTCTTTTAAGGGGCGTGCTAGCGTGCCCTTGGTCCGATGGTGCCATGCCCAGGCACGTGGACGTCGCGCAACGGGCGAAGAGCCGAGGGTGGGACGACGATGACGAAAGCGGAGCTGATCGACGAGGTCTCGAAGCTGTCGAACCTGACCAAGAAAGAGACCGAGACCATCGTCAACACGGTCTTCGACAACATCACCGACGCCCTGGCCAAGGGGGACAAGGTCGAGTTGCGGGGGTTCGGCAGCTTCCGCATCCGCCACCGCAATTCCCGCAAGGGCCGCAACCCCAAGACCGGGAGCGCCGTCGACGTCCCCGAGAAGCGCGTTCCGTTCTTCAAGGTCGGCAAGCGCCTGCGCGAGCTCGTCAACACGTAATTGAGGCGCCTGTGGGCGCCCTGGCGCATGGCCTGGATCGGCGCATCGCGACTTCCTGCCGGCTGTGTCTTCTGCCACGCCCGCGACGGTGACGACGACCGCGAGACGCATCTCCTGGCGCGCGGCGAGCACGCCTTCCTGATCCTCAACGCCTATCCGTACGCGTCCGGACACCTCATGGCCGTCGTCAACCGGCACGTCGCGACGGTCGGCGAGGCCGGGGCCGCCGAGCTGGGCGACCTGATGCGGCTGGTGCAGCGCGCGGTGGCCGCGCTGAGCGCGGAGTACCGGGCCGAGGGCTTCAACGTCGGCTGGAACCAGGGCCGGGCGGCGGGCGCGGGGATCGAGGACCACCTGCACGTGCACGTGGTGCCGCGCTGGAACGGCGACGCCAACTTCGTCAGCGTGGTGGGCGAGACGCGGGTGCTGCCCGAGACCCTCACGACGACCTGGGAGCGGCTGCGGGGACGCCTGGGTGGCTGACCCCGGCGCCACGCCGATGATGGCGCAGTACCGGGAGCTGAAGCGCCGCTTCCCCGATCACCTGCTGCTGTTCCGGCTCGGCGACTTCTACGAGCTGTTCCTCGAGGACGCCGAGCTGGGTGCCCGCCTGCTGTCGATCACGCTCACCTCCCGCCAGGGTGCGCCGATGGCCGGCATCCCGCACCACGCGGCCGACGGCTACATCGCCCGGCTGGTGCAGGCCGGCCAGAAGATCGCGATCTGCGAGCAGCTGGAGGGGGCGGGGAAGGGCAAGAAGCTCCTGCGCCGCGACGTCGTTCGCGTGATCACTCCCGGCACGCTGACCGACACCGCCTATCTCGCCGGCGCCGCCAACAACTTCCTGATGGCGGTCGGTCGCGCCGGCGCGGCCACGGGCGTGGCGCTGCTCGACGTCTCCACCGGCGAGTTCTGGGTGGGCGAGGACGGTCCGGGCGAGGACGCGGTCCTGGCGGCAGCGCTGCTGCGCCGCCCCGCCGAGATCCTCCTGCCCGAGACGTCGCGGACCGCCACCGACTTCCTGGCCCGGTTCCGAGACACCGGCGCGGCGCTGACCTTTGGGGACCCTTCGCTCTGGAGTGGACGGCGAGCGACGGCGGACCTTTGCCGTCATTTCAGTGTGACGACGCTCGAGGTCTTCGGCGTCGAAGGGCTGGAGGCGGGATTGCCGGCCGCCGCCGCCGCGCTGGCCTACGTGCGGGCGACCCAGGGCGACCGCCTCGGCCACCTGGCGCGCCTGCAGCGGTTGCGGCCGGCTGACTGCATGACGCTCGACGAGACGGCGGTGCGCACGCTGGAGCTGCTCGAGGCCAGCGACGGCTCGACGCGCAATGCCCTGTTCGGGGTGCTGGACGAGACCGTGACCCCGATGGGCGCCCGCCTGCTTCGCCAGTGGCTCCTGCAGCCGCTGCTCGACCCGGCGGCCATCGCCGACCGGCAGGACGCCATCGCGAGCCTCGTCGAGGCGCCCGAGACGCGGGCGGCGCTGCGGCGCCTGCTCCGGCCGGTGGGCGACCTGGCGCGGCTCACCAGCCGGGCCACGCTCGGCGTCGCCCACGCCCGCGACCTCGTCGGGCTGCGCGCGTGTCTGGGGCCGCTGGCGGCCGTCCGCCAGGCGGTCGCCGCGCTGCCGGCTCCGCTGCTGGCCGGGGCGCGCGCCGCCCTGGCCGACCTCGAGGACCTGCGCGCCACGCTGGAGGCGGCCCTCGTGGACGAGCCGCCCGCGACGCTCCAGGACGGCGGCGTCATCCGCGAAAGCTGGGACGAGGCGCTGCGGGCGATCGCCGGCGACGCCGCCGAGGCGCGGCGCTGGATCGCCGGGCTCGAGGAACGCGAGCGGGCGCGCACGGGGATCTCGAGCCTGCGCGTGCGCTTCAACCGCGTGTTCGGCTACGGCATCGAGATCACCCACGCGCAGGCGGCGCGGGCGCCGGCCGAGTACGTGCGGCGCCAGACGCTGACCGGCGCCGAGCGCTACGTCACTCCCGAGCTGAAGGACTACGAGGCCCGGGTGCTCGGCGCCGACGAGCGCCGGCGGCGGCTCGAGTACGAGCTGTTCGACGCGCTGCGCGGGCGCGTGGCCGCTCGCGCCGCCGACCTGCTGGCCACCGCCCGGACGCTGGCGACGCTCGACGTCACGGCCGGCCTCGCCGAGGTGGCCCACATGCGCGGCCACGTGCGGCCCGTGGTCGAGGCGGGCGGCCGGCTGGAGATCGTCGAGGGCCGCCATCCGGTGCTGGAAGCGCGCTCCGGGCTGCCGGTGACCCCCAACGACCTCGCCCTCGACGACGAGGCGCGCGTGATCATCCTCACCGGCCCCAACATGGCCGGCAAGTCGGTCTACCTGCGGCAGACCGGGCACATCGTCGTGCTGGCCCAGATGGGCGCCTTCGTGCCGGCCCGCTCGGCCCGCCTGGGCCTCGTCGACCGCGTGTTCACCCGGGTGGGCGCGCAGGACAACCTGGCCCGCGGCCAGTCGACGTTCCTGGTCGAGATGGTCGAGACCGCCTCGATCCTCGCCAACCTCACGCCGCGCAGCCTGGTGCTGCTCGACGAGGTGGGCCGGGGAACCTCGACCTTCGACGGGCTGGCCATCGCGTGGTCGGTGGTGGAGGAGCTGCACGAGTCCTCCCGGCTCGCCTCCCACACCACCCGGCCCAAGGTCCTGTTCGCCACGCACTTCCACGAGCTGACTCAGCTGGCCGGCCGGCTGAGCGGCGTGCGCAACTTCCACGTCGCCGTGCGCGAGTGGAACGACGAGATCGTGTTCCTGCACAAGGTGCAGCCGGGCGGCACCGACCGTTCGTACGGCATCCAGGTGGCGCGCCTGGCCGGGCTGCCCACCGGCGTCATCGCGCGGGCCAAGGCGCTGCTGGCGCGCTTCGAGGAGCAGGGGCAGGCCACCACCGACGCCACCGACGCCGTGCAGCTCGGCCTGTTCGCCGCGCCCGCCGATCCGGTCGCCGAGGAGCTGGCCCGACTCGACCTCGCCCACCTCACGCCGATCGAGGCGCTGAACCTCCTCGTCAAGTGGCAGCAGCTCATCGACGGGGGCCCCCGCCGGCGCGGGCCGGGCCCACGCTCGCAGCGCGATGCGGATCCGTAAGCTTCCCGACGCCCTCGTCAACAAGATCGCTGCCGGGGAAGTCGTCGAGCGGCCGGCCTCCGCGGTCAAGGAGCTGGTGGAGAACGCGCTGGATGCCGGGGCGGGCGCGGTCACCGTCGACCTGCGCGACGGCGGGGCGGCGCTCGTGCGGGTGGCCGACGACGGCCACGGCATAACGGCGGCGGAGCTGCCCGTCGCGCTCGAGCGCCACGCGACCTCCAAGCTGGCGACCGACGAGGACCTCGAGGCGATCGCCACGCTGGGCTTCCGCGGCGAGGCGCTGGCGGCGATCTGCGCGGTC
>Ga0302046_10004363_pt1 | contig 12601 bp, 15 predicted proteins | sample RVTome_11_FD_200261 | JGI IMG/M metagenome (GOLD analysis project Ga0302046, IMG submission 200261) | Soil microbial communities from uranium-contaminated site in the Upper Colorado River Basin, Wyoming, United States - RVT147D111 (version 2) ...
ACAACATCCTAACCGTTATGAGTGCCCAGATATAATTATCGATTATGATGCTCGGTTTGATGAATATTCGATAGCACCTCGTGGAGGTCACGGCAATGATATTATGATTCAATATTGTCCTTGGTGTGGTAAAAAATTGCCTGCATCAAAGCGTGATTTGTGGTTCAAGACTCTTGAGTCGCTTGGCTACGATGACCCGGTCTCTCAGGAGATTCCAAAAGAGTTTGAGACAGATGAATGGTTTCAATCATAAATCAGTGATAGATGCTTGGATTCAATATCATTCTACTCCCAAGAAAAAAGAGGGCTGTGAAAATTTATTCTGGGCCTGGGAATATGTCACTGATTTAGTTTTCAAGGAACCTGAACAAGCTTGGCCGATTATACTTGAACTCGTCAAACAAGCTCCAACTAATCGCATCTTGTTCGATGTGGCTGCTGGGCCATTTGAGGATTTGATACGTCAACATGGAGAGCAGTTTATTGACAGAATAGAGGTTCAGGCTCGGAGAGATCCAAAATTCAGGCAATGTCTTGCGGGCATATGGTATGGAGAGGATGTGTCTAAAGATATTCGTAATCGAATTGAGAAATATACTTCCAGTGGATAATCCCACACAATTAGCTTGGTAAATCGTGGGACCCGCCCAACAACCCGCTTCCAGCCGAACCCAGACTCAGCGCCTTTAATTGAAGTAGAATTCGCCACTTTCAGCTTACCGTATGGCACAGGTTACATGGGGCGGCTGAAGCGGAAGCGTTAGGCGGATACGCTAAATCAGAGCGTTGCTCGAAATCAAAGGTAGTATTTTTGTTTTAATTTGACAGCAGTACTTCATTGGCGTATACTCTTTTTGTCCTATAAAGAGTTCCTCTTAACCTATGGTCATCATTGAAACCTCGGTCTTTACACGCCAAGTACAAAAGCTACTGGACGACGAAACGTACCGGGAATTCCAAATCGCTTTAGCCGAGCGTCCTGATATGGGCGCAGTTACAAAAGGGAGTGGTGGGCTACGTAAAGTGCGTTGGGCGGCACAAGGTCGCGGAAAACGAGGCGGTGTTCGAGTGATTTATTATTGGGCTGTGGAACAGGAACGATTGTTGATGTTGCTGATGTATCCAAAATCTGAACGAGATGACCTGACACGGGAACAGTTAAAGATATTGCGAAAGATAGTTGAGGAAGAATACCGATGAGAGAAGAATTGTTTGCTGAATTGGTTGAAAGTGTGCGTGAAGCCGGGGCAATTATGCGTGGTGAAAAAGAGCCATCCCGAATATATGTGGTGGCTGAACCGGATGTAAAAAGTATTCGTGAACAATATCAGTTATCCCAGAGACAATTTGCATCATTGCTTGGCATCAGCATCAAAACGTTGCAGAATTGGGAACAAGGGCGCAGGTCGCCACGAGGCCCAGCTCGGGTATTGCTTCAAGTGGCGGCTAAACACCCTGAAGCAGTTTGGGATGTTGTTCGTGCTGAAATTGCCGCATAAGGTAGCTTTGCCACCGCAAAATCCGCCCACCGAGTACCCACATCCAAATGGGTGGTCATCAACTTGCGAAAGGCGATGACGACGGCCAGTTCCAAGGCGGTCAGGGGCTAGGCTAGAATGATAAGGCCAACCCAGGTGAACCATTGCCAGCGTCGTTACTACAAGCAGGCGAAAGGAACTGACACGCCTGACCCAAAAGGTGCGAGGCCAGGACTAAGAATTGCACTGTTTCTTAGCGCAGATGAAGCGCCTCCGGCGTAGAGATGGGGCCTAAGTCATTCAAATGGTATTTACTCGAAACGTAGTCAGCCCCTACGTATCATTTCAATAATCTGGGGGAAAAACCTTAACGGTTTTGAAAACCGTTAGGGTTTGGTAAGTTCACCCCGACTTTTTGAGAAGATACGCCCCTACTCTCATTGATAATCCAATGAGAAAGTGAGCCGCAAGGGACGCCCATAGGTTTGCCGGTAAAGGACGCTGGAGAAAGCGAAAGCCGGTCTGTAATGGGCCGGATAGGGGTTCAGACTTTGCCCCACGCGCAAGCGGGCCGACTTCCAGCGGGTCTTTCGTCACGAGAGAACTTGAGCGCGAAGCGAAACAGGAGTTCGTTGATAGGACGGTGGCTTGGTCCACTGGCGCGAGCCTGCGGTCTGCGATTATCGGACCGGACTTGGTCTCCAGGTGTATATCGTGAAGGTCTGACATCTCTGAGCAGGTGTCAGGCCGCGTCCTTGACGGGGCGTTTGAAAGGCTTGAGCCGCCTGCCGGGAAAGCTGGCACGGGCTGGTTCTTAGGGGGCGGCGGACTGGCAACAGTCCGCTGCTACCCGACTGAAGTAGCCTCGGCCACAACCGTTCTGGTGATTGTGGGTACATTTGCCAACCCGCAATCGTCTGATGCGGAGGTGTTAGGCGGCTACAGTGCAGAAACTTTATCGCGCATCAATTTTTGTGTAAGACCATCCGAAGGACGGACTCATGGCAAAGCTTCTTTTCTTTAACATACCTGCATACGGACACGTAAACCCAACACTACCCGTCGTAACAGAATTGGTGAAGCGTGGGCATCATGTTGTCTACTACAATTCAGATACTTTTGAACAGGCGATCAAAGGAACCGGTGCTGAGTTTCGCGCGTATCCCAACTCGAGTACATCCGAAACTGACTTGGCAAAACGCGTAGATAATCTGGTCAGTGTCAGCGTATTTATGCTGGAAGAAAGCATCCGCTTGTTACCATTTTTATTGGATGAAATTGAGGGGGAGAAACCCGATTTGGTGATTTTTGACTCAATTGCGCTTTGGGGTATGCAGGCTGCGCGCCTGCAAAATATCCCTTCGGCTGGATCCATCAGTACTTCTGTTCATGAAGGCGTCTCGGGTATGATAAAGTGGCGTGACTACTTACACATATTTCGGCAAGCATTTACAAAATTGCCAACTTTGCAACGCCTGCGCCGGCAATTGGTGAAAACGTACGGTTCTGACATTTTTCCTGGTAAGTCTATCCTTCCCTGTAAAGGCAACATTAACATCGTCTATACTTCGCGCGAGTTTCAACCCGATACACCCTATATTGACGACAGTTTTCACTTCGTCGGGCCCTCAATTCTTGCGACCATTCGGAAGGAGACAGACTTTCCGTGGGACTTGCTTGATCCTGAACGCGCTAAAATCTATCTATCCCTCGGCACTCTTTACAACCAGAATATTGAGTTTTATCGCACTGTCTTTATGGCTTTTGCTGACCATCCAGGTCAGTTCATCCTCTCGGTTGGTCGCCTGACCGACACCCATGATCTTGGGCTTGTCCCTGACAACTTCATCATTCAATCCTACGTGCCTCAACTGGAGTTATTACAAAAAGTGGATTTGTTTATCACACACGGTGGGATGAATAGTGTGAATGAAGGCTTGAACTATGGGGTGCCTTTGGTAGTTGTGCCGCAACAAATCGAGCAGGCACTTAATGGAAGGCAAGTTGCTCGCCAGAAAGCTGGTGTTGTCTTAGCTGACACGCCACCTTATGGACATGTTGATGCTAGCGTTTTACGACGTACCGTAGACAAAGTTCTAGCAGACCCAACATATCGGCTTAATGCCGAACGACTTAGTCGTTCTTTCCACGAAGCAGGTGGATATCAACAGGCAGCTACCGCAATAACATTGGGGCTGGATTAGCGTTTAGAGCAGATCTGCCCATCGAACACAACATCATTTTTATGCCGCCCAAGTTACAGTCGACGGGGGGATCGCTCCCCCGCCGCTGCTTCGTGGAGTAGGGACAGGGCGCACCTTCTTACCTTACGATAAGTGTGTTTCCCCATCCTCCTTACCCAAACCCGCCCTGCGCCGTTAAACGCAACGGGCTTTCCCGTGCTGGCCTGGTTTACTCGCTGGGTTAACTCAACCATCCGAGTGAAACATCGGTCAAGCGCTTGATAGCATCCATACATGTCCAGGACATTCCACCCTCGACCTGCTTCGGAGCGGGTGCTAACCTTTCCGATCATGAGGCTGGTGTTGATCCAAAAGAGCCTCAAATCGATGCAGTTAGTCCTGAACGAATTTTGCGATAAACTCCAGTTGCCGCTGGTCAATAGCAGTGCCTTTACCCAAGCCAGAGGCAACTTGAACCACACCGCCTTCATCGAACTCAATCAAGCCGCCGTGGTGCAAGTGTGCTACCAAGAGGACGATTATCAGCGCTATAAAGGCTTTCGGCTGGGCGAGGAGCGCTATGTCTAACATAACCATTGTGAACGTGGGCTACCGTTCGACCAACTACTGGGTCGTCAGCGCCGGCAGGTCGCGCTTGCTGGTGGACCTCGGCTGGCCGGGCACGATGGGCCGGATGCGAGCGAGCCTCAAGCGGGTGGATGTGCCGCTCGAGGAAATCCGGTACGGACTCGCGACCCACTACCATATTGATCACGCCGGCCTGGCCCAAGAGTTCAAACAGGCCGGCGTTCCGCTGCTCGTGCTCGACGTGCAAGTCGAGGCCATTCCGTTCATGAAAACTTGGATTAAGCCGCAGGATCAGTATGTGGACATCACGACCCACGACAATGTCACCATCTCCTGCGCCGAGAGCCGCTCGGCGCTGGAGCGGATCGGGATCCCGGGCGAGATCGTGCCTACACCGGGACACTCTAACGACAGTGTTTCGCTCCTGCTGGACGATGGCTCGGTTTTTACCGGCGACCTCACTCATCCGGCCTTCATCGGCGAGGAGGACGCCGAGGTCGTATCCGCAAGCTGGCGATTACTGCGGGAGCGGGGCGCCACGCGCATCTATCCCGGACACGGTCCCATACGACAAATGGACTCGTTACTTTATGATTGAACCGAATGTTCCAAAAAATGCCGGGCCGGTCCATTGGGTTGGGCCGGCTGAGCCGGGTTATGACGCCACCGGGTTGATCCACTGTATTCTGCTGCCACAGGAGGCCGGGGCAAACCGGCCGGTCCCGGCTGTGGTGATGGTGCATGGCTGGGGTGGGGATGAGAGCGTGATGTGGATATTCAAACAGGTCATTCCCGTTGGCGTGGCCATCATCACGCCCCGGGCGCCAATTGGGCTCGACGAGGGTGGCGCCATCTGGTTCCAGCGCGACGGACAGGGGCTGCAAAAAGCTGTCGTCAGACTGGAGCATTTTCTGGCCGGCCTGCCTGACGTGTACCCCCTCGAGCCTGAACGGCTGCTGTTAATGGGGTTTAGCCAGGGAACCGCCGTGATCAACAGCCTGGTCATGACGCGGCCCGTGGCGGTGAGCGGTGTGGCCTCGCTCTCCGGCCAACTGCCCGAGGGAATGGGCGAACAAAACCAGGTCGATTCTCTGGCCGGCCTACCGGTCTTCATTGCCCACGGCACCGAGGATGACACCATCCCCCTGGGCGAGGCGCAACGCACCCGCGATGCATACACCCGGCTGGGCGCAGCAGTCACCTATGGGGAATATCGGGTCGGCCACAAGCTGAATAGCCAGGGGATGGGGGATTTGAAGATGTGGGTGGCGGGGGTGATGGGGGAAGTGTGATTTGGGATTTGAGATGGGGGATATGGGATTTGGGACATTAGATTGACAACTTGGTTAGTTGTTCAGTCTTGCACCTCCTAACTGTCCAATTAAAAAACTTGATCATCGAGTGTCAATATCCATGATCGACAATAAAAAAACCGGGTCTTGAATAACCCGGGGGTCGATTTCAAATGAAGACCCGAAGGGTTTCTAAAAACCCTTCGGGTCTGGTTAGCTTCCAAGAAGCTCTATTCCAATGTTTTAACCACCACCGCCTTGGTGGCCATATAATGGTCAATCGCCTCGATGCCGTGCTCCTGGCCCAGGCCGCTCTGCTTGAAGCCGCCAAAGGGCAGCTCGTCGTAGATTTTGGCGACGCTGTTGATCCAGGTATAGCCGGCCTCCAGTTTTTCGGCGGCGCGGGTGGCTTTGTTGATGTCGTTGGTCCAAATCGAGGAGCCCAGCCCAAAGATCGAGTCATTGGCGCGGGCCAGGGCCTCATCCAAATCCTTGACCGGCACGATGGGCACCGCCGGGCCAAAGACCTCTTCGGTTAGCACTTTCGCGGCGGGGTCGACATCGGTCAGAACCGTCGGCAGGTAGAAGTTGCCGTTTTCATACTGCTGGCCCTCGGGCCGCTTGCCTCCGGTCAGCACGGTCGCGCCTCGCTCGACGGCATCCCGGACCTGATCCTCGACCTCGGCCCGCTGCTCCGGGGTGTGGAGCGGTCCCAGGCGCACGCGAGGCTCGGTACCGGGACCGACCGTGAGCCGGTTGACCTTAGCTACCAGTTTATCGGTGAACTCATCAACCACAGCCTCAAACACAAAGATACGCTTGATAGCCAGACAGGCCTGCCCGCAGTTGAAGAAACGACCCACCGAAGCCGCGCTGACGGCCTGATCGACATCGGCATCATCACAAACAATGAGGGGATCAGAGCCGCCCAGTTCCAGGGTCACCCGCTTGATGGTTTCCGCCGCCGTGGCCATCACCCTACGGCCCACCTCGGTCGAGCCGGTGAAGCCGACTTTAGCTATGGTAGGATGCTCCAACAGCCGCTGGCCGACCACGCTGCCTTGCCCAATGACCAGGTTGAGCACCCCCGGCGGCAGGCCGGCCCGGCTCATCAACTCGATCACCTTTACGTCGGTCAGCGGCGTAGTCTCGGCCGGTTTGATGACCATGGTATTGCCGGCCACCAGCGCCGGACCCACCTTGTTTCCCAGCAGCGACAGCGGGAAGTTCCACGGCACAATCGCCGCGCACACGCCGTAGGGCCGCTTAAGGATCAGGCCGTGGGCGTTCTCATCCAGGTTGGGCACATAACCGCCCCGCAGATTTTTGGCCAGCCCGGCGTAGTGTTCGATAGTGTAGGCGAAGCGATGGATTTCCATGCGGGCTTCGGCCAGGGGTTTGCCCTGTTCACTGGTCAGCAGCCGGGCCAGGTCGTCAACGTTGGCCCGGATGGCCTTGACCGCCTCATACATGATCGCGCCTCGTTTAGCCGCGGGGGTCTCCCACCAGCCGGGAAAGGCAGCGGCGGCGGCCTGCACCGCATCGTTGACATCGTCGACGGTGCCGCGCGGCACCGTGTCGACTACGTCCCCGGTCGCCGGGTTGATCACGTCTTTGGTCGCGCTGCCGTTCGATGAAACATATTCACCGGCGATAAAATGCGTTACCATGGTTAAACTCCTCTTGCTCTCGAAACCTTAGTATTTGAAATGATGTTGGCCGGTGGCCGTTGTATTCGATGATCAACCGTTATTGCCCCCCTGCCTGGGCAATAATCTGCCGCTTTTCGCAGCTATCGCAGATTGGAAATGTTAGCCAGGCCAGGGCCGCTTTGGGTAAGAGCTCCTGTGCCGGTGTGATCAGGGCTTTAGTAGCCGGCTGATTGCAAATAAAGCAGGGCAGGACGGGATCGATGCTGATCATGGCCATCTGCTCGGGTTTGTCCGAAACATACGGGATCAACGATTTGGCCGCATCCCGGTATAATTGAGGCAATTGGGTTGTCATGTTTGAACCATCCTTCTCCAGAATATGATTGAGTGTTACCCTTCAGCCTAAAAGGTATAACACCAGGCTTCCCCTTCCAAAACCGTTTCTCCGGTTTGGCGCGTGATCTTCATTTTGAGCTGGGTGACCGGCTTGTTGTCGTGAACCTTGAGTACTTCGGCTTCAGCCGTGATGGTATCGTCGATAAAAACCGGCGCGGTGAACTGCCAGTTCTGGTTGAGAAAGACCGTGCCGGGGCCGGGCATATCCATCGCGACCAGGGCATGCAGCAGCCCGGTGGTCAGGCCGCCCTGCACGACCAATTGCTTGAATTTCGTGTTGGCCACAAACGCCTCGTCAAAGTGGAGCGGGTTGTAATCCCCGGTTAGTTCGGCATACGTCTTGACATGCGCTTCGGTCAAGGTCAAACTGCGACTCGCTTTTTGTCCCACGGTTAGATTCAACTTACTTTCCTTTCACCGCCCTTCAAACTTCGGTTTGCGCTTTTCGCGAAAAGCCCGTAAGCCTTCTTGATGATCCTCAGTTTTGATCAACACGCTCTGGGCCAGGCTTTCCAAAAAGAGAGTAGTGGCCTTGTCCGTCTCGGTAGCGCTCAGCAGCAAACGCTTGACCAGGCCCAGGGATTGAGGCGCTCGCTTGAGGAGCTGCTGAGCCATGGTTTGCGCTTCGGTCATTAAAGTTTCGTGGAGTACGACCCGCTGCACCAGGCCGATAGCCCGGGCTTCTTCGGCCTGGACAAAATCGCCCATAAAAATCAGTTCCTTGGCCTTGCCCAGCCCGACCAGCTTGACCAGTCGTACAGTACCGCCGTGGCCGGGAATCAAGTTGAGAAAATTCTCCCGAAACCCAAACCGGGCCTGCACCGAGGCCAGGCGCAGATCGCAGGCCATCGCCAACTGTAAGCCGGCTCCGGTCGCCACGCCGTTGATGGCGGCGATCACGGGCTTTTCCAGCATCTCCAGCAGGTTGAAGAATTCGGTCAAGAGGTGTCCATGAACTCTGAACTCCGGCGTCAACCATTCCTGTTCAAAATGACCGATGTCGCCCCCGGCGGAAAAGGCTTCATCACCGGCCCCGGTAAAGATCACCACCTTGATCGCACTGTCATTCAGCAACCGCTCGCCCAAATCGCGAAAATCATGACGCATTGGCATGTTGATCGCGTTGCGGGCTTCGGGCCGGTTGAGCATGATCGTGGCGATACCGTCGCCGGATAGATCGACGAGAAGATGATTGAATTCCATAGGACACGTAGCAAGGGAGCAGGGGACAGGCCAAATATTCAACCATGAAGGGCATAAAGAACATGAAGAAAAAAGCGTTACTACTCAGATCAAACCTGGCAGGTTTCCGAAATCACCTTTGAGATAGCGAGCCTTTCCATTTGGAACAATATGGCCAAAGATAGCTCTTGAAAACCTGTCAGCTCTTGGATTGCACTAACATGTTGAGTACTCACAATAAAACTTCATGCCCTTCATGTTCTTCATGGTTAATTTCAGTTTGGTTCTGAACCGACCATAAGACTTACCCAGTACCCTGCTCCTCCCCTTGATGTTTACACCATTCAAAAACACTGTGACAATTATGACAATAATATTGTGAGACCAATAAAAATTGCCCAAACAGGGCCATGAATTCGGTCTCCGCCGAGCCGCAGAAGGCGCACGGCGGATGATCGGGGAGTTCGGGTGGTTTTGCGTCAATCAGATCTTTAAGCCTGGCCATACATAGTCCCCGCTTATTTCAATCGTCTCGTTTTCGCATCCCACCGATCCCAGGGCAGGTCACCCGTGATCGCCCACCGGCTGGCCTGGTCATCATAGGCGATAGGGAACTCATAATCCAGTTCTTGCAAAATCGGGCCGACCCGGCTCAGGAATTGCTGCCGCATGGTCTCCACATCATCGGCCAGCAGCCCTTCGTCGATGGCAACCTGCTGGTATTTCTCGCCCGGCTGGCCAAGCCAGCAAATCACCTCGGGCCAGATCCGGCGCAGGGCAGCTTCCATCTCTTTGCGGGCCGGATTATCTTTTTTCGAAAGGCTGCGCACCCAGGTCGCGCCGTACATGGCGTGAAAACGTTCTTCCTGCAAGATCTTTTCCACCCGCTGTTGGAGCGGTTCGAACACCGAGTCGCGGGCCGCTTCAAACACGACCGACAGGGCTTGATCGAACAGAAAGACGGTCGCTACAAAATCGGTCCAATGCTCGAAAGGTTCATCCAGAAAGGTGATGTTGATCAAATCATCTCGATCTTCTTCCTTTTTCAAGACCGGCGGCGCGTCGGGAAATGTTCGAAACAGGGGGTAGATGGTGCGCGCATGGCCGAGTTCATCTTGCGTCAGCGCGGCGGCGGCCACAGCTGCTTCGAGCAAGGGCGCGCTGTTAGTCCATTCCGAGTAGCGCCGGCCCAGGACGTATTTATTGTCGGCCAGCTGCAGCAGCAGATTTAGCAAGACTGCCTGGGTTTTGGGCGTGAAATCATTGGGGTCGGAGGTGAGGCTGTTGGCGGTCACTTTATCCATACTAAAAGGCTGTTCGCTCATTGTCCTGGCTCCCTGTGTTCAGAAAATACCAAAACGACTTCTTTCCGGGGCACGGCCAGCATCTCCAACCAATTACTGTCCGGGCCATAAGCGGCCAGACTGGCCTCGACGACGTCAGCCGAATTTTCGACCTCAACCGAGCCAATCTGCGCCAGCGGTTCGGCATGTTCTTTACGAGCAAAGACATCATAGGTGATGCTCATACGTCTCTCCACTTATTTCGTTCTGATGACCGTCACCATCTCCCGGCGGGGAATGACCACCATTTCGCTCCAGGGGAATTCATCGTACATTTTATAGGCATACACCCTGGCCCCTTCGGGATCGGTGGCCATCACGTTACCGCAGTGACGCAGGGGATCGCCGGCTTTGACCTTGGCGAAAACCTCGTAAATTTCGATATCATTCAGCAGCTTTGCCATCAGACCGTCACCCCGCTCATCAGCATAATTTCCTGGCCCCGCTCGGTCAGGCGATGTTTGGTCCAGACCGGCGACCAGACCACCTCGATCTCGACCTGATCCACGCCGGCTTCTTGCAGTAGACGGGTTCGGGTATCGTCCATAATCATGTCGATGCAGGGGCAGCCCATCGAGGTAAAGGTCATTTTGACTCGGGCGACGCCGCCGGTTTTCTCGATGTCCACTACCAGGCCCATGTCGACGATGCTCATGGGAAATTCGGGGTCCTCCACATCGTGCAGGGCTTCCCACAAGTGCCTGACAGCCTCATCGCTCTCAGAAACCGGGGCGGTGGGGGCCGGCCTGGGGGCAGCCTGTTGGGTCATTAGACGACCTCCATCATCTGTTGCAGCTCTTTATGGCCGTGTTGAATCGTTTCGATGTAATCCCGGTTCATCGGGCCGCGTCGTTTCCAGCGTTTGAGTACCTGGCCCCACTCGATTTCGCCGTCTTCCATCAGCCAGCGTTTCTCGGCTTCGTCAAATTCGCAAGGGAAGGGATAATCGAGTTCAAATTTATTTTCGGTCTCGTTCCAATGAACCGGCAGATCCAGGCCAATTTCCTCACAGAACGGCGCGCCTGTACTTAGCCAAGTTTGGCGGAGGGTATCATTGGAACTGCCCTTAATGCCGTAGGAAAGCTGTTCGGTGTGTCGCTTCTTGTCATCCGGCAGCCCGAACCACTCCATAACCATCGGGAACATCCAATCGACGGCCTGCTGGACCTCCTCACGGCCCGACTCGCTCTGGCAGATTTTGCGCATCCAGGTTTCACCATGGCGCAGGTGGAAATTCTCCTCGCGGTCGACCTTGACCAGCCCGCGTTTCCAGGGAGCAAAGGTGGTGTGTTCATAGATGTCGCCCAGCAAAACGTACCCGGCCCGGTCGTACAGCGCATTGGCACAGACCAGCTCGACCCAACTATCCAGCGGCACATCAAAGGCATAGGGATACTTGAACTCGTTCGGCTCACGTTCGTAGAGCATCTGTTCCTTATCAAAGCCCAAATCCTCCAGCAGGCGATAAGCGATGTTGGCGTGTCCCAACTCATCCTGAATAATCGCCATGGCCGAAACAAAGGCATTGATGGTCGGCGCGTGGGTTGCGGCGTGATAGTAGGCCGGCGCGCTCAACAACTCGGTGTCCGCCGAAACGGTCAGGATGCGTTTGAGCCCCATCACGTATTCTTCCGACATCTGGTCGGGCGTTTCCAACAGCTCGCCGGCCTCGAGGCGAACCTTGAGATCAGCCTCGGTCGCAAACTGCATTTTTTGATAGGTTCCGTTGGTACCGTTTTGGCTCATCCGTTAAGACTCCTTTCGCGGCGAATAAGAGCGGATTATTTCAATTTAGAAGCAACCAGTCGTGGGGCAGGCAGCACCCCACTAAACCGTGGAATAGACAGGACCAGATTTACGGGATTTTCTTTGACAAATTACTTTAAAAATCGTGTTAATCCTATCAAGCCTGTCTAAATTTGCCCTAAAAGCAGCGACAGTTCGTTACTATCGGCCTTTAAAGTTAGGGTCCCGCCTTTCGACAAAAGCAGTCAGGCCCTCCTGAACATCCTCGGTGGTAAAAAGGTCTGAAATCAGGCCACGTTCGAGGGCCAGACCTTCGGCCAGTGGTTTTTCGATGCCTTCATAGACGCAACGTTTGATATAGGCCAGGGCCTGAGTCGGCCCATTCGCCAGTTTGTGAGCGTAGGCTATCACGTCAGCCTGGAACGAGTCGGGCGGGAACAGTTTATGGACGATGCCCAACTCCAGCGCCTCTTGTGGGCTAACATTGGCGCCGGTCAGCATCATTTCCAGGGCGCGACCGGCGCCGATCAAGCGAGTTAGCCGTTGAGTGCCGCCGTTGCCCGGTAGCAGCCCCAGGGTTGCTTCCGGCAGCCCGACGAAATACCTGGCATCGACAGCCAGCCGGATGTCGCAGGCCAGGGCAATCTCGAGCCCACCACCCAGGGCGTGCCCGTTGATCACGGCGATGAACACCTCGGGCCGGCGGGCGATCTTGGACAACGTCTCGTGAGCGAAGGTGAC
>Ga0302046_10004364_pt1 | contig 12601 bp, 12 predicted proteins | sample RVTome_11_FD_200261 | JGI IMG/M metagenome (GOLD analysis project Ga0302046, IMG submission 200261) | Soil microbial communities from uranium-contaminated site in the Upper Colorado River Basin, Wyoming, United States - RVT147D111 (version 2) ...
ACGGGTGGTGGCGTCGCGGTGGCCGACGCGGCCGGCGCGCTCGTCGACGGGGTCGGCTACGGCACGGCCGCGAACGACTTCGTCGAGGGCTCCGTCGCGCCGGCCCCGGCGGCCGGCAGCGTCATCGCTCGCATTCCAGACGGTGCCGACACGGACGACGGCGCCGCCGACTGGCAGGAGACGGCCCCGACGCCGGGCGCGGCGAACGACTGACCTCAGGAGCCGCGGTTGGGAGGACGCCCCCGCGGGGGGCGTCCTCCTGGGGCTTCCGCAGGTCGGTTGACTCTCGTAGCTACGTGGGGCTACTTTGGAGGACGTGAAGGTAGTGGCCGTGAAGGAGCTGAAGAATCGTCTCAGCAGCTATCTACGCGACGTGCGCAGCGGTGAAGTGGTCTTGGTGACCGACCGCGGGCACGTGATCGCCGAGCTTCGCCAGCCGACCCACGGCTTGGCGGTCGCTCCGTACGACGAGGCCGTCGAGCGGCTGTGCGCCGAGGGGCTGTTGGTCCGCGGGTTGCCCCAGGACGCGCGGGCCTATCGCCCGTCGCCGCTGCGCCGCCCCGTCGCGAGCGCCGACCTGCTGGCGGCCGAACGCGGCGACTCGTGATCGTCTACGCCGAGACGAGCGCCGTGCTGCAATGGCTGTTCGCCGAAGATCGCGGCGAGGCCGTCCGCGCCACGCTCGCCGAGGCGCAGAAAGTGGTCTCGTCGCGTCTCACGATGATCGAGGCGCGTCGCGTGGTGCGGCGCGCGGAGCGGGAAGGACGCGTCACGGCCGCGCAGGCGGCCGACGTGTTGGCGGTGCTCGCCCAGGCCGCGTCGACGTGGGCGCTCCTCGAGATCTCCGAAACGGTGGCCCGCCGCGCCGAGGAGGGGTTCCCGACCGAGCCCGTCCGCACCCTCGATGCCATCCATCTCGCCAGCGCACTCCTGCTGCGTCAGGCCTTTCCCGACCTCATGGTCATGACCACCGAAGAGCGCGTACGCAGCAACGCCGCCCTGCTGGGCTTTGCCACGGAACCCGCGGCGCCGCCCGCCGGTCTCTCGTAGCGTCAGGCGGCCGCGAAACTCCGCCGCGCCTGCGCCCGGAACCGCGCCACCAGCGCGTCGCGCTCTTCGCGCATGCCGCGTGCCGCCCAGTCGGCGAGCAGCACCTGGTCCATCACCGAGAACAGCTTCGCGAGATAGTCGGGATCCTCCTGCACGAAGGCGCCACTCTCGACGCCGCGCCGGAAGATCTCGGCCTGCAGACCGTGCACCTCCTGCCAGTGCTCGAGGCGCGACGTGCTCTCGGTACTCGGCCCGAGCGCCCACGAGGCGCCGGAGCGCAGGTGCAGGCGCAGGAAGTCGGGGTGGGCGACGAAGTAGTCGATGTACAGCGAGATCAGGGCGTCGAGCGTCTCGAGGGGAGGGGCGCCCCGACCGTGCACCTCGCGCACCAGTGCCAGGATGCGCTCGCCGTGCTCGCCGAGAATGGCGTCGTAGAGCTCCTGCTTGCCCGGGAAGACCGAGTAGATCGTCCCCATCGAGACGCCGGCGGCCTCGGCGATCTGCTGCACCTTGGTGGCCTCGAAGCCGTGCTCGGCGAGCACGCGCTCTGCGGCCTCCAGGACGTGCTGGCGGTAGACCTCCGTCCGGGCCTTCCGGGCGGCCTCTTTGGCTCCCCGAGCCATGGGTTCGAACCTAGCATCAGAACCATGACTTGACAACTCGGAAAAGCGAATGGTAATTCGCAGGCAGGCACCGGAGACCTTCCGGAGAGCTTAAGGAGGCCGCATGGAGTTCGGAATCTTCTCGCAGATGCACTGCCCGCCCTGGGACGACGAGCACAGTCGCTTCATGCGGGAGCTCGAAGTCTCCGAGGCCGTGGAGTCCGCGGGCTTCAAGTACAACTGGGCGCCTGAGCATCATTTCCTCGAGAGCTACTCGCACCAGCCGGCGCCGGAGGTCTTCCTGTCCTGGGTGGCGGCACGCACCAAGCGCCTGCACGTCGGCACGGCCATCACCAACATCACGGCCAAGGTGAACCACCCGGCGCGCGTCGCCGAGCGCATCGCCACGATGGACCATCTCTCCGAAGGGCGGGTCGAGTTCGGTACCGGGCGCGGCTCGTCCACGGCCGAATGGGCCGGCTTCGACATCCCGTCCGCGGCCGAGACCAAGCCGATGTGGCGCGAGTCGCTCGAGCAGATCCCGCGCATGTGGCGCGACGAGCCCTACCAGTTCGACGGCCAGTACTTCCGCATGCCCGAGCGCAACGTGCTGCCGAAGCCGTACTCGAAGCCGCACCCGCCCATGTGGCTGGCCTGCTCGAGCCCGCCGACGTTCGCCGAGTGCGGCGAGCTGGGCCTCGGCGCGCTCTGCTTCACCTTCGGCACGCCCGACACGATCGCGCCGCTCGTGAAGGCCTACAAGGACGGCATCAAGCGCTGCACGAAGCCGATCTCGGGTTTCATCAACGACAACATCGCGGTCACCACGAACATGTTCTGCCTGCCTGACGGTGACGAGGCGCGCGACCTCTACGCGGGCGCCAAGGTCGACAAGTTCACCGAGTTCTTCTTCTACTGGCTCGACTCGATTCCGCGCCCGGAGGGCATGCCGAAGACGGGGCCGGTCAAGATGCCGCCCACGAACGTGGCGGACCTCAAGGCCGGGCTGAAGGTCGGCGGCCGCCAGGTCGGGGCGCCCGAGGAGATCCTCGAGGTCGTCAGGATGTACGAGGCGATCGGCGCCGATCAGCTCATCTATGCGCCGCTCACGCTGACCCTCGATCAGAAGCACGTCCTGCGCTCGATCGAGACCTTCGGCAAACACGTGCTGCCGCACTTCGACAAGGACCCGCAGCACCGCACCACGAAACAGCGGCTCGCGGCCCTCGAGGCACGCGCCGCCTAGGGAGGCCGCGCCGGGCACCATGAGCATCGAGGTCGTCGACGCCGTGCTGATCGGCGGGTCGTGGCAGCCGGCGGCCGCCGGGACGTACCCGATCGTCGACCCCGCCACCGAGAAGGAGATCGGGCGCGCGCCGGACTGCTCGGCCGACCAGGTACGGGCGGCGGCGCGGGCCGCGCGCGAGGCCTTCGAGGCGGGGCCGTGGCCGCGCATGAGTGGTGCGGAGCGCGCGGCGTGTCTGGGCCGGGCGGCCGACGCGTTCGCCAAGGCGGCCCCAGGACTGGTCGATCTCACCATTGCCGAGACGGGGGCGGTGCGCGTCGTCGCCGAGACGCAGCAGGTGGGGGCGGTGGCGCTGCGCCTCGCCAAGGGGGCCGAGCAGGCGGTTCTGCCGGCGGACGACGCCTTCCCGCCACGCGAGATGCGCGGCCGACTCTCCGCCGGCATCGCCACGCGCGAGCCCGTCGGCGTGGTGGCCTGCATCACGCCGTTCAACTTCCCGATGACCAACTGTGCCGGCAAGCTCGGGCCGGCGCTCGCCTGCGGCAACACGGTGGTGGTGAAGCCGGCACCGGTCGACCCGCTCGGCGTCGCCGAGCTGTGCCGCATCGTCGCCGGCGAGCTGCCGCCGGGCGTGCTGAACTTCGTCTGCGGCCAGTCGCCTGAGCTGGGTGCGGCGCTCGTCGCGTCCGACGACGTCGACATGATCACGTTCACGGGCAGCACGCCGGTCGGGGTTCGCATTCAGGCGGTGGCGGCGCGGCGCCTGAAGCGGACCTTGCTCGAGCTGGGCGGCAAGTCGCCGCAGATCGTCTTCGCCGACGCCGACCGGCAGCAGGCGCTGGCGGGCGCGGCACAGGTGTGGACGTTCCACAGCGGCCAGATCTGCATCGCCGGCACCCGACTCCTGGTGGAGCAGAGCATCTACGACGAGTTCACGGCGCAGCTCGCCGAGCGGGGCGCCGCGCTCACGGTCGGCGACCCGCGAGACCCGGGGGTCGTCGTCGGCCCCCTCGTCTCGCAGGCCCAGCGCGACCGTGTGGAACGCCTGGTCGCCTCCGGTCTCTCGGAAGGGGTGACGGTGGCCTGCGGCGGCAAGCGCCCGGCGCACCTCCCCACGGGCTGGTTCTACGAGCCGACTCTGCTGACCAACGCGCGCAACGACATGACGATCGCCCGCGAGGAGATCTTCGGCCCGGTGGTGACGGCGATCCCGTTCCGCGACGAGGCCGAGGCCATCGCGATCGCGAACGACAGCGACTTCGGCCTCTACGGCTACGTGTGGACGGGCGACTACCCGCGCGGTATGCGGGTCGCCCGCGCGCTGCGCACCGGCACCGTGCAGGTGAACAGCGGCAGCGGCATGAACCCGGACGCGCCCTTCGGCGGCTACAAGCTCTCTGGCATCGGACGTGACGGGGGCCTGTACGCCCTCTCCGAATACAGCGAGCTCAAGTACATAGGATGGACGGCATGAGCTTCGATACGATCATCAAGAACGGAACCATGGTGGACGGCTCGGGCCTGCCGAAGCGGGTGGCCGACGTGGGCATCCGCGACGGCATGATCACCGACATCGGGCGGCTCTCGGGGCGCGCCACGCGCACCATCGACGCCGACGGCCTGGTGGTGATGCCGGGCATCGTCGACGCGCACACGCACTACGACCCGCAGCTCACCTTCGAGCCCTTCGCCACCTCGTCGTGCTTCCACGGCGTGACGTCGGTCATCGGCGGCAACTGCGGCTACTCGATCGCCCCGGTGAAGCCCGCCGATCGCGGCTGGATCAGCAAGTTCTTCGCCAAGGTCGAAGGCATGTCGCCGAAGGTCCTGGAGGGCGGCCTGCCGTGGGACTGGGAGAGCTTCCCGTCGCTGCTCGAAGTCCTCGACAAGCGCCTCGGCATCAACGCCGCCATCTACGTGGGGCACTCGGCGCTGCGCCGCTACGCCATGGGCGAGGCCGCCTCCGAGCGGGCGGCCACGCCCGCCGAGGTGGAGACGATGAAGACCATGATCCGCGAGGCCATGCGGGCCGGCGCGGCGGGGTTCTCGTCGTCGCATGCCCCGACGCACGTCGATCACTTCGGGAACCCCGTTCCCAGCCGCCAGGCCGAGTTCTCGGAAGTCGAGGCGCTGGCGACCGCGGCCGGCGAGGGCGGGGCGGGCAGCATCTGCTACCTGGCGCGCACGGCCGTGCAGGGCTACGACGAGGACGATCGTCAGCGCCTGATCCGCCTGGCGCACGCCTCGGGCCTGCCCATCGTCGTGCAGGGCATGGGGCATCGCCCCGGGCAGCGCGCCATGTGGGAGAAGCAGACCGGCTTTCTCGAGCAGGCGCGGTCCGAAGGGGCCGCCATCTTCTCCGTGTTGCGCACGCAGCCGTTCATGCGTCCCTTCAACTGGAGCCGCGGGACGGGGCAGTTCGCCGGTGTGCCGCACTGGCGCGACATCGGGGAGCTGCCGGCCGAGGCGCGCCTCGCCAAGATGCGCGATCCCGAGTTCCGCGAGCGACTGCGCTGGGGGCTCGAGAACCCCAACAAGGACGCCGACAAGGGCTCGACGCTGCCGCCGCCGGCGCTGGACCGCCTCTTCGTCGACCGCTCGAAGTCGGAGCCGGGCCTCGAGGGCAAGAGCATCGCCGAGCTGGCGAAGGCGCGCGGCGTGCACGCGGCCGACGTGCTCTGCGACCTGGCGGTCGCCGAGCCCACGATGCAGCTCCTGTGGAACAGCGAAGGCCAGCCCTGGATCGAGGCCAACGCCGAGTCGCAGGACAATCCGCACATGATCATCGGCACGGGCGACGGCGGCGCGCACGCCGACCGCGACGACGGCGCCGAGTGGTCGACGTACTTCATCCGTTCCTGGCTGCTCGATCGGGGGCACATGACGCTGGAGGAAGGGGTGCGCCGCATCACGCACCTGCCGGCCATGGTCTGCGGCATCCCGCTGCGCGGCCTGCTGGCGCGCGGCTACCATGCCGACGTGATGATGTTCGACCCGAGCCGCATCGCGCTCGGTAAGAAACAGCTCGTGGCCGACATGCCGGGCGGCGAGGAGCGCTGGCAGGTGAAGCCCGAGGGAATCGCCCGCGTCATGGTGAACGGCGAGGTCATCATCGAGAACGGAGAGCTCACCGGCGCGCAGCCGGGTCGCGTGCTGCGCATCGGCAACCAGGCATGAAGGCGGCGGTCTATCGCGGGGCCGGCGGGCCGGTGCGCGTCGAGGAGGTCTCGGTACGCGATCCCGGGCCGGGCGAGGTGCTCGTGGCCATCAAGGCCGCTGGCCTCTGTCACTCCGACCAGAGCGTCACCGACGGGACGATCCCGTATCCGGTGCCCGTCGTGCTCGGCCACGAAGGCGCGGGCGTGGTGGCCGCGGTGGGAACCGGCGTCACCAGCGTGCAGCCCGGCGACACGGTCGTCCTCTCCACGCTGGCTCATTGCGGCCGCTGCCCGGCCTGCGAGTCCTCGCGGCCGACGCAGTGCCGCAACGCGCCCAATCCGAAGGACGCGCAACCCTTCATCGTCGACGGCGAGCCGGCCTTCCAGTTCGCCAACGCCTCGACGTGGGCCGAGTACACGTTGGTGCGCGAGCAGAGCGCCATTCCGATCGATCCGAAAGTGCCCTTCGACCGGGCCTGCCTGATCGGCTGCGGCATCATGACGGGCGTGGGCGCCGTGCTGAACCGGGCGCGCGTCGAAGCGGGCGCCACCATGGCGGTCTTCGGCGTGGGCGGCATCGGCCTCAACGTCGTGCAGGGGGGCATCTTCGCGGGGGCGTCCAAGATCATCGCCGTGGACGTGAACCCCGAGAAGCTGGACCTGGCGCGTGCCTTCGGCGCGACGCACGTCGTGAACGCGGCGGACACCGACCCGGTGGCGGCGGTGCGCGACCTCACCGGCGGCGGCGCCGACTATGCCTTCGAGGCCGTCGGCACCCTGACGACCATTCAGCAGGCCTTGGACGCCATCGGCGCCGGCGGCACGCTCACCATCGTGGGCGTCCCCAAGATCGGCTCGAAGTTCGAGTTCGTGGTGCACGGCCTCTACAACAACAAGGGCATTCTCGGCTGCCGCTACGGCGCCGCCCGGCCGCGCACGGACTTTCCCATGCTCGCCGACCTCTACCTGTCGGGACGTCTCAAGATCGACGAGCTGATCACCAAGCACTACGCGCTCGACCAGGTGGCGAGCGCCATCGACGATCTCAAGCAGGGCACGCTGGCCCGCGGCGTGTTCCGATTCGACTGACCGGCGAAGGAGGAATCCCATGAGCAAGTTCGGCTTTCACGTGATCGACGCCGACGGGCACGGCGGTGAGCCCGCGAACTGGTTCGAGCGCCTGCCCGACGCCTTCAAGCCGAAGTGGCGGGAGCGGACCGAGCGCATCAAGCAGCACTTCGCCAATCTGCCCGGGGTCGGCGTGATGAAGACGCAGGGCACGGCCCGCGTCGACATGAGCAAGCGCGCCGGCATGACCGATCCGGTGGCCCGCCTCGAAGACATGGATCTCGAGGGCATCGACCAGGTGATCTGCTTCCCCGGGGGGGCCGGCGAGGAGTGGGCGGCGCTCGATCGCGACTTTGCCGTGGCGCTCTGCCGGACGCTGAACGATGCCCGGGCGGAGTTCATGCGCCACGACCCCGAACGGCTGAAGACCATCGCCAAGCTGCCCCTGATCGACCCCGAGGCGGCGGCCGCCGAGCTGCGCCGCTGCGTCACCGAGCACGGCATGGTCGGCATGGTCACGCCCTCGCACGTGCGCGAGAAGAACCTCGACCATCCGAGCTTCGACGTCGTGTGGAAGACCGCCGAGGACCTCGGCGTGGCGGTGTGCGTGCACGGCGGCGGGCAGGCCATCGATCAGGTGCCGGTCGGCGTCGACCGCTGGAGCACGCGCCTCGAGATGCACGCTTTCACGCACCCGGTGGGCCAGATGATGGGCGTGATGGCGTTCACCGTCGGCGGCCTCCTGCACCGCTTCCCTACGCTGCGCGTCGGCTTCATGGAGGCCAACGTGGGCTGGCTGCCGTTCTGGCTCGACCGCCTCGACGAGCACTGGGAGCTGACCCCCGAGCAGGCGCCCATCATCGACCGCAAGCCGAGCGAGTACTTCCTCGCGGGCCGCTGCTTCATCGGCTGCGATCCGGACGAGAAGGAGATTCCGAACGTCGTGGCCCGGCTCGGCGAGGACGTCGTCTGCTACGCGTCCGACTACTACCACTGGGACTGCGCCTTCCCGGACACCGTGAAGATCGTCGCTGAGCGCGGCGACCTCACGAAGAGCGCGAAGCAGAAGATCTTCGACGGCAACCCGCGGCGCCTGTACGCGCTCGGCTGAGCGGCACTCATGCCCGTGGACCTGCCGGCGTTGCTCGATCCGGCCCGAGCGGCCTTGCTCCTGATGGAGTGTCAGGAGGGCGTGATCGGCGAGGGCGCCCGCTTGGGGGCGCTCGCCGACGCCGTGCGCCGCCACGGCACGGTGGACGCCATCGCGCGGGTGCTGCGCGCCGCGCGGCGCGCGGGCGTCCCCGTCTTTCATTGTCTGATGGCGCGCCGGCCCGACGGCGGCGGGGCGGCCGTGAACTGTCGCCTGCTGGCGGCCGCCCGCAAGAGCGCGGCGCCGTTGCTGCCGGGCTCGCCGGCGCAGGCGCCGGTGGCGGCGCTCGCGCCCGTGGACGGCGAGTGGGTGATCGAGCGCTATCACGGCCTCACCCCCTTTCACGGGACCGAGCTGGACCCGATTCTGCGCAACCTCGGCGTCCGCACGGTCGTGGCCACCGGGGTCTCGGTCAACGTCGGGATCCTGGGCCTCGTCCTGGAAGCCGTGAACGCCGGCCATCAGGTGGTCCTGCCCCGCGAGGCCGTGACCGGCACGCCGGACGACTACGTCGCGGCCGTGCTCGAGCACACCCTCGCGCTGCTTGCGACCGTCACCACGGTCGAGCACATAGAGTCCCTCTGGATCTGACATGGGGCGTTTCGACGGACAGGGAGTCTTCGTGACGGGGGCAGGGTCCGGCATCGGCCGGGCTACCACGGCGTTGTTCGCGGCGGAGGGTGCGCACGTCTTTGGTGTGGACGTGAATCGCGACGGCCTCAGCGAGACCGTCACGGCGGTGAAGGACTCCGGGGGCGCCGCCGACGGCACGCACTGCGACGTGGCGGACGCCGCGGCCGTGGAGCGCGCCGTGGCGAAGGCGGCCAGCGCCTGCGGCCGGCTCGACGTCCTCGTGAACGCCGCGGGTATTGGCGGCTTCAAACGCTTCGAGGAGCTGGAGCCGGACGAGTGGCAGCGGACGCTGGGCGTGAATCTGACCGGGATGTTCCACACCATCCGGGCGTCGCTGCCGCATCTGTTGGCACCGCCGGTGGGCTGCGTCGTCAACGTCGCGTCGACGTCCGGGCTGCGCGGCACGGCGTACGCGGCGCACTACGCGGCCTCGAAATTCGGAGTCGTCGGCCTCACGCGGACGCTGGCGCTCGAGTTCGCCTCGCGCGACCTGCGCGTCAACTGCGTGTGCCCGGGCGGCGTGAAGACCCCGCTCGGCCGGTTCTTCCAGCGCCGGGAGGATTTCGAGGCGCACCTCATCGACTACAGTGCCCCGCCCAAGACCGGACACTTCGCCGATCCCGAGGACATCGCGAACATCATCGCGTTCCTGGCCTCCGACGCGGCGCGCATGATGAATGGTGCGATCCTGACGGCGGACGGCGGGACGCTCGCCTGACGATGGCCATCCTCGACGTCCTCGCCCGGCACGTCGCCGCGCGCGGTGGGCATCCCTTTCTCCGGCACGCCGGGGAGGTCGTCACCTACGCCGACTTCGACCGGCGCTCGAACGCCGCCGCGCATGCGTTACGGGCGGACGACGTGGCCAAGGGGGATCGCGTCACCCTGGCGCTCGGGAATTCGGTCGCCTACGTTGTCGCCGCCTTCGGCGTGCTCAAGGCCGGCGCCGTCCTGCACCCGGTGAACCCGACGCTCGGCGCCGCCGAGCTGGGCTACGTCTTGGGGCATGCCGAGCCTCGCGTCGTCGTCACCGACGGCGAGAGCGACGCGACGATGCGCGGGCTCGGCCACCGGACCGTCTCGGCGGCCACGCTCGGCCGGGGCACGGCCACCGGTCCCGTGCCCGTTCGGGTGGGCCCGGACGATCACTCGACGCTGCTCTACACCTCGGGGACCACGGGGCGGCCGAAGGGGGTGCTGTTCACCCACGGCCGGACCGGCACGAGCGGGCCGCACTTCATCGCGGCCATGGGCCTCGGCCCGGACGACGTCATCCTGGCCGTGACGCCGCTCTTCCACGGCAACGCCTGGGGCTCGGTCGTGACCGCGCTGTACGCGGGCGCCACGGCTGCCTTCGCCACGTCGTTTCGTGGCTCCACCTTCTGGCCGCTGGTGCACGAGGTGCGGGCGACGGTCCTCTACACGCTCGGCACCGTGCTGGCGATGTTGCTCACCCGCGAGCCCGGCGCCGCCGAGCGCGAGAACCCGCTGCGCATCATCCTCGGCCTGGGCAGCGCGCCCATCCGCGACCGGGTCATCGAGCGCTTCGGCGTCGAGGACGTGCTGGAATGCTTCGGCTCGACGGACGCCGGGGTCGTCACCATCACGCCGCGTGGCGAGCCGCCCCGGCCCGGCTCGTGCGGCCCGGCCGTACCGGGCGTACGGCTCAAGGTGGTGGCCGACGGCGGCCGAGTCCTGCCGCCGCGCGAGGTCGGCGAGATCGCGGTCGAGTCGCCGGCGAGCATGGCCGGGTACTTCAAGGATCCGCAGGCCACGGCCGCGGCGGTGCGCGACGGGTGGTTCTACACCGGCGATCTCGGCTATCTCGACGAGGACGGATGGCTGTACTTCGTGGATCGCAAGCGGGACGTGATCCGGCGCGGGGGCGAGAACGTGTCCTCCGTGCTGGTCGAGAAGACGCTCCGCGAGCACCCGCAGGTGACGGAGGCCGCCGTCATCGGTGTGCCCGACCCCGTGCTCGGGCAGGAGATCAAGGCGTACGTGGTGACGAGCGCGCCGGTTGGCGAGGAGGCCCTGCGCGCCTTCGCGACCGAACGGCTCGCCAAGTTCCAGGTGCCGCGTCTCTGGGAGTTCCGCGAGACGCTGCCCAAGACACCCACCGGACGGGTCGAGAAGTACAAACTGCGAGCCGAGCACGAGAGTGGCAAGCCGCTGCTGGGCTGAGGAGGACGTCATGAGAACGGGGAAGGCGCGGACCGCCGCGGGGGCCGCCGTCGCGGTGGCCGTCGTGGTGTCGATGCTGGCGGCCGAGCCCGCCGGGGCCCATGGCAGCGCGTTCATGGGCGGTTCGGCACCGGCCAACGTGTTCCGCGAGTTGGCGACGCTCTTCGGGCCCGACGCCGCCTTCTCGGCGCGCGTCGACGTCGTGCGCGCGAGCGGGACGCGCCCGACGGTACACCAGCACCTCACGTACCATCTGGCCGCCGGCAAGTTGCGTGTGGACGAGGACATCAACGAGACCACGGGCCTGCCGGCCGGCGCGGCCGCCCGCCGCAAGGAGATGGGCGTCGACGTGCAGTTCCGCGTGGTACACCTGGCTCCGCCGGTGACCCATCTGATCTTCCCGCGCCTCGAGGCCTACGCGGCCTATCCGGCGGCGACGCCCGCGACCATCGAGATCGAGCGCCAGACCGTGGGCGAGGACTCGGTCGACGGCGTGCCCTGCCTGAAGCACCGGGTGAGACTCCTCGTGGCCGGCGAGCCCACCGACTACACGCTCTGGACGCGCAAGGACGACCCGCGCATCCCCGTCAAACTCCACGAGGCCGCGCACGACGACGTGACGGCGACCTTCCACGACGTGCGCTGGGAGCCGCCGGCGGCCACCCTCTTCGAGGTGCCGAAGAACTACGCGCGATTCGAAAGCCTGCGGAAGGTGGCGGAGGCGAAGCTCCCGATCAAGCGTCAGACCGGTGCGGAGTGACGCAGGCCGCGGCGTCCTGTCCGGGTGCGGCCTGGCGGCGGCGCTGGCCGCGGCGGTGCTCCTCACGGCCTGCGGGCGCGAGTCGGGAGGCGAGGCGTCGATGAGCGCCGCGGCCGTCTCCTTCGTCGAGCGCAGCCGGCCCCCACGCCAGTCCGGTGCCGGGCGCCCGCCGCTCCTCGTCCTGCTCCACGGCATCGGCGCCGACGAGAACGACCTCTTCCCGATCGCGGCGCTGCTCGATCCGCGCCTGCAGGTGGTCAGCCTGCGTGCGCCGCACGACTACGCGATCGGCTACGCCTGGTTCAACATCGAGTTCCGCGTGGGCGGCATTCGCCCCGACCTTCCGCAGGCCCGCCAGGCGCTCGGCGATCTGCTGGCCTGGCTCCAGGCCGCGCCCGAGCGCCTCGGCACCGATCCCGCCCGGACCTACCTGCTCGGCTTCAGTCAGGGGGCGATGATGAGCCTCGGCGTCCTGCGCGCGGCGCCGGAGCGTCTGGCGGGCGTCGTCGCGTTGAGCGGCCGCGACGCGGCCGGCCTGTTCGAGGCGACGGCCGACGCCGGGGCGATCGCCCGCGTGCCGCTGCTGGTGGCGCACGGGATCCACGACGACATCCTCCCCGTCGACAACGGACGCGCCATGCGGGACGCGTATCGGGGGACGTCGGCCGACTTCACCTACCGCGAGTTCCCGGTCGGTCACGGGGTGAGCGAGGAGGAGATCGGCGTCGTCGACGCCTGGCTCCGCGATCA
>Ga0302046_10004365_pt1 | contig 12600 bp, 9 predicted proteins | sample RVTome_11_FD_200261 | JGI IMG/M metagenome (GOLD analysis project Ga0302046, IMG submission 200261) | Soil microbial communities from uranium-contaminated site in the Upper Colorado River Basin, Wyoming, United States - RVT147D111 (version 2) ...
GCGGTGAAACTGATCTCGCCGCCGCCGCAGGTGCAGGCGCCGACGCAGGAACGCGTGGTGGCACCCGAGCCGGCGGTTGTACGGCCCGATCCGGTCGTGCCGCCGCCCGTGCGGACGCCGGCCCGGCCGCAGCCGAAGCCGACGCCCATCGAGGAGCCCAAGGAGGAGAAGCCGAAACCCGAGCCGACGAAGGGTCCGGATCCCAAACCGGATTCGCAGGGCGGCGAAAACCTCAACGTCGATATTCAGGGTCAGGATTTTCCGTATCCCGAGTACCTCGACCACGTGATCGCGGAAATCAACCGGCATTTCCGGGGGTGGGAAGGTTCGACGAAACTGAAGGTGCAGGTGTTCTTCTATATCAACCGCGACGGTACGGTCGGCGGGCTCGACGTGCTGCAGCGGTCGGGGAACTTCAATTTCGACCTGAAGGCGATGAGTGCGGTGGAGGCGGCGGGCAACCGCGGTGCCTTCGGTCCGTTGCCGGAGGGCTGGGTCCAGGACCGGCTCTACATTCGCTACACGTTCCTTCCGCCTGGCGGCTGATTCGTGAGACTCGAAGCGAGAGGAAGGTCGATGCGCGCTCGCCTGTTCGTCCCGGTCGTCGGTGTGATGTGGGCGACGTCGCTCTCCGCACAGGATCCCAGGACGAGGCCTCAGGGTGTGGATCTCGCGCACCCCTACGTGGCGGGCAACATCCCGTCGCTCGCGGTGCAGCCGTTCACGGCGCCAGCGCCGGCCGCGAACGTGGCGGCGCAACTGACGGGGATCATCGAGAACGACCTGCGCATCTCCGATCGATTCCGCATCCATCCCGTGCCGGCGGAGCTGATGTCGGGCCCCGTGAACTATGCGGCGTGGAACAGCCTGAGCCTGTGGTGGCTGGTCACGGGAGACGTGCTGCCGACGCCGTCGGGGTTCCGACTCGAGGTCGTCGCGCACGATGTGGTCTACACGACGGTGAAGCAGCGCCGGACGTTCACGCTGCCGCTGCCGACGTCGCCGGACTACCGGATGGCGGTGCACGCGGTGTCGGACGAGATCGTGCGCTGGATCTTCAACCAGCTGGGGATGGCGGCGACGCGCATCGCGTTCGTGCGGCTGAACGACGATGGCAACTTCGACCTGATGATGGTGGATGCGGATGGTGAGAACCTGCGCCGCATCGCGGGGTCGGAGAGCTCGATCTATTCACCGGCATGGTCGCCGGATGGTCGGAAGCTGGCGTATCTGACGCGCCAGACGGAAGGGTGGGTGCTCCAGGAGCGCGAGCTGGCGAGCGGACAGATGAGGCGCATCCACAGTGCGCCGGACCTGATGTACACGCCGGCGTACTCGCCGGACGGATCGAAGATCGCGTTCGGTCTGTGGGTGCCGGGCGGGAGCGAGATCTTCTCGTTCGATCTCTCGCGCAACTGCTGTCTGACCCGGCTGACGGACAGCAATGGCGACAATCTGAGCCCGACGTACTCGCCGGACGGCAGCCAGATCGTGTTCCAGTCGACGCGGACGGGCCGCCACCACATCTACCTGATGACGGCGAACGGTGGGCGCGCGGAGCTGCTCTCGCCGTTCGGCGATGGTGCGGAGTACCAGGCGCCGCAATGGGCGCCCGATGGTTCGCACGTGATGTTCCACGGCGCGTCGATCGGCGGCTACCAGTTGATGCTCGCGGATGCGTCCAGGCCGCGAGGTAGATTGACGCAGCTGACGTCGCAGGGCAGGAGCGAGGATCCGGCCTGGTCGCCGGACGCACGCCACGTCGTGATCACGGGTAGTGGAATGGGCGGCACTGGACCCGGACTGTACGTGTTCGACCGCGTGAGCCAGAAGTCACGCCTGCTGGTGGCGGGCGTACGGCTGCGCAATCCGGACTGGTCGCAATCGCTGGCCGGTCTTGTGAACATGGCGGGCCCACGATGAACCCGACGGCTCGGAAGGAGACGAGATGAACGCGAGGAGCCTGTTCGCGCTCTTGCTGGCGGCCACGGCGGCAGCCGGCTGTGCGACGAAGAAGGACATCGGTCTGCTGCGTGCGGACATCATGCGGCTGCAGCAGCGTCAGGATTCCGTGATCCAGGAGTCGCAGCGCCAGACGCGGCTGCTGCTCGACACGCTGCGCCAGTCGTTCGAAATCCAGCGCGAGCTGCGCGGCGAGACGAGCTTCCGGTTCGGCGCGGTGCTGGACAGCATGAGACTGCTCAACGCGAAGCTCGATCAGATCGAGCTGGCGTTCAACTCGATCCTGGATCGGCTCGAGAACCCGCGTGTTCCGGTCCTTGCTCCCGGCGGAGCGGGCCAGGGAGTACCATCGAGCATGGTACAGGATCTGTACGAGCAGGGAATGATGCTGAAGGCGCAGATGTCGTATGCGACGGCGCGCATGGCGTTCACGCAGATCGTGGCGGAGCACCCATCGGATCCGCTGGCAGTGGAGGCGCAGATCCAGATCGCGGAGATCTACGCTGCGGAGAAGAAGCCGACGGATGCGATCGCGGAATTCGAGAAGGTGCCCGTGAACTGGCCGCAGAACCGGGACGCATCGGCGCGCGCGCTGCTGCGGGCGGGTGTCGTGGCGCAGGAAGATGCGAAGGACATTCCGAAGGCGCGCCAGCTCTACCGGAGGGTGCAGGACGAATATGCGGACCAGGCGGCATCGAGCGAGGCGGCGCGGCGACTGAGTCAGATCGGCTGAATGCGCTGCCCGTTCTGCAGCAGTACGGAGGACCGCGTGGTGGATTCGCGGTCCAGCCGCGAAGGACGGGCCGTAAGACGGCGACGGGAATGCCTGGGGTGCGGGCGTCGCTTCACGACCTACGAGTACGTCGAGGAGCGGCCGCTCCACGTGCTGAAGCGTGATGGCGCGTCGGAGGCGTTCGACCGCAAGAAGCTCGAGCAGTCGATCCGGCTCTCGGCCGCGAAGCGACCGATCTCCGGTGAGGAGATCGACGTGATGGTCGACGCCATCGAAGACGCGCTCGCGCGACTGGGCCAGGACGAGGTGGACAGCCGCCAGATCGGCCAGCTCGTGATGCAGCAGCTCAAGGCAAGAGACTACGTCGCCTACGTCCGGTACGCGTCCGTGTACCGGAACTTTCAGGATCTGGAAGCGTTCTACGAAGAACTCCGCGACCTGGCGGCGCGCCGCGCGCGGGCCGCGCAGAACGAAGGACAGGCGGAGCTCCCGCTCTACGACGGCACATGAAGTTCAAGTCATTCGGGCGGGGAACGGCAGAAATGCCGTTCCTCGATCACCTCGAGGAACTGCGCTGGCGCATCCTCTGGAGCCTGCTGGCCCTGATCGTCGGCACGATGCTCGGGTTCATCCTCGTGTTCAGCGTCGACGTGATCGGCTTCCTCAAGCAGCCGGTGAATCCGTATCTCGAGGACGGCGACCTCAAGTTCCTCGCGATCACGGATCCGTTCTTCATCACGATCAAGCTCGCGGTCGCGGTCGGCGTCATCGTCGCCGCGCCACTGGTGGTGTACCAGGTATGGGCGTTCCTGTCGCCCGCGCTGATGCCGAGAGAGAGACGGGCGATCGTGCCCGCGTTCTTCCTCGGTCTCGTGCTTTTCGTCGTGGGTGCCTCGATGGCGTATTTCCTCGCGCTGCCTCTCAGCATCCGGTTCCTGCTGGGTCTGCACGAGGGCAGTCTCACGCCGCTGCTGACGGCGGGCCCGTATTTCGGCTTCGTGACGTCGCTCCTGCTGCTGTTCGGATTCGTGTTCGAGCTGCCCGTGGTCGTGCTCGTGCTGGCGGCCGTCGGCATCGTGACGTCGCAGTTCCTGCGCTCGAAGCGGCGTTACGCGATTGCAGGCATGGCGATCCTGTCCGCCGTGATCTCGCCTGGTGACGTCATTACGGTCACCGTGCTGCTCATGGTGCCGCTCGTGGCGCTGTACGAGGTGAGCATCCTGCTGGCGCGCATGGTGGAGCGGGGCCGGGAGCGCACGGCGCAGGCCGAGGCGGAGGCAGAAGCGCGCGCCGAAGCGGAACAGGGGAATCCGGCGGGCGCATGATGCAGAGCATTCGTCGGCTGCTGTACGGTGTCGGCCTCACCGTCCTCCCTGCCGTTTCGGTGCTGGCGCGGCCGGCGCACGGGCAGCCACCCCTCCCGGTGCCGCCGGTTACAGGCCAGCAGCAGGACACGACGAAGACGCCCGAGGAACGCATCCGTGACCTGCTGCGCAATCTGGGTCCGCTGATCCGCCCGGATTCGCTGCCCGCGGACAGCCTGGCAGACACGCTGGGCGTCGCCGCGCAGCAGGCGGTTCGGGGCGGTGCGCCCGGCACGCTCACGGGCGTGCAGCGCGACTCGATCATGCAGGAGCTGCTCCGGCTCCCGGGGTACTCGGTGACGGAATACCGTGCGGGCCATGCGCGCTTCGATGCGGACAGCGCGCGTCTGGACCTGAAACGCGACGCCGAGGTGCTGGACCGGGGCCAGCGTGTGAGTGCCGACTCCTCGCTGACCTGGTGGGAGCGGCGGTCGCTGGCCTGTGCGTACGGAACCCCCGAAGTCAGCGGCGCCGGCGTTGGCGAGCCGATCTCGGGCGACTCGCTGTGCTACAACATGGCGACGAACATCGGCATGGTGCGGGGTGCGCGCACGACGGTGAGTCAGGGCGCGAACTGGCGGGTGGGCGGCGACCTGTGGGTGCGCGGCGACGACTACTACGCACACGACGGCATCTTCACGGACTGCGATCTCGAGGAACCGCACTACCATTTCGCGGCCTCTGAAATGAAGGTCGTGCGCGGCCAGACGATGGTCGCACGCAATGTGACGATGTGCTTCCAGGACGTGTGCGTGCTCTGGCTGCCGTTCTTCGTGCAGAGCCTGCAGCAGGGGCGCCGCACGGGCCTTCTCACGCCCCGCTTCAGCATCAACGACATTGTACGCAACAGCGCGAGCTACAGCCGGCGCATCGAGGACGTCGGCTTCTTCTGGGCCATGAACGACTACATGGGTGCGATCGTCGCGCTGGACTGGTTCAGCAACAACTGGACGGCGGTGCGCGGCAGCTTCGACTACAGCATCCAGCCGAAATTCCTGCGGGGCGGTGTGACCATGCGCCGTTTCTGGGAGCTGGGCGGCAGCCGCCAGTTCACGATGTCCGCAAACAACAGCTGGGAGCCGGACGAGCGGACGCGCCTGTCCGTGAACGCGAACTACGCATCGTCCTCGCGCTTCGTGCGCGATCAGAGCTTCGATCCGCGCGAGCTGAACCGCAACATCGGCTCGACGGCCGGACTCAACCGCCGCTTCGACTGGGGCACCGTGCAGCTCAACGGATCGCGCACGCAGTACCTGTCGGATGGCACGGTGAACACGGTGCTGCCGAATCTGGGCGTGAACCTGTCCTCCGTCACGCTGTTCCCGGCGCTGCGTGGCGAGGAGAAGTTCTACAGCAATGCATCGTGGACGGCGAGTGCAGATGCGCGCGTCGAGTCGCGCAGCATCGGCGAGGACAACACATCACTCTCGCTGCAGAGCCAGCGCGATGTAACGGCGCGGCTGACCAGCGGCTTCAACATGGGCCGCTTCTCGCTGTCGCAGTCCGTGAACCTGACGGACGAGCGGCTCGACGGGCGCGACCTTCCCGGCGACACGCTGCCACAGCTGCTCGCGCGCGGCGAACGGCGCATGTTGTGGAACACGAACGTGAGCTACCAGCAGCGTCTGATCGCGACGACGACGCTCACGCCTTCGCTGGGCCTGAGCGGGCAGCTGCTCGAAGGCGACACGACGAACGGATACCGCATCGCGGCGCCCACGCGGATCAATTTCTCGGCGGGGATGCAGACCGCGCTCTACGGGTTTTTCGGGGGCGTCGGACCGGTCGAGGCCATCCGTCACCGCGTGTCGCCCAGCTTCACGTACAGTTATTCGCCCGCGCCGAGCGTGACGCCGGCGCAGGAGTTGTACTTCGGCATCAGCAACGTGCGCGAGCAGAACAGCCTGTCCATCGGGCTGAATCAGACGTTCGAGGCGAAGATGCGGCAGCGGCCGGACAGCATGGGCGTGGTGCCGGCGCCGGACAGTCTTGCGCCGGACACGACGGGCCTGACCGGCGGGCCGCGCCGCCTGCCGCGTGCGCAGGTCATCACGCTGCTGTCCATCTCGACGAGCGCGCTCGTCTACGACTTCGTGGAGGCGCGCGAGGGTGACGGCATCACGACGACGCAGATCTCGAACAGCCTGACATCGGATCTCGTGCGCGGGTTCCAGCTGAGCCTGGCGCACGACCTCTTCCGCCAGACGCGGATCCTGGACAATGACGGCGCGCTGCTGGACACGCAGCGCGATTTCGCGCCACACCTGAGCCGCTTGACCGCATCGTTCTCGCTGAACAACAACTCGGGTCTGTTCCGTCTGATCGGCCTCGGCCGGCGCACGCCGGAGACGCCACCGGCGCCGGACACGGCGCAGACGCCGGAACCGCAGCCCGATCCGGCCGGCGAGTTCGGCCTCGTGGGCGGGCCCACCCGCGCCTCCGGTGCGAGTGCACCCACGGACCCCGTCGGCACGTGGAGCGCGAACTTCAACTACACGCTGATCCGTCCGCGCGAGGACGTTGCCGGCGCCGGTCTCGAGAATCAGCAGCTCCAGGCGAACGTGCGCTTCCAGCCCACGGAGAACTGGTCGCTGAGCTGGAACACGGGGTACTCGTTCACGCGCGCCGAGTTCACCGATCATCTGCTCTCGCTCACGCGCCGGCTGCACGACTGGGATGCACACTTCGACTTCATCAAGGCGCAGAACGGCAACTTCAGCTTCCAGTTCCGCGTGTCCCTGCGCGCCAACCCCGACATCAAGCTGGACTACGAGCAGCGCGACCAGCCGGCTCGGCCGACGATCATCCGGTAACACGGCCCCGCTCCGCCAGCGGGACCTCCGGCCCTCGCCGTTCCCGACGCCGTCGCTCGCCCGCGCCCCCCGCGGCTCGCTACCTTGGCGGCCCATGACAACCGCTGTGGAACTGACCGGCCGGCATCTCACGCTCGAAGACGTGGAGCGCGTGGCTCTGCACGGCGATACCGCCGTGCGTCTGGCTGAGACCGCGCGCGGCCCCGTCACGGAGTGCCGGGCGTTCGTGGAACGTGCGGTCGCGGAGGGCCGCACGATCTATGGCGTAACCACGGGATTCGGTGCACTGGCGGACGTGAGCGTTCCGCGCGAGCGGCTGGAAGAGCTGCAGGTGAATCTGCTGCGGAGTCACTCGGCGGGCGTGGGCGCGCCGCTCTCCCGTGCGGAAACGCGCGCAGTGATGCTGCTGCGCGCGAACGTTCTCGCCGCGGGCTACTCGGGTGTCCGGCCCGAGCTCATCGATCTGCTGGTCGCCATGCTCGTGCGCGGCGTGCACCCGGTGATTCCGGCGCGCGGCAGTGTGGGCGCGTCCGGCGACCTGGCCCCGCTCGCACACCTGGGTCTCGTGCTGATCGGCGAAGGCGAGGCGGAGGTCCATGGCACGGTGATGGATGGCGGTGCCGCCCTGGCGAGCGTGGGCCTGCAGCCTCTGCGCCTGGGCGCGAAGGAAGGACTCGCGCTCATCAACGGGACGCAGGTGCAGACCGCGCTGGGCGTGCTCGCGCTGCTCGGCGCGGAGCGCGCGATCGAGACTGCGGAGGTCGCGGGCGCGATGAGCCTCGAGGCGCTGCGCGGGACGCCGGATGCGTTCGACGACGCGATCCAGCGTTTGCGCCCACACGCGGGGCAGACCGCGAGCGCGCAGAGACTGCGCGCCCTGCTGGCCGACTCGGAGATCCGCGAATCGCACCGACACGACGACCCGCGCGTGCAGGACGCGTACTCCATCCGCTGCATGCCGCAGATCCACGGGGCCGCGCGAGGGGCCTTCGATTACGCGCGCAGCGTCCTCGTGACGGAGGTGAACGCCGTGACGGACAACCCGCTCGTGTTCGCGCGTGAAGAGCGGGTCATGAGCGGTGGCAACTTTCATGGCCAGCCGGTGGCGCAGGTGCTGGACGTGATCGCGATCGCGTGCGCGGACCTGGGCGCCGTGAGCGAGCGCCGCATCGCGCGCCTCGTCGACCCCGCGCTCTCCGGGCTGCCCCCGTTCCTCACACCGGATGCAGGCCTGCATTCCGGTCTGATGATGACGCAGATCGTGGCGGCCGCGCTGGTCGCGGATCTGCGTCTGCATGCGCACCCCGCTTCCGTGGACACCGTGCCGACGGATGCGAACAAGGAGGATCACGTGTCCATGGGCGTGGGCGCGGCCATCAAGGCACGCATGGCGGTGAATCTGGTCGAGAGCGTGCTCGCGCTCGAGCTGCTGACGGCGGCGCAGGCGCTCGAGTTCCTGAAGCCGCTGCGCCCCGGGCGCGGCGTCGGGGCGGCGTACGATGTCGTGCGCGCGCACGTTCCCGCCCTCACGTCGGACCGCGTGCTGGCCCCCGACATCCGTGCGATGGAAGCGCTCGTGCGCGAGGGTCGCTTCGCGCGCCTCGTGCGCGACGTGCTCGCCCCGACGTGAGCGATCTGCTCTTCACGAACGCGGCGGAGATCGTGACCTGCCGCGACGCCTCGACCGCTGCGGTGATCCGCGGCAGCGCTCTCGCCGTGCGCGCTGGAAGCATCATCGCGGTGGGTTCCGAAGAGGAGGTGCGGGCCAGCACACACGCGCCGGAGCATGTGGACTGTCTCGGCGGCGTGCTCACGCCCGGGTTCGTCGATTCGCATACGCACGCGCTCTTCGGCGGCTGGCGCGCCGCGGAGTACGAGATGCGCGCACGCGGCATTCCGTATATGGAGATCGCGCGTCGGGGTGGCGGCATCCACGCGTCCGTACGCGATGTGCGCGCGCGCTCGGAGGATGAGCTCGTCGAACTGGCGCGGCCTCGCCTGGACGCGATGCTGCGGCTCGGCACGACGACCGCGGAGATCAAGAGCGGCTACGGACTCGAGACGGAGACCGAGCTGCGCCAGCTGCGGGCGGTTCGCCGCCTGGCTGCCGAAGGCCCGCTCGACCTCGTGCCGACGTTTCTCGGCGCCCACGAAGTGCCCGCGGAGTACGCGTCGCGCACGGACGACTACGTCGACCTCGTGTGCAGTGAGATGATCCCCGCGGTCGCGGCCGAACGGCTGGCCGTCTTCTGCGACGTGTTCATGGAGCCGGGCGTGTTCGATGGGGATCAGGCGAGGCGGGTTCTCGAGGCCGGCCGTGCACACGGACTCGCGCCGAAGCTGCATGCGGACGAGCTGGAGGGCTCGGGCGGCGCAGAGCTGGCTGCCTCGCTGGGCGCAGCGTCCGCGGATCATCTGGGCGCAATCAGTGAGGCGGGAATCGACGCGCTCGCCGTGTCGGCCACCGTCGCGACTTTGCTGCCCGCCACGCTGTTCTTCCTCGGCAGGACGCGGTACGCGCCGGCCCGCACACTGCTGGATCGCGGTGCGCGCATCGCGCTCGCGACGGATTTCAACCCGGGCAGTGCGCCATCGCCGAGCATGCCGCTCGTGCTGACGATCGCCTGCTCGCAGATGGCACTCACGCCGCTCGAGGCGCTGCATGCGGCGACCGCGGGCGGCGCGCGCGCGCTCGGCCTCGACGATGCGCGCGGCACACTCGTGCCGGGAGCGCCCGCCGACCTGATCCTCTGGGACGTCGTCGATCATCGCGAGATCGCTTACCGCTTCGGAGATCCGCCCATTCGCGGCGTGTGGAAGCGCGGCCGGCGCCGGGTCGAGCGCTTGTGAGTCGCAGAGTGCGTGGATATTGTTGGTCGCCATGACGCTCCGGCTCCTCGAGACGGTGCCGAACTTCAGCGAAGGCCGCGACGAGCGCGTGGTCCGCGCGATTGTCGATGCGATGCGTGACCGGGGCGCAGATGTGCTCGACTGGTCGATGGATCCGGATCATCATCGCAGTGTGGTGACGGCAGTCGGTCCCCCGGAGGTCGTGGAAGAGGCCGCGCTGGCGGCCGCCCGTGTCGCGAGCGAGCGGATCGACCTCGCACGCCATCGCGGTGTGCACCCGCGGATCGGAGCACTGGATGTCCTCCCGTTCGTTCCTCTCCTCGGGCTTTCGCTTTCCGACGCCAGGTCCGTGGCGAGACGGGTCGGTCTCCGGCTTGCGGCCGAAGTGGGAATACCGATCTACTTCTACGGGCAGGCCTCGGACCCCGTGGGCCGGCCGCTGGCCGGGCTGCGGCGCGGCGGATACGAGACGCTGGTGAAGGGCTGGCCGGCCGGGCGCGGCGCTGATGTGCTGCCCCCGGGTTGGGCACACCCCGGCGCACACCCGACGGCGGGCGCGACCTGCGTCGGCGCGCGCCGCGTGCTGCTCGCCTGGAACGTGATCGTGGCCGGCATCACGATCGACGCAGCCCGCGCGATCGCGGCCGGCCTGCGCGAGACAGAGGGCGGGCTGCCGGGTGTGCGCGCACTCGCCGTCGAGCTGCCGAGCAGGGGCGCGCTCCAGATCTCGATGAACCTGGAGGACCCGGACACGGTGTCACCGCTCGAAGTGTTCCGGCGGATCGAGGCGGCACTGCGAACGGAAGGGGGCCGGGTGGTCGAAACTGAAGTCGTGGGCCTAGTGCCCGATGCGCTGATGCTCGCGGCCGCGGAGGAACGGTTGCGGCTCGCGCCGGGTACCGGGGCCCGCTTGCTTTCCGCACGCCTGCTGGACCACTTGGCGGGCGCACCGCGGCCGGAACCACGGGGCGAGGCGTAACGGGGCAAATGACATCGGAATCGAAGCTCAAGGACGAGGCGCGCCGCGCGGAACAGCGCGAGGAGTGGGAGCGGGCGATCCAGATCTACCTCCAGATCCTGCGCGGGTCGGAGGAGCGCGACACGGAGAGCGACCTGCCCATCTACAACCGCGTGGGCGACCTCTACATCCGACTGAACCGCCCCGCCGAAGCAGTCTCGTTCTACGAGCAGGCCGCCGATCGCTATGCGGAAGCGGGGCTGTACAACAACGCGATCGCTCTGTGCAACAAGGCGCTGCGCCATCAGCCGGGTCGCATTGCGCTGTTCCGCAAGCTGGGCCAGTACTGCGCGCACCAGGGATTCCTGACGGATGCGCGCCGCTGGTATCTCGAGTTCGCGGACCGGATGGTCAAGCAGGGCAAGCGCGATGAGGCGCTCGACGCGCTCGAGGATTTCGCGAACATCTCCGACGACCCCGACATCCGCCTGCATCTGGGACGTCAGCTGTATGCCAATGACCGGCGCGAAGAGGCGCTGGATGCGTTCCGTCGTGCATATGCGATGCTGTTGCGCGCGGGCGATGAGGACGCAGCGGGTGCCTTGCGCGAGGAAGTGCTCGCGCTGGATGCCGAAGCGCCGGACCTGGCGGAGGAGGAGACGACCAGCCTGACGCCGACGGGCGAGGCCGAGCTGGGCGCGCTCCCCGAGTACGGCGATGTTCCGACCGAGGCCGCGCCACCGTTCCAGGCAGCGAAGCCGAGCGAAGACGCGGAAACCGGCAGCCTGGAAGGCCTCGAAAGCACGACACTCGCCGACCCGAGCAGGATGGAGGAGGTCGCCGGCCAGCGCCTGGAAGGCCTGGACACGGGCCGCGATGACACGCTCGACCGGGCCGTCGAGGACGAGGCGGAGTCCGAGGAATCCTCGCCTCTGCCGCTGCTCGATGACGAGGAACGCCCGGCCGCTGCGGGTCTGCCGCTGCTCGATGACGCGCCGGGCGAGGCGGAGCCCGCTGCGCCGGCGCCAGACCCCTTCGGCGGGGCACGCATGGACCTGGGGCCCGAGCCGGCCCGGGATGCGGTGCCCACCGGTGAGGGCGAGTACGTCGATCTCTACGCACTGCTCGCGCCCGATGAGGATCGCGTCGAGAAGTCGCGCTTCTTCATCGAAGAGACGGAGCCGACGGGCGACGAGGATCACGACTTCGCGGAGCTGCTCAAGGAGTTCCGCAGGAAGCTCGCCGAGCACGTACCCGAGCACGATGCGGGGAGTCACTACGATCTCGGTCTCGCCTTCAAGGAGATGGGCCTCTACGACGACGCGATCAGCGAATTCCAGATCGCGCTGCGTGCGGGCCAGGATCGCCTGAAGGTGTTCGAAGAGCTCGGCCAGTGCTTCCTGTTGAAAGGGCAGAACAACATCGCGGTCAAGGTCCTGTCGCGCGCGCTGCAGCTCGACCATCGCGATGAGTTCGAGTTGATCGGTGTGTACTATCACCTCGGCCGCGCGCACGAGGAACTCGGTCAGAACGCAGCAGCACGCGATGCGTACGAGCGCGTCATGGGCCTCGACATCCGCTTCGCGGATGTGGAAGCGCGCATGGCAAGGCTTTGACAACCCCCCGGCGCCCGCGTAGCTTGCGGCGCTCTATCGATCTACGCGCCCGGTGGGTTCTTCCATGCTTCACGCGCAACTTCCGAAGCTCGCGCAGGTCCAGCAACCGGTTCGCGATTCGCTCGACCGGGTGGTGGCCGAGTTGCGTCGCATCGTACACTCCGATTACGCAGGTGCGAACGAGGTCAACGACCACCTGCTGTGGGCGCGCGGCAAACTGTTCCGGCCCACGCTCCTGCTGCTGTCGAACCGGGTCGGCGGGCGGGCGCACGCACAGGCCGAGACGCTCGCCGCCATCATCGAG